>Ga0207674_10010791_pt1 | contig 10303 bp, 8 predicted proteins | sample KBSCornC72_FD_184303 | JGI IMG/M metagenome (GOLD analysis project Ga0207674, IMG submission 184303) | Corn rhizosphere microbial communities from Kellogg Biological Station, Michigan, USA - KBS Corn C7-2 (SPAdes) (version 2) | ecosystem: Host-associated > Plants > Roots > Rhizosphere > Soil ...
TTCGCCAGGTCGAGGCGGACGTGTTCGGGCTTTCCACGCAGCCGACCGCCTACCAGCGCGAGCTGGTCGAGCGCCTTCGCCTGCCCTTCGAGATGGTGAGCGATGAGAGCTTCGCGCTGGCGCACGCCCTGTCGCTGCCGACGTTCGCGAGATACCCATGCCAGCGCGGATCGTCCACCCGCACGTGACCTTCGCGGTCTCCTGCCACCACGCGCAGGCCCGAGAGCTGCGCAAGAATCCGGTAGCCCATGAACGCGCCGACACGCACGGCGCCGTAGTCCGTCCCAGAAACAGCGTGCCGGATCCCCGAGTCGATACCCCAGACACCGAGTCGTTCCGGCAACTGGATGCTTCCCTGGAACTCCGCCGGCTGGCACAGCAGCGCCATGAGGCTGTCCGCCTCGCCGCAGATCGAGGCCATCTGGTCCATCACGCCGCAGGGCGCGCCCACGATCAGGTTCTCGACCTGCTGGCAACGCACCGCGCGGAGTGTCGGATCGATCGATACCTGCCATGCCGCGGTCGCCGCTTCCATGGTCGCGGCCTCGAGCGCCGCCGACGAGCTGACGCCTTTGCCCTCCGGAACATCCGACTCGACGAGGATCGCCGCGCCCCCGGCAAAACCGACGCCGTGTTCGCGCGCGAGCACGTGAAACACGCCGGCGACGTATGCGGCCCAGTGACGCGCCGGGTCGGCCGCGAACCATGCGCGGACGTCCTCGTACCCGCGACCCGCGTCCGCGACCACATCGAGCGGCACGTCGCAGTGGCGCTCGCGGCCGCCGCGGCCGACGGATGTGATCGACAACCACCGCTGACGCCATGGCCGGACCGCGACCCGTGTCGACTCCCCAATCGGCCACTGCAGCACGAGCGACCCTGAGTAGTCCGCGATGCCGCCCATCACATCCAGCCGCCCCGGCGCTCGAGCCACGAACACCGGCGCGTCGTTCCCGGCACCCTGCGCGTCCACGCCCCACCCGGCGTTGACGCGCGCCGCGACAGCGCCGACAAATTTCTCGAGATCGGGGACATAGCCGGGAATCGGCGGCGAGGAGCGCAGCGTTCGCGTCATCACATCAGGCCCCGACGCGCCAGCGCGCGTTGCAGATGCGGCTCGAGGCGCGCCTGCAGCGCGTGATTCGCGTACCCGACCCAGGCGACATCGGACGTGACGTCGAGCGGCGCGTTGAGCGCACCGCCGCGTTCGTCGGTTACCGGTACGCCGAGCTCGCGGGCGATCAGCTCCGTGCAGAGATCGTACGGATGACAGCAGAGCGCAGCCCCGCCACGCCGGTGCCGCTCGAACAGCGGCCGAAGGTCGGCCACGAACCTATCGTGCCCGGCCATCAGCTCGTATAACTGCCCACCGGTGCAGATGTATTGATCCTCGAACGCCTGCGCCTTGCCGGGTTGCGGGGGTCCCAGCACCGCCGCCACGATTTCGTCGTCGATTGCCGCGAGCTCCGCCCGATTGCCGGGGAAGAACCGCGCGATCATCGCGAACCCGTGCGCGATCGTCGTAGCGGTCGACGGGTGCAACTCGAGAGCACGGCTCTCGAGCGTGAGCCGGTTGAAGCGGAACGCCGACACGCCGCGGCCGCGAACCGCCCACACCTCGTCGGACAGGTGCTGCTTGACCAGCGGGATCTCGGTCTGCACCGCGAGTTCGATGTCCGCGAGTGTGCGCGCGTCCGGGCCGGCCGCCACGCCGGTCAAAATCCAACCGGGACGCTTCTGGTACATGAGGCCGCGGGTGCCGTCGATTGGGTCGACAATAAGTACCCAGCGCACGTCGCCGCGCCGGGCGTCGCTCGGAATCACGACTTCGCCACCCGCCAGACCTTCCGCGATCAGCAGGACGGCCGCATCCGCCGTGGCGATCGTTCGCGCGACCTCTTCGACCAGCACGTGCTCGGCGACGCGATCGATCGCGTAGATCGTGTCGCCCTCTGCTTCGCGCGCAACGTCGGACAGCGCGGCCAGGGCGGCCCGGTCGCACGCCTCGACGACATCGCGACGGATCCGGCGATGGAGGGCCTGAACGGGCGCCAGAAGCGGATGGTCGGGATTCACGCGGGCTGCGAGAGGTAGTGCGGCCCGCCGGCGGCCGCGAGTTCGGCAGCCTTCTCTTCGGGTGACGTGTCGCTGAGAAAGTTGCCGCCGCCAATCTCCGGGCCCGCGAGGTACTTCAGCAGGTTCGGGCGGCGCAGCGGCGGGTGGAACTCGATGTGAAAGTGGAACCCCGCCGCATCCTCCTTCAAGGGCGCCTGGTGCAGCGCCATGACATATGGAAACGGCATCCGCCAGAGATTGTCGAACCGGATCACCATGTCGTGCAGCGCCGTCGCGAGATCCCGACGTTCGCGGGCGTCGAGATCAGCGATGGTCGCGACGCTGCGCAGCGGCGCCACGTAGGTTTCATACGCATATCGCGCGAAGTAGGGGACGAACGCCCTTGCGCTCCCACATCGTGCGATGATCCGGCGGCCATCTTGCTGCTCCGCCGCCAGGATGTCCTGAAAGAGGATTCTGCCGGTCTGCTCGATATGGCGCCGGCCCGCTTGCAGCTCCGTCTCGATGTATTTGAACGGGAAATTCGTTGCGTAGATCTGACAGTGCGGATGCGGGTTGCTGACCCCAACCACTTCCCCCTTGTTCTCGAAAATCAACACGAACGCCACGTCCGGATGCGTCATGAGCTCACGCATCTGCTGCTGCCACGTCTCGAGCAGCGCATCGACGCCGTCAACGTCGAGTTCCGCGAGCGTCACGTCATGCCGGGGGCTGTAGCACACGACTCGGGCGACCCCGGTGGCCGGACGGCTACGGTACATGCCCGCTGGTGGCTGCAGCTCACGCGGTGCGGTCTGACCAACACACGGGTGATCGTTATCGAACACGAATGTCCCGGTGTACCGAGGGTTCACAGCGCCGCTGACGCGGGCGTTGCCCGGGCAGAGGTAGCAGGCTGGATCGAACGCCGGAGGTTTCGGCGTCCGAGTGATCACTTCCGCGCCCGACCACGGCCGCGACTGCCGGTGTGCCGCGACGATGACCCACTCCTCGCGCAGCGGATGCCACCGTTCCTCCCACATGCCGCTCAGCGCGTTTCCAGCGTCAACACCACGATCCCGTGCGCCGGGATGGTGTAGGTGAAGCCGGGCTTGACGCCCTCCACCTTCGTCGTGACCGGCGCCACCGCCTGCGGCGCGTCGATCGAGTTGGTCGCCTGTGGATCCGCCGCGAGGGTGACGGCGGTGCCGCTCGAGGCGAGCGTGCGCACGCCCTTGAAATCGAGCTGCACCGCGGCGGCGGCGGCCGTTGCGTTCACCAGCTTGACGTAGAGCGTTCCGGATCGGCTGTCGCGCGTCGCCGAGACGAGCACGTCGGTGTCGGCCGCCGTCGCCTTCAGAATCTGATCGCCGATGTGCGTGCTGAACATCTTGATCGCGTGGTAGCTCGGCGATCCATACACGCGCAGCCCGTCGTACCCGAACAGGTTCGGCCGCCACTGCCGGGCGCCGGGGTTGACGTTCACGAACATCGGCGCGTAGCAGTTCATCACGACGATGTCGGAGTTCTTCTCCATCTGGGTCATGAACGCGGCATCGCCGATCGCCGCGTACATGTTCGGCGTCGGCGGCTCGCCGCGCGAGCGCGGGTTCCACGGCTCGAACGGCGTCTCGTACGCCGCCCACTCGCCGACGAAGATCTCGGGTCCGCGGCGGTCGTACTTCTCGTACTGCCCGCGCGCCATTTTCAAGAACACGTCGACCGGCCGGTAGTAATGCTCGTCGACGACTTCCGGCTTGATGCTGCGGACGCGCAGCGGCTCGGGCTGCTCGAACCCGACGGTCGAGATCACTTTGAGCTGCGGGTAGCGCGCTTTGATGGCGTTGCTGAACTGGACGAAGCGCTGATCGTAGGACAACGACTTGTCGAACCAGTCTTCGTTCCCCACCTCGACGTAGGTCAGCTTGAAGGGTCGCGGGTGGCCTGCCTTCGCTCGCAGCGCTCCCCATTTCGACGTGGCCGGCCCGGTCACGTACTCGATCTCGTCGAGCGCATCCTGGACGTACGGCTCGAGGTCAGGTCCGGGATTGACGTGCACGCCCTTCAGCGAATAGCCGGCGTAGAGCCCGAGCAGCGGCTCGGCGTTCATGTCCTCGCACCACAGCAGAAACTCGTACAGGCCCAGGCCATCCGACGACCGATAGCCCCACGGCGCCATGTGCCCGGGACGCTCCGGCAGGGGCCCAAGCGTCTGCTTCCACTGGAAGCGGTCCGCGATCTGATCCCCCTCCAGATAGTTGCCTCCGGGGAAGCGCAGGAACTTCGGCTTCATGTCGACCATCATCTGCATGATGTCGGGCCGGAAACCGTTCGGCTGATCCTTGAACGTAGGCGGGAACAACGAGACGAGGCTGAGCCAAATCGTGCCGGGGCGCTCGACGGCGAGGACGTAGCGGGTCGCGGTCGTCGGCGTGACGCCCCGTGTCTGGAGCGTCAACTCGTACTGCTTCCACGTCTGCGTCACGCCCGTGATGCTTCCTGAGGCGTAGATCGTCTTTCCGTCGATGCTCTGAATCGAGACCGCGATCGGTCCGGTGAATCCCGCCGCCGCCTTCGCATACACCGACGCTCGGTAGCGGGTGTTCGGCTTCACGGGAATACCCCAGTAGCCTTCGTTCGCCACGCCCGCGGCATGGTCGGTCGACGCCTGCGTGACGTCGAGGCGGAGGCTGGTGCGGATCGTGTCGTTGAGCGGCTCGCTCTTGTCCAGCGCGATCGTGGCTGCGGCGCCGTCTCCCTGAACGGCCGCCCAGTGCGCGGGAGATGCCGCATCGTCGAGGAAGGCGCGGTTGCGCACCAGCTCGGCATACAGGCCGCCGTCGTACGAGTGGTTGATCTCCTCGGTCATCAAGCCGTAAAAGAGCGGGCTCACCTTGGCGGCGGGGGACGCGGCATCGATCGCGATCGTCGGCCCCGCCGCGCGGATCGACGCCATAGCCAGCAAGAGCAGCAGGGGTGCGAGCAGTTTTGGTCTCGTCACGGGTTCCTCGTTACCGCTTCACGGGCTCGAACGACAGCGTCCGGCTGAAGAACGGCATCACGTGCTCCTGAAAGCGAACGGCGACGTCGCTCGTGTGGGTGCCGGGGTAGACCTCGAACGTGTTCGCGATGCCGTACTGATCGAGCACGTCGTGCAGCCGCCCAGCGTCGGCGCGCAACCCGTCCTGGTCGCCGACGTCGATCGCGATCGCGCGGTACCGCCGCAGATCGCCGATGTACTGATCGATGAAGGCCAGCGGCGCGTTGGCTGTCCACTTCGCAAGGACCGCCTGCTGACGATCGCCGATGGGCAGGTCGACGTAGAGCGGCGGGTTCTTCGGGTTCGGCGACCACGCCGCCGCCGACGCCAGCTGCGCGCGCAGGCCGAACGGCAGCTTCGCGGAGTCCGCCGCCGTCTTGACCGCGGCCAATGCCTCCTCGTTCGCGGTGTTATTGGCGCCGGGAGCACCGCGCCCGCCGCCGCTTCCGCGCGGCGACAGGCAGCACGGGCTCATGATGTAGAGGCTGCCGAACACGTCCGCGTGCTTCATACCAATGCGGGTGGCGCCATAGCCGCCCATGGAGTGGCCGACGAGGCCGCGGCTTTCGCGGCTGGGGATTGTCCGATAGTGCGCATCGACGTACGACACGACGTCGCGCGCGACGTAGCTCTCGAAATCGCCGGTCGTCACCGAGCTCGAGTACATCGAGCCGTTGTGCACCGTCTTCGAATCGGGCAGGACGACGATCATCTCGTGCGCCCCTTTGGCAAACGCCCCTTCGATCGTCTGCGGCACGTGGATCTCGTGCGTCCACTGCTCCGCGCCGATCGAGTAGCCATGCAGGGCGTAGACGACGGGGTAGCGTCGCGTGCGGCTCTGTTGATAGCTCGCTGGCAAAAAGACGAAGGCGTCGCGGTCGACGGCATCTCCCTCCAGATTGCCCTCGAGCGCCTTCCCGTGAATCGTGACGCGCTCGACGATCGCGGGGCGCGCGCCGGCGACGACATCGGGCACGTTCGTCTTCACCTGCCCGGCGACTCCGGCAGGGGAGCCGACCGTCGCGGTGGTCGACGCCGCCAGAATGACGACGCCGCGTTTCAGTATCGACAGGTCCGCCATATTGCCTTTCCTCCGCAGTCCGGCCGAAAGCGTACCGGAAATCGACGCAAGACGAAGAGACGCGACGCCTACCTCGGTGAATAGGGTGTGGCGAAGACGAACGCCATGAAGCGCACGCCGGCCACACACGTGCCGGCGAGGTGTCGTGTCACCCGTGCATTGTATGCCGCGGAGTTTCTGAAGATCCGCCGGCCCTCGCGCGGCTTTATGCATTGTTGCGTATACTGAAACGGCCGTTGCATTGCGTCCAGGATTCGGTCGGAACGTAGCACTGAAAGGCGCCCGGAGACAACAACCCAAAAACCATGCGTCCAAGCTCTGCACGACACGGCGGCAGTACAGTCATCATCGACGGGAAAGGAGCGTGCTCGATCTGGGTGCACCTGCGCTGGTTGTGTGTCTGCCTCGCGCTTTCGGCAAATCCAGTCGCGGCCCAGCGCGCACCCATCCCGCAGCAGCTCACGTTCACGCCCTACCACGCGAACGGCGTTTACGATGTCGGCGAGATCGTCGGATGGACGGTCAGTCCTGGTCCCATTCCACCCACCTACGCTTACAAGTGGACCGTTCGCCGCAACAATGCCGTCGCGATTAAAGAGGGGAAGCTCGATCTCTCGAGTGGCAAGGCCGCAATCGAAGTCGTTGCCGATCAGCCAGGGATGATCTACGTGGCGGTCGAAGCGTACGAGGCACTCACGCCGTCCGGCGCGGCACCGGCGGTTGACGCGTTGAAGTTCGTCGGGGGAAACACCGGCCGTAACACCGGGTTCTACGCCGTAGGTGCCGCCGTCGCGCCGACGAAGATTCCGCTGTCGACGCCGCGCCCCGCCGACTTCGACGCGTTCTGGGAGAGCAAACTCGCGGCGCAGGCGAAGATTCCGATCGAGCCCGTGCTCACGCCGGTGGAAACGACCGCCCCCGGCGTCGAGATAAGTATCTTTCAGCTGGACGCACTCGGGTCGAAGGTGCACGGATACGTGGCCAGGCCCGCGGTGGAGGGAAAGTTTCCCGCGATCGTCCAGCTGCAGTACGCAGGGGTCTACGCGCTCAATGCGGCGGCCGTTGCGCGCCGCGCCGCCGAGGGGTGGCTGATCCTCAACGTCGATTCGCACGACAAACTGCCGTCGGATCCCACCGGCAACGTCCCGCGCAACTATGCGCAACTGGGAAACACGGACCGTGAGACCTCTTACTTCCTGAATATGTACCTGCGCGATTCGCGCGTCCTCGACTACCTCATGACGCGGGCGGACTGGGATGGAAAGACCGTCGTCCTGACCGGTGGCAGCATGGGCGGCCAGCAGAGTCTCGCTGTGGCGGGCCTGCGTCCGGACAGGATCACCGCGGTCCTCGTCTGCGTCCCTGCGGGCGCGGATACCAACGGCGACCTGCACGGCCACAAGGCAGGCTATCCCAACTGGCCTGCGGGCAATCCCGACGCGATGAAGACAGCGCTGTACTTCGACACGGTCAACTTCGCGCCCCGCATCAAAGCGCCGGTGATGGCGGGCATGGGGTTCATCGACACAATCTCGCCGCCAGCCGGAGTCTGGACGATGCTCAATCAGGTGTCGGGGCCGGTGGAACCGCTGCCGATGATCGAATCGGAGCACGACAACCTGACGCCGGATAAGGGCGGCGCATGTCCGGCACGCACCAACGAGATCCTCGACATCATCGTGCACGGGGGTTCCTTCACACCGAAGAGCCTGAAATGACGTGGCGCATGGCTGTCGCCGCGGCATGCCTTCTTGCGGGACGGGTCCTGGCTTTGGACGGGCAGCCAGGTCTGCACGATCCGTCGACCGTGATCGCCGAAAACGGCAAGTACTACGTCTATGCCACCGGCGGCGGTCTGCCGGTGTCGATCTCCGACGACGGCTGGACGTGGCGGCGCGCGGGTGGTGTGATGCAGGCGGTGCCCGGCGGGAAGCCAGGCGCGGACGTGATTGCGCGTGGCGGCAACAACACGTGGGCACCCGACATCATCCGCGTCGGCGAGCAATACTTCCTCTACTACGCTGCGCCAGGCACGCAGCCGAAAGCCGCGATCGGCCTCCTGGTCGGAAAGACACTCGATCCCGAGTCGCCTGACTACAAGTGGGAGGATCGCGGACCGGTGGTCTGGTCCGACGGCGTCGAGGACAGCAACGCCATCGATCCCGGGGTCTTCCGTGACCCGGGGAACGGAACCCTCTGGCTCACCTACGGGTCCTACTTCGGCTACATCCGTCTCGTCGAACTGAACCCGAAGACCGGAAAGCGCCTCTATCCCGATCGGAAGCCGGTCAACGTCGCGATCAATTCGGAAGCCTCGATCATGATTTTCCGAGACGGGTGGTACTACCTGCTCGTCACGCACGGATCCTGCTGCGCCGGCGCGAACTCCAGCTACAACATCCGCATGGGCCGCGCGAAAAAAGTGACGGGACCGTTTCTCGACAACATGGGCGTCGACATGCTGCAGGGGGGCGGAAAGCTGTTCCTCGGTTCGGGCGGCCGGTACGTCGGCCCCGGTCATTTCGGGTTGCTCGATCTCGGCAGTGGCGTGCAGAAATTCTCCTGTCACTACGAAGCCGACCTGGATCGCGGCGGCGTCAGCGTGCTCGACATACGGCCGTTGCTCTGGCGCGATGGCTGGCCGGTCGCTGGTGAGAACGTCAAGGCGGGCACATACGAGATCGAATCAGCGCGGACAGGCACGGCGCTCGAGCTCGCCGTCCAGGGTACGCCCGTCGGCGGATTTCGCGGACGCGGCGGTCGCGGGGCACCTGGTCCAGGCGGTCGAGGCGCGCCCGGGAACGCGGGTGCGCCGCCCGCGCCGCCTCCGGCGCCCATTCCCGCGCAGGAAGCGTCGCAGGTGTCGGCGACCTGGCCGTCATCGGCGGCCGCCGTGCGGATGTCGTCCTACATGCTGCAGGCGCAGCAGAAGTGGACGTTCACGCCCGTTCCAGATGCCGGTGGTTACCCGGGATCGCCGTTCTTCAAGATCACGATCGCCGGAACGGATCGCACGCTCGCCGCAACCGAGGATCGCGAGCTCGTCGTGCTGCCGGCATTCACCGGCGCGCCGGAGCAACTGTGGCGCATCGACCAGCTCGTCGACGGCACGTACCGCCTGATGCCGAAGGCTGTCCCGAACTCGACGGAGCCGATGGCGCTGTCTGCTGTGGGCAGCAGCATGCCGACGCTGGCCAGACTCAACGCTGAGAGCGATCGTCAGCGCTGGAGCCTCAGGACGCCGTGACCTTCCGCATGAACACGTCATCTCGGCGCGTCGTAGCGCCGGCGCGGGTTGCAGTTCTGTGGCTTGCGTTGTCCGCGTTACACGGGATCGCGGCGGCACCGCAGGAAGGTCGCGCCACGACACGACCGCCCGCGTGGTCGCTTGCGCACCCGAGCTCCCCGGCGAAGCCCGCCGGCGCCGGCGGGTTCATTCAGCGATGGCTGCTGCTCGAGCCGATTCGCGTGCCGGGCCAGCTCACTGAGACGGCGGTGCGCGCGGCGGTCGAGACAGACTTTGCTGTTCCGTCGACGCCGCTGCCTCGCGAGGGGGACAAGGTGAAGGTCGGCGAGGTTGAAGTCGTCTGGCACGCGGTCGACACGCTGAACTACAACGTCAACCTCTATCATTTCGCGTACGCGTTGAACAAACCGACGACGAACGTGCTCTTCTGGGCGGTGACCGTGGTCAACTCGCCCCGCGAGATGACAGACGTTCGCCTGGCCATCGGCTCGAATGCCGCGTCGGTGTGGTGGGTCAATGACCGGGAAGTGACCGCCCTCTACAACGATCGCCAGGCGGTGGTTGACGACGGGGTGTCGAAGCGGCTGACGTTGCACAAAGGCGCGAACGTGATTCGGGTCGCCATTATCAACGCCGGAGGCGCGACCGATTTCTGTGCGAGGTTTCTCGATGAAAACGATCGTCCGCTCACGACGCTCACGGCGACGTTGACGGCAGACGGCAGGGAGACACGACGATGACTCTGAACCGCAGAGGCTTTGCGAAATCGCTGGCGGGTGTCGTCGGCGCCTTTGCCGCGGGCGCGAAATCGAGCGCAACGCCCGCGCCGCAGCAGGCGACGCCCTCTCCGGATCTCGCGCGCACACAGCGGCGCCTTCCG
>Ga0207674_10010796_pt1 | contig 10298 bp, 8 predicted proteins | sample KBSCornC72_FD_184303 | JGI IMG/M metagenome (GOLD analysis project Ga0207674, IMG submission 184303) | Corn rhizosphere microbial communities from Kellogg Biological Station, Michigan, USA - KBS Corn C7-2 (SPAdes) (version 2) | ecosystem: Host-associated > Plants > Roots > Rhizosphere > Soil ...
TCGACGGGATCCGTCGCGCAGCGCGTGCACGGCGGGGGATCACCCACTCGGGCGAGCCACGCGTCGATCGTGTCGCGCGCGGCAACGGTCGAGGGCGCCGCGAGCACTCGAGGGATCACGTCGCGAAGCTCGGCGTCCCAATCGAGCCCTCCGCTCGTGACACGCGGATGATGGTACTTCACGAATCCCCACACCCGGCCGAGCAGGACCAGCGACTCGACCTGCGCCGGCGCGAGCGACGACGAGCGCGCCGTCTGAGCGCCTCCCAACGCCGGCGCCGACAGCAGGCCCGCGACGAGCATGGCACAGCATGCGATGGAGCGCGGGCAGGTCGTCACGCGGAGAGGATATCGCGTTCCTGAACCATCCGCCATGCGACGACCGGCGCGTGACCCGAAGGCCACGCGCCGGTCGCGCGAACGTGTCCAGCGCTCGACTATCTCGAGCTCGCGGTCTCGAACGTCGCGAGCGGGCGGCGCAGCGCGCTCCAGGCGCTCTGCACTCGGGGCGACACGCGCGCCGACTGCAGCGCGGCGTCGACGCGCCGCGCGGCGCCCGCGAGCGCTCGGCCGGCGAGCGTCGCCGCGTCGGCGTTGCCGCCGTTGCGGACGATCTGCTCGTGGATCGAGGCGTTGTCGGCGAACGCGGACAGCGCGAACCAGAGCTCGAAGTCACCCTGCGAGTACGCGCGCGACGGCTGGAGCCGGCCCACGCTCGACCCTCCGAGCTCGTTCCGCACGGTGGCGACGAGCGCCTGCGCGTCGCGCCGCAGCGCCGACGCGTCCTCGGCCGACATCGACGCTCCCGCGCCCGCGCCGAGGGCCAGGTTCATCCCGAGCGCACGCGCGGTGCGACCGTCCAGGTTCCCCGTTCCGCTGATCCCCTGGTCGACCTGGAACTCGAACAGCGCACGCCGCGTCGCGTCGTCGAGATTCCCGTTCACCGCACCGCGATAGTAGTTGCGCTGCGCCAGCGCGGTCTGCGCGGCGCGAATGCGCTCCGGCGCCGTGTAGAGCGTGGACGCCTCGCCGCCACGCAGCCGTCCGCGACCGCGCAGTGTCACGGCGCTCTCCAGCTCGACGGCGAGTGGCGTGCCGGCCGGCACGTTCACGTCACGTCCCTCGGACAGCAGGCTGCCGAGTGCGGCGAAGATGTTGTTCGTGTTGCGGCTCGATCCGGCGCCGGCGATCGCCGCGCCGATGCCGCCGCGCTCGCCCACCAGCACGACGCGCGCGTTGGGATCCTGCTCGATCTGCCGTCGTTCCGTGGAATCGGTGCTCGTGAGCTTGCCGGTGATCGGCAGCACCGTGCCGTCGGCCAGCGTGATGCGGTCGAACGTCACCTCGATCACGCCGGACTGCTGGCGGGTCGCCGGCCGCGCCACGCTCACCACGCCGCGAACCCGGCTGCCGGTGGGAATCACCGTGTACTCGTCCACGCCCACCGTCTCGCTCACCGTCGCCTCGAACGTCTGTCCCGTCTGTGCCGACGCCGACTGCAGCGGTGACGTCGTGCGCACGAGGATCACGCTGCCGGCCGGCAGCACCACGCGCGATTGCGCAGCGGTCGGTGCCGCCGCGAGCACCAGTGCGAGCGCCGCGCCCATTGCCGCGCGCGCCTGTCCTTGTCCGATTCTGGAATGCATCGTCGCCTCCTGTTGAGTCCGACTGGGTTTTTCACCCTCTAGCTAGTCAAGACGCGTACCGGAGTGAGCGGTTGAGGTGGGTCGTGGACGCTCTTACCGAAGCCTCGCGCCTCCGCTACCGTAGCGGCGAACCCCGCCACGGCTTCAGCCCCTGGAGAACTCATGAAGACGCTGCTCTGGTCCTCGCTCGCCTCCCTCCTCTTCGCCTCGACCATGTCCGCCCAGACGCGCACCGTCGCGGAACGGCTCGGCCACCCGCGCGACGCCAAGCTGCTGATCCTGCACGCCGACGATCTCGGGGTCGCGCACTCGGAGAACGCCGCGAGCTTCGACGCGCTCCTCAAGGGAGGCATCAACTCCGCGAGCATCATGATGCCCACGCCCTGGGTGACCGAGGTGGCGGCGTTCTCGAAGGCGAACCCCACCGCCGACCTCGGGCTGCATCTCGTGATGACCAGCGAGTGGGACACCTTCCGCTGGGGAGGGCTCGCCCCGAACGACAAGACGCCGAGCCTGCACGACCCCGACGGCACGATGCCGCGCCAGACGCAGACCGTCGCGACGCGTGCGAAGCTGGACGAGGTCGAGCGCGAGCTCCGCGCGCAGATCGACCGCGCGTACGCGATCGGCCTCAAGCCGACGCACGTGGACAGCCACATGGGCGCGCTGTTCAACACACCGGGACTGTTCGCGACATACGTGAAGGTCGCGCGCTCCTACCGGCTCCCGTTCCTGGCCTTCATCGGCGCGCCGAGCCCCGCCGGACAGTCCGTGCTCCAGCCCGGCGACATCTTCCCCGACACGGTCATCGTGGCGGACAACGTGCCCAAGGAGCGCTGGAATCAGTTCTACCTCGACGCGGTCAAGAACCTGAAGCCCGGCCTCTCCGAGATCCTCTTCCACCTCGGCTACGATGACGCCGAGCTGCGCGCCGTGACGGTCAACCACGACGCCTACGGCTCCGCGTGGCGCCAGCGCGACATCGACCTCGTCAGCAGCGCCGAATGGAAGCAGGCGCTGAAGGACAACAAGGTGGTGCTGGTGACGTGGCGGGAGATCCAGAACGCGATGTATCCGGCGACGCCGTGAGGGCAGAGAATAAAGTTTGACTCCGCGGCCGGATTACCACATCGTGTCGGACCCCTACCCCCGGAGCACAATCATGCGCCGACGCGTGATCCGCCCGCTGCACGCAATTCCCGCCCTCCTACTCACTTTCCTCATCGCGCCGACCGCCGCGCACGGCCAGGCGCAGGCCAAACAGGCCGGCGCGCCGATGGCGGCCCCGAAGCTCTCGCCAGAGCTGCTCGCTGTTCGCAACGGACTCGAGAAATACCAGAATCCGCTCGTGGCCGTGCGCGACGGATACTTCTCGACCGTGGCGTGCATCGACTTCCCGCACGGCGGCCAGGACGGTCCCGTGATCTACAAGCCGGGAGCGATGGGCGTGCACTTCCTCAACACGTCGAACATCGGTCCGAAGCTCGACCCGGCGAAGCCCCAGGTGCTCATCTACGAGCCGGTCGCGGGGAAGCTGAAGCTCGTCGCCGCCGAGTGGTTCATGCCCGTGCAGGTGGCCGGCGGGAAAGCCCCGACGATCTTCGGCCAGACGTTGTTCGGTCCGATGGACGGCCACGAGCCGATCATGGCGAAAGAGCTGAGCCACTACGACCTGCACGTCTGGCTCTGGAAGGACAACCCGAAGGGCGTGTTCGAGTCCACCAACTCCGCCGTGAAGTGCGACCCGACGCTGCCGTACACGCACGCCGAGGGGATGCACCACTAGGCGGTGAGTTGGTGAGTTGGGTGGTGAGATCGTGAGGAACGGCCTCGGGAGGCAGGAGCTTCCCGAGGCCGTTTCTCACCACCTCACCCTCCAACCAACCAACTCACACCATCCCCGGTCTCCTCCGTCCATACAGCGTCGCCTGCTCGAACGCGTGCGCGATCTGCAGCACGCTCCAGTCGCGGCGGTGCGGCCCGACGATCTGCAACCCGACGGGCAGCCCGCGCGCCGTGAAGCCGGCGGGCACCGAGATGGCGGGGCACGCCGTGAGCGTCACGTACCAGCACGAGCGCATCCAGTCGATGTACGTCGGCATCGGCACGCCGGCGACGCTCGTCGGATACTCCGTCGTCACGTCGAACGGCTCGACCTGCGTCACCGGGGCGACGAAGTAGTCGTAGCGCTCGAAGAACCGCGCCGTCTCCGAATACAGGCGCGCCTGGCGCGCAGAGGCGCGGGAGACGTCCGCGCCCGTCATGCGCTGCGCTTCGGCGATCTCCCACTTGATCGTGTCCTTGTACGCCTCGGGATGCTCGCGTGCGGCCGCGGCATGGGTGGCGTGATAGGGGATGTGGCGCAGGATCGGGAACGCTTCGTCCACCCCGGCGAAGTCGGGCTCGTCGTCGTGCACCTCGCATCCGAGCTCGGCGAACACCTGCCGGTTCGCGTTGACGACGCGCGTGATCTCGGGCTCGAAGGGGATGCCTCCCATGCTCCGGAACCATGCGACGCGGGCACCCTTGAAGCTGCGGCCGAGCGGCGCGCGGAAGCTCGCCCCGTCGTCGTCGAGGGCGAGCGGGTCGGGCGCATATGGCCCCGCCATCGCGCTGAGCAGGAGCGCAACGTCGGCCACGGTTCTGGCCATCGGTCCCTGGGTCGCGAGGGGCGACCACGAACCGTCGTCGTCCGGCACGCGGCCCGGCGACGGCCTCAGTCCGACGACGTTGGCGAACGCCGCGGGGTTGCGCAGCGAGCCGCCGGTGTCGCTCCCGCCCGCGATCGGCACCATGCCGCAGCGCAGCGCCGCCGCCGCGCCGCCGCTGCTGCCACCGACGGTCTTCGTGACGTCGTACGGGTTCAGCGTCGCTCCGAACACCGCGTTGAAGGTGTTCGAGCCCGCGCCCCATTCCGGCGTGTTCGTCTTGCCGAGCGTGATCGCTCCGGCTGCGCGAACGCGCTTCACGATCACGGCGTCGGTGGTGGGTACGTTGTCCCGCCACAGTGTCGAGCCGTACGTGGTGCGGATCCCCGCGGTCGACACGAGATCCTTGTGCGCCACGGGAAGCCCGTGGAGTGGGCCGAGCGTGCCGCCCCGCGCCTGATGCTCGTCGGCCTGCCTGGCCTCGGCCATCGCACGGTCGGCGACCAGCGTGACGATGGCGTTGATCTTCGGGTTCGTGCGCTCGATGCGCGCCAGATGCGCCGCCATCACCTCACGGGCGGACAGCTGCTTCCGGCGAATCCGCCCTGCGAGCTCGACGGCCGTCAGGTCGCACAGCGCGTCGGGCGCGTCGAGCGACTCGGCGCCGTCGTCGCCCGACGCGCGCTGCTCCCCGCTCGTCGCGTCCGGCAGCATGCCGCGCAGTGCCACGGCGCCCAGCAGCCGGCCGAAATCGCGACGGGAGACTCCGTCGCGTGCGTCCTCGCCCATCACGAGCCTCCCGGTCGGCGTGCGGTCAACACCTGCCAGAACACCTCGGCGCTCACGAGCCCGAGCAGCGCAGCGATCCACCACGGGAAGCGGATCGAGAACAGGTCACCTCGGAGATAGGGCGCCAGCGCGAGCGCTCCCGCCGCGCCGATCGCCGCACCCGCGAGCCAGAGCGTCCAGCGCGTGACCCACCCGGTCCGCAGCAGCACGACGTAGGTCGGCGCCCCCAGCACGAGTGCGGCGACGTACGCGCACGGCGCGCCGAGTGTGAACGTTCCGATCACGAGGTCGAGCGCCGAGAGGGCCTTGAGCGTGTATCCGCGCGTGACGTATTCCACCGCCATCGCGCCGACCACGTACGCCACCGGCGCCGCGAGCGGCGCGACGAGGAATGCGAGCAGCAGACGCTTGGTGCTCGGCGAGCTGAACATGAACCGCCAACATCGGTGGACGGCCGTTGCTCCGCTAGTCCCGTAGTCTGCACGCACCCGCACACTCTCCAACTCACCACCTCACGAATCTGGTGTCCCTCCGCCCCGGCCGACATTTTTCCTCCATGTCGGACAGAACGCTCGTCGCCGTCGGCCTGGACGATCGCGTCGTGGCGAACGTGCGCGACTACCGCGCCGATGCGTGGACGAGCAAGGTTATCCCATGATCAAGCCGGTAATACTCACCATCGACGATGATCCCGCCGTCCTTGGCGCGATCGACCGCGACGTTCGGCACCAGTACCGCCACGAGTACCGCGTCATGAAGGCGTCGTCGGCGCAGGAGGGGCTCGAGACGGCGAAGGAGCTCGCGGCGCGGAACACGCCGATCGCGATGTTCATCGTCGACCAGCGGATGCCGGAGATGTCGGGGATCGACGTGCTGCGCGAGGCGATGAAGCTCCACCCCGATTCGCGACGCGTGCTGCTCACGGCGTACGCCGACACCGAGGTGGCGATCAAGGGCATCAACGAGATCGGGCTCGATCACTATCTCATGAAGCCGTGGGATCCCCCGGAGATGCGGCTCTATCCCGTGCTCGACGACCTGCTCGGCGAGTGGCGCGCGCGCACGCGGCCCACCTTCGACGGGATCCGCGTGTTCGGGTCGCAGTGGTCGCCGCAGTCGTTCACGGCCAAGGAGTTCCTGTCGCGCAACCGCGTACCGTACGAGTGGGTGGACGTCGAGGAGGACGGCAAGGGACGCTCGCTCGTCGAATCGCTCACGGGCGACGCGACGAAGCTGCCCGTCGTCGTCTTCCCCGACGGCTCGCACCTCGTCGCACCGACGATCTCGGCGCTCGCGACGAAGTCGGGATTGCAGACCCACGCGAAGCAGCCGTTCTACGACGTGATCGTCGTCGGTGGCGGACCGGCGGGGCTCGCCAACGCGGTGTATGCGGCGTCCGAAGGCCTTCGCACGGTGCTCGTCGAGTCGGAGGCCGCTGGCGGCCAGGCGGGTACCAGCTCGATGATCGAGAACTATCTCGGCTTTCCCGCCGGCGTCACCGGCGCCGACCTGGCGCAGCGCGCCACGATGCAGGCGAGGAAGTTCGGCGCCGAGCTCCTCACCGGGCAGGAGGTCGTCGGGCTGCGCCGCGAGGATCCGTACCGGATCGTCAAGCTCGGCGATGGCACGGAGCTCTCGGCGTACACCGTGGTGATCACGACCGGCATGAGCGCGCGGACGCTCGAAGCGCCCGGTGTGGAGAAGTTCAACGGGCGCGGCGTCTACTACGGTGCGGCGATGACGGAAGCGGCGCGCGTCCGCGGCAAGGAGATCACGATCGTCGGCGGCGCCAACTCCGCCGGCCAGGGCGCTTTGTTCTTCTCGCGCTACGCGAGCCGCGTGACGATGCTGATCCGCGCCAGCGATCTCCTGCCCGTGATGTCCCACTACCTCGCCGACCGCATCCACGCGACGCAGAACATCGACGTCGTGTCCGGTGTGGAGGTGGCGTGCGTGAACGGCGACGGCGCGCTCTCCTCCGTCGTCGTGAAGTCGGTCGAGACGGGCACGGAGCGCGTCATCCCCTGCGTGGCGATGTTCGTGTTCATCGGCGTGAAGCCGCATACCGACGCGTTCGCGGGTGTGCTGGAACGCGACGAAGCGGGGTTCGTGATCACCGGCACGGACCTGCCGAAGGAGCACGGCCGGCCGCGCGGATGGCCGCTGGAACGCGATCCGTTCATGTTCGAGACGAGCATTCCCGGCGTCTTCGCCGCGGGCGACGTCCGCGCCGGCGCCAACCGACGGGTCGCCGCCGCCGTGGGTGAAGGCTCGGCGGCGATCTACTCCGTCCACCGCTATCTGCGCACCGTGTGACCGCGACCTCTCCCGTCGTCGTCGACGACATCATCACGCGCCTCGCGCAGCATCGCGCGCTGGGGCACGCGCCTCAGGCCGAGCACGCGTGGCTGGCCGCCCACGGATCGCGGTACGTCTACGAGCCCGGCGACCTCGTCACGAAGAAGGGCACGCAGGCGCAGAACATGATCATCCTGTTCGACGGGCACATCGTGATCCGCGCGAATCGGGGTGCCGGCTCGCACAAGATCTTCGAGTGGAAAGGGGGCGACGTCGGCGGCGCGATGCCGTACTCGCGCGGCGCGTCGCCTCCGTTCGACGCCTGCGCCGAGGAGCGGACGGAAGTCCTGGGGATCGACAAGGAGCACTTCCACGAGCTCGCACGCGAGTGCCCCGTCGTCACCGCCGCGCTCGTGCACATCATGCTCGACCGCGCGCGCACGTTCACCTCCGGCGACCTCCGCGACGAGAAGCTCCTGTCGCTCGGAAAGCTGGCCGCGGGGCTGGCGCACGAGCTCAACAACCCGGCGTCGGCCGTCGTGCGCAGCATCAAGATCCTCATCGAGAGCCTGAGCGGCGCGGAAGAGGCATCGCGCAGCCTCGCCGGCGCCGCGCTGACGCCGGAGCAGTTCGCGGCGATCGACCGTGCGCGCGCGATGTGCGACGCGGCGCTCGGCAATGCCCCGCGCACGCCGCTCGAGCGGGCCGACCGCGAGGACGAGCTCACGGACTGGCTGGCGGACCACCGCGCCACGCAGGAGTACGCGATCCCGCTGGCCGATACGGGCATCACTCCCGGCGCGCTCGACCTGCTCGCGAAGACCGTGCAGGGCGACGCACTCGAGGCGGCGCTCGGGTGGATCTCGGCGAACGTGCTCGTGAAGTCGCTGGCGGTCGAGATCGAGCGCGCGGCCGAGCGGATCCACGATCTGGTCGGCGCGGTGAAGGGCTTCTCGTACATGGATCACGCGCCGGCCGCCGAACCGGTGGACATCCGCCGCGGCATCGCCGACACGCTGACGATGCTGAGCAGCAAGTCGCGCGCGAAGGGGATCACGGTCGGCGTCGAGATCGCCGACGAGGTGCCGCGCGTGCTCGCGGTGGGTGCGGAGCTGAACCAGGTCTGGATGAACCTGATCGACAACGCGATCGACGCGGTGAAACAGGGCGGGCACGTCACGGTGAAAGCCGCACCCGAGCGCGAGCGCGTCCTCGTGCGCATCATCGACGACGGACCGGGAGTGCCGCCCGAGATCCAGGGCCGCATCTTCGATCCCTTCTTCACGACCAAGGGGGTGGGCGAGGGGACGGGCCTGGGCCTCGACATCGTGCGCCGGCTGCTGCAGCGGCACGAAGGCGACATCTCGCTCGAGTCCGTGCCCGGGCACACCGAGTTCCAGGTGCGGCTCCAGGCCGAGCAGTGACGCCGGGCCCGTCCACGATCCTGCGCGGCGTGCGCCGACTCGGCGCGGCCGTGCTGCTGCTCGCCGTGGCGGGCGCCGCGCGACGCGGCGCGCCGGACGATCCGCCGACCGATTGGATCGATCCCGTCACCGGGCATCGCGTGATCCGGCTGTCGACCGAGCCCGGGAGCCAGACGCTGTACTTCCACGACAACGCGTACACGCCCGACGGCGACAAGTACGTCTTCAGCAGCCCGAGCGGCATCATGCTGCTCGACGTGACGACGCTCGGCACGTCGCCGCCGAAGCCGGAGCTCATCGTACCCGGCGCGGGAGGCGCGTACGTGGCCCGGCGCACGCGCGAGGTGTATTTCGTTCGCCGCGTCCCTGGCGCGGCCCGTGGCGCGTCCGGCCAGGTGTTCGCCTACAACGTCGACACGAAGGCGATCCGCCCGGTGCCGAACGCGACGCGGACGCTGATCAACGCCGACGAGACGTTCACCGTCACGCCGATCGCCGCCGAGGATCCCACGGGGAAGACGCCGCGCCCACCGGTTCGCGAGGCGCGCCCGCAGCTCCAGCGGATGTTCCCCGGAAAGACGATGGCCGAGCTGACGCCGGAGCAGCAGTACGCCGTCACGAAGGAAGAGGGGCTCGCTCGCCGCGCGCTGAATCCCGAGCCGATGGCGTTCGTGTTCACGAACCTGAAGACGGCGAAGGCCGACACGGTCGGCTATCAGTACGGCTGGCTGAACCACATGCAGTTCAACCCGAAGGATCCGAACCTGCTCCTGTACTGCCACGAAGGGACGTGGCACGAGGTGGACCGCATCTGGACGATCCGCACCGACGGATCGGAGATGACGCTTCGCCACGCGCGGTCGATGGACATGGAGATCGCCGGCCACGAGTTCTGGAGCTGGGACGGCCGCACGATCTGGTTCGATCTCCAGACGCCGCGCAGCCAGGTGTTCTGGATCGCCGGCGTGAACATCGAGACCGGTGCACGCACGCAGTACCGCGTCGACCGCGATGCGTGGTCGGTGCACTACAACGTCTCGCGCGACGACTCGATGTTCATGGGCGACGGCGGCGACGAGACCCAGGTCGCGTTCGCGCCGAACGGCCGGTGGATCAACCTGTTCACGGTACAGCGCGACAGCACGGTGAAGCGCGAGAAGCTGGTGAACATGGCGAAGCACAACTACGTCACCGGCCGCGGCGGCGTGGAGCCGAACGGCTCGATCACGCCTGACAAGAAGTGGGTGATCTTCACCGGCAACTTCGACGGCGCGCGGCACGTGTACGCTGTAGCGACGAAACGGCAGTGAGTTGGTTGGTTGGGGGGTGAGATCGTGAGGAACGGCCTCGGGAGGCAGGAGCTTCCCGAGGCCGTCTCTCACCCTCCCATCATCCAACCAACCAACTCACTGCGTCAATTGCCTCACCCAGATATTCCTGAACGAAATCGGTGGGCTCGGATCCCCGTGCGCTTGCAGCTTGATCGGCGCGGCG
>Ga0207674_10010798_pt1 | contig 10297 bp, 9 predicted proteins | sample KBSCornC72_FD_184303 | JGI IMG/M metagenome (GOLD analysis project Ga0207674, IMG submission 184303) | Corn rhizosphere microbial communities from Kellogg Biological Station, Michigan, USA - KBS Corn C7-2 (SPAdes) (version 2) | ecosystem: Host-associated > Plants > Roots > Rhizosphere > Soil ...
TTCTTTCCCGAGATGAGGAAGTGTTCCGCCGCGGTTCGAAAGTCTCAAGTCCGTATGTTCGCGGTACCGAACGCGAGCTTTCTTCTTTTCGTCGAGAGTCTCGAAAACCTTTGCGAACGGGTAAGAGGCTTTTTCGAGATCGGCTTCGTGGCGAGTCACGATGAAATTCGAAATCCCGCGATCCATGAGATCGAAAAACGCGTCGTAAATCGGCCGCAAGTAAGGATCGACCTTTTCGCGCATGTCGCCCGGCAGAAAACCGAGCCGCTCACCGGCTTCGACGGCAGGGCGCGAGAGCACGATGCGGTCCACCTCGCGCCGCTCGAAAAGATGCACCGCATGCGCGACCGCAAGCCACGTCTTGCCGGTGCCCGCCGGGCCGGTGCCGAAGACGAGCGTGTTTTTCGCGAGCGCCCGCATGTAATTATCCTGGCCGCTGGTGCGTGCGCGCACGAGGCGTTTGCGCAAGCGCATTTCCGCGAAATGGCCGTGTGCGCCATGCTCCGATTCCATGCGCGGGGCGTGCGTCACCTGCCGGATCGCGCCTTCGACGTCGCCGTTCGTGATCTCATGGCCGCTCTTTAATTGCTTATAAAGCGCGGCGAGGGCGCGGCGCGCCTGCTGGCAGGCTTCGGCCTCGCCCTCGATCGTGATCTTGTTGCCGCGCTGGTCGGCCACGACGCCGAGACGGCGCTCGATCAGCGCGAGATTTTCCGCGTGCCGCCCGAACAGCGCGGAGGCGAGCTTGTTGTCGTCGAACTCGATCGTGATTTCGGACGGTTTCACGCGCGTTTCTTGCCAAGGCTTGTCTAAAGACTTACGGCTCGTTCCGGGGTCGCGCAATCAGCTCACTCCCGCCGCGGCAAGGTTTTGCGGCTCTTCCTGATAATCCTGCTCGGAGCCGATGAGTTCCCCGAACAGGCTGTTCGATCCGACATCGGCGACACGCACTTTCGCGACTTTGCCGATGAGATGCGAAGGCCCCATGACCTGCACCGGCAGAAGATAAGGCGCGCGGCCCGCGATCTGGCCCTCCAGGCGGCCGGGTTTGTCGAACAGGACATCGAATTCCTGCCCGCAAAGATCGCGGTTGAATTCCTGCCGCTGCTGCTCGACCAATGCCTGCAGGCGCTGCAGCCGTTCGCTCTTCACGTCTTCCGGCACCTGCGCGCCCATTTCGGCGGCGCCTGTGCCGGGGCGGGGGCTGTATTTGAACGAAAAGGCTGACGCGAACCGAACTTTGCGGATGAGATCGAGCGTCTCGTCGAAATCTTCTTCCGTCTCGCCGGGGAAGCCGACAATGAAATCCGAGGAGAGCGCGATGTCCGGCCGCGCCGCGCGCACCCGCGCAACAATGCCGAAATACTCCTCGCGCCCGTGCTTCCTGTTCATCGCGCGCAAAATCCGGTCGGAGCCCGACTGCACCGGCAAATGCAAAAACGGCATCAGCTTCTTTAGATCCCGATGCGCTTTGATGAGGTCGTCGCTCATGTCGCGCGGGTGGCTCGTCATGTAGCGGATCCGTTCAATGCCGCGGATTTCCGATATGCGCTGGAAAAGCTGCGCGAGCGTCCACGGCAGATTGTCCGGTCCTTCGCCGTGATAGGCGTTCACGTTCTGGCCGATCAGCGTCACTTCCGCGACGCCCGCGGCGGCGAGATGTTCGACCTCGGCGACGATTTTGTTCACGGGGCGCGAGACTTCGCTGCCACGCGTGTAAGGGACGACGCAGAAGGTGCAGAACTTGTCACAGCCTTCCTGCACCGTGACGAAAGCGGTCACGCCGCGCGCGCGGATATTTTTCCGCGCGGGCTTAGCCAAATGATCGAATTTGTCCTCGACCGGGAATTCCGTGTCGACCGCGGTCTCGCCTTTTGCGACGAGGCCGGGTAGGCGATGAATATTCTGCGGGCCGACGACGAGATCGACATAAGGCGCGCGGCGGCGGATTTCCTCGCCTTCGGCCTGCGCGACGCAGCCCGCGACCGTCACCGTCATGCGGCGTCCGGCGCTCGCGGCTTCGTTCTTCAGCGTGCGGAAACGGCCGAGGTCGGAATAGACTTTTTCCGTCGCCTTCTCGCGGATGTTGCAGGTGTTCAGCACCACGAGATCGGCGTCTTCCGGCCGGTCGGTCTCGATATAGCCCTCGCGCGCCATGGCGTCCGCCATACGATGCGAGTCGTAGACGTTCATCTGGCAGCCGAACGACTTGATAAATAGCTTGCGGGGTCCGCTCATCGCGCCTTTGGTGCCCGGCCGTGTCGCTCCCTGAGCGGCGGCCTTCGGCAATTTCCGCTTCAAGCGGTACTATTTACCGGGTTTCGGCGATGAGGGAAACCGGCGCGGGGGATATCGTTAAATCGCGGGGAGAAATGGCGATTTCAGGCCGTCCGGAGCGCGCGGCCGACGTCATCCGCCGCACCGAAAGCTCGAGCGACTTCGCCACGTTTTTCCGGTCCATCTCGGGCGTCACCGCCATCGCCGGGCCGAAGGTCACGACGGCATCGATCCCGCCCAGCCGCAAAACGCGGCCGATATGTTTTTTGATGCTGGTGTCGCCGAACCAGGCGGCGACCGGGCGATGCTGCCTTCCCATCGGCAGGCCTTGCAGTTTGGTGTAGGCGATGGAGACCGGCTGCAAATATCCGGTCTCGCCGGGACCGACCGTCATGCTCATCGCCCCGAGAAGCGCCGAGCGGAACGGCAGTACGCGGTTGCCGTCGCCGGTGGTGCCTTCGCCGTAGAGCACGACCGGATCGCCGCCGGTGAGGCGGGTGGAAATTTCCTGATTGACCGCGCCGGTTTCCTGCCGCCGCGCGCGGTCGACGAAGACCGAGCGCTGCAATTTCGCGAGGAGGCCGAAGACCGGCCAGCTCGCGATTTCTTTCTTGGCGATGAAGACCACGGGCGTCGTCGCCGAAAGAATCAAATGATCGAGCCAAGACGAGTGGTTGGCGATGAAAAGGAGCGGGCGGCTTGGCGTCGGCGCACCGCGCACTTCGACCCGCACGCCGAAAAGCTTGAGGCAAATGCGGTGATAGTACATCGGAATCAAGCGGAGCGTCGGCAGGCCGAGCTTGATCGAGATCCATTGCAGCGGAATCCCGATCAGGGTCGCGAGCAACAAAAGCGTCGTGACGAAAACAGCGCGGATCATCCGGATTTCTTTTCGTCGTCGAGCGGCAGCGCGTAGAGCTCCAGCCGGTGATCGATGAGCTTGAAGCCGAGGCGGCGCGCGATCTCGACCTGCAGTTTCTCGATTTCCTCCGAGCGGAATTCGATCACCTTGCCGGTGCGGAGGTTAATGAGATGATCGTGATGCTCGTTCGGCGCCTGCTCATAGCGCGAGCGGCCGTCGCCGAAATCGTGTTTCTCGATGATGCCGGCGTCTTCAAACAGCTTCATCGTGCGGTAGACCGTCGACATCGAAATCTTGTCGTCGATCGCCGACGCGCGCCGGTAAAGCTCCTCAACATCGGGATGGTCGCGCGAAGAGCCCAAGACACGCGCGATCACGCGGCGCTGCTCGGTCATGCGCATGCCGCTTTTAATGCAGGCGTCTTCCACGGTAGAAGGCTTGGAAACGCTCACTTTGGTATCCTTCCAGATCGCGGATCCGATTTTACCCGCCGCGAAAAGCCGCGGCAACGAGCAAGCAATTACGCGAGATCCCGCCGGAGCACGAGCGCTGAGATCGCGCCTTCGGCCCGCGGATAATAGCCCGCGCGCTTCCCGACCTCGCGGAATCCGGCTTTATCATAAAGGCGAAGCGCGGCCCGGTTGTCCTCGCCGACTTCGAGGAAAATTCTCGCGATTCCGCGCGCCGCGACGCGCGAAAGATGATGCCGCAGAAGCTCGCCCGCGAGCCCGCGCCCGCGCGCTTTCGGATCGACCGCGACGCTCAAAATTTCGGCCTCGTCGCCTGCGCAGCGCGACATCAGAAAACCGAGCGCGCTTCCGCGCCCGCCGTCGCCGCGCGCGACATGCGCGATCACCGACGGGTCGGACAAGAGCCGCTCGATCTCGCTTTCGCTCCATCCGACCGGAAAGGAGCGCGTGTGCAGTTTTGAGAGCGCGGCGGCGTCGCGCGGCCGCGCCTCCAAAATCGAAGGCGGCGTGCGCTGGAAAAACCGCGCGAAAAATCCGCTCATCGCTGCGCGATGCGCGCGTTTGCCGTCGGCTGCGCGTCGGGGAGCTTGAGATAAAGCGGTTTCGGCGAAGCTTGCGTCGGGTCGGCGACGGCGCCGATCCGCGCGATCCATTCGATATCGGGTGCGGGCCGCTGATCGACGAGCACGGGCTGCGGCGCTTTCGCCGGCCAATGCGCGGCGAGGATCGCGGCGCCGTTGCCGACGATCCGCACCGGACCGAGCGCGACCGCGCGCACGGTTTCGCGCAGGCCCGCCGCGCGCGGCGTCACCAGCGTGCGCCCGCCGACGCCGACCATCTGCATGTAAAGATTGCCGTGCTTGGCGTCGATCGCGGCGACGACCGGCACCGCCTGATTTTGCGTGATCAAAGGCGCGGTGAAAGCGGCGAGTGTCGAAATTCCGACGACCGGCTTTTTCGTCACGAGGCCAAAGCCGCGCGCGGCGGAAAGACCGACGCGAAGGCCCGTGAAACTTCCGGGCCCGACAGTGACGGCAAAGCGGTCGACGTCATTGAATTTGACGCCCGCTTTTTTCATCACGCCGTCGATGATGGGAAGGAGATGTTCGGCGTGACCGCGGCCGATCTCACGCGACTCGGATGCGAGCACGCGGTCGTCGTCGGCGTCGATCAACGCCGCCGAGCAGGCGTCCAGCGCCGTGTCGATCGCAAGAACCAGCATCCCCCGCAGATCCGGTTTTAGACCGGACGGACTTCCGTCACGTCCGGCACGAAGTGCCGCAACAAATTCTCGATGCCGTTTTTCAGCGTCGCCGTCGAGGACGGACAGCCCGAGCAAGCGCCCTTCATGTTGAGAAACACGACGCCGTCCTTGTAGCCGCGGAAGGTGATGTCGCCGCCGTCGGCGGCGACCGCCGGACGCACGCGTGTCTCGATCAACTCCTTGATCGTGCCGACGGTTTCTTTGTCCTTTTCGTCGAAGAATTCGTCTTCCACGTCGGCGTGCGCGGCGCCGTCCGCCCCGGTCGCAACCGTGGGCTCGTTGGAGAGGAAATGCTCCATCACGGCGCCGAGAATCGCGGGTTTCAGATGATTCCATTCGCCGTCCTTCTTGGTGACGGCGATGAAATCCTGGCCGAGCATCACGCCGCCGACCTGCGGAATGGCGAACAGGCGCTGCGCGAGCGGGGAGCGCGCGGCGGATTCCGCGTCGCGCATCTCTAACGTGCCGTTCTCGAGAACGGTGCGGCCGGGCAGGAACTTCAGCGTCGCGGGATTCGGCGTCGCTTCGGTTTGAATGAACATGGGAAATGCTCCCGTTGCGGGCTTTTCGCCCAAATGGCTTTCTCGCCCACTATTTAGGCCTTTCAAACCGCTTTCGGAAGGGCGCTTTCCTTAGGAAAGCGCGTCGAGCTCTTCGTCCGTGAGCGTGCCGGGCACGATGGTGATCGGAATCGGGAACGAGCCCGAGCCCGTATGCGCGAGCGAGGAAACGAGCGGCCCCGGACCTTCGTTGCCGGATGCGGCGGCGAGCACGAGAACGGCGATGTCTTCGTCCTCTTCGATCAGCTTCAACACTTCGTCGGTTTTTGCGCCTTCCTTCACGACGCGCTCGGGCTCGATGCCGGCGAGATTCTTCGCGCGCGCGGCATAATGATCGAGCCGCTTCTGGACTTCCTCATGCGCTTCCTGCCGCATCAGATCGCCGACGCCGAGCCATTGCTGGTTCGATTCCCCGATCGGCACGACGGCGAGCATCACGAGATTCGAATTCGTGCGCGCGGCACGGCGGCTGCCGTAATAAACGGCGCGGTCGCATTCCGGCGTCTCGTCGATGACGACGAGAAAATTACGCTGGTGCCCGGGTTCGAAAGCTTTGCGCGCGCGTCCGGTCATGCTCTGCTCTTATCCGTGATTCCTGGAAGAAGCGATGCTGCCATGCGAATCCTCTCGCGCCAAGCTGCGGCCTAAGCGCGCACGAAACCGACGATATCCTTGACCGATTTCATCGTTTCGGAGGCGATGGCGCGCGCGCGGGCGGAGCCGTCCTTCAAGACGGAATCGATATAATTCGTGTCCTGCACGATTCGTTTCATCTCGGCGCCGATCGGCCCGAGCTTTTCGACGGAGAGCTCCGTGAGCGCTTCCTTGAAGCGCGAGAATTGCGCGCCGCCGAATTCCTTGAGCACATCGGCGGGCGACTTGCCGGAAAGCGCGGCATAAATGCCGACGAGATTGTCGGCCTCGGGGCGCGCCTCGAGTTCCTTCATGTCTGCCGGCAGTGGATGCGGGTCGGTTTTCGCCTTCTTGAATTTCTGCGCGATGGTGTCGGCGTCGTCCGTGAGATTGATGCGCGAATAGTCGGACGCATCCGACTTCGACATTTTCTTCGTGCCGTCGCGCAGCGACATCACGCGCGTCGCCGGGCCCGAGATCAGCGGCTCCGGCAGCGGAAAGAATGTCTCGCCGAGATTGTTGGCGCGGATCGATTCCGAATAATCGTTGTTGAATTTCTGCGCGATGTCGCGCGCAAGCTCCACATGCTGCTTCTGGTCCTCGCCGACCGGCACGTGCGTCGCGCGATAGACGAGAATATCCGCCGCCATCAGGCTCGGATAGGCGTAAAGCCCGACCGACGCGTTCTCGCGGTCCTTGCCGACCTTCTCCTTGAACTGCGTCATGCGGTTGAGCCAGCCGAGGCGGGCGACGCAATTCAGCACCCAGGCAAGCTCCGCGTGTTCCGCGACCTGGCTCTGGTTGAAGATGATGTTCTTCTTCGGGTCGATGCCGCTCGCGATATAGGCCGCGGCGACCTCGCGCGTCGTGCGCTTCAGCTCAACGGGCTCCTGCCAGACCGTGATCGCGTGCATGTCGACGACGCAATAGATGCAGTCGTACTTCGCCTGCATGTCGACGAAGCGCTTGATGGCGCCGAGATAGTTGCCGAGATGCAGATTGCCGGTCGGCTGCACACCGGAAAACACGAGTTCTTTGCTGGCTGGCATTTGAATGTCCGAATTTTGCGTGCGGTCATGCCATGACGGGAAGGGCAGGGGCAAGGGTCGCGTTCCCCGGACGGCTTGCGCAAGCAAGCCGCCCCGGGGTCCAGAAAGCTGGACCCCGGGTCTTCGCATCGCTTGCGCGATGCTCGCCCGGGGAACGCCGCTTGCGATAGCCGTCTCGTCTTGCTACCGCGACGCGGGCTGGAGAGGGAATAATGACCACGACACGCTACGACGTCATCGGCATCGGCAACGCGATTGTCGACGTGATCGCCCGCGCCGAGGACGATTTCCTCGTTAAGCATAAGATGGCGAAGGGCGCGATGTCGCTGATCGACGAGCCGCGCGCCGAGGCGATCTATGCCGCAATGGGCCCGGCGACCGAAATTTCCGGCGGCTCGGCGGCGAACACGATCGCGGGCGTCGCCTCCTTCGGCGGCAGCGCCGCCTTCGTCGGTACGGTCAAGGAAGACACGCTCGGCGGCGTGTTCTCGCACGACATTCGCGCCACCGGCGTTTCGTTCAAAGTGCCGCCGTTCAAGAGCGGCCCTTCGACCGCGCGCTCTTATATTCTGGTCACGCCCGACGGCGAGCGCACGATGAATACGTATCTGGGCGCCGCGCAGCTTTTGTCTGCGAAGGAAATCGACGAGAAGGAAATTTCCGCCGCGAAAATTCTCTACATGGAAGGGTATCTGTGGGATCCGCAGAACGCGAAGGACGCGTTTCTGAAAGCCGCGAAAATCGCGCATCAGCACAATCGCGTTGTTTCGCTCACGCTTTCCGATGCGTTCTGCGTCGACCGCTATCGCCGCGAATTCCTCGAACTCATCAAGGGCGGCACGGTCGACCTACTGTTTGCGAACGAAGCCGAATTGAAGAGCCTGTACGAAACCGGCGATTTCGACGTGGCGCTTCTGGAATTGCGGCGTGATGCGAAATTCGCCGCCGTCACCCGCAGCGAAAAAGGCGCGGTGGTCGTGTCGAAAGAAGAAGTGGAAACGGTGCCGGCGTTTCCGGTGCAGAAAATCGTCGATACCACCGGGGCGGGCGATCTCTTCGCGGCGGGATTTCTTTATGGTTTTGCGCGCGGCTTGCCGCACAAGACCTCGGCGAAGCTCGGCACGCTCGCGGCGGCCGAGGTGATTTCGCACCTCGGCGCGCGGCCGGAGAAGAAGCTTTCGGAACTGGCGCGGGAGAACAAGCTACTCTAGTCATCCCGGTCGAGCTGCAGCACTAAGTGCCGCTGCGCAGACCCGGGATCCATAAACGCCGAAGATTCTGGATCCCGGACAGCCGCTTCGCGGCTTCCGGGATGACAGCAATCAGATCACCCGCTGATATTAAACGCCGCCACCGCCGCCATATTGACGAGGTCGGTGTCCTTTGCCGAGAGCGGCACGATCTGCACCGAGCGATCCAAGCCCACGAGCAACGGCCCGATCACCGTCGCGCCGCCGAGTTCCTGTAGCATCTTCGTCGAGATCGACGCCGAGTGGAACGCCGGCATGATGAGGACATTCGCCGCGTCGGTGAGCCGGTTGAACGGAAACGACGTGCCAAGCTCGCGGTTGAGCGCCACGTCCGCGCCCATCTCGCCGTCGACTTCGAAATCGACGCCGCGCTCGTGCAGGATGCGCACCGCTTCCTTCACGCGGTTGGAACGCTCCCCGGTCGGATTGCCGAAGGTCGAAAACGCGAGCATCGCGACGCGCGGCTCGAAGCCGAGGCGGCGCGCGACGCCGGCCGCTTCGACCGCGATCTCGACAAGGTCATGCGCGTCGGGCATTTCGGTCACGGCAGTGTCGGCGACGAGCACGGTCTTGCCGCGCGCGAGCACCAAGGAAATGCCCATCACACGATGGCCCGGCTTCGGATCGATCACGCGGCGCACGTCCTCGAGCACCACCGAATAGTTGCGGGTGACGCCCGAAACCATCGAGTCCGCATCCCCTAGCGCCACCATGCAGGCGGCGAAATGGTTGCGGTCGTTGTTCACGAGCCGCTGCACGTCGCGATAGAGAAAACCTTTCCGCTGCAGCCGCTCGTAGAGATAGTTGGCGTAATCGACGTTGCGCTTCGAAAGCGCTGCGTTGTGAATCTCGATGCCCGCGTGCAGATCGACGCCGGCATTGGCCGCCGCCTGTTTCACGCGATCCTCGCGGCCGACGAGAATCGGAATGCCGAGTCCCTGCTGCGCGAAGCTCGCCGCCGCGCGGATGACCTGCTCTTCCTCGCCCTCGGCGAAGACGACGCGCTTCGGCTGCCGTTTCAGCCGCTCGAACACCCGCGAAAGGACGCCCGCGACCGGATCGCGCCGGGTGCGAAGCTGCTCGACGTAAGCGTTCATGTCGACGATGGGTTTCCGCGCAACCCCGGAATCCATCGCGGCTTTCGCGACCGCCGGCGGCACCGCGAAGATGAGCCGCGGATCGAACGGCACAGGGATAATGTAATCCGAGCCGTATTTCGGCCGCGCGCCATAGGCGGCGGCGACTTCGTCCGGCACGTCCTCGCGTGCAAGCTCCGCGAGCGCCTGCGCCGCCGCGATTTTCATTTCCATGTTGATGGTGCTTGCGCGCACGTCGAGTGCGCCGCGAAAAATATAGGGAAAGCCGAGGACGTTATTGATCTGGTTCGGATAGTCCGAGCGGCCCGTCGCCATGATCGCGTCGTCGCGGATCTCGGCGACTTCCTCGACGGTGATTTCGGGGTCGGGATTGGCCATCGCGAAGATGATCGGGTTCGGCGCCATCGACTTGATCATATCGCCGGTGAACGCGCCCTTCTGCGAAAGCCCGAAGAGAATGTCCGCGCCTTTTACGGCATCGGCGAGCGTGCGCGCCTTGGTTTCGGCGGCATGCGCCGACTTCCACTGGTTCATGCCTTCGGTGCGGCCTTTGTAAACGACGCCCTTGGTGTCGCAGAGAATGACGTTGTTCGGCTGCAGGCCGAGCGCCTTCAACAATTCGACGCAGGCGATGCCGGAAGCGCCCGCGCCGTTGACGACGAGCTTCGTCGTCTTGATGTCGCGGTTCGTGAGCTTCAGCGCATTGATGACGCCCGCCGCCGCGATGATCGCGGTGCCGTGCTGGTCGTCATGGAAAACGGGGATGTCGAGCAGTTCGCGCAGGCGCTGCTCGATGATGAAACACTCCGGCGCCTTGATGTCTTCGAGGTTGATG
>Ga0207674_10010800_pt1 | contig 10296 bp, 10 predicted proteins | sample KBSCornC72_FD_184303 | JGI IMG/M metagenome (GOLD analysis project Ga0207674, IMG submission 184303) | Corn rhizosphere microbial communities from Kellogg Biological Station, Michigan, USA - KBS Corn C7-2 (SPAdes) (version 2) | ecosystem: Host-associated > Plants > Roots > Rhizosphere > Soil ...
CGAAGCCAATGTCGCGGTGCTCGCCGCGAGCGCTTCAACTCCAGGGCCTCTCGAAGATGAGGACGAGTAGCGACGGCATGTCCGCTTTGGGTGGAAAGCTGACGCAAGCCGTGGCAGCCCGAGCGCGTCATCTCGGAAGGCGAGCCCCATGTGGTGGAAGCTGAGCGGACTGTTCGTGCTAACGGCCGCACTGTGCCTATCGGTCATTCCGCTCCGAACTCACGCGGTGATGTATGACCCGTCCAAACCTCCTGCACCTTGGACGCTCAGGGCCATGCTGGCCGCGATGTATCTCACTCCCACCGCTGGCCTGCTCATTGCTGCGATTGTCGGCGTCGCAGCATTTGTCGCCTTCAAGGTGCTTCGCGGGCAGTGGTAGTATCCGCAATGGGTGGAAAGCTGGCATGCGGCTCAATCGGATAAAGCGGCCGGTGCGAGGCGCTGTTTGGCACTCGCGAGCATCTCCTGAAATCGAGGATCGGTTCGAAGTGGATTGAGGTCCGGATCAGCTTCAGCGTGACGGACACGGGTGGGACTGCTCACGGTGGCGAACCAATTTGCGAAGATGTCCATCGCCTCATCGTTGGCGCCGAGATAGATCAATCCACACGCCAGATTGTAGCGCATATGCAGGTTCTCAGGATCGAGCAGTAACGCTCGCCGGCTCCACTCACGCGCTCTCTCGGCTTGTCCCAGCGCCCCGAGCGACGCTGCTCCTGCTGCTACCGCAGCTCCGTTGGTCGAATCATGAGCAAGTGCGCGTTCGACACGTTCGAGCGCGAGCGATGCTGCGGCGCGCATCTCCGCTGCATTACCGGCACCTTTATAACAGCTGATGAGCAACAAAGGACTGCTCCAGTCCGTTTCCATCAGGCCCGCGGCCTTGCGAAAATAGGGAATGGCCTCTTGGATCTGGCCATGGCGAAAAAAGATGTACGCTGCTTCCCGATTAGCCTCCCATGAGTCAGCGTCGAGCTTCAGCGCCGTTCGCACCTGCTCCTCTGCCTCGTCCGTCCGCCCATCTTCTTCCAAGTACCGTGCTCTTACGCAGTGCGCTTCTGCCAGTTGAGGATTTAACTTTATCGCACGTTCAGCTGCTGGAAGCGCATCGTCATTGCGCCCATACCAGAACCGAAGCTCCGTCTGGGCAAGAGCCATCAGCGCCCAGGCTTGAGCATACTCAGGATCGATCCGGATGGCCTGCTCGCAAAGGCGCACAACCGTCTCGTCAGTACGCGAATTTCCCAGCACTCCGCCTGTTCGTTGTTGTCGGGCCATCAGATAGATGTTGTAGGCGTCTACGTTCGTCGTGCCGCGGTTCTCGATCGCCTTCTTCTCTGCGGGGAGAAGCTTGAGCTTGAGTGCGTCGACAATTGCCTTCGAGATTTCGTCTTGGATCGCGAATATGTCGGTAAGGTCGCGATCGTAGCGTTCTGCCCAAACATGATCTCCAGCAAGCCCTTCGATCAATTGGGCGGTGATCCGCAGCCGCCCGCCTGCCTTTCGCACGCTGCCCTCAAGCACGTGGCTGACGTTGAGTTTCCTAGCAACTTCGCAAACGTCGACCGCACTACCCTTGAAGGTGAAGGCGGTATTGCGCGCCGTTACTGCGAGCGCTGAGATCTTTGACAAGTCCGTCGTGATGTCCTCGCTGATCCCATCACTGAAATATTCCTGCTCGGCTTCACCGCTCATGTTCTGGAAGGGCAACACGCAGATTGAGAGTTGCTGGCGTCGCCGCCGCGCGACCTGATCGGAGGCGTGCGGCCTCGCTAGGGCGGCAACACTCGCCTCAAGCTTGCGCCATCCTGGTGCGTCGGCGTCGCCAGACCAATCCCTTAGATCAGCGCACTGGATCTGATTGAATGGCATAGTGGGCAGTGTTCCGTCGATGGTCGCCTGGACCAAAGTACCGGCAGTCCGAGCTCCGTCCGCTTCGGCCCGGACCCACTGCGACTTAGTCGCTTCCAAAGACCATAACACGACAACGGCGTTCGCTGCTCTCAGGCGCTCCTCGATGACTTCAGAGTAAGCGCGATGCGCTGGCAGCTCGTCGTCGCGCCAAACCGTGTAGCCTGCGGATCGCAGCATCTCCGCCACGCGAACGGCCTGTTCCTCGTCGGAACGCGTATAGGACACAAAAACGTCTGACACCGTCTCTCTAAGTGGATATCAGCAATGCGCTGCGAAGTCATGGCAGCGTCCGGCCCGCCGCTAATGGCAGGAATGGGTCGAAAGCAGACCTAAGCCGCGAAGGCCTGCTTTGGGTGGGAAGCTGCCGTTATAGAGGCGGCGATGCGGCCTGTGGTAACAGCGGTCGGAGATGGACACTGCCACGATCCTGAGTGCGGTCTCGAGTTTCGCTGTGGTCGGCGCATTGATTTTCACGGCCATGCAGGTCCGTGTTGCGAACCGAGCGAGGGCAGAACACGCGGCGATATCGATCGTCGAAGCCGCGCAGAGCGACGCCTGGACCAGAGGACTGAACCAGCTTTACCGTATCCCTGCGGACGCAACGGCCGAGCAGATTGACGCGCTTGGTCCCGAACTGACGGATGCGATCGAGCAGGTCGGCATCAGAGTCGAAACGATCGGTTACATGGTTTGGCGCGGCATCGTCGATATCGCGATGGTTGACGACCTATTTGGAGGCATCGTCATCTTTTGGTGGTCCCGCATCAAGCCCTTCGCCGAACGCGATCGGGAACGCACATCAAACACGAAGTCATATGAATGGTTTCAATGGCTCGCGGAGCGGCTGGTCGAGCGCCGGGGTAAGGAGCCCGCGATACCAGCGTATCTTGGCAAGAACGCGCCCTAGGCTTGGGCGAACGCCCGCTATGGGTGGAAAGCTGACGCTAGCCGGTGACGGCTAGTTCAAAGGAGCGTATGAGCCGGGAATCGCCAGTAGAACTTCGTAGGCATTGGCGGCTGAGAGCGCACTTGCTCCCCTACAGTGGAGCAAACTGTGATCTACCATTTCAACATGCATGACGGCCGTGCCTACCCGGACACTCTTGGGACCGAATGCCTCACACTCGACGCCGCTCGAATTGAGGCCGTCAAGCGTATTGGCAGACTACTCGCTGAGGAGGCCGCGCGCTTCTGGACCGGTGACGAATGGACGATGGACGTTACGGATGGGAACGGCCTCACACTGTTTTCGCTAGTGTTCATGGCCGCCAACTCGCCAGCAGTGGGGCTTCGGTAAGCGCCTACCTCGCCGCTGAAGTCGGTGGCGTGGGCCAAACAGCCCTAGCAACAAAGCGCGGACGGAACAGTTGCCTCAAGGTGCCACGCTTTCACATCGAGCTTCGCTCCACGTCGCACGTGGCAACTACCCTAGAGATCGACAGGGATGATCTCGCTGGCTTGCGGGTCGAGGTAGCGCGGTTCATCGGTGAGCTATTAAAGGATCACGCGGCACAAATCTGGAAGGATGAGGACTGGCAGGTCGAAGCGACCGACGAGAAGGGATTAATCCTCTTCACGATGAACGTATTCGCCAGTGATACAGCGGCAACGATGATGCCGCGCAGACGCATCTAATGGCAGGAATGGGTCGAAAGCTGCCGTTAGGTTGCACCCGCTCGGTTCCGCAGCGAGTTCGTGATAGCGGCGTCAATCATGGCATCGGCAATTGATCGCGCATTCGAGCTGGCGAGATCCGGGCAGTACCGCAGCGTCGCTGAAATCCTTCGGCACCTGCCGCCTGAGGATCGGCCGGCGGTCGAGGCGCACCTTGCTCAGCCCAACGCTCGGCGGCAACTGATCCTGCTCTGCAGCGACGCGTGGCTTGCGACGCAATAGTGGCTCGTCATGAGGCTTTAAGCCGGTCCGCGCCGCCCACTGCCTCAGGCCGTCACACACCCATCAGCCGCGCCGCGACCCCATGCCACCATCGCGATCCGGTCAGCAGGTACGCGGGTATGCTGACCAGCGCGTAACAGCCGGCCCAGATGAGATACGCCGTCGGAATCCTGGCCTTCCGTACCAGGTCCCAGATGAACATCGGCGAGACGATCAGCAAGATGTAGAGGTCGAAGGACATGAGGCCCGGCAATGGCTTGGGCAACCACCACATCCGCGCCAGGGCGGGCGGCAAGATCGTGGCGATCGCCAGGATCATCATGCGTTTATGCAATCCGGGATCGGTCGACCTCGCGCGAAGCCCGACGAAGACGAACAACGGGAACAGGATGCCGACCCGCAACTGCCCGAGCAGGATGTCGTCGAGAGCACGAGCGAGGGTGCGGACGGGCACCGACGCGGTGCGGCTCTGAGCCGCATGCCAATATTCATGGTAGATGGTCGGCACCAGGATCACCCAGACAATGAAGATCGTCGGAGCGAGCACCATCATCACCCGCCCGAGCAATCGGTGGCGGTCGGTCATCCCCGTCGCCATCAGAACCGTCTGGGCGAGCAGCAACAGGAGCAGGCCGCCCATCAGCACGGCATGGACATGGAGGATGACCGGGAGCGGCGGCCGCGTTCCCGCCCTTGTCGCCGCAACCAGGCCGATCGAGTCGGGAACGAAGCCGACCAGCGTTACGACAAGGAACCAGCTGGCCATGAAGACGTAGATCCAGCGATCGATGGCCGCCCCAATTCCAGGGGCGCCCCCGCCGCGGCCGGCGCGAACGCTCAGGCTTGCAGAAGACGCCATGCAGCTCTCCCTTTTCCCCGCAGTTTGCTCGAGAAAGTGCCGCAATTCTTGGGCTCAGCGGAACGCCACTTGGACAATGAGGAACTGCTTGAGCTAATCTGGGAAGCTGAAGGGGCTGAGTGAGTGTTCGAAGCGCAGCAGTCCGACTTTCCTCACACATCGCCCTTTCCGGGCGCGAGGCGTCTGCGAACCGACGATTGGCCCGAGCGCAGCAGGACTGCGATATTTCGCGAACAATTCGGGCGTGACCGGATCCGAGTGGAACCCTTGGCGGATCACCCGTTTCAGATTGATGTGATGATCGCGAAATTGCCGGGACTGGGCCTCGTCTGGGGCCGTCGATCGCCGCTCCGATCCGATTTCCTGGACGGCAGCGACCGGCTGCTGTTCAGCACGTCTGGCGGGGCTATTGCGGCGCAGTCCGGACGTGAGGTCGAGCTGCACGCCGGCGACGCGGTAGTGCTTTCCGGCGCCGATCTCGGCCAGTTCGTGACGCTGGCGCCGGCGCCGATCGTGACGATAGAATTTCCCGACGGATCGCTGGGCCGGATGTTGCGCGAAGCCGGCGCAAGTTTCGCACGGCGAATTCGCAAGGACGAACCGGCGCTCCAGCTCTTGCGAGCATACCTGCGCACGTTCCTAAGCCTCGACGGAAAGGCGCCAGCGCCCCTTCGGGCTTTCGCGATCAGCCACATCCATGACCTCGCCGCAGTGGCGCTCGGACCCTCGTCGGAGCATGGCGAAGTCGCCCATCGCCGGGGGGTGGCGGCAGCTCGGCTAAAAGCGATCAAGGGAGATATCCTGCGCCATCTCGAGAGCGAGGTTCTGATCGACGACGTGGCTCATCGGCATTCGCTCAGCCCCAGGTACATCCGGAAACTGTTCGAGCACGAAGGAACAAGCTTCACCGAATTCGTGCGCACCGAACGCCTGAACCGCGTTCGCCGAAAGTTGCTGACCTCGAACTGTCGCATCAGCGACGTCGCTTATTCTGTCGGCTTTAACGACCTGTCCTATTTCAATCGCGCGTTCCGCGAGCGCTTCGGGTGCTCGCCCGGCGAAATGCGCGAAGGCGCCGCGCCGCACCTTTCGGCTTAAGCCGCCTGCGCCGGCGCCTCATATTCCGCGGCGGCCGCGGACAGCGTCTCGACGAACTCGCGGATGTGGGCTTCCTCGATGTTGAGCGGCGGAAGCACGCGCATCACGTTGTCCCCGGCGGCGACCGTCAGCAGACCCTTGGTCCTGAGGTAATTCACGAACGCGCGGCTGTCGGTCTTCATCTTCACGCCGAGCATCAGCCCGACGCCGCGGACGCTGTCGAACAGATGGTCGTGGTTTGGGATCATCTGCTCGAGCGCAGAGCGGAGCCGCTCGCCCTTTTGCCGCACGTCAGCGAGGAACTCCTCATTGGCGACGATATCGAACACCGCCTGCCCCGCCGCCATCGCCAACGGGTTGCCGCCATAGGTCGATCCGTGCGTGCCGATCACCATGCCGGCCGCGGCCTTCTCGCTCGCGAGGCACGCGCCCATCGGGAAGCCGCCGCCGATCCCCTTGGCCGAGGCCATGATGTCGGGCTCCACGCCATAATGCTGGTAGGCATAGAGACGTCCGCTGCGCGCGACTCCGCACTGCACCTCATCGAACACCAGGCAAAGGTCGTGCTCGTCGCAGGCGGCGCGGAGGCCTGACAGGAACTCCTGGGTCGCGGGCCGGATTCCGCCTTCGCCCTGGATCGGCTCGAGAAGGAAGCCGGCCGTATTCTCGTCGATCGCCGCCAGCGCTGCATCGAGATTGTCGAACTCGACGACCTTGAAGCCGGGCAGCAATGGCGCAAACCCGTCGATCATCTTCGCCTGGTCGGTGGCGCTGATCGCCCCCATCGTTCGCCCGTGGAAGGCGTTGGAGAAAGTGATCAGGTCGTGCTTGTGGGGATTACCCTTGGCGTAATGATAGCGCCGCGCGGTCTTGATAGCGCATTCGACCGCCTCGACGCCCGAATTGGTGAAGAACACGGTGTCGGCGAAGGTCAAGTCGCAGAGCCGCTTGGCGAACGCCTCGCCCTGCGGTGAACCGTAGAGGTTCGACACGTGCATCAGTGTCGCCGCCTGGTCCTGGATCGCCTTGGTGAGGTGCGGATGGCCGTGACCGAGGATGTTGACCGCAATGCCCGCTGCGAAATCCAGGTATCGCTCACCCTGCTCGCCGTAGAGATAGACTCCCTCGCCGCGGACCGGGCGCACCGGTGAGCGCGGATAAACGGGCATGAGCGGCGTGATGGCCATGAAGAAGCGGCTCCTGTTCGGCAGTGAGAGAATGCGAGCGGCTATAGCCAGCGGCTTTTCAAAGGGCAAAGGCGCCCTCGGTTTCCCGAGAGCGCCTTCCCTACGCGGCAATCGGCTAGCTTAGTCGCGGTCGCGGCGGTTCCACCGATCGTCGCGGTCGCGGTATCCGCGGTCGTTCATCGAATATTGGACGCGCTGCTCGAGCCGCTGGATGCGATATTCGATGTCACGGGCCTCGTACGGGTTGAGCCCGCCGCGCGCGGCGCGATGCAGCCGGTCTTCGATGCGGTTGGCCTCATCCCGCAGGCGGTCCGCGCTGCGATCACGGATGCGGTCGCGGCGGTCGAGCCGGTTGATCTGCCGCTCGACATTGTCGATGCGCACCTGGAGTGCACGGACCTGACCGAAGCCATAACCGTAGCCAGGCGCCGGCACCGCCGGACGGGGATAATATTGAGCCGAAGCGGGGCTGGCGACGACAAGCGCTGCACCGGCGGCGATCAGGGGAAGTACAATCTTACGCATGAAGGCTCTCCTTCGTTCGAGCTGTTGGTAGAACGAATGTGCGCCGCTTTGGTTGATGCAGGTCTGAACGCCGCCGTCAGTCGCCGTTCAACATCGTTAATGAAGCGAAACGGCTGAAAGCGTCAGTTCTTGATCTTCCACCCGCTCTTAAGGAGCATGTAGCAGGCAGCCCACAGGATGATGTTCAGCGCCAGCAGCCCGATCGCTCCGACCCACAAGGGCGAATCGCTGGTGCCGAGGAAGCCGGCACGGAAACCTGAGATCACGTAGAAAAACGGATTTGCGTGGCTCACGTTCTGGAACGCCGGCGCCAGCTGCTTCACCGAATAGAAGGTCCCGCTCAGCAGCGACAGGGGAGTGACGACGAAATTGGTTACCGCCGCCGCATGGTCGAACTTGTCTGCCCACAGCGAGGTCATGAGCCCGAGGAAGCTTAAGAGCAGCGCACCCATCAAACCGAACCATAACACCAGCTCGGGCCGACGCATGTCGACGGAAACGCCGGGCCAAAGAAGCATGACCAGCCACACGGCGAACCCAACCAGGAAGGCTCGGGTCACCGCTGCTCCGATCAGTCCGGCCATCAATTCACCGGTCGACAGCGGCGGCATCAGATAATCGACGATATTGCCCTGGATCTTGCCGACGAGCAGCGAAAAGCTCGCATTGGCGAACGCATTTTGCATCATCGCCATCACGATCAGGCCCGGCGCGATGAATGTCGCATAGGGCACGCCCATCACGGACCGTCCACCGCGCCCCAGCGCGACCGTGAAAATGGCAAGGTACAGGAGCGTCGTGATCGCCGGCGCCCAGACGGTCTGCATCTGCACCTTGAAGAAACGGCGCACCTCCTTGATATAGAGGGTCTTGAGGCCTCCCCAATTGACGCCCTTGAGCACCGGGTTACCGGGTGCGAAGCGCACCCAATCGCTGGCTCGGTCGTTTGCCGTTGGGCTGTCCATCGGAGAGGCGCCTATCGGCTGGTAACCAGCCGGGCAAGGCAAGGAGCAGAGATTTAAGAATGTCGTGGACTGACGAGCGCATCGAGCGCCTGAAGAAAATGTGGCACGAAGGCGCCACCGCCAGCCAGATCGCCGACGAGCTCGGCGGAGTCAGCCGCAATGCGGTGATCGGCAAGGCGCACCGCCTCGGGCTCGAGCAGCGTCCCTCGCCCGTGAAGCCGGGCGACGAGAAGGAAGTGAAGAAGGCGGCTCCGGCCGCGGCAGCGCCCAAGGCCGCGCTGAAGGCCGAGGCCTCCCGCCCGGCAGAAGCTGCCCCGGCGGCGGCGCCCGCTCCACCGCAGCGCCCGCCGGCGACCGGGCCGCGCCCGAGCGCCCACGATCTCCAGTATCGTTCGATCGGTCCAGGCGGGTTCGTTCGCCAGGGACCGGGCGATCAGCAGGCGCCGATCCCGCCGGCCCCGCCGCGCCGGCTCGTTCCGGCTAAGCCGAGTCCCGAGGTCGCCGACAAGACCAGCCTGCTCGAATTGAACGACCGCATCTGCAAATGGCCCATCGGCCATCCGGGTGAGCCCGATTTCTATTTCTGCGGCGAGCCGGCGAACCCCGGGTTCCCTTATTGCGTCGCGCATTGCGGCGTCGCCTACCAGGCGCAGCTCCCGCGGCGTGACCGCCGCCCACCGCCGCCGCTCCCGTTCGGCGGTCCCCGGGTCCGCTAGAGCGTTCCGACGGGCGAATTCGCTTGTGCGCACCGGCGCCTCATGAAACAGGCGTCTGGTGTTCCTGAGTAGCCGCCACGAAGCCGCGCACGAGGTATCCTCTCCCCTCACATCGCAAGACAAGGATCGGAAGCTCCGAATTCGGTCTTTGCTCCGCTGGTGGCGCGCGCCGCTATGGTTGGTGGCGCTGGCGACCGGCGCGAAGAGCTTCGCCGACAATCCGATCCTCGGCTCGCAACGGCTGAACCGCCGCGGGCTGCACGTGTCGCGGCTCAAGCTCGCGCACGGCATTGCCTGGGCGCGCCGACGGCGCCTGGCGTCGGCAGTGCCGGGCGAATGGCGCGAGCAATTCGACCGCGACGGCTTCGTCGAGATTCGCAATTTCCTTCCGTCCGACACCTTCGCCCGGATGCGGGCGTCGCTGCTCACGCGTGAGTTCGAGAGCCGCCAGCAGCAGCAGGGCGAGACCATCACTCGCCGCGTCGCGATTGGCCCGGAACTGCTCCGCGAGGTTCCGGAGCTTCGGTCATTGTTCGAGAGCAAGCGCTGGCGCTCGCTCCTCGCCTATGTGGCGAGCACGAAGGCCGAGCCGCTCTATTATGTGCAGACCATCCTCGCCCGTCATGCGCCGGGCGCAGCCGATCCTCAGCTCGAGCTCCACTCCGACACCTTCCATCCGTCGCTGAAGGCGTGGCTGTTTCTCACCGACGTCAACGACTCGGACGGTCCGCTGACCTTCGTTCCCGGCTCGCATCGGCTGACGGGCGAGCGGCTTGCCTGGGAGCAGGCGCGAAGCGTCGGCATCGCCGACAGCGACCGCCTGTCGCAGCGTGGCTCTCTGAGGGTCGATCCTGCTGATCTCCCCGCGCTCGGGCTGCCCGCTCCGAAGCGCTTCGCGGTGCCGGCGAACACATTGGTCGCTGTCGATACCTATGGCTTCCATGCGCGCGGCGCTTCGACGGGTCCGGCGGTCAGGGTCGAGATCTGGGCCTTTTCCCGCCGGACTCCGTTCGTGCCCTGGACCGGCTTCGACCTCTTCTCATGGAAGCCCCTGGCGATCCGCAGGGCGACGTGGATGTACCGGATCGTCGACCGGCTCGACCGAATGGGCCTCAAGAAACAGCATTGGCAGTCCG
>Ga0207674_10010801_pt1 | contig 10296 bp, 13 predicted proteins | sample KBSCornC72_FD_184303 | JGI IMG/M metagenome (GOLD analysis project Ga0207674, IMG submission 184303) | Corn rhizosphere microbial communities from Kellogg Biological Station, Michigan, USA - KBS Corn C7-2 (SPAdes) (version 2) | ecosystem: Host-associated > Plants > Roots > Rhizosphere > Soil ...
CAGCTCGATCTACAACCGCGCGACCCAGGCCGAGCGGCAGCCCGGCTCGGCGTTCAAGCTTTTCGTCTACCTGGCCGGGCTGGAAGCGGGGATGAAGCCCGATACGCCGGTGGTCGACGAGCCGGTCGACATCGATGGCTGGAGCCCGCGCAACAGCAACCGCGAATATGCCGGCGCGATCGACGTGCGCACCGCCTTCGCCTTCTCGATCAACACCGTCGCCGCCAAGATCGGCCAGCAGGTGGGCTTCGAGACGGTCGCCGATATGGCGCAGCGCTTCGGCATCGGCAGCAAGCTCAACACACATCCGTCGATGGTGCTCGGCACGTCGGACGTCCGGCTGATCGACATGACCCGCGCCTTCGCGGCGGTGGCGCGCAAGGGCGTCGCGGTGGTGCCCTACGGCATCGTCAAGGTGACGACGGCCAAGGGCGATCTGCTCTACGAGCATCGCGCCGACGACAATCGCGTGCTGGTCGCCCCCTGGGTCGCCGCCGAGATGACCGATCTTCTCCAGACCGCGGTGAACACGGGCACGGCGCGCGCCGCCCAGATCGGCCGGCCGGTGGCCGGCAAGACCGGCACCACCTCCTCGAACAAGGACGGCTGGTTCCTCGGCTTCTCCAGCGGCATCACCACCGGGGTGTGGATGGGCCGGGACGACGCCAAGACGGTATCCGGGCTGCAGGGCGGCCGCGCGCCGGCACGCGCCTTCGCCGCCTTCATGAAGGTGGCGGTGGCCAAGCGCCCGGTCGAATCGTTCGAGACCGCCGTGACCCTGCCCGAATTCCAGCTCGAGCCCGACGACGAGACCTATCTCGGCGTGCCCGACGAAGGGATGGTCGACGCCGACGGCATGCCGGTCGACCAGCCAGCCGAGCCCGCGGCCGATCCCCAGGACGGCTTCGAGCCCCAGGCCGCCCCGCCGCCCGCCCCGCCGCCCGCCGCAGCCCCGCGCGCCGCGGCGCCGGCCCGCAGCGCGCCCGCCGCACCGGCGGCGCGCACGACATTGGGCAATGATTTCCTGAGCGGCGTCGAGCCGCAGCGCCCGGCGCGGCGGCAATAGCCTGGAGATTTCCAGGCAGATCGACATCTGCCGGCTCGGAAATCGCGGCAAATCAAAAAGCTGGAGCGTGCGATCACGCCGGCCGGGCGGCGACGGACGCGCCGCGCGGGCCGCCGGATCAGCTCTCGCGCCCCAGCCAGTAGAGTTCGCGGCCATGCGCGCGCAACCAGGCGCGCTCGGAGCCCGGATCGCGCCCCAGCAGGCGCTCGACCGCGGCGTGAAAATCGGCGCTGTGGTCCATGTGCAGCCGGTGCGCCACCTCATGCGCGACGGTCGCTTCGAGCACCGCGGGCGGGGCGAGGATCAGCCGCCAGCTGTAGCGGATGTCGCCGTTCGCCGAGCAGCTGCCCCAGCGCGCGCGCGGGTCGCCGACCGACACGCGGCCCACCGCCACTCCTGCCCGCCCGGCGAAGCGCGCCGTTTCCGCCTCCAGCGCCTTGAGCGCCTGCGCCTTCAGCCAGCGCAGCACCCGCGCGCCGAGCAGCTCGGCGGGGCGCGGCACGATCAGCCGGTCGCCGATCCGCCGCGTGATCCTGCCGCCCTCGGCCAGTTCCACCGTCAGCCGCTCGCCCGCCACCTCGATCGCCATGCCCGGCGCGATCGGCCGGGCGCGCGGCAGCGCGTCGAGCGCCTGTTCGATCCAGCCGCGCTTGGTCTCGACCCATTTGAGCGCCGCCTTCAACGAAGCCCGCGCCGGCAGGATCAGCCGTACCCCGCCATCGCGCGGATCCACGCTCAGCCGCATCGTGCGCGCCTGCGCCATGCGGCGGACCTGAAGCGGGCGGATGCGGCCGCCGGCGGCGAAGTGCATCTCGGGCGCGGCCGGTCCGGGGGCGGGGCGGGGCTTGCGGCGAAAGATCATGGTGCGGGCCTCGTCGTCCCGATGTCGTCGCATAGCGGAGTCATCTTACAGATCCCGGTCGACGAGATGATGCTCCAGGTCGCCGGCCTCGTCCTCGCTCACCGTCCAGCCGCGCACCGAAATCCCGGCCTTGTGCACCGATTCGGGATCGCCGGTCAGCAGCGGGTGCCAACCGGGCAGCGGCAGGCCCTCGTCGATCAGTCGATAGGCGCAGGTCGAGGGCAGCCAGTCGATCTCGCGCAGCACCCTGGGGGTGAGGCGCACGCATTCGGGCACGAAGGTGCGGCGATGCTTATAGTCCTTGCACAGCCCGGTCCGCCGATCGAGCAGGCGGCACGCGACGTTGGTCGCCATCAGCTCGCCGGTCTCTTCGTCCTCCAGCTTGTGCAGGCAGCATTTGCCGCAGCCGTCGCACAGCGATTCCCATTCGGCGCGGCTCATCTCGTCGAGCCGCTTGGTCTCCCAGAAGCGGGGCTGGTCGGTCATGGCTGCATCATACCCTGTTTTCGGTCCAGCGTCGTCGTCCGTCGATCGCGGCCGGTCCGGCCCCGGAAGGGCCGGGCGCCTGGCCCGGCCTTTCGCCTGCCTGGTTGTTGCCGCGGGGTCCGGATCAGCGCGCCCAGCGCTCGATGTCGTCGGCCACCTGCTCCGCGCCCTTGTCCTGGGCGACGAGCGCCAGCGGCTCGCCCTTCGGCCCGAACAGCATCGCGGTACGGCTATGGTCCATCTTATAGCCCATGCTCTTGTCGGCGATCTTCTGGAAGAAAACCGCATATTCCTTGGCGACCGCGGCGATCTGCGCGGGCGTGCCGGTCAGCGCGGTCAGGCCGGGAAAGGCGTTGGTATAGGCCTTGAGCGCGGCGGGCGTATCGCGCTCGGGGTCGATCGTGATGAAGATCGGCTGCACCTTCGCCGCCAGGTCGGGATTGCGCGCCTTCAGCAGGCGGTGGCCCTTCATGATCGTCTGTACGTCGACCGGGCAGACATCCGGGCAGAAGGTATAGCCGAAATAGATGAGCCGATATTTGCCGGCGAAGTCGCTGTCCTTGCGGACCCTGCCATCCTGGTCGATCAGGGTGAAGGGACCGCCGATCCGCGCATCGGCGAGCGGCGGTTGTTCGGCCGGGCCGCCGCAGGCGCCCAGCGGCAGCAGCGCGGCGGCGAGCAGCAGGCCGGGCAGCAAACGGGAAGCGAAACTGTTCATGATGCGGCCAGCCATGCTTCGCTATCGGTACGGAAGCAAGAGCCCGATCGGCGAGGCGAGGCGCCTGCGCGCTTTCGTGGCACGCGAATCGGGCCCTCGTTCGCGCATGCGCGCTTGATTCGCCGTTCCGGCTGGTCCAGCCTGATGCGATCGAGCTCGAAGCGTTTGATAACAGGGACATGACGCACAAGATGATCCGCCGCATCCTCCTGCCGGGCTGTGCCGCCGCCCTGCTGACGCTGGCCGCCTCGCCCGCCGCCGCGCAATTCTCCGAAAGCTATAATTTCCTCAATGCCGTCCGCCAGTCGGATGGCGAGAAGGCCACCAAGGCGCTGGAGGGAAATGGCGCCACCCTGGTCAATACCCGCGACTATACGACCGGCGAGACCGCGTTGATCGTCACGATCAAGCGGCGCGACCTGAATTGGACCAATTTCCTGTTGAGCCGCGGCGCGAACCCCAATCAGAAGGACGGCAAGGGCAACGCTCCGATCCATTTCGCCGCGTTGCTGGGCTTCTCCGAGGGCGCCGATCTGCTGCTGTCGCGCGGCGCACAGGTGAACCTGCCGAACAACAGCGGCGAAACCCCGCTCATCATCGCCGTGCAACAGCGCAACCTGCCGCTCGTCCGCCTGCTGCTCGCCAGCGGCGCCGATCCCAAGCAGACCGATCGGATCGCCGGAAAGTCCGCGCGCGACTATGCGAGCGAGGATACGCGCGGCGCGGCGGTGCTCAAGGTGCTCGATGAGAACAAGGCGAAAGTCGCCCCCAAGCCGAAGCTGTCCGGCCCGGGGCTATAGGCTCCCCAAGTCCGGCTTCAGCTGCGCCGGCCGATCTCGGTGCCGCCGCCGGTGATGAGGATGATGTTGCCGCTCTGGCGCATATTGGCCTCCTTGCCCGATCGCGGGATCAATCTGGATTATCGGCCGGTTCGAGGCGGCTTTACACCCAGCTTTCGGGAAATGGATCGAGCTCGCCCCATAGCCGCCGCGCGGCGCGCCGGGCGAAGCGGAGCGTCTCGGCCTTGCGGCGTGCGCCCGATAGCGGGCGGTGCAACGGCTCGCGGACGATCGCGGCGTCGTAGCGATCGGCGACGATGAGGCCACAGCAATCGGGCTGAAAAGCGGGGGTCTCGAATGGCGAGCAATCGAACCCGCCCGGCACGGCCCAGAAGAAACGGTCGCAATAATCGAGATAGAAGGGCCATTTCGCATCGCCGAGCAGATCGGCGCGCGAGACCTTGATCTCGACGATGATGATGCAGCCCTTCGCGTCGATCGCCATGATGTCGGCGCGCCGGCCATTGCCGAGCGGCACCTCGGTCACGGGGGTCATCTGCGCCTGGAGGAACAGCCGCGCCACCCCGCGCGCGACGTCGCCGGCAACCATCGGTTCGATCGATTCGGGACGAGTCGCCATGTCCGCATCATAGAACAACAAGAGAACGATTTCCAGACCATCGCCGTCGCGCAGGGATCGGCCGCCCCCGGGTCGCCGTCTCAGCCCAGCAGTTCGCGCGCGAGGCGCTCGGACTCCGGATGGTCGATCTCGACCACCCACAGATCGGGATCGGAGCGCCGCCGCCGTGCGACATAATCGCCGGCGACGCCCGGATTGTCCGGGTCTTCCGGCCCTACATAATTGAGTTCGAAGCCGCCCTCGAACCGGAACATCCGCTCGGCGATGCGCAGCAGCCGGCCGCGATCGGCAAGCAGCAGCAATATGGCCCCGGCGATGGCGTCGCCCCGGGCGATCACCATCGCCGATCCGCCCTCGGCCTCGACGCGGCGGATCAGCGCCGACACCAACAATCCGCTTGCCGGACGCGGCTCGATCATGTTCGCGCGTAGCCGGGCAGTTTCGCCAGCGCGATGCGCGAGCGCATGAAGGTGCCGGTGCCGCGCGCCACCTCCTCGCCCTCCGCATCGATCAGCCGTGCGTCGGCGACGAGCACGCGGCGGCGGCCGTTGACCCATCGGCCCTCGGCGATCACCGGGCCGGCCTTGAGCGGCCGGGTGAGCAGCAGGTTGAACGCGGTGGTGAGCAGGAAGAAGTCGTTGACCAGGCTGTTCGCGGCATAGAAGGCCGCGTCGTCGAGCATCTTGAAATAGCTGGTGCCGTGCGCGGCGCCGGCGGCATGATAATGGCCCGGCTCGATCGTGAAATGGATGCGCGCCTCGCCTTCGCGCGGGATTTCGAGCCGCGAGGGGAAGAGGCTGTTGATCGGCGCCGCCGCGTAGAGCGATTCGAGCGCGCGATAATGGGCCTCGGCGCCGGTCTCGCCGGTCATGGCGTGATCCGCGGACGGACCGCCATGGCGTTCGGGCCGAACCGGAAAGGGTGGTGTTCGAGCATCGCGGCGCAGCCTACTTCAATCCAGAGGAGCCCCGAAGCACAGAATATCGCGCTTCGCGGCCGCTTGGGCGAACGGGCGGCCCCCAGCCCGGCAAATCGCGGCAAACCAGAAACTCAGCCAGAAACTCAGCCAGAAACTCAGGGCGTCCGATCCTATGCGATCAGATCGTGCAACGCCCTAGGCGGCGTGCCGCGTTTCGCCGGTCGCGAACAGGGCATAGAGCGCGTCGTCCGAACCCGCGCCGCGCAGCTTGGCGACGAAGCCCTTGTCGCGCAGCCGGCGGCTGACCCGGGCGAGCGCCTTGAGATGCTCGACCCCGGCGTCGGCGGGCGACAGCAGCAGGAAGACGAGATCGACCGGCAGATCGTCGATCGCCGCGAAGTCGATCGGCGTGCTGAGTCGCGCGAACAGCCCGACGACGCGATCGAGCCCGTCGATCTTGCCATGGGGAATGGCGACCCCGCCGCCGAAGCCGGTCGATCCCAGCCGCTCGCGCTCGACCAGCCGATCGGCGATCAGCCGGGCATCGACCCCGACGAGCCCCGTCGCCTGGTTGGCAAGCTGCTGGAACAGCGCTTTTTTGTTCGGAACGACCAGGGCGGCCTGTATCGCCTGAGGCGACAGGAGGTCGCTCAGGTCGTCCATCGATTTGCTGTCAGTCATTCGACGGGGTCGCTGTTCCTTATCCGGCCACCCGGCTCGGCTCTACCCAGCCGATCGTGCCGTCGTTGCGCCGATACACCATGTTGAAGGCGCCGGTACCAGAATTTCGGAAAAGAAGCGCGGTGGTATTTCGCAGGTCGAGCATCATCACTGCATCCGAAACGGAGGCATCGGGCACGTCGACCCGGGTCTCGGCGATGATGACGGGGCTGTCGCCCTCCAGTTCCTCCTCGCGCGGGGTTTCGAACACCGTGTAGCCGGCGGTTTCGTCGATCGCCTCGAGGCTGGGCGCGCCGGCCGTCACGGCGTTGCGCGACTTGAGCCGGTTCGTGTAGCGGCGCAGCTGGGTCTCGATCCGGTCGGCCGCCTGCTCGAAGGCGGGATGCGCGTCCATCGCATGGCCCGACCCCTTCAGGATCACGCCGTGCATCACATGGGCGACGATGTCGCAGGAGAAACCATTGCCGTGCTGGCCCCGCCCGAAGGTCACATGGGCGGACAGACTTCGTGAGAAATATTTGTCGGCGATAGCGTGGAGACGGTCCTCGACATGGGTGCGAAGGGCGTCGCCCGTATTGACCTGATGTCCCGAAACACGAATTTCCATGGCAAATCTCCAACAATGTGCTGCCGGTGGTGCGGCGTCCGGCGCGCTCGCGCCCTACATATCGCCGCGGTTCAGCCCGCTACGCCCTCCAGCCAGAGCGGCGCATCGAGCTTCTCGATAAAGGCTTTGTGTCTTTCCAGTTCCTCCTCGCTGGCATGATGGGGGCGGATCGCCCGGATGGTGCGGGCGGCGATCGCCGCCTGCGGGGTGGCGACGAGGATCGTCTCCTCGACGATCGCCTCGCCGATCGACAGGCCGATCTGGCGGCCGCCGGTGAGCTCGACATAGAGCTGGGCGAGCAGCTGCGCGTCGAGCAGCGCGCCATGCTTGATGCGGTGGCTGCGATCGATGCCATATCGGGTGCACAGCGCATCGAGGCTGTGCTTGGCGCCGGGATGGACCTTGCGCGCGATCGCGACGGTGTCGACCATGCGGCCGAGGCTCACGGCTTCGCGGCTGCACAGCCCGAGCTCGGCGTTGAGGAAGCCGAAATCGAAGCCGGCATTATGCGCGACGAGCGGCGAATCGCCGAGGAATTCGAGCAGATCCTCCACCATGTCGGCGAATAGCGGCTTGTCGCTCAGGAAGCGGTCGGAGAGCCCGTGGACCTGTTCGGCTTCATAGGGCATCGGCCGTTGCGGATTGAAATAGCCATGCCAGGTGCGCCCGGTCTCGACCCGGTTGACCAGCTCGACACAGCCGATCTCGACCATCCTGTCGCCCGTCGCGGGATTGAGGCCGGTCGTTTCGGTGTCGAAGACGATTTCACGCATGCCGACAATATCGGACTCGATGCGCGGAGAGGCAAGAGACGAGATGACGGATCGAGCGCCGCATCCGATCGAGCGTTCCGCCCGTGTCGATGACGAAGTCGGCGCGGGCCCGCTTCTGGTGATCGGGCAGCTGCAGCGATCGGATATGGCGCAATTTCAACGGGTTCATGCCGGGTCTCGCCAGCACGCGCCGGGCCTGTTTCCAGGCGGGCGCCGATACCACCGCGATCGCGTCGACCCGGCGCCAGCCCTTCTTCTCGAACAGCAGGGGTATATCGAGCACCACCAGCCGGCGGGCGCGATTCCGGCGCAGGAAGTCGCGCCGCGACTCGACCAGCGCGGGGTGGACGATCCGCTCGAGCCGGCGCAGCGCCTGCGCGTCGCCGAGCACCGCCTTGCCGAGCACCGCGCGATCGATCCCGTGCGGCCCCGCGGTGCCCGGAAATGCCGCCTCGATCGCCGCGACCAGCCGGCCGCCCTTGCCTTGCAGCCGGTGCACCTCGGCGTCGGCGTCATAGACGGGCACGCCCGCCCGGCGGAACATCGCCGCCGCGGTGGACTTGCCCATGCCGATCGATCCGGTCAGCCCCAGCACGATCATGCGGCGGCCCGCTTCATGATACCAGCAGCGCCCGGAGGCTATCGTCGGCATCGCGCGGCGCAGGACGCCCGAAGAAGCGCGCGAAGGCCGCCGCCGCCTGGCCGATCAGCATGTGGAGCCCGTCGATCGCCGGCAGGCCCCGGGCCCTCGCTTCGGCGAGCAGCGGCGTCTCCAGCGGCGCGTAGACGATGTCGTAGATCACCGATCGGGGCGGGACATGGCTGAAATCGAGACGCAGCGGCGGCTGGCCGGTCATGCCGAGCGACGTGGTGTTGACGACGAGATCGAGGATCCCCTCGCGGTCGTCGAACGGGAAATCGGTCGGCTCGGCGAAGATATCGAGCGGCGCGACCAGCCGGTCGTCGGGCTCGAAGGCCGCGCGCAACGCCTTGGCCCTGTCGATGTCGCGCGCGATGATGACGCAGGTGAAGCCATGATCGTGCAGCGCCAGCGCCACCGCCTTGGCCGCCCCGCCCGCGCCGATGATCCGCGCCATGCGGAACAGGTGGCTCTGCGCCAGCAACGGCTGCAGCGGCTCGAGGAAGCCGACATAATCGGTGTTGTAGCCGACGAGCTCGCCCTGCTCGGGCACCACCGTGTTGACCGCCCCGATGCGTGCTGCGGCGGGATCGATCCGGTCGAGCAGCGCCATCACCGCCTGCTTGTGCGGAATGGTGACGTTGCAGCCGCGCCATGAGGGGTTTCGGCGGCGTTGCTCGAAGAATGCCGGAAGATCTTCGGACGTCACATGAGACGCGCGGTAATCCGCGGCGATTCCAGCGCGTTCCAGCCAGAATCGATGGATAGAAGGCGATTTCGAATGGCTGATCGGATCGCCGATGACCTCGGCAAACGGCAGTTCGCTCATGACGCCAGCACCCCCCGGATGCGGAGATAGTCGAGGAGGGGGAGGAGGGGCAGACCCAAAATGGTGAACTGGCTGCCCTCGATCCGGGCGAAGAGCTGCGCGCCGGGGCCCTCGATCCGGTAGCCGCCGACGCAGTGGCCGATCGCCGGCCATTCGGCGTCGAGATAGGCATCGATGAAGGCATCGCCCAGCGGGCGGACATGGAGGGTCGCGCTATCGACGTGCCGCCACACCGGCGCGCCGCCCTCGCAGATCACCGCCGCACTGTGCAGCCGGTGCCGCGCGCCGCTCAGCCGGCGGAGCAGATCGCGCTGCTCGTCGCGGCTCTCCGCCTTGTCGATCATCGTGCCGTCGTCGAAGGCGACCGTCGAATCGCAGCCCAGCACCAGATCGCCCGGGTGCCGGCGCGACAGCTTGATCGCCTTCAACTCGGCCAAGGCGTCGGCAAGCGCGCGGGGCGAGACGCCCTCGGCGCGCAGGCCCGCCTTCATCGCCTCCTCGTCGACCGCGGCGGCCATCGCATCATGCGGCACGCCGGCGCACGCGAGCATCGCCCGGCGCGACGCCGATTGCGAGGCGAGGATCAGCCTCACAGCCCGCCTTCCTCGCGTTTCGCCGCGCGCTCGTTCACCAGATTTATGATCGCAGCGGCGGTCTCCTCGATCGAGCGGCGCGTGACGTCGATGACCGGCCAGCCCTGATCGGAGAAGATGCGCCGCGCGAAGGTGAGCTCGGCGACCACCTTCTCCTGATCGACATAGGCGGTCTCGGGCGACTGGTTGAGCGACAGCAGCCGGTTGCGGCGAATCTGGATCAGCCGGTCCGGGCTGGTCGTCAGCCCGACGACCAGCGGATGGCGGAGCGAGAAGAAGGAGGGCGGCGGCGGGGATTCGACCACCAGCGGCACGTTCGCCACCTTGTAGCCCCGATTGGCGAGATAGATCGAGGTCGGCGTCTTCGACGAACGGGAGACGCCGGTCAGGATGATGTCGGCTTCCTCCCAGTCCTCGGCGGCGATGCCGTCGTCATGCGCGATGGTGAACTGGATCGCCTCGACCCGCGCGAAATAGGCGGCGTCGAGCATGTGCTGACGCCCGGGCCGGGCAAGCGCCTCCTGGCCGAGCAGCTGCGACAGCGCCTCGATCACCGGATCGAGCGCCGACACGGTGGGCAGGCCGAGCGCGTGGCAGCGCGATTCCAGCCGCTTGCGGATCTCGCTGTTGACCAGGGTGAAGATCACCAGCCCCGGCCGCTGCGCGATTTCGAGCAGGATGCGGTCGAGATGCCCCTGGCTGC
>Ga0207674_10010802_pt1 | contig 10296 bp, 8 predicted proteins | sample KBSCornC72_FD_184303 | JGI IMG/M metagenome (GOLD analysis project Ga0207674, IMG submission 184303) | Corn rhizosphere microbial communities from Kellogg Biological Station, Michigan, USA - KBS Corn C7-2 (SPAdes) (version 2) | ecosystem: Host-associated > Plants > Roots > Rhizosphere > Soil ...
AGCCCTTGGCCCAACCATATCAGGGGCGAACACTACCGGCAGCGATACAACCGATACTATTAGTATTTCTGCTGGTGATTCAGTCAGTATCCAGACAGTTCCTACCGGCATACCAACGTCTCCGCGTATCGGATGGGGTATTCAGTGGAATCCTACTAATAATGGCGAGTCAGTTTACGGGTTCGGCAACCCAGTCGCTCCATCCACCTCAGTTAGTAACTACGAACAGGTGCTCGGCCCAGGCCGTGGCAGTTATAACGCTACGGAGTCACTACGTCCCAATGTGCCAGGGCCGTATACTATCACGAATTTCTATGTAAAGATTGGGACTGCGTCAGGCGGTGCGGCAAACTACGCTTATACGCTCCGTAAGAATTCAAGCGCTACAGCTCTTTCTGTGACGGTGTCAGGCGCGAACACGACCGGCAATATCACCGGCCAGTCAGTCAGTTTCAACCAAGGCGACACCCTTGATTTGCAAGTGACGCCATCCAGTACGCCAGCCTCGACCACGGGAGGTGTCCATACCGGCTTCGTAATCTACATAGCGCCAACAGGAGGCGCTAACAGCCTAATATCATTCAACCCTGGCCAGACCTGGATACGGCGCTTTGCCGCCAACGAACGCCACCCTTACTTCATTACCGCCGCTACTGCGAGCATACCGGCGACCAGTACGCTCCAGGACGATTTCAAGTTCGATGACGGCATAGACTCGTACAAGTGGAATAATGGCGGTGGCGGCAATATCTATGTTACGAATGTCGGATCAGAGATAAACCACGTTTTGGTGCTGCAGAGCACACTGACCTCTAACTACTTCGACCTCACCTCGATCAATACCTACGACCTTGGCGGCTCATACGCCTTCTCGCAGGTATACAACGCAGGAAACCAGGCCATCACTTCCTGGGAAGTTTACCCGGTAGTCATCCAGGATAGTATTAAGAGCGCTAACCAGGTCTGGATACGTGTATCTACGGGGAATGTTTACGCTCAGCAGAAGATTAACGGCGTGACAACCACCCAGAATTCCATCGCCTACAACGCGAGTACCATGCAGTGGTTCAGAATCCGCGAGCAGAGCGGTACCACCTATTGGGACTACTCGGCCGATTGCGTAACTTGGACAAACCTGGCTTCAGCCGCTAACCCGATGCAATATAACACTGTGCAAGTGACGGTCCAGATTGGTACGTGGCAGAACGAGAGCAGCACCACCCAGGCGCAGATCAAGAATATCAATGTCGCTCCTGGCGGGCTACAAACCACCTGGTCGGGCTATGTATGGAACCGGCGCGTTCGTTTGGGCGCGTCGATGTATAACCATCTGTTCAACCAGGCTAATATAAGCGGTCCAGACAGCAATGGTTACCTGACACTCACTATCACGAACCCGACTGGGAACAACCCCATCGGCGCAGAAATATTTACCGACAATAAGAACTTCGGCTATGGCGTATACACGTTCACCATCGGGACAGAAGTCGATAACCTGGACCCGAACATTGTCATGGGCGGTGCCTTCCTCTTTGACTACCAGGCACCGACTTCCTACAACGAAATAGACATTGACGAGGTGCGCTACTATGCTGGCAGTCCAGCCCAACTGCTCCAATCACATGCCTATGCTGGCCCGACTTTTATATCTAATGTGGGCACTGTCAGCTCTGCCCCTCAGCAGACTTTCCGCCTCATATGGGGGCCGGATGGAATGGTCTTCGATGCCTTCGTTGGTCCGACAGCGAGCGGCACGTCCTACCAAAGCGCCTACCAGACAACCCATCTGCCCACACCCGGCAATGAGCGCATACATATCAACATATGGGTACAAAACGTCAGTAACCCTTCAGTGGTGCCACAGACGAGCGTGGTGATCCAGAACTTCACCTATATCCCTGCCCAACCCACCATCGGTACGTCGCTACCTGGCCCTGCCTGGGTTAGGCAGTTCGCTAAAGGTGAACGGCGCACATACCTGTTTTCAACGCCAACTGTTGGCGGAAACGTCTACTCCCAAATATTTACAGCCATGCTTTCGTTTACTGGATCGCAGACTAAGCAGACGAATAAGGGAATATCTGGAGCAGCGTCATTCTCTGGGAGCACGACAAAAGCTACTGCGAGCGGTGTGCTTGGCACTGCCAACTTGTCGTTCTCCGGCAACCAAACCAAGGCCATAACTAAAGGTTTGCCCAGTGCCACTGTCTCGTTTACAGGCGCTATAGCCAAGCAGATGGGCCGTCCATTAGCTGCCGCCCTGTCATTCAGCGGCTCCATAACGAGGTCAATAGCACACCGTCTAACCGCCTCCATCTCGTTCGCTGGCAACGTATCCCGGAATATAACCAGGACAGCCTTCACCGCCACGCTAAGCTTCGTAGGAAGCATTACAAAGGGTTCTGCCCACTTCCTGACGCTCACAGGTTCACTGAGCTTCGTAGGAGCTTCTACGCGGGTCGTAGGCAAGGCACTAAGCGGTACCGTATCATTCAGCGGAAGTATTAGTCGTCGGATCGCCAAGGGACTGTCTGCCAGCTTGAGCTTCACTGGGTCTATTGCCAGGAGCATAGGGCACCGGCTGACGGCCAGTGTCAGCTTTATAGGAACAGCAGGAAGAAGTGTCGGCAAGGTAGTAACCGGCAGTCTTTCATTCACAGGTACACTTCCCAAGTCATCACACCGTAACTTAAGTGCCTCGGTATCTATGTCTGGCAGCAATACAAAACAGACCGCCAAAGGTATGACAGCAAGCCTTACCTCCAGCGGGAAAACGACAAGGACTACCAAGCGGGCACTAGTCGGCTCGCTCTCGTCGACCGGCTCGGTCAATAGAACCACGGCTAAGGGGATGGCAGCATCTCTATCGTTTACCGGAGCTGTCAGCAGGCTTATAGCAAAAGGGATGAGCGCTACTGTTAGCACCAGCGGATCGCTGTTATCCGGTATTGCCCACCATATGTTCCTAACTGGCAGCCTGTCGTTCGCCGGTAGTATAAGCAGGTCAATCGCTAAGTCGCTAACGGCCAGCATGTCCTTTATCGGCTCGGTTACGTCGCTCTTAAAATCTGTCATCCGTCCCGGCACGCCGACAATGATTAGCCAGAACGACACCACTATAACGCTGGAGCAAAACGACACCTCAGTCAATATCAGTAACGAAGATAATAATCAGCTTTATTTGTAGTAAGATGTAAGGGAAACGATGTCAAACACATTAAACTTATCGAATTTTAACCGGACCAACATCCTGGCCCAGACTGCCCTGACGGCCGATATAGCCGCTGGCGTCAGTTCGCTTCCTGTCGGCAATAGCTCATCGTTCAACGGCGGCGGCTATGTGCTCATCGGCAACGTCGGCGACAGCAGCGCTGAAATGCAGACGGCGAGTAACCCGGCTAGTAGTACCGCCATACCGATATCTTCTACGACAGCTCTGCCGCATAATTTCAATGACAGAATAACCCTCCTCTTCGGCAACCAGCTTAAGGTGTACCGTGCTAATGACGTCTCTGGCAACGGCACGCAGCCGCCAGATACCAGCTTCTCCCTGATTGCCACCATCAGTATCGCGGCCAACAATTCGCTCACCTCATATACCGACAGCACCGGCGTTGCTGGCCAGTGGTACAAGTACACTTATTACAACTCGACGTCCTTGTCTGAGACGCAGCTCTCCGATAGCCGCGCTGTGCAGGCGGGGCAAGTCCACTACGTCTCTCTTGACCAGGTGCGTAACGCCGCAGGCTTCCGCACCAACCTCAAAGTCACTGACGACATTGTCGCCGAGTTCCGGGATGCCGCCGAGAAAGAGGTCAACGGCTCACTACAGGCGGTCTATGTGCTGCCATTGCCGCAGCCGACAAACCCTATCATCGTGGAGATAGTCAAGAACATCGCTGCTGGCGAGCTTATGGCCGAGATGTATACGGGCGTTTCCAGCGATAAAGTCGTTGAAGGCGAGGCCAAAGCAGCCAAAGGGCGTAGCGGTAGCCCTGAAGATAATATAGCTGGGTTAGCCCAACTGGTTGACCGCTCGGTGGTTCTCCTGGACGGCAACTACATAGAGGAGACGATTGACGAGGCCCACGGTTTCGGCGGCTGGCCGGATGAGACGACAAAGGATACGTCGGGCACAATGAGCGACGAAGAACTGGGTGCGACCGGTCACGACCATGGGTTCCAGTTCTGGGTGAATAAGGAGTACTGATGTACGTCACGATCAACGTCACTGGGCTAGACAGAGTAAACGAGCGGTTAAGTGCGCTCGGTGCCTCCTTGCACGATTTTAGCGGTGCTCTGGCTATCTTAGGGCGACAACTTATCCTGTTTTATAGCGACTCGGTAATAAACAGCCAGGGAACGGCGCTCGGCAGCAGGTGGGCACCGCTGGCGCAGAGCACGAAGGATTATAAGAGCGTCCATTGGCCAGGCCGTGGCCCGCTTGTCCGCACTGGCGCGATGCAGCAGTCATTTTACGCTGAAAATACGGCCGATACCCTGTTCGTCAGCAACCGAGCGCCATACTTCGGCTACCACCAGCTCGGCACACGCAAGATGCCGCAGCGCCAGATGATTGGGACCAATGCCCGCGTCGAGACCATGATTAAGACCGTCTTGCAAGCGGACATCAAGGCAAAAATAGCCAGCACAGGAGCATAACGTGGACCCGAACCAACAGCTCTACGCCAAAGACACCGTTACCCGCCTGATTGAACTGTTCCAGACCCAGTTCGGCGACTACTTCAATTCCTACTGGGAAGATATGCCGTTAGAGCCGCCAACAGCGCTAGAATACCCGGCGCTGATGGTACAGAAGATTGAAGGCGGCGCTGTAATTGGCCCGACGAGCACCGATGAGGTGACCGAGACTATCATGATCTATGTTTTCAAGAATACGGCTGACGTGGTCGGCTCGACGAATGTTAAGACCACGACACAGCGTGAACTGCAACTGTTGGTCGAAGGCCAAGACCCCACTACGCTACACTACCGGACAGACAGTATTTTGTATGTGCTGCGTACTTATCTCACTCTAGATCAGTGGCTGATCGACTCGGATGTAAGGGTGCATTACGGCATCGAGAAGCCGAGCAATGCCGAATCCAACGTAGCGTTTGCGGACATTACTATGACCACACAGCGCCGTGTAATTGAACAGCGTACCGGCTAGTTATTGTGCTCAAGCATTAAATGAATTACCATGAAAGGAATTAACCATGCCGCAAGTATACCGAACAAAAAACAAGATACAGACAGGCTTTGTGCCTGGTGTCGGCGAAATTGTAAATGGCCTTCTGACTGTTCCAGATGGAATAGTGATCGAGAATGCCAACCTGGAGAAGATCGAACCGGAGAAAGTGGAGGAACCGTCCCTACCTCAAGCTTCGGCTGCCCCTGCTGCGCCAGCACCATCAGTATCGCCCGTACCAAGCGTTCCCGCAACCCCAGTTAGTGTTCCGGTAACCCCTCCGCAGACTACCCCTGTTACCCAGCCGACGCCACCAGCAGAACAAGTAAACAAGGAAAATAACTGATATGGCTAACTATCACGGCGAATGGGTCGGTAACCTTGGCTATGCCGCCTTTGCTACCGAAACAACCCCAGGCACAGCCGCTGTACCAACCGCGTTCACTATCATGACCGACGAGACAATGACCACGTCGTACAATCTTGAGGAACAAGACGTCGTCTTCGGCAACGCCTCCGGCACGTTCCAGGTACTGCCCGGACTCCGCGACCATAAAGGTGACATCACCATCGTGGCCGAGCCGAACACTGCCGCCCAGCTCGCCGACTGTTTCCTCACTCGTGGCACCCTGACCGCTGCTTATACGTTCACCGTCACCAGCGCGAACGCCACGACAGGCGCAACCTATACCAACAACGGCGTTACCTTTACTGTAGTAGCGACCATAGCGTCTAGCACGACGCTACTTATGACCGGCTCCGGCGCTCCGACAGCGTCCGGTACGCTCACAAAGTCAGGTGGTACCGGCGACACTACTATTACGTTCTCTGTTGCCACCAACACAACTGACACCTGGCCGTTTACCCTCAATGGGTTTGGCACCGTGAACAGCAAGACGCTCGAAGTCTCACTTGGCGGCATCGTCAAGCGCTTTGTCGGCGTCCAGTGCTCCAAGCTGACCATGAGCCAATCCAAGAACCAGATTATGTTGAAGGCGTCCCTAAGCGCCCTCGGTTCATTCCAAACCGGCGTGATTGCCTCAGTTAGCGGTTCCGGCCCCTACACCATCGTCTTTGATACGACCTACGACACCAACCCGACAAGCAAACTGGTGCTGGGAGACCTGATCCGTGGCTACCATAAGGGATCAGCATACATAGACGGCACGATTGCCTCTATCGTTGATGCTAAGACTATCACGACGTCTACCAACGTGAGCAGCCTGACTGCTGGAGACACGATTAGCTTGCGCCCACAGACGCCGAGCTTCAGCCTGCTTACGCCGTTCCTGTGGAGCAACACCCAGTTCTGCTTCGGTACAACTGCTTCTGCCGCCCTCTCTGCTACCCAGACACGGCTCGAACAAAGCAGCACTTGGGAGCTGGACTACGCCTTTGAAAGCGACAGCGGTTCGCAGCTCTCCGGTAACGCTGACCCGTTCTCGCTGCGCCGCACGGTCGGTACTGCCAGCCTGAACGCCAAGAAATACTTTGACACGCCGGACGACGTGATTACCTTCAACCAGCAGAGCAAGAGCGCCTGTGTGGTGCGTCATTACGCTTACAGCGGCGGCCAGACATACGAGCTGCGCGTCACCTTCAACCATATCAAGACTGACGACCCGATGCCGAAGGTCAAGAGTAAGGGCATCAACTTCTCGGATATTAAGTACAAGACGCAGTACGACCAGACGGATTCGCAACATTTTGGTCTTTCGATAATTAACGGTCTTAGCACGATAGGATAATATGCCAGTTTTAGCTTCACTTCCCCAACCAGACATCAAACAGTTCTTCTTGCCCTCTACAGCCTCCTTGCCCGAAGCTGACCAGGCGTGGGTAAAGATGGACGTCAGCCCTCTCAACGCCCAAGACTTCCTCGTCATGGAAGGCGGCGAGTCGGCCGTAAAGATCGGTATGCGTGTCTTCGCCGAGCGTATCAAAGAGTGGAACTTCACCGAAGCGGACGGCACCACCGTACCGATTGCCTACGAAAACATACTACGGCTCGACCAGGGAGACTTGAAGTACCTCTCATCCCAGATGCCGTCTATGAGCGCCAATGCCCAGCTCAATGCAGATCAAAAAAAAAGTTAGTGCTGCATCTTAACGCCATTAAAGACAACAGCGACGGCAAAGACGTTGACGTGCCAGCTCCCCCCTTTGCCTATACCCTATTCGCATGGCGTAGAAAGATGGGGGTCGGCTACTTTGAGGCACTACGTATGCCGGTAGATGTAATAATGACCGACATCGAGATGATGAACCTCGAAGCGGAATATGGGCCGCAGCACGCTACAATGGAAAATAAGCAGGAAGAATAAACAGATATGGCCCTTCTACCTTCAGCCGGAAGCGACAACACCGTTGGGGTGCTGATTACCACTACCGCTGATGATGGGGCCATAACTACTACCCAGGCGCAGCTAACAGCCCTCGGCGACACTGCCAAGTTGAGCGGTGGGGCTGCCAGTTCTGCTTTCGATAACTTCACCAGCAAACTCAAGTCGGTCGGCCAACAGATGGCTAATGTCGGACGCACCCTGACTACTACCGTCACGCTCCCTATTGTCGGTATAGCCTATGAATCAACTAAGATGGCCATGCAGTTCCAACAGGACATGGAGCTGCTGCACACTAATGCTGGCGTGCCACAGTCTGCTATCAAAGGCTTATCAGACCAGATACTCGGTATGGCGGCACAGGTGGGCCAGGGGCCGGACGCACTCGCCCAGGCGTTCTACCACATCGCTACTGCCGGTCAAGGCATCTGGACGACCGCACAACAGCTTAACGTTCTGAAAGCTGCCTCTGAAGGTGCAGCTATCGGCCAGGCGAACCTTGACGATACTACCTATGCCTTGACATCCACACTGGCAGCCAATGTCAAAGGTGCACAAGATTATCAGCAGACAATGGGTACGTTGCTTGGCATCGTCCAGGCCGGTGACATGCACTTGAGCGACCTCAACGAAGTGATCAGTACTGGCCTGATGGGTACGCTCTCGACGTTCGGCGTATCGCTCCAGTCGGCAGGAGCTGCCCTCGCTGACTTCGGCGACTTGGGCGAAAAGGGGGCTGCAGCTGGTACACGCCTGCGCATGATGTTGACGTTGATGACCAGCCCAAGCCAGGCAGCGTCCAAGATACTTGGCGACCTTGGCTTGAGCACCAAAGAAACGGCCACGGCCACGGGAACGATGAACGACGTGTTCGCTAAGACCGGCTTGTCCACGACTAAACTCGCCGACGATCTGCGCCAGCCGAACGGTATATCTGTCGCTATCACTGACCTAAAGACCCACCTTGAGGACGCGGGTTTAAGCGCTTCTCAAACGGACGCCATACTATCCAAGGCGTTCGGTGGTGGCCGCACCGACTCGGCACTCCTCCAGCTCCTTAATACAACCGACCGCTTGAACCTTAAATACCAGCAGATCGGTCAGAACGCTGGCAACTTCGCCAATAACTGGGCAGCGCAGCAACAGACCATGAAGCAGCAGTGGGACGAGGCGTGGTCTGGTATCCAGGCCGATATGATTAAGCTCGGCGAGGCGATCATGCCGGAAGTCAGCCATGCGATGCACGATGTCGCTAACGCGGTGAGTGGCCTGACGAATTGGTTCGATCATCTAAACGCCGGTCAGAAGCAGTTCACGATCAACGCTTTCGGCGTGGCGGCCGCCGTAGGCCCGATACTCTATTTCTTCGGTAAAACCGCCAAATCTATAAGTGATATATTGTCGTTAGGCAAAACTATATCTAAGCTTAAGATATGGGGCGCTTTAGCAGATGGAGCGTCGGCTTTTGCCGATATGTTGACCGGCACTGTGTTGCCTGCTGTTGCTGAAGCGGGAACGGCCATCCTTGCAGCTATGGGGCCGGTAGGATGGGTAATCCTCGGCGTCGTTGCTGGCCTTGCTGCTCTGGCCATTATATTCCATAGCCACCTCGGTCAAATAGTCAGGGATATAAAACAGTGGGCTGTCGATGCGTGGCAGGCGCTGGTCTGGGTATGGCAGCATCCAGGCCAAGCCCTACGGGATATAGGCGCTGCGCTCTTAAAAGCCTTCAATACCGTACTGTACGACGAAGTAGGCTGGTACATTGATGCTGGCAAGAAAATCATGCAATGGATAGGCGAAGGTTTTTCCGATGTAAAACAATGGGGCACCAGTATAGGGAATGCTCTTGCCTCTGCGTTTGAGGCTGTTAAGCGTAATGCTCCGCAGTGGGGTCGTGATATCGTACAGGCCATTAAGTCTGGCTTAGAAGCGCTAGTGAATTGGGATATATCTCAGCTCGTCGATTGGGGGAAAGCACTAGATAAGTGGTGGCAGTCTATTGATGCATGGTTCCATCGTGTCCCCAAGAGAATATCGAAAGATTTTGATGAATGGAAAAAGACGATAGAGGAGTGGATAGACACCGTACCGCCCGATATCGCCGACAGAATAGACAAATGGTGGCAAGCGTTTGACTCTTGGTTCCATAGCGTACCGAAGAAAATATCGAAAGACCTCGATGCATGGTGGCAGGCATTTAAGACCTGGGTCGATAGTATTCCGAATAAGCTGTCCACAGAACTCGACAGTTGGTGGCAGTCTATTAAGACGTGGATCGACAACGAACCAAGCAATATATCACAGGAACTGGATAAGTGGTGGCAGGCGCTGAAAACCTGGATTGACGGCATACCCGGTAAGGTGACTACAGAGCTGAGAAAGTGGAAAGATGCTATCACTAACTTTATAACCAACCTTCCGAACGAGCTTCAAAGCTACCTACAGAATCTTGGAACTCAGCTAGCAGAGCAACCGACCATATCGTTTGAGCAGTTCTGGAAAGATACGAAGAAAATCGGTGAGATAGCGCTGATTGTTTTGGCGGCTCTGCTACTGATACCTGTACTTATCACTGCCGCCCTAGCCGTCCAGATGGTCATATTCGGCGCTAAGATTATGGGGTGGATACTCAAAGGCATCGTAGATATGAATATTACGGTCTACAAATGGTTCGGCGGTCTGGGCGGTTCAATACTCAATGCTATCGGGGACGCTACGCAATGAGTATTGAACCGCCCAGACCGCCGAACCATTTGTAGA
>Ga0207674_10010804_pt1 | contig 10295 bp, 8 predicted proteins | sample KBSCornC72_FD_184303 | JGI IMG/M metagenome (GOLD analysis project Ga0207674, IMG submission 184303) | Corn rhizosphere microbial communities from Kellogg Biological Station, Michigan, USA - KBS Corn C7-2 (SPAdes) (version 2) | ecosystem: Host-associated > Plants > Roots > Rhizosphere > Soil ...
CGCGCACGTTCCCGGCGCGGTGAGCGAAGCGCGCGGCAACGGCGAGCTAGACATCCTGTTCCCGGCGTTCACCGCGTTCCACGATTTCAATGTGGACGTGGCGACATTGGACCTGCGAACGCTCCAATATCTGAATCCGCTCTTCCCGAAGATCAAAGGCACGATCTCGGGAACGGCGACGCTCGATTCTTCGTGGCTCGACGTCCGATTCAGGAATGCCGACCTGCTGCACCACGACGGCGCTCTTCCGATCTCGCACGTGACGGGGAACGGTCGGGTGACGTGGGGCGACAAGTATCTCACCTACGATCTCGCGCTCGAGGCGGAGCCGCTGTCGTTCACGACGCTGTCGCACTCGTACCCTCTGATGCCGCTGCGCGGCAGCTACGCCGGGCCGGTGCAGGTGAAGGGAACGTCGCCGAATCTGCTGGTCAACGCTTCGCTGACCGGACCGGCGGGGAGCTTCGCCTATAATGGTATCGTCGACGCCGATCCGCTCGAGTACGGCGCCCGCGGCCGGCTCACCACGACCGGGTTGGATCTTCACACCTTGCTCGAGAGTGCGACCATTCCGCGCACTCAGCTCACGGGGCAGTACGATCTCGACGTGCGCGGTGCCGACCTCGCCAGCCTGTCAGGGCGCGCGGTGGCGTCGATCGAGAAGTCGACACTCGGCGGATTCCAGGTCGATCCTTCGGTCGCGAGGCTGCACTTTGCCGACGGTGTCGCGACTGTCGATACGCTCGCGCTCAACGCCAGCGGGCTCCGCGCCAGTGCGGCCGGAACTTTCGGACTGAGCGGCACCCACACGGGCTCGCTCAAGTTCGAGGCGGTGATGGACTCGCTGTCGCGGCTGCGCGCGCTCGTCCCGTCGCTTGCCGATGTGCCGGCGATGGACTCGCTCCACGGTACCGCGCAGCTGACCGGAGAGCTCACCGGCAGCGCCGAGCATATGTCGCTGAACGGAATTATCCGGGGGAACGACGTGAGGCTCGGGCAACGCAGCGTGGAGAGCGTGCGAGGAACGGTACTGCTCGCCGACGTCACCAAGCAGCCGACGGGCTCGTTCATTTTCGGCGCCGACACGGTGGACCTCGGCGCGGTCGGGTTCAACAGCATCAGGGCGTCAGTGGCGCTGGCGTCGCCGACGTCGGGGCACTTCAGCGCATCTCTGCTCAGTCAGAGCGGCGTGCAGAGCGATCTGGCCGGCAATATCACCCGCGCCAACGATACGACGGTGATCCGGCTCGACAGCGCGGCGGTGGATGTCGACGCCGACAACAGGTATCGCCTGGAGGCGCCGACGCGAGTGGTGTCGGCGAAAGGATTTCTGGCGCTCGATTCACTGATCCTGCAACACAGCAGCAAGGCGAAGCTGATCGTCGAGAACGTCCTGCTGAAGGGAGATTCGATCGGCGGACACGTTCGCACCGACAGCGTGGACATGCGGCTGTTCCGCGCGTTCGTGCCGGGACTTGTGGATGCGCGCGGCGCGATCGTCGCCGACGTCGAGGTGCGCGGCAACGTCAAGCAGCCTCGGCTGTTCGGCCAGATCTCTCTCGCCGATGGCACCGCGGCGTTCTCCAACCTCGGGACGCGATTCAATAAGATCCGCGCCGACATCGCGCTCTCGGGCGACAGCGTACACATCAAGCAGCTGTCGGCGGAAACGGTGAAGGATCGGCGCGGCTCGATGAACCTCACCGGCAGCGTGAGCTTCGAGCACTACGACAACCCGTCGTTCTCCCTGGTCGCCAACCTCTCGAACTTCCACGCCATCGACAAGCCTGGGCTCGCCGCGCTCGACATCTCCACGGGCCCCGCGATCATGTTGACGGGCTCGACGCAGGATGCGGTGATGCGCGGGACGATCGTGGTGGAGCGCGGCTCGGTGTACATCCCCGAAGTCGCGAAGAAGCGTGTCATCGATCTCGAGGATCCGGAATTCCTGAGCGCCGTCGATACGCTGCTGTCGCAGAATCGGGAAGTAATGCCGCGCGCGCCGAAGGCGGTGGCGCGGAATCTCCGGCTGGAAAATCTCGACATCGACATCGGCTCCGATGTCTGGCTGCGCTCGACCGAAGCGAACATCAAGCTGAGCGGATCGCTCAACGTCACACTGGCGCCGCCGAACCCGGGGGAGCCACCGCGACTGGCACTCGAAGGAATACTGGGCGCCGATCGCGGAACCTATCGTCTGAATCTCGTCGATCCTTTCATCCAGCCGACCTTCGATGTACAGGCCGGAACGCTGCGATTCTTTGGGACGTCCGATCTGGATCCGGGACTCGACATCCGCGCCATCCACACCGTGCGGCAGCCCGGCGGCGGGAGCGCGAACGGACGCGACGTAAGAGTGGAAGTGGATATCACCGGCTTCCTGTCGCATCCGCAGCTCGCGCTCAGGAATCCCGACAATCTGCCGTTGTCCGAGAGCGACTTGCTGAGTTATCTGGTGACGGGTGGACCGGCAGTTGGCTTCGACGCCGGGACGTCGGCGCTCGCCAAGGGACTCGGGATCAGAACGCTCGGCAATCTGCTGGTGAGCGCGGTACCGCAGAACGTGCTCGACTACGTGGAGCTGCAGACGGCGGCGCCGGGAACTACGGACGCGAGTCAGAGCGCAACCAATCCGGGCTACTATGGATTGCTCAACACCCGAGCGGTGCTGGGCAAGCAACTGGGCAGCCGCTGGTTCCTGGGCTTGAGCACCGGGTTATGCTTCGTGAATTCAGCGGCGTTCAAGGAGAATCTTGGACTGCAGCTGGAATACAGAATCAACTCGTTGTACAGCGCGCAGGCGGCGATCGAGCCGGGATCGAGCAGCACCAGATGCGACCGCACGGGGAGCCAGCCGTTGACCCCGACGACCCAGACTCCGCCGCAGCTGGGGTTCGACCTGTTTCGGAACTGGCGTTTCTAACTCACTGTTGACTCGTCAGTTATAGCATCGTGGTTTCCCCGGCACCTATTCCAACTCACCGAGAGATGGCGAAAGACCTGCGCGAGAAAGACCTGATGATGTGTCGCTCCTGTGGCAATGAGGAGCGCGCGTCCGAAGGTTATCCGTGCGCCGATTGCGGGACATTCGTCTGCATCATCTGCAACTTTCGCGGTGTCACCCTTTGCAAGTCATGCCGAGCCAAACGACCCGAGCCACCTCTGACGCCAGACAAGTCGACCAAGATCGACTGGCCGGAGCATTGAGCGAGCACGTCACAGCGATCGCTGCGATCGCGCCAATGCTTTGCGAGCCCGATGTAAAAACCACTCAGGTATCACAGTTGCTGCACGGCCACATCGCGCTGGTGGTAGAGCGAAAGGGGCTGTGGCTGCACATCAAGGGTGCCGACGGTTATCCGGGCTGGGTGCATCAGGGTTACGTCGTGACGGTGCCCGAGCCAGTACCGCCGTTGGCTGAGACGGGGTGGAACGATCCGCGTCCGCTCTCGCTCGGCTGCACGGTGCGTGACGAGCACAACGCGACGCGCAAGCTCCCGCTGGGCGCGCTGGTGACGGCGGGTCAGGAACGGGTCGGTGGACTGGCGATGCCGCTCGATGAGCGGCGCCGGTCGTTTCCTCCGCTGGCCGACTCGATCACCGCGTCGGCGATGACGTTCTTCGAGGGGACATCGTACGAGTGGGGCGGGGTGACGCCATGGGGCTGCGATTGTTCCGGACTGGTGTCGAGCTCGTTTCATTTGCACGGCGTGCACGTTCCGCGGGACGCGTGGATGCAGGCGATGACGGGCGCGCCGGTGGCATCGATGAAAGAGCTGCAGCCGGCGGACCTGCTTTTCTTTTCAGACGAGCCCGACGGCCGGATCACGCACGTCGCGATCTCGCTCGGCGGAATGCGCGTCGTTCATCTCGCGCTCGGCCGCGGCGGATACGCGGTCGACGATCTCGCGAGCGGAGACGAGTACACATCTCTGCTGGTGCAACGGTTTCGATTCGCGAGACGGATTCTGGTTGATTAATTCGCAGTCCATGGCCATTCGTTCGAAGGGCTGCGGACCAACGGCTGCGGACTGCGGACCAACGGCTGCGGAATCACGGACCAACTGCCACTCCGAACTGCTAACTAACTGCGAATTGGGACACTAACTGCGGGCTGCGGACACGCTCGGCCTGCTCTCAATTCGCAATTAGTTCCCCAATCCGCATTCAGTCAGCAATTCGGACTGGCAGTTGGTCCGTGATTCCGCAGCTGTTAGTCCGCAGTCCGCAGCGGTGAGCCCGCAGTTCGCAGCAGTTCAGCTGACCATAGCATTTGGTGCAGTGGCCATCATCGGTGCAGTTGGCCCGTTGACGAAAAGGCGCACGGCGGCAGTGGGCTCATCGTCGAGGGTGACTTGCATCGTGTATTGGCCGGCGACGTTGAGGGGGAGGTCGACGACGGCGATGATGGGGAGGTCGACCTCGAAGACGGGGTTCGGCGCCGGCGAGACGTTCATTTCGCCCGTCGAAGACCACAGCTCTTCCTCGAGCGGGCTCAGCCATCGAAAGGCGAGCTTGTGAGCGCCGACGTCGTCGCCGTTGGCTTTGAGGCGGACGATGAAGTGGGTGCGGGGATGGATGGTCGGCAACCCCGCGACCTGCACGGCGTCGAAGACGCCAAGTACGTTGAGCTTTCCTTCCTGGGAAAGATTGGCGGCGTCCGCGAAGACGGCGAAGGAGATGTGCATCAAGCAAAGTAGCCGCGCCGCGCCTTGGGCGGCTAGCTTTCGTCGATGACAGAATCAGTTGGACGTACTCCTACCTTTGCCGGATCGGCGACCCACCACGCGCTCGGTCTCACCGACCTGCTGCTGTTCGCGATGGCGATGATCTGGGGAATCAATTTCGTGGTCGTGAAGTACGCGACGCGCGTCTTCGATCCCGTCGCTTTCACGGGCCTACGCGTGGGAACCGCCGCGCTGTTCATGGGACTGTTCGTGTTGCTGCGGGGCGGCGTGTCACTGCGGCGCGCCGACATCGTGCGGCTCCTTTTTCTCGGGGTGCTCGGCAACGGCTTGTACCAGCTCTTCTTCATCCATGGCGTCGCGCGGACGCGCGCCGGCAATGCAGCACTGATCGTCGGCGCCGCACCCGCGTTCATTGCACTCGTCGCGAGGGCACGCGGGCTCGAGCGCGTGAAGCGGATGACCCTCGTCGGAATTGCGCTGTCGGTGCTGGGTGTCGCGCTGGTGATCGCGGGAAGCGCGACCTCCGCGCAGGGCGAGACGACGTTCCTCGGCGCGGTGCTGGTGTTCCTCGGCGTGCTGGCGTGGACCTGGTACACGATACTCCTCCAGCCGTATACGGATCGGGACATCGTCCAGATCTCGGCGGTGACTCTGGTCGGCGGAGCGATCCCGCTGGTGATCGCCTCGACGCCGGCGCTGATTGCCACGCACTGGTCGAGCGTCGGAATCGGCGGCTGGATGGCACTGCTCTATTCCAGCGTAGTATCACTCGGCATCGCCTACATCTTCTGGTACCGCGGACTGCGAGTGCTCGGCCCAACGCGCACCGCGGTCTACTCGAATCTGCAACCGATCGTCGCACTGCTCGTTGCGTGGCCGTTTCTCGGCGAGGTACCGACGATTTTCCAGGGTGTGGGCGCGGTAACGATCGTCGCGGGCGTATTCCTCACCAGGACATGAGGCTCGTTCTCTTCGACATCGACGGCACGCTCCTCAATTCCGCCGGCATGGGTCGAGCGTCGATGCAGCGCGCGCTGGGGATGATCTTCGGGTCGCCGGGAAATCCTTCCTATCGCTACGACGGCAAGACCGACAAGCAGATCGTTCGCGACGTGATGCGAATGGAAGGGCACTCCGACGAGCAGATCGACTCGCGGATGGACGATCTGATCGAGCTTTATCTCGAGGGTCTTCGCGCCGGAGCAAAGAGCGGAAAGTTCAACGTTCGGCCGCTCGATGGCATACCGGAGATTCTCGACGCGCTGGAGGCGCGCGACGACGTAGTGCTCGGATTGCTCACCGGCAACGTCGAGCCCGGCGCGCGCATCAAGCTGCAGGCGGCCGGGATCGATCCCGAACGCTTTCGCGTCAATGCGTTTGGCTCCGATCACGAGCATCGGCCCGAGCTGCCCGCGATCGCGCAACGACGTGCCGGCGAGCACCTCGGACTGGAGCTGGCGGGCGACCGGCTGGTCGTCATCGGCGACACACCCGCCGACATCGAGTGCGGGCGCTCGCTGGGTGCGAGAGCGATCGGGGTTGCGAGCGGACATTACACCGTCGAGCAGCTGCGCCAACACAATCCTTACGCCGTTTTCCCCTCGCTGGCCAACACGGCCGAAGTGCTCGACAAGATCGTCAATGCGTGAAGTCGAGCTCAAGGCGGTGGTGGACGATCTCGCGCTGCGGCGGAAGCGACTCGAGGATGCCGGCGCCGCGCTCTCCTTCGAGGGAAAGATCTCCGACCGTCGCTACGATCTTATGTCCGGCGAATTATCGCGTCGAGATGAAGTGTTGCGAGTTCGACGCTACGAGAACCGGGAGGGGAGCCGCGTTTTTCTGGACTGGAAAGGGCCGACGGAGATTCGGGATGTCTACAAGGTGCGCGAAGAAATCACGACGCCGCTCGAGGATCTCGAGTCGTTCGCGAGGATCCTCGAGCGGCTCGGATTTCAGATCGTGGGTGAGATCGACAGGTTCATCGCGCAGTACCAGGTCCGCGGTGCGACGGTGAGGTTCGAGACCTACCCGCGGATGGATGTGCTGGTGGAGGTCGAGGGGACGCCGGAGACGATCGAGGCCGCGATCGAGGTTCTCGGAATGCCGCGGGGAGTTTTCAGCAGCGACAGATTGGCGGCGTTTGTGGAGAGGTTCGAGGAGAGGACAGGGGTGCGCGCAGCCATCAACGACAAAGAGATGGTAGCTGATCGATCATGAACCAACTACTGCGGAAGAACGGACTAACTGCTGCGGAATCACGGACCAACTGCCATTGCGGGTTGCTGACTGACTGCGGGTTGGGACACTAAGTGCGGGCTGCGGACTGGCGGTTGGTCCGTGATTCCGCACCCTTCGCACAGGCGATTGCTTCCAGGCGCAATCCGGATAGATTCACTCGGCAATGAATCGTAGATTCGCGCGATGGGCCGGTATCGCGGTTCTGTCGCTTTTCGCGGCTACTAAATCGGCCGCGCAGGAAAATGAGGCAAAACGGCTCGCCAGCATCGTCGGCGTCGCCGTCGAAGAGTACGCGAAAGCCGTCGATGATCGTGGAGCGCTCATCTCGAAAGATGAGTACGACGAGACATCGGGCTTTCTTCTCGACGCCAGACAGGTCGCGACGCGGCTGCATAGCTACGACGCTGCTTCCACGCGCGCAATTCTCGACAGCCTCATCGACGTCGTTCGCGCCAAACAGCCGCCCGCTGTCGCGCGTCAGCTGCATCAACACTTTCTCACATCGCTCGGCACGGCCGGCGCGATGGACCTGCCGAAGATGCCGCTCGATTTGGGCGCGGGACACCAGCTCTTCGTCACCAACTGCGCCTCGTGTCACGGCGTCACTGGCAACGGAGATGGACCGAACGCGCATACCCTGAGCACGGCGCCGCCGGGCATCGGCTCGCGGAAGCTCAGCCCGGAGCTGACGCCGACCCTCGCTTACAACGTGATCTCCGTTGGCGTCCGCGGCACGGCAATGCCGGGGTTCAGCACAACGCTGGCGCCGCAGCAGCGCTGGGACATCATCAACTACCTCTACTCGCTGCGCGGCGAGCCGCTGCGAATTCCAACCGCGTCCGCCGACGCGACTCGCCTCGCCGGCGACACCGCGTCGCCCGTGATCATGGCGCTGCTCGACAGCGCGCTCGATTTCGCGAAGAAAGGGGAAACCGCCGAAGCGGGCGATCGCGCCTTCGACGCGTACATCGCCTTCGAGCCCCTCGAGACTCCGGCGCGCGCGAAGAAGCCGGGGCTCGTCGCGACGATGGAGCGCCACTTCGCCGACTTCAAGGGCGCGCTCAAGCGCAGTGATCTCGCCGCCGCCGAACAGTCGCGCAACGCGATCGCCGATGGCTTGCCGTCGGTTGTGAGTCTTACCCAACAGCCGTCGGGGAACTGGGAAGCGTTCTTTCAGTCTTTCCTGATCATTCTGCGCGAAGGCTTCGAGGCGATCCTGGTCATCGGCGCTGTCGTCGCGTTCTTGATCAAGACCGGCCACCGCGAGCGGCTGCGCTCGATCTGGCTCGGCATCACCCTCGGGCTGATTGCGAGTCTCGCCACCGCTGTGGTCCTCAAGACCCTGCTTGCCGCGATGCCGGCGAGCCGCGAGATCGTCGAAGCGACGACGATGTTGATCGCCGTGGTGGTGCTGTTCTCGGTGAGCTACTGGCTCATCTCGAAGGTCGAAGCCGCAAAGTGGCAGAAGTTCATCCGCGACAAGGTGTCGTCCGCACTTGAGCACGGAGGCGGCAAGGCCCTCGCGCTCGTCGCGTTCCTCGCCGTGTATCGGGAAGGAGCGGAGACGGCGCTCTTCTACCAGGCGCTGTTCAACGAAGGTCCGAACGTCGGCGTCCCCCTCGCCCTCGGTATCGTCGTCGGCTTCGCGGCGCTCGCCGTGATCTTCACGCTCTTCTATCGCTACGGCGTGAAGATTCCAATGCGGCCGTTCTTCACCGTGACGAGCCTGCTGCTCTACCTGATGGCGTTCGTGTTCATGGGCAAAGGCGTGCGCGAGCTGCAGGAGGGCAACATTATGCCGATCACCGTCATTCCCGGCGCACCACACATCGACGCGCTCGGCATTTATCCGAGTGTCGAGACGCTGATCGCGCAGGCGATTCTCGTCGTCCTCCTCATCGTTGCGGCGATCAAGACTTTCCGGCCCGGGCACCGAAACGAGGCTGAGGGCGCGCAGGCGTAGCATTTGCCGCAGAGTAGTGTGGCAGTAACGGAGGCAGAGATGGCAACAGCGACCGCCGACACCCAGCGCGGCATCAGACCCACCGGGTACCGTCTTCCCGAATCAACCCGGCTTGGCCGGGTGCGGCTCCAGGTCGCAGATCTCGAGCGGTCGGTGTCTTTCTATGAGAAGGTTCTCGGGATGCGTGCCATTCGCCGCAGCGAGGACGCGGCCGATCTTGGCCCGCACGGCGAAGACAGGACGATCGTACACCTCCGGCAGCTGCGCACCGCGCGCCCCGTTCCGCGCCGAGGGCTGCTCGGGCTCTATCACTTCGCGATTCTGCTTCCCGATCGCGCTTCGCTCGGACGTTTCGTCACGCACTTGGGCGAGATCGGCGCTTACGCCGGAATGGCGGATCACTACGTCAGCGAAGCGATCTACCTGACCGATCCCGATGGACTGGGAATCGAGGTCTATGCCGATCGCCCGCGCGATGCGTGGAAGTACGACGAGCGTCAGATTTACATGACGACCGACCAGCTCAACGTCGACGACCTGGTGCGCGCCGCGGGCGGAACGAAGTGGGAAGGGATGCCAGCCGGAACAGTGCTAGGTCACGTTCACCTTTACGTCGACGATATCGACAAGGCCGAAGCGTTCTATCATCAGGCACTCGGGTTCGACAAGGTTGTCTGGAGTTATCCCGGCGCGCTGTTCATGTCCGCCGGGGGATATCATCACCACCTCGGCACCAACACCTGGGCGCGTGGTGCGCCGGTGGCGACCGATGCCGATGCGCGATTGCTCGAATGGGAGATCGTGGTTCCGACGAGGAAGGATGCCGAAGCTGCCGCGCTCCACGTCAAGAGTGCCGGCTATCCAGTGAAAGAGGAGAATGGCGAGTGGACTCTGACAGATCCCTGGGGCACCAGTCTCAGACTCGTTCCCGACAAGTGATGCGCAGGGCTTCGATTGTCGCGGCCGTCATTCTGCTGAGCGGCTGTGCGAGCCAGATGCGCTCGACCGGCGGGGTCAGCTACGCATCCGATGCCGCGGCGATCAAAGCGATGTTCGACACGACCGCTGCCGGCTGGAATCGCGGCGAGCTGCCGGTATATCTGTCGGCGTACGTGGATACCGCGACGGCGATGGGATCGACCGGACTCGTGCGCGGGGTTAAAGGGATCGAAGGACAGATGCGGGCAGGGTTCTGGCGCACTGGCCGTCCGCTGCAGATGTTGAGCTACGACCATCTCGAGATTCGACCGATCGGCCCCGACCAGGCGATAGCGACGGGTCAATACATTCTCACCGGCGGCGGCCGTCCTGACCGCACCGGCTGGTTCTCAACTATCTGGGTTCGCACGCCGAAGGGCTGGCGGATGGTGCACGATCACTCATGATCACTTTCAGAAAAACAATCC
>Ga0207674_10010805_pt1 | contig 10295 bp, 8 predicted proteins | sample KBSCornC72_FD_184303 | JGI IMG/M metagenome (GOLD analysis project Ga0207674, IMG submission 184303) | Corn rhizosphere microbial communities from Kellogg Biological Station, Michigan, USA - KBS Corn C7-2 (SPAdes) (version 2) | ecosystem: Host-associated > Plants > Roots > Rhizosphere > Soil ...
GTTCGGTGGGAGTGCGCCGATCGACGTGACCAACCTCGCGATCACAATCTATGACGTGATGGCAGGAACCAACGCGCTCGGACCGACCAGCGTGGGCATCCAGCATCTCGCTACGGGTGTCTACGCCTTCACCTGGAGCATTCCGGCCAACCAGGAGATCGGAACATACGTCGCGATCTGGCAGGCCACTGAGACCTCAGCCAACGAGACCTTCTCCGTCCTGCCGTCTTCCACCGGCACCGGGCCGCCCGATGGTCCGTGTGAGAACTGGGGCGATGTCATCTGGACCTGCGAGCTGACGCCGGCCGCGCAAGCAGTCACCGGAACCGCGGTCGCCGCGGCCTCGGAGGTGCTTTGGGCGCTGACCGGTCGCCGGCTCGGGCTATGCACGGTCACCGTTCGACCCTGCCGACAGAGTTGCTTCGGTCAGGGCTGGCCATTCAATCAGTGGTGGGAGCTGGGTTTGTGGCCGCGCCCCTATTTCTATCAAGGAGTCTGGTACAACCTGACGTGCGGAAGCTGCACGAACGGCTGTTCCTGCTCGGTCGTCTCCGAGGCGTTGCTACCCGCGCCGGTCGCACAGGTGCTTCAGGTCAAGGTCGATGGGACCATGCTCGATCCCTCGGCCTACCGCGTCGACAACTGGCGTAAGCTTATCCGGCTCGACGGCAACCAGTGGCCGATCTGCAACGATCTCACGAAGGCAGACACCGAGGTCGGCACGTGGTCTGTCACGCTGACCTTCGGCGAGCAGGTCTCGACGCTGGGCAACATGGCGCTCGGGGAGCTGGCCACCGAGTTCGCCAAGTTGCTCGCCTGCGATGCGGCCTGCAAGCTCCCGAAGCCCGTGCAGAGTCTCACTCGGCAGGGTGTGACCTTCAACTTCTTGGATCCCAACGAGCTGTTCACGCACGGCCGGATCGGGCTCTACCTCACTGATCTGTTCATCAGCACCGTCAACCCCGGCGGTCTGGTCGCGCCGAGCGCCGTCTACCACCTCGACGACAACCCATACACCATCGCGGGCACCTGATGGCCAACGGGACCATCCTGACGGCTACGTCCGTGCTCAACGTCGCGACCCAGATTCTCTCGGCCGCGAGCGTGGCACTATCGGGCTCCTCCAGCGGACCGGTAAGTCGTGTCGTGATGGCGCCGGGCATCGAGGTCGCCTTTGATGAGTGCGACTGTGGCCTGCTCGCGCTCACGACTGGCAACGCCTTCCCTTCGCGCGGACCGCTGATGACCAACGCGGGCGACACCTTCCTCAACTGTGAGCCCGAGGTTTTCGCCGTCACCTTCAACCTCGCCGTTGCGCGTTGCGTGCCAGTCTCGGCGCCGGACGACGACACGGCGGCGCCTATGCCAGCGCAGCTCATCGCAGCTTTCACCGCGCAGGAGGAAGACGCCTTCCTGGTACGCGAGGCGGTCGCAAACGTACTTTGCGCCCTGGCCGGCCCGCCAACGCCGACGATCGCGGCATGGGTCATCAATGACCGGGTGCCACTCGGACCTCTCGGTGGCTGCGCGGGAACCCAGCTCACCTTCAAAGTCGCCTGGTATCGCGACTGCCACTGTGATTGATGACGTGATGCCATGGCGACCAACGTCAGCCACCAGCTCAACGTCGGCGCCGTCGCGGCGCTGCTGAACAGCTCCCAGGGTGGTGTTGCCAAGGATCTACTCAAGCGTGGCTTGCGCGTCGAGTCGAAGGCAAAGCTCAACCTCGGCGGCGGCGCTGGCATCCCGCGGCGCGTGGATACCGGCCGGCTACGGGCCAGCATTCGTACGGTTGTGATCATCCTCGATGGCAAGCCGGCTGTCCGCGTCGGGACCGGTCTGCGATACGCGCGCTGGGTTCATGACGGCACGGGTCTCTACGGGCCGCTCCATCACTACATCCTGCCGAAGAACAAGAGCGTGCTCCGCTGGAAGACGAAGGGACCCAAGCATCTCGGAGGTGGCGTCTATGTCTTCGCGAAGCGCAGCTCAGGCATGAAGCCAAACCCGTTCCTGAAGAACGCCCTGAGTGCGGCCAAGTATTAATCGACCAGATCCACTATCTAGTTTCGTTGGCGTAGCGTGACCTCGACATCCCAAGGAGGAGCACATGGACGCCAACGGCGTAGCGGAGATCAAGGATTTCAGCCGACCAGGCGGACTCACGCCCAAGCAGTTTCGCATCGATGACGATGTCTTCTCGATGGCTTCGAGCATCCCGTTCGGTTCGTTGGGGGAGATCGCGAAGCTGCAAGGCATCATGGTCGGCGCCTTGAACTCAGCCGACGATGCAGACAGGTCGATCGCAGGGATCACTGAGGTCTTCGCGGTCTTTATGCACCCCGAAAGCCTCGCGCGCTTCAAGGAGCGGCTACACAGCCGGACCGAGCCGATCGGCTTCGAGCATATTCGCGACATAATCCCGTGGCTGCTGGAGGTCTACAGCCTGCGCCCTACCGCGCCGTCCTCGGGCTCATCGAATGGCTCACCAGCGGGGGACGGCTCTACGAGTTCGACGGATGGTGCGTCGCCCGTCGAATCGAGTGGTGGGACCTCCCAGCCCACCGAGGAACCAACCTCCTCCATCGTTACGTCATCGAGCAGCTAGCAACCTGGAGAACCGACGACGAGATGCGGGCATGGGGCGAACAGACCCGGCGGCTCACCGGAGCCGCTGGCACGCTGCGTGCCGTCCCGGCCGGCACGCCAGCCGGCATGACCCCGCCAAGCTGGTGGATCAGCGATGAGGAAGCCACGGCCTCGAATATGGCGGCCATGGCCATGATGGGGGGTGTTCCGACGTGACGTCACCGATCGATACCGCGACCGTCCTGATCCGTCCGGACACCTCGCGTTTTGCCTCCGAGGTCGATGCCGAGCTTGGCGCGGCCTTCGACGAGCTGTCTTCTGAGGTTCGTCAGGTCGTCAATACGATCGAGCGCGAGTTTCAGCAGCTTGCCAGGGAGATCGCGGTTGACTTCGACCACATGGCGGCCTCGGTCGAGGAGGCTTTCATTGAGATGCGCGTCGGGGCCGACCACGAGCTGAACCAGATCGAGCAGCACTCGGCCTCGACCACGAGCCGCGTCGGCGGCTTGTTCGCCTCCATGGGCCGCGCGTCGCTGCTGGCTATCGGGGGGATCGCGGCCGGCCTTGGCGCTGCCGCGGCTTTCGGTCTCAAGAGCGCGGCCAACTTCGAGCAGGTCCAGGTCGCGCTCTCGGCGCTGACCGGCTCGGCTGCGGCCGGCCTCGCGCAGTTCAAGGAACTCCAGCAATTTGCCGCTGTGACCCCGTTCGAGTTTTCGGATCTGACCACCAGCGCCGAGCGGTTCGATGCCTTCTCAGCCGCCATCGGTCAGACGAAGGCGCAACTCGTGCCCTTCCTGACCACCATCGGCAACCTGGTCTCCGAAACCGGAGGCGGCGCGCAGGCGCTCGACAGCATCACGCTCGCGCTGGGTCAGACGGCCTCGCAGGGCAAGCTCACCCTTGGCAACCTCGATCAGATCAACAACGCGCTCCCAGGCTTCTCCGCGGTCGCGGCTATCGCCAAGATTCGCGGCGAGTCAACCGCGCAGGTCATGCAGGAAATCAGCTCGGGCTCGATCGACGCCCGTACCGGTATCAACCAGCTCCTTCAAGGGATGCAGCAGTTCCCCGGCGCCGCTGGGGCCATGGCCAAGCAGTCGCAGACGTTGCTCGGTGTCTTCTCGACCTTCAAGGACACCATCAGCCAGGCGCTCTCCGGTGCCTTCCAGCCGGTCATTCCGGCCATTAAGGACAGTCTGACTCAGATCACACCGATCATCGGTGACACGATCAAGACCATCGCGCCGGCACTCGGCCAGCTCATCGCCGGCTTGCTGCCGCTGCTCGCGAAGGCGCTTCAGGCCATCACCGCGCTGATCGCGCCGATCCTCGGCGCGCTGGGTCCGGTGCTCAAGGCCGTCTCGCCAGCGCTCAATGCGCTGGGTAAGTCGCTCGGCTTGATCGCGCAGGCGGTCGCTCCGCTGCTGCCGACGCTGGGCAAGCTCGCGTCCGCGCTGATCCAGGCACTTGCACCGATCATCAAGGCAATCATCCCAATCCTTAATGGATTGGTCCAAATCGTTAATGCAGCGCTAAAGCCCTTTATCCCGCTTATCATCCAAATCGGTAAGATCCTCGGCGATACGCTTGGGCCGATCTTCCAGGATATCGGCGAGACCCTGACCGCGCTCGCACCTGAGATCGGCGAGCTAGTCACCGCGCTGCTCGGCGCGCTGATGCCCGTCATCCAGGCGCTCGCGCCGATCTTGCTCTCACTCTGGGATGCCTTCAAGCCGCTGCTCCCGGCGATCATCTCGCTGATCAAGCCCGTCACGGACATCGTGATCGCACTGACTCCGATGATCGACATCATCGCTCAGCTCACGGTGCTTCTGGTCAAGATCCTCGCCCCGATCATCGGCTTCGTTGCTGAGCTGATCTCGGCCCAGACGATCGGCGTGATCGTGCCCGCGGTCGAGGCAGTTGCAAAGGCACTGGGCTTCGTCGAGGGCATCCTCGATAAGCTGATCAAGACCTTGACACACCTCGACTGGGGGAAGATCGCCTCGATCATCGGTGGCGCCTTCGAGGATGCCGGCAAGGCGGTTGGAAGCTGGATCGCGCACTTCGTCACGAAGGACATCCCGCACTGGTTCGGCCAGGCCAAGGATGCCGTCGTCGGCTTCTTCGCCAACGCGGGAGAGTGGCTTTACAACGCCGGCCGTGACCTGCTCAACGGGCTCATCGGTGGCATCGAGTCAATGATCAGCTCCGCGGTCAACGCGGTTGAGAACGCGCTGGGTAACGTGGTTGACGCGGCGAAGAGCTTCCTCGGGATCTCCAGCCCCTCGAAGATCTTCATGGAGATTGGCGAGCAGTCGGTCACTGGCTATACGAAGGGCGTCAGTGATCCGCCGGATGACCCCGGTGAGGCCATGCGCGCGACACTGGGTCGTGCCGTTCCGCCGACCAATGACGTCACGTCATCGAATGCCTCGACCGCCATCCATGACGGACATCCGTTGTTCGGCCCCGGATCGATCGTCGTCCAGTTCAACGGCGTCGTCCCAACGCCGCAGGAGGCGCTACAGACGGGTCAGGCGGTGGGCTCGGGTATCGCGAGTCGGCTGGCCTCCCGGGACACCGTCAACGGAGTAAGGACGCTGTAGAGATGGGCAACTACAACCCCGATGCGCCGTTCATCCTCGGCAATGAGTTCGCTGGGATCAAGGACTTCGACATCGACTTCAGCTACAACAACAACGCCGCGGAGTATGGCGTCGGCTTCACGCTGCCGGGCTCGACGACCATCCAAGACGCCCGCGTCTACACGCATCCGCTCGACCTCTCGGGTAACGTCCTCTCCCCGGATAGTGGTGTCACAGCTCCGCTTCTGGTCAACATCTACCCGGCCGGCAAGCAGTATGACTCGGGGCCGATTCGTCGCGTGGTCATCCCTGCGACCGGCGGCCAGGTCTCCGGTTTCGGATCGACGAGTACCGCGGGCAGCGTCGTCGCCTTCGGAGCCAACGTGAGCGTCCCGGGCTCGCCGCTACCGACCAGCGCCCAGATCGCCAACGCTGCCTTCGACATCGGCACGGGCTTCCAGATTCTCACGCCACCAACCGATGCAGGCGCTTTCGGCTCCTATGACCTAAATCTCTGGTTCGGCACCGATCAGTACACACAGCTCCTCCAGGGCAAGCGCATCCTCGAACTCAACGTCCTCTACTTCCTCAATTCTGCGACTGGCGTGGATGCCTTCTCCACTCAGTATTTCTGCAACATGGTCATCGGTCTGATCATTGGTAACGGCCGTGGCTCGGGTACCTCCTTGAACAGCACACTGAGCACCGCGGCCTTCCTCTACGGTGACAACACCACGCAGCTTCAGCGGTTCAAGCTCGGGGAAGCGACGACTCTATGGCTGGTTGGCAGCGCGACACAGTTGGAGGCGTTGCCCTGGACTCCCGGCCTGCTCCAGAACTTCAACCTCAACGCAACGCAGGCGACCCGCTTCGGCGTGCGGTTCTATCGGCAGAGTGGCAACGCGGCCGGAGCCTTCGCCGCGAATGCGAACCGTTCCTACTTCCTGTCTGCCATCGCGCTTGAGGTGATCTACTGCGAGGAGCAGCGAGTCGCGTACGGCGGTCGCAACGTCTTCACACACTGGCCATACGGCTCAAATGTGATCACTATGCGCACGCCCGGAACCTTCGCGACCGGCCCGACGCTGCCAGCAGGCGACTACTTCGCCACGGTCAACAATCCATCGTATGTTAGCTTCAACACCAGAAGCCTCACGAGCGCATATCCGCCCCTCCAAGCGCTTCAGACTTTCTACGATCTCGCGGCACATCGACCCATTGTGATCAATCGACCCTTCCCAATCATCAATGGCGTCGGTCAGCAGTTCACCGCGGGCGATCCTCCAGCCGTTCCACAGATCACACTCCATGACGGTACGGGGGCGGTAATCCAGGCGTCGCACGTCTACGGCCGGCGTGCCAATGTCGCGGTGGACACGGCGACCTCACCCAACCAGATCATCGAAACCTCAAATACCGTCGCCGGCCAGCGCTATGACCAGATCCGCTTCTACGCCCGGCGCTGGGGTACCTCCGACCAGCCGCTCACGGTCAACGTGCTGGGCGCCAGCGCCTCGATCACGCCGACCGAGCTGGACGCGCTGGCTGAGATCGTGGACGGCTACCGAGAGGTCACGCTTCCGCTGTCGACCGCGATCACAGTCACAGGCACCGGAACCGACATCCAAGTCACCTGGTCGAGCACCAACGCTGTAGGGCGTCAATGGGAAGTGCTGGGCGTCAGCGCTCCAGCGTTGTCAGGTGTCTTCGGCAACAATCCTGAGTCCTACCTGTACCAGCTTCCGGCCGTCGCTCAGCTCGGAGTGGCGAGCTACCTTCAGGGGACCGGCGCGACCGACGCTCTCTCCTGGCAGATCGTAGACACCAGCGGTCCACCGACCTCGGGCACGACCCTCGACGCATCCACGGACGCCGTCGTCATGCTCGCGCAGTCACCGATCCAGGTCTCAGGCGTCGCACTGACGCAGCAGAGTATGGCAGTCGTCACAAATGCATCGCTGCCTGACATAACGGATACCTTCAGCCGCAGCGTGGCTAGCGGTCTCGGGAGCACGGATACCGGTCAGGCATACACGACCTCCGGTGGCGTGGCTGGTGACTACAACGTGGCCAACGGCATCGCCACCATCAGCATGAGCGCGACGAACAGCTCCAGGTGGGCGACGATCCCCGCGCCATACGCCGACGTGGATCTCGCGATCTCAACGGCGACCTCCGTCGCGTCGGCTGGAGGCGGCCACTTCTACCAGCTCACCGCGCGGTTCGTGGACACCAACAACAACTATCTTGCCCGGCTGGAGTTCGCGACTGATGGCTCGCTGGCGCTGACCATCCGCAAGCGGGTCGCCAGCGTCGAGACCCAGCTCGCCGGAGGCACCATCGCCGGCCTGATCTATGACCCGGGCAACTTCTTCCGCGTCCGCTTCCAGGTCATCGGCTCCGGCGCTGGCGCCGTCGCGCGAGCGAAGGTATGGCCCGACTATGCTCCCGAGCCCGCGGCTTGGCAGGTCTGGACGGACAACACCTTCAACCCGACCACGGACGGGCTCACCGCGGCCGGCTCGGTCGGGACGCGCTCCATCCTGTCTTCGATCAACTCGAACACGCTGCCGGTCGTCGCGAGTTACGACAACTTCACGGTCACCGACCCGAGTCCGGACAAGAACTGTAACGTCACGCCACGGTTCACTCCGACCTCGGTCACTTATAACCTGCTGAGCTGGAACAACCCTGGTATCACCGGATCGGGCTTCAGCTATTACGAGATCCAGCGCAACGACGCCTTCGATCCGATCTGGCAGACGATCGCCAAGCTCTCGACGCAGACCACGACCTTCTTCCGGGACTTCGAGGCGCGCATCGGTGTGATCTCCAGCTACCGGATCCGCGTGGTCAATGTGCTGGGCTTCGTCGGAACCTGGTCAGCATCGGTCGCCGGCACGATCGCGGCACCGGGCGTCACGGGTGCCGACACCTCCTCGATGGCCTCCGGCGTGCTGGTGTTCACCTCGAACACCGCGCAGGCGGGAACCTACACGCTGGCCTATATCGAAGGGCTCGGCGCCAATCCGACGGAGGCTGTGACCTTCCCCGAGGCCAGCCGGCTCAAGCTCCAGTGGATGTACGGCAAGGATGATCAGAACGCCTTCCACCCGACCGAGCGTGGTGGCGAGCAGTTCACCCGGGCCATGGTCGTGCAGCAAGCCGCGGTGACCGGTCCGGTCGTGCAGCGAGGCTTCAACTCGATGCGCGATCTGGCGTGGGCCGCACTGCCCTACGTCTGTGTTCGCAACGAAGCGGGAGATCGCTGGTATGCCAACGTATCCGTCCCGAGTGGGACCTTCTCGCGAAATCGCACGCTTCAGATTGTCCAGATCCAGGTAACCGAGGTCGCAACGACCGCCTACGCTGCGACGGGAACGTGACGTGACGCTACCGGTCCCTCGGGACACGATCAGCCCCTTCGACCTGCTGGCCGGCCAGGGGCAGCTCAGCTATACCTTCGTCTTCAAGCTGGTCAATGCCAGTTCGGGCCAGTTCATCCGCTACCTCACACCGCTGGCTGACCAGGTCCCACAGCTCACTCACGACACCAGCCAGACCATCAAGCGCTCGGTCTCCCTCACGCTGGGTGTCTCGGATACCGCGGTCATCGACACCATCCATCATCGTGTGCTGATCTACCTCCAACTTGCCGACGGAACGTTGTATCCGTTGGGGCGCTTCATGTTCACGGACAGCACACGCATTAAATCGACTGGTGGCGATCAGTGCTCGGTGGCGATGATGGACGAAGAGTTCATCCTCGACCAGCCGTCCGAATCATCTTTCCCCTCGGGGACGATCGCGGCGCAGGTTCCGCAGGTGGCGACGCAAGGTGCAAAGCCGATCAACGTGACCGACCTGATCCGGACTCTGCTGGAAGGAGAGCCCAACGTCACCGCGGCGCTCATCGAAGACTCGGACTTCCTTACCACATCCTCATGGAGCATCGGCACGAGCACACTCCAGATCTTCTCTGATCTGGCGGTTTACGGTGATTTCTTCCCACCGTGGATCAACGCGAGCAACGTCTTCCGGATGATCCGGACCTTCGATCCGGCGACGCGAGCGCCTAACTTCGATTGGGATCGTTATCCGCACGTTTACGCGGATTCTGTCACGGAGTCCGATGACCTGCTCTCGGCACCGAACCGCTTCATCGTGATCGGCAACGCGGCTAACAACGCCAACGCCTCACTCCCGAGCGCCACGGTCTCATCCACCAACCAGAACGGCGTGATCTCGGGAAGCTATGACGTACCGTCGTCGGCGCCGCACTCCATCCAGAACCGCGGCTTCGCCGTCCCACTGGTAGCTCAGATGCAGGTCGAGACCGTCCAGCAGGCAACGGCCGTGGCCACGAGCATCGGACTACAGTCCACGCTCTACCAGCGCACGACACTTCAGACCTTCCCCGATCCGCGCCACGACTCCTATGACGTGATCCGCTGGCAGGGCTCCCTCTGGCTGGAGCTGGCCTGGTCGATGGACCTGATCGCCGGGGGCAACATGACGCATACCCTGCGGAAGGTCTACTCATGAGCGGAATCGCTGACAGCGGGCGGTCGCTAGGAGTCTCAGCCGACCCGACGAACGCCATGCTCGCGCAGTTCCTCCAGCTCCTTCAACGGCGCAAGGTGCTCTGGGAATTCAAGATCGGATTGGTCGCTACGGCGACTATCGGCAACTCGGACCTATCTGTCCTGCTGGATGGTGACGACAACCCGATCATCTGCCGAACGCTGATCGGACCACCGTCGGTGTCCACGAGTTGGAGGACGCTCGACTGATCCTGTTCGACCGGACGTCGAGCTACTACGAGCTGACCAACGCGTTCTTCCGCGAGGCGGGCGTGGCGCCGAGCGGGATCATGGAGCTCGACAATATCGACGCCGCGAAGCAGATGGTGGGTCAGGGTCTCGGCGTCGCCCTGCTGCCCCATACCTCGGTCGCATCCGAGCTGGCCGATGGTCGACTGCGGGCCATCGACATCGAGGGGGCCGCTCCGATCCGGCGGCGCATGGTCGCGATCCGGCGCCGGGATATCGGGCCGCCATCCGGGCCGGTCGCCGGCTTCCTCGACGTCCTGAGCCGCGTCGGCGAGGTGCTGCCCCC
>Ga0207674_10010806_pt1 | contig 10295 bp, 10 predicted proteins | sample KBSCornC72_FD_184303 | JGI IMG/M metagenome (GOLD analysis project Ga0207674, IMG submission 184303) | Corn rhizosphere microbial communities from Kellogg Biological Station, Michigan, USA - KBS Corn C7-2 (SPAdes) (version 2) | ecosystem: Host-associated > Plants > Roots > Rhizosphere > Soil ...
CCGCCGTCGCGTTACCGCCGCTGACCCAGCAGACCACACGCTTGCCCGCGAGACGCTTCGCCAGACGGCGCGCGGCGGCGACCGGTGCGGCGCCCGCGCCCTCGGCGACGATGTGTCCTTCTACCAGCAGCAGGCGCATCGCGCCGTAAAGATCGTCGTCGGTCACGAGCACGAAGTCATCGAGTAACGCGGCGAGCATGCGCCGCGGCAGATCGAAAGACGTGCGCGTCGCGAGGCCCTCCGCGAATGTGTCCGCGCGCTCCGTGGTGCGCGGCTCGCGGTCGCGCCACGAGTTGTATGCCGCCGCGGCGCCCTCGGCTTGAACGCCGATCACCGTCATCTCGGGCCGCAGCGTCTTCGCGACGAGTGCCGCGCCCGACGCGCCGCTGCCGCCACCGACGGGAACGATGAAGACGTCGACATCCGGCCGTTCGGTGAGGACCTCGAGCGCCGCCGTGCCCACACCGGCGATCAGATACGGCTCGTTGCCGGAGTGCACGTAGCGCGTCCCGGTCGCGGCGGCGCGACGCTCGCATTCTTCGCGCGCGTCGTCGTAGTCGTTGCCGTGCTCGACGATCGTCGCGCCGTTCGCACGCATCGCCGCGACCTTCAGCGGGTTGGCTCCCTTCGGTACGACGATCGTCACCGGAACACCGAACACACCACCGGCATATGCGAGCGACTGGCCGTGGTTGCCGGTGGACGCGCCGATGACACCGGCCTTGGCGGTCGGATCGCGGCCGATCAGATTCAGGCCGCCGCGCACCTTGAACGCCGCCGTCGGCAGCAGGTTCTCGCACTTAAGCCAGACATCGAGGCCGAGCGCGCTGCTCACGGCATCGCGGCGGATCAGCGGCGTTGGTGAAAGATGCCCAACGAGGAAGTCACGTGCCGCGAGCACGTCTGTGAACGATGGTTCGCCGGTCCACGCGGTCGCGCGGGTGTTCGCCATCGTGCCGGTCATGCGAGCCGCGTGCGCCACAGCGAGTAGGAGAGCGCAAGCAGCCAGAGCCCGAGTAGCGCGCGAAGCGGCACCCATGCGATGGCCATGTCAGCTCCGAGGGGGCCAAGCGCCAACACCAGCGCGAACTCGCCGACGGCGAGTCCGAGCGTGACCGCGCCGAGCCAGCGTGGCATCAGGCCGGTCTCCCACCACATCTTTCCGATGGTCCACCACCAGATCGCGCGCACGAAGAGCGCCGCGACGGCGAGCTCTGGAGCGGCCGACGCGCTGATGCCGACGACCGCGACGGCGGTGCCGGAGATCGTGCCAAGCATCGCTCCGCTCTGGCGCACGGCCAGGTGCCGCACGTGGAGCACTGCGATCACGGGCAGCATCAGCCCGTACGCGATCGACGTGAGGAGAAAGAACCAGGCCGGGTAGAAGCCGGCGCCGAACGCGACCGCGGCGATGTGCGCGACGCCCGCGATCGCCGCCCACACCGCGGCCTTCCACGTCGCCTCGAGCTCGTGAGCGTCTAAGGCTTGCGCTTCCCGTTCTCGTCGTACTCGTAGAAGCCCTTGCCCGTCTTCACACCCAGATGGCCGGCGAGCACCATGCGCTTGAGAAGCGGGGGCGGCGCCCACGCAGGGTCGCGGAACTCGTCGAAGAACGTGTTCGCGACGTGCAGGTTGATGTCGAGCCCGGTGTAGTCGATGAGCTCGAATGGGCCCATCGGATGCCGCAGGCCGAGCTTCACGGCTTTGTCGATATCTTCGGCCGTCGCGACGCCCTGCTCCAGGGCGCGGATCGCTTCGAGCATGATCGGGATCATCAGCCGGTTGACGATGAAGCCCGGCGTGTCCTTGCAGACCACGGGCGTGTGACCGAGCCGCGTCACGAACGCGCGCAGCGCCTCGACCGTCGTGTCACTCGTCGTGATCGCCTTCACGACCTCGACCAGCTGCATCACCACGGGAGGATTGAAGAAGTGCAGGCCAGCGAACCTGTCCGGTCGTTTCGTGGCGGCGGCGATCTCGATGATCGTGAGGCTGGAGGTGTTCGAGGCGAAGATCGTCGAGGCCGGACAGACCTTGTCGAGCTGTTCGAAGACCTCCTTCTTCGCGTCCATGACCTCGATCACGGCCTCGATGACGAGATCGCGGTCGCTGAAGTCCGCGAGCGCGGTCGTGCCGCGGATGCGGCCGCGCGCCTTCTTCGCGTCTTCCTCGGAGAGCTTTCCGGATTTCACGACTCGGGCGAGCGACCCCTCGATCCGGGAGAAGCCCCGCTCGATGAACTTCTGATCGATCTCGCGCGCCAGCACGTCGAGACCGGCCATAGCGCACACCTGCGCGATACCGGAGCCCATCTGTCCGAAACCGACGATGCCGACGCGCTCGATGGCCATGCCGTGCGCAGCATACCGAGATGCTCGATACCATCGGGCCAGATGCCTTCCACTCGTGTACCCGACGCTGTCGACATTTCCCTCACCGTGAACGGCCAAGGAGCGACCGCGCACCTGCCGTCGCAGCGCTCGCTCCTCGAGCTGCTTCGAGGCGAGCTTGGTCTCACGGGCACGAAGCTCGTGTGCAACGCCGGCAACTGCGGCGCATGCACCGTGCTGGTCGACGACCGCCCGGTGTACTCGTGTATCACGCTCGCGGTCGCGTGTGAGGGCAAACGCGTCGAGACGATCGAGGGCATCTCGAAGGACGGCTCGCTTCATCCGGTGCAGGAAGCGTTCATCGAACACGACGCGTACCAGTGTGGCTTCTGCACGCCCGGACAGGTCATGTCCATCGTCTCGCTGCTGCGCACGACGGCGAAGCCGACCGAGGACGAGGTGCGGCGCGCCGTCTCCGGGAACCTCTGCCGCTGCGGGGCCTACGTGAATATCGTGAAGGCCGGCATGTCCGCAGCGAGGCGGAGCAAGTAGTGGCCGGTCTCCGAGTCGTCAAGAGCCGCGACGAATTCGAAGGCGAGATCTTCGAGTCCCTCGTCATCATCCAGGGCAGCGACCTGGCGCCGCACGCGGCCAGCGCGGAGCGCGACGAGATCGGCAAGTCGCGGCCTCGGATCGACGGCGTGCAGCGCGTGACCGGACGCGCGACGTACACCCAGGACGTGACCCTGCCCGGCATGCTGCACGCGCGCGTTCTTCGCAGTCCCTATCCACGTGCGCGCGTACGCGCGATCGAGACCAAGAAGGCCGAAGCCCTGCCTGGCGTGCGCGGCGTCCTCCATCGATTCAACGCGCCGAAGGCGGCGTTCCGCGGTGAGGAGACGATCTTCCGCGACGAGGTCCGTTTCATCGGTGACGAGGTCGCCGCGGTCGCAGCCGACGACGCGGAGACCGCGGTCCGCGCGCTCGCGCTGATCGAAGTGGACTACGAGCTGCTGCCTCACGTGACCGATCTCGAGGAAGCGATAGCCGAAGGCGCGCCGACCGTTGGGGACGGCGCCAATGTGTTCGAGGCGGGCTCGCTCAAGCGCGGCGACGCGCGGCACGCGTTCCGCGGCGCCGATGCCGTCGTTGAAGGTACCTATCGCACGTCCACGCAGATGCACAACTCGCTCGAGACGCACGGCGCCGTCGCGCGGTGGGACGGCGAGACCCTCACGGTGTGGGAATCGACGCAGCACGTCTTCGGCGTGCGCGAGGGCCTTCGCGCCGCGCTCCTGCTCCCGCTCTCGCAGATCCGCGTCATCTGCGATTACATGGGCGGCGGCTTCGGCTCGAAAGGTGGCGTGGGGAAGTACTCGATCATCGCGTCCCTTTTCGCGAAGCAGCTTGGCCGGCCCGTTCGCTGCGTGCTCACGCGGCACGAAGAGAACCTCGCGGCCGGTAACCGCTCCGCGACGCTGCAGAAGGTGAAGATCGCGGCAAAGGACGGACGCATCAGCGCGATCGAGCACACCTCGTGGTCGAACGCCGGACAGGCGCGATGGGTCGCGAATCCGACCGGGCCGACGAACACGCTGTATGACTTCGCGAACCTCACGACGAAGTCGTATCGCGTCGCCACGAATGCGGGCTCGCTCGCGGCGTTCCGTGCGCCCGGGTATGTCGAAGGAACCTTCGCTCTGGAGGGCGCGATCGACGAGCTCGCCGAGAAGATCGGTGTCGATCCGCTCACGCTGCGCCGTCGCCACGCCGCCGCACAGAAGGACCCGCGCACGAACAAGGCGTATTCGCTGAAGCGGCTGCTCGAGTGCTACAGCATCGGTGCGCGGGAGATCGGCTGGAGCAAGCGCCGGACTGGTGGAACGCGCGGCTCGGCCCCGCATCGGCGTCGAGGCATCGGCATGGGGACGCAGATCTGGGGCGGTGGCGGCGGTCCGCCCGCGTACGCGACGGTGCATTTCAACGCCGACGGCACGGTGGTCCTTCGCGCGGGGACGCAGGACATCGGGACCGGCACGCGGACCGTGCTGGCCCAGATCTGCGCTGACGAGCTCGGGGTGGACCTCGACCGCATCTCCGTGAGCATCGGCGACACCGAAGGTCCATACGGTCCGATCTCGGCCGGTTCGCTGACGCTCGCGTCGGTGGGCCCCGCGGTGCGTCTCGCGGCGCGCGACGCGCGCGAGCAGTTCCTCGGCGCGGCCGCCGGTGTCCTCGAGGTGCGCAAGACGGAGCTACGGATGGAGCGCGGTCACATCGTCAGCAAGGGCGCGCGCACGCCGATCGCCGAGGTCAGCAAGAAGCTCGAGAACAACACCGTCATCGGGAAGGGCTCGCGCTGGCCGAATCCCGAGAAGCTCTCGATCAAGACCTTCGGCGCGCACTTCGCGCAAGTCGAGGTCGATACGTTGACGGGCGAGATCGTCGTTGAGAAGGTCGTCGCGGTGCACGACATCGGCCGCATCGTGAACCCGATGACCGCGGCGTCGCAGGTCCAGGGCGGCGTCATCCAGGCCCTTGGCTTCGCGCTCACCGAGGAGCGCGTCGTCGACCGTTCCCTCGGCCGGGTCATGAACGCCGATCTCGAGTGGTACAAGATCCCGACCTCGCTCGACATCCCGGAGATCGTCGTGCGCTTCACCGATCGCCCCGATCGCAGGGCCAACAATCTCGGCGCGAAGGGGCTCGGCGAGCCGCCGATCATCCCGACCGCGGCCGCCGTCGCGAACGCCGTTGCGAACGCCATCGGCGTCCGGCTGCGTCACGTGCCGATGACACCCGCGCGCGTCCTCGAAGCGCTGGCGGTGGTGCGATGAGCCTCTTCTCGTACGCGAAGCCGCGCGCGCTCGGCGAAGCGCTCAAGCTGCTCAAGAACGGAACCGTCGCGCTCGCCGGTGGAACGGATCTCGTCGGTCTCATCCGAAGCGGTCTCGCGAAACCGAACGCGCTCGTCGACCTCACGGGGATCGAGGGCCTACGCGGTTGGACGCGCGAGAAGGGCAAGGGCCTCCGCATCGGGGCGCTCACGCCGCTCTCGGATCTCGAGACATCGCCGCAGCTGCGAAAGGTCGCGCCGATCATCGCCGAGTCGCTGCGCGACGCGGCGACGCTGCAGCTCCGGAACATGGGCACCGTCGGCGGCAACCTGCTGCAGCGAAACCGCTGCTGGTATTTCCGCGACGAGGCCGTGCCATGCTGGCTGAAGGGTGGAACGCGCTGCTTCGCCGCTGAGGGCGAGAACCGCTATCACGCGATCCTCGGCGCCGCGGAGTGCGTGATGGTCGCTCCGTCGGATCTCGCGCCGGCTCTCATCGCGTACGACGCCGAGATCGATCTCGCATCGAGCATCGGCCGTCGCAGCGTGAAGCTCGGCCAGTTCTACGTCACGCCGAGCGGCAAGCAGCGGAAGGAGCACGCGATCCGCAAGGGCGAGCTCATCACCTCGGTGCGGATCCCGGAGAGCGCGCTGGAACGTCGCGGCACGTTCCTGAAGGCGATGGACCGCAAGGCCTGGAGCTTCGCGCTCGTGTCGGTCGCCGCTGCGGCGCGGATCAAAGATGGCAAGGCGCATGACGTGCGTGTCGTGCTCGGCGGCGTCGCGCCCTCCCCGTGGGTCGTCCCGGCCGCACACAAGCTGCTCGAGGGCAGCGCGCTCGATGACAACTCCTGCCTCGCGGCGGCCGACCTCATCCTCGCGAACGCGCAGCCGCTCCGCGACAACGGCTACAAGGTGACGCTCGCCCGCGAGCTCATCCGTCGCGGGCTCCGCTCACTCGTTAGCTAAGGGTCGCCGGGCATCCGTAGAACTACGGGTTTTCGGGGCTGGGTGTCACCGAGATGACAAAGTTCGAGGACGAGCTCATCCAGGCGATCGAGTCGAGCCTGCAGGTCTATCCGCCGGTGTCGGGTCTGTCCGAGGACCTCGCCGTTCAAGGTGTGCGCGGACGCGTGACCGATCTGTCGCACCCGCTCGCGAACCTGGTCGGGATGGCGGACATCGCGCCCGAGGACGTCGACGCGACGCTCACGATGGTCCGCAACCGCTACTCGCGCGGGCGCAAGGCCTACGGCTGGGTGACCGGTCCCCTCACGCGGCCGCACGACCTCGGCGCGCGGCTCGTCGCGAGCGGACTGAAGAAAGAAGACGAGATGGCCGGCATGGTGCTCACCGACCTCGCCGTTCCCATCGCCGTCGATCCGACGGTCGAGATCCGCGAAGCGACGCTCCATGAGGCGCAGGCGGCGAGCGCGATGATGGCCCGCGCCTACGACATGCCCGAGGAGGTGGCGCGCTTCTTCAACGTCCTGCTCGCGATGACCGATAGCAAGGTCCAGAACCGCGGGTACTTCGCGTATGTCGACGGCGGCACCGAACCGGTCGGCTGGAGCTACCTCGTCTATCTGCCGGATTCGCCGATCGTGCTGCTCGGTGGCGCCGCGACGCTGCCCGAGCACCGCGGCCGCGGCATCTACAGCGCCCTCGTCGCGAAGCGGCTCGCGGATGCGCGCGCCGACGGCCGCAGTGCCGCGGTCATCCAGGCGGTGCGCTCGACGTCCGCGCCGATCGCCGCGAAGCTCGGCTTCCGTGAGGTCTGCGGTCTCGAGTTCTACGCCTGGGAGGGCGCGCCGCATCAGGACATCCCGATGCTGAAGCTCGAGGACTAGCGCGACGGACTCCCGCGAGCTCGCGTCCGAGATCGCGTCGCTCATGGCAATCTCTATGGAGCGCCACATGCTGGGCGATCCGGTGCTCACAAAGCGCCTGGGGCTCGCCGTTGCGCGCCGTAGAGGCCTCGTGTGTCTTTCGTCGACCCAGCTCAGCGGCCCGCTCTTCAACCACGTCACCGGATACGGCACGTTCGCTGTCGCCTCACCGGTCGCGATCGACTCCGTTATCCGGCACTACGAACACATCGGCGTGCCGGCGCGGATCGAGGTAATGCATCCGGCCGTGCGTGCGAGCGACGTTCGTCTCCTCGAGCGAAGCGGCTTCCGGCGCGTGCGGGTGGTGTTCCAGGTCAACGTGCGCGCCTCGGCAGCGCCACCGCGCACGCGCGAAGTGCCGGGACTCCGCATCGAACGCGCGCGCCGCGCAGACGCGGTGCGGTACGCGAAGCTCGCGACACGCGGATTCGGCGGCGGTCGCAGCGTGATCGCTCGGGTCTTCGAGCGTGGCTGGATCCGCCAGCTGGGACGCGGTACGCGCGCGGTCGCGTTCATCGGAAGCATCGACGGCGTAGCGGCGGCGACGGGCGTGCTGCTCCGCGGAACAGCGGTCGCGGGCCTGTACTCCGGGAGCGTGCTGCCGCGCTTTCGCGGCCACGGTATCCAGAACGCGATGATCGCGGCGCGCCTCGTGGAGGGATGGCGCCGCGGTCACCGTGTCTTCTACTCGATGACGGATCTCGAGAGCATGGCGTCGATGCGGAACCTGAAGGACGAGGGCTTTCGCAAGCGATTCGAGGTCCACCTATACGAGCGCAAAGTTTGAACGCGGTTCGGCCGTGGTGATTAGGGGCTAGGACTCCCGGCGCGAGAGACGCCACGCGAGCGCGCCGTAGGCGATCGCGACCCACGCGAGCAGCACCGCGTACGAGATCCAGATGTCGCCGAAGAGCGCCTTGCCCGCGAGACCGTTGGTCATGACACGCATGCCCTGGAACGTCGGGAACGCGCGGAGCGCGAGGTCCAGCGCATCCGGCACCGGCAGCCCGGCGACGAACGCCGGTCCGATGATCGGGAGGAGCAGCACGCTGGACCATGTGTAGACCTGGCCCGCCGTCTTGAACAGGCCGCCGAGGAGGAGCCCGAGTCCGATGAGCGACACCGCGAGGAGGCCGGTCCCAAGGACGAAGGTCGGTATGTCCAGCGGCTGCAGACGCGTGAGAGCGAGCATGATCGCGACCGAGACCGCGCTGTACGCCAAGCCGACGAGCGCTTTGCCCAGGATCACCTCGCGATAGTTCGCGACGAGAAGGAGCGCATCCAATGTTTTCTTCTCGGCCTCCTCGGTGAGGATGATCGGCACCGCGAGCACGGCGATCATGCCTAGCATCATCACGACGGTGGCGAGAACGAAGTAGCGGCGCGCGCCGAGCTCGCCCAGCACGCCCGCCTCAGCGGAGCCGGCCTGCACGCGCTCGACCGCGACGGTCGCGATCGGCGGCTGACCTGACAGCGCGCGGATCCCGGTCTCGAGCGCCGCCGATACGAAGTTCGCTGCAGAGCTGCCTTCCGCCGGCTGGATGAGCGTGATCGTGGGTCGGCGACCCTGGCGGATCGCGTCATCGACGTCGGCGGGGAGCACGAAAGCGGCGTCGACGTCCTGCGTCACGACGAGATGGCGTGCCTCCGCATCGCCGTCGACGTGGCGCAGCTTGAGGCTGACGGTCTGGCCGGCGCGATCTTCCAGCGTGCGCACGAGCGCCGAGTTCTCGGGGCCGGCGAACGCGATCTTCGCCTCGACAAGGCGCTCCTCCGGGAAGATCGAGTTGTAGAGGATGGCGAGGACGATCGGCGTGAGCAGCGAGACCAGGACCCGCGAATCGCGAACCGCGTCGACGACGTCTTTGCGGAAGATCGCTGCGATGATCGGTATGCGCATCTAGAGCGGCCGCCCCGCCAGCGCGACGAAGACATCTTCGAGGGTCCCTTCCTGCGAGTGGAGGGTGAGCACCTGATCGGCGCGCATCCAGTCGGCGACCTTGGCCGCGTCCTGCGGATCGTCGAGTCGCAGATCGTGCTCGGTGCGGTCGCGCAGCAGCACCTTCGCGGTGCGCTGGCCGTAGCGCAGCTTCAGCTCGCGCGGGGTATCGAGAGCGACGATGCGGCCCTGGCTCAGGAATGCGACGCGCGTGCAGAGGTCATCGGCCTCCTCCATGTAGTGCGTCGTCAGGAAGATCGTCGTCCCTTCTCGTGCGAGCTGCGCAACCAGTGCGCGCACCTCGCGGGCGGAGGTCGGATCGAGCCCACGTGTCGGCTCGTCCATGAACAGCACGCGCGGCGAGTTGATGAGCGAGCGCGCGATCATGAGCCGCTGCTTCATTCCGCTGGAGTACGTCTTCGCCTTGCGCTTCGCGGCGTCGCGCAGGCCGACCAGGTCGAGGAGCTCCTCCGCGCGCGATGGCTTCACGCCGTAGAGCGTCGCGAAGAAGCGCAGGTTCTCGATGCCGGCGAAGCGGTCGTACAGGTTGGGGTCTTCGAACACCGCGTTGATGAGCGGTTTGACCCGGTCCCGGTCGGTGACTGCGTCGAGACCTGCGACGAACGCACGGCCAGCGGTCGGCCGCGCGCGCCCGGTCAGCATCCGGATCGTCGTCGTCTTTCCCGCGCCGTTGTGGCCGAGCAGGCCGAAGACCTCACCCGCGGCGACCGAGAACGTGATGCCGTCGACCGCGCGCACCTCCCCGTAATGCTTCTCGAGGCCGTTCACCTCGACCGCGGTCGGGCTCATGTGCGGGGGCGGCGACGCGTGATCCAACCCAGATCGCAGCGCGCCGCCGGATTCCGCGACAGCCAGGTGGTGAACACGATGAACAGCACCCAGAACATGACCATGAACAGGTTTTCCCACGGCCCATCAGGTCCGAGGAGCCGGCGTCCCGCCGCGATCGCGACCGACGCGACGAGGTAGGCCACCGCGGCCAGCCACACCTCGAGCCCACCGAAGGGGCCCCGCGGTCCGATGATCCACGCGTCGGCGGCCCCGCGAATGAGATCGAGCGCGCCGCGGGTGCCCGCCCGCTCCTCGTCGAGGAGCGCGGCGAGCTCGGCCTCGTAGCGCCGCCGCCAGGCGGGCGGGTAGAGCTTCAGGAGGATCTTCATGTCCGCGCCAACCTCCGAATGCCGGTCCTCGTGAGTCGCTGCAAGCCATCCAGATGCGCCTCGAGCGTGCCACGGCCGATGCTCGTGAGTCTGTACGGCACCCTGCGGTCGCTCGAGGTA
>Ga0207674_10010812_pt1 | contig 10292 bp, 9 predicted proteins | sample KBSCornC72_FD_184303 | JGI IMG/M metagenome (GOLD analysis project Ga0207674, IMG submission 184303) | Corn rhizosphere microbial communities from Kellogg Biological Station, Michigan, USA - KBS Corn C7-2 (SPAdes) (version 2) | ecosystem: Host-associated > Plants > Roots > Rhizosphere > Soil ...
CGGCTCGCGCTCAAAGTCGAGACCGACGCTCCTGATGCGGATTTTGTTGGGGTCAGACACCTGCGGTGTCTGACCCCTTGGTCGTAGAAGCGTCGCTGCGCGCAAGTGGGGCGGGACATGCGCGACGAGCGGCAATGCTGCGGCGGCGCCGGCGACGGCGAGGAACTCGCGGCGCGAGAGCTCGCGCGACTGACGTGGCATCATGGCTTCGTCCTCGTCGAAGTGGCGGGCGATCGCGCGGCGGCGAGCAGTTGCTGGAAGCGCGTGAGGTCGCGGCGCATCCCGTCGATCGTCTGCTTGCGCCGCTCCGCGCTGCCACCGCCTGACATCTCCAGCGGTGGATACTCGAAGTGCATCGTCGCCGGCGGCAGCGCCCCGTAGGAGAGCAGCTGCCGCAGGTACGCGGGGAAGTCCACCATCCCTTCACCGAGTGGCACGCTGCGCGGCTCCCACTTTCCGTCCGCGCGCTGTGCCCAGATCATGTCCTTCAGCGCGATCGTGTCGATGTGCGGCGCGATCATCCGCAGCGCGACCGGCCAGCTTCCGCCACCCTCGGCGACGGCGTGTCTGATGTCGTATTGCACGCCGAGCCCGTCGGGCGTCACGCCCTCGAGCAGCACGCCGAGGTCCCACACGGAGCCACCGACCCGCGTGCCGACGTGGTTCTGATAGCCTCCGCGGATGCCGATCTCGCGATCGAGCGCCGCGATCGCCGCGACGCGTGGCTTCATCATGCGCAGCTCCTCGAGCGGGTCGCCGATCGCCGGAAAGGCCCAGTACCCCATCCGATAGTGCGTGATACCGACCTTCTTCGCCGTCGTGAGCACGCGGCGCGTCAGCGGATCGTTCGCGTCGGTGATGGCGGTCGTCATCATCGGCACGGTCAGCCCGGAGCGGTGCAAAGCCTCCACGGCGCGCGGCAGGTCGGCCTCGACGCGCTCGGGGAGCACGTGGCCGTCGGGGCGCACGGTGAGATCCACGGCACGGAACCCCGACTCGGCGATCACCGGCCCGATGTCGGCGACGGGCATCCACTGCAGGTGCTTCGAGAAGACGGCGATCACCGGCTCGTCGCGTCGCGCCGTCGTGGCGGCGAGCGCTCGTGAAGCGGCCGGCCCGAGCGATCCGATCGTCGCCGCGGCCGCGCCCGCGCGGAGCATGAACTCACGCCGGCTGAGCCGGCCGGCATCATCGCGCTTCTCGTTGGTCATGGCGCGTACGATGCCCCGCGCCCCACGCTCCGTCAAACCCGGACGCAGGCAATCAAGGGGTCAGACTCCCTGAAAGGTTCGAGGAGTCTGACCCCTTGATCGGACAGCATGATCAGCTTGGTGTGCAGCCACCAAGCGAGAACCGTCAACCGTTCACCGTCAACCGTTCACCGCTTCTACTGCTTCGGCGCGGCCGGCGCCTCGCTGTGCGCGACGCCGACCCAGCGGCCGCCGCGCATCTGCCACACGCTCATCGAATACACCGGCGACGGTGCCTTCTGCCCGCCGCACATCTGGTCACCGCTCGACGAGTAGGTCAGCACCACGAGATCGTTGCCGACGCGCGTCGTCTGCGGATTGTCGATCGAGAGCTGTGTGGTCTTGCAATCCATGATCATCGCCGACGTCTTCGCGAGCTCCCAGCGGACGGGCCCCCGCGCGTCGACGTAGACGAAGTCGCTGCCGAGTGCGCGATTGAAGGCAGCCGTGTCGTTCTTGATGAAGGCGTCGAGCACGGCCCGCTCCTGCGCGACGACCGGCGCGAAGGGCGTGGCGTCCTGGGCTGCGGCGGAGCCAGCCGCCGACAGGAGGAGGAACAGCACGGTGACCGGCAGATGGCGCGAGTTCACTTCGGCCTCCGGGACGAAGGGTGGGACAGCGCCTACGGGGGTTCGAAATGACCGCCCCCTGCGCATCGTGTCAACCGACCGGTACTGGAGCACTCCCCTCCCCCGGTGCCAGTTTTGGCGATGCTCGTTCGTGCCCCCGTCATCCACGCCCAGATCTCCGCCGTCCTCGCCGCCTGGGGGATGCCCGCCGACGTCGTGCGCACCGCCGCCGACATCATGACGGACACCGACCTCGCCGGCATCGACTCGCACGGCATCTCGATGCTGATGCTCTACGAGGAGGCGCTCGGCCTCGAGCAGCTCAACCCCAAGCCGACGCCGCGCGTCGTGCGCGAGACGCCCGTCACCGCGCTCCTCGACGGCGACGCCGGACTCGGGCACGTCGCCGCCTCGATGGGGATGCGTCTCGCGATCGACAAGGCACTGACCTCCGGGGTCGGGATCGTCTCGGTGTTCAACTCCACCCACTTCGGCGCTGCGGGCTACTACGCCGCCATGGCGTCGCAGCGCGGATTGCTGGGCCTCGTCACCTGCACGACGCGCGGCAACCCGGTGATCCCGACGCGCGGCGCGATGCCGGTGCTCGGCACCAACCCGATCGCCTTCGCCGCACCAGCGCACCGCAATCGCGACTTCCTGCTCGACATGTCGACCAGCACCGTCGCGCAGAACAAGGTGAAGGTCTACGACCTCCAGGGCCGCCCACTCCCGCCAGGCTGGGTGCTCGATGACGAGGGGAACGCCGTCACCGACTCGGCGCTCGCGATGGACCTCGTCACGGTGCAGCTCACCGGGGGCATCACCGCCCTGGGCGGCACGGCGGAGATGTCGAGCCACAAGGGCTACGGGCTGGGCGTGATGGTGCAGATCCTCTCCGCTACCCTCGCCGGCGGATCGTTCACGCCGATCCGCAAGCGCACGCAGGGGCGCGGCGATCCGGACAACATCGGCCACTTCCTCATGGCGCTCGACCCGACGGTCTTCCGCGAGGAGGGCGAGTTCGAGCACGACCTCGACGAGGTGATCGACGTGCTGCACGCCACGCGCGCCGTCCGCGCCGACGAGCCGGTGCTCGTCGCCGGCGAGCCGGAGGCATCCTCGCGGGAGGAGCGTTCGCGGTCGGGGATACCAGTGCCTGACTCGTTGGCAGACAAGCTTCGCGCGATCTGCGAGCGCTGCGGCGCACCGTTTCTGCTGGAAGGCACGTCAGTGCCGCACCGTCCACCGGAAGGCACGTGAGTGCCGCACCGTCCAACGGCGGACGCGTGACGCCAAGCGCCACGTCCGACTTCTGTGTGATCGGCGGCGGCATCGTCGGCCTCGCGACCGCGATGCAGCTCCTACGGCGCAATCCCGGCGCGTCGCTCGTGCTGCTCGAGAAGGAGCAGGCGCTGGCGGTGCACCAGACCGGCCACAACAGCGGCGTGATCCACAGCGGGATCTACTACGCGCCGGGCAGCCTCAAGGCCGACCTCTGCAAGCGCGGCGAGCGTGCGACGAAGGAGTTCTGCGCGGAGCACGGCATCCCGTTCGTCACCTGCGGCAAGACCCTCGTCGCAACGTCGGCGCTCGAGCTCGAGCGCATGGCCGCACTCGCCGAGCGCGCCGTACTGAATGGGATCGAGGTCGAACATCTCGACGCCGCAGAGCTGCGCCGCCGCGAGCCGAACATCGCGGGGCTTGGCGCGCTGTTCGTCCCCGCGACGGCGATCGTCGATTACCGGCAGGTCTGCGCCGCGATGGCGCGCGACATCCAGTCGCTCGGCGGGGAGATCGTGCTCGGCGCGCGCGTGACGGCGATCGAGGAGGCAGCGGACCATGTCACCGTGCGCGCGGGAGCGCGCACGGTTCATACGAGGCGGCTCGTCGCCTGCGCGGGGCTGCAGTCGGATCGCGTCGCGCGCCTGGCCGGCCTGCCGGTGAGCCATCAGATCGTCCCCTTCCGCGGCGAGTACTACCGCCTGCCGAGCGCGAGGAACGGGATCATCCAGAGCCTGATCTATCCCATCCCCGACCCCGAGCTCCCCTTCCTCGGCATTCATCTCACGCGGATGATCGACGGCGGCGTCACGGTCGGCCCCAACGCCGTGCTCGGCTTCGCGCGCGAGGGCTACCGCAAGCTCGCGGTCGACGTCGGCGACGTCGCGCAGTACCTCTTCTTCCCCGGCCTCTGGAAAGTTCTCGCGCGCTACCGCAAATCTGTGCGCGCCGAGCTCGCGGGCTCGCTGTTCAAGTCGGCCTACCTGAAGGAGTGCCGCAAGTATTGCCCGAGCCTCGAATCTTCCGATCTGCTCCCGTACGAAGCGGGCATCCGCGCCCAGGCGGTGACGCGCGATGGCACCCTGGTGCAGGACTTCCTCTTCGTCGAGTCGCCGCGCACGCTCCACGTCTGCAACGCACCATCTCCCGCCGCGACGAGCGCGATCCCGATCGGCGCGATGATCGCGGATCGTGCCGGCGCCCCGCAGAGCCCGCCGGGGTCAGATTCCTTGAAAGACGGTACGGCCTCGTAGCGTTTTTCAAGGAATCTGACCCCAATGGACCGTTCGAGGCCGCCCGTCGTCGTTTCTGCTTGCTGACGTGAACCGATCACCAAAAACCGTTCACAGCTTCCATCGTGAAGACATCACCTGTCACGCCAGACGATCTTTCCAGCTCCGTCATCGCCGTGCCGCCCCTCGCGCGGCATCGTGATCTGACGATCAGCAACGCGGACAATCGCGCGCTGATCCAGTATCTCGAGGACGGCGGCGTGCGCACCCTGCTCTACGGCGGCAACGCGAATCTGTACAACATCGGTGCGGGCGAGCTCCCGGAGCTGCTCGACATGCTCGAGGAAGCGGCGGGGGACGATACGTGGGTGATCCCCTCCGTCGGGCCGGACTACGGGAAGCTGATGGACCAGCTCGAGGTGCTGAAGGGACGCGACTTCCCCACCGTGATGATCCTCCCCCTCGCCTTCCCCGCCACCGGCGACGGCCTCACCACCGGCATCCGGCGCTTCGCCGAGTCGCTCGGCAAGCCGGTGATCGTGTACATCAAGAACGACAATTACCTCTCGCCGACGCAGGTCGCCTCGCTCGCCGACGACGGGCTCGTCGCCGCGATCAAGTACGCCACCGTCCGCAGCGAACCGGCCGAGGATCCTTACCTTCGCGCGCTCGTCGACGTCGTCGACAGGCAGATCATCGTGAGCGGCATCGGCGAGCGGCCGGCGATCGTCCACCTGCGCGACTTCGGGCTGCAAGGCTTCACCTCCGGCTCGGTCTGCATCGCGCCGAACAGCTCCACGAAGATCCTCGCGCTGTGCAAAGCGCGGCGGTGGGAAGAAGCCGAAGAGGAACGCAAAGCATTCCTCCCGCTGGAGGACTGTCGCGACGCCTACAGCCCGATCCGCGTGCTCCACGACGCGGTGACGCTCGCCGGCATCGCCGACATGGGGCCGATGCTGCCGATGCTCTCGAATCTGCCCGAGTCGCAGCGCGGCCCGGTGCGCGCGGCCGCCGTCGCGCTTCGTCAGCGCGACGCACAGCTCGCCCCGTCGTGAGCGAGCGTCGTCGCAAGGCGCCCGACGAGCTGCGCAGCCATCGCTGGTACGGCGTGGACGACCTCCGGTCGTTCGGCCATCGCTCACGCACCGCGCAGATGGGCTACACGTCGGCCGATTATCGCGGCAAGCCGGTGATCGCGATCGTCAACACGTGGAGCGACATCAATCCCTGCCACACGCACTTCAAGCAGCGCGTCGAGGAGGTGAAGCGCGGCATCTGGCAGGCCGGGGGATTTCCCGTCGAGATCCCGGCGATGACACTCTCGGAGCCCTTCCAGAAGCCGACGACGATGCTCTATCGCAACCTGCTCGCGATGGAGACGGAGGAGATCCTTCGCTCGTATCCCGCCGACGGCTGCGTCCTCATGGGCGGCTGCGACAAGACGACCCCCGCGCTCCTCATGGGCGCGATCTCGATGGACCTGCCGACGATCTACCTGCCTGCCGGCCCGATGCTGCGCGGCGACTGGAACGGAGTCGTCCTCGGCAGCGGCTCCGACACGTGGAAGTACTGGGCCGAGCTGCGCTGCGGCAACATCACGCCGGAGGAGTGGACCGGGATCGAGAACGGCATCGCACGCTCGCCGGGCCACTGCATGACGATGGGCACCGCTTCGACGATGACGAGCGCCGCCGAAATGCTCGGCTTCGTCCTGCCCGGCTTCTCGTCCATCCCGGCGGCGGACTCGCGGCACGCGCAGATGGCCTCGCTCACCGGGCGCCGCATCGTCGAGCTGGTGTGGGAGGATCTCAAGCCGAGCGACATCCTGAGCGACGCGTCGTTCGACAACGCGGTGGTTGCGGTGCTCGCCCTCAGCGGGTCGAGCAATTCCGTCGTGCACCTCATCGCCATGGCGCGGCGCGCCGGTTTCGCGCTCGACCTCGCGCGCTTCGACGCGATCGCGCGGCGCACGCCGGTGCTGGCGAACATCCGCCCCGCGGGGTCGTACCTCATGGAGGACTTCTTCTACGCCGGCGGACTTCGCGCGCTGTGCGCCGAGCTGGGTGATCTGCTCGACGGACGAACGCTGAACGTGAACGGGAAGACGCTGGCCGAGAACGTCGCCGACGCGAAGGTGTTCAACGACGACGTCATCCGGTCGCGCGAGAATCCGCTCGTGGAGGCCGACGGGCTCGTCGTGCTCACCGGCAACCTCGCGCCGCGCGGCGCGGTGATGAAGCCGCCGGCTGCCGATCCGGCGCTACTGTCGCACACCGGACGCGCCGTCGTCTTCGATAGCTACGACGACATGAACGCGCGCATCGACGATCCGGCGCTCGACGTGGATGCCTCCTCCGTGCTCGTGCTCCGCAACGCCGGTCCGATCGGCGCGCCCGGCATGCCGGAGTGGGGGCAGCTCCCCATCCCCAAGAAGCTGCTGGCGCAGGGAGTCCGCGACATGGTGCGCATCTCCGACGCGCGCATGAGCGGCACGAGCTACGGCGCGTGCGTGCTGCACGTGACGCCCGAGTCGTACGTCGGCGGCCCGCTCGCCCTCGTGCGCGAGGGTGACATGATCCGCCTCGACGTGCCGTCGCGCACGCTCTCGCTCTGCCTGAGCGAGGAGGAGCTCGCCGCGCGCGCCGCCGCGTGGACGCCCCCGCCGCCGAAGTTCGAGCGCGGCTTCGGCCTGCTCTATTCGCGCCACGTCATGCAGGCCGACGTCGGCTGCGACTTCGACTTTCTCGAGACGACGACGCGCAGTGCCGGACGCGACGCAGAGCCAGAGATTCACTGAGCCGCCCGCGCCACTGAGCGCGAGCACCGCCTCCGCGCCTGCCGCGCGTCCGACGCGAGCGCGCGTCACGATGCTCGCGCTGCTCTTCGTCGCCACGACGATCAATTACGTCGACCGCTCCAACCTCTCGATCGTCGCCCCCTTTCTCTCGAAGGAGCTCGGCCTCGGTCCCGTGCAGATGGGGATGCTCTTCTCCGCCTTCGCGTGGAGCTACGCGATCGCGAACCTCCCGGGCGGCTACCTCATCGACCGCTTCGGGTCGCGCCTCGTCTACGGCATCGCGCAGCTCGCGTGGTCCGCCGCGACGCTCGGACTCGGGTTGGCGAGCGCGTTCGCCTCGCTGTTCGGGCTCCGCTTCGCCGTCGGCCTCGCGGAAGCACCGGCCTTCCCCGTCAACAACCGCGTCGTCTCCACCTGGTTCCCGCAACGCGAGCGCGGCCGCGCCACGTCGACGTACGCGTCGGGCCAGTACGTCGGCTCGGCGCTTCTCTCGCCCCTGCTCTTCTGGATGGCGGCACACGCCGGCTGGCGTTCGGTGTTCTGGGTGACCGGCGTGGCCGGCATCGTCAGCGCGATCGTCTGGCTCGTCGTGTACCGCGAGCCGAAGGAGAGCACGCGCGCCAACGCCGAGGAGCTCGCGCTGATCACGGAAGGCGGTGCTCTGACGGAGGTGGCGCCGCACGAGCGGGTGACGCGCGCCCAGATCGCGCGGCTCCTGCGCGAGCGGCAGGTCTGGGCGCTCGGACTCGGCAAGTTCGCCGTGATGTCGTCGCTCTACTTCCTGCTCACCTGGTTCCCGACCTACCTCGTGCAGCAGCGCGGGCTCACCTCGCTCAAGGCGGGTGCGGCGACGTCGCTCCCCTACGTCGCCGCGACGATCGGCGTCATGCTCGGCGGCGCCTGGTCCGACTGGCTCCTCCGCCGCGGCGCCGGCATCTCCGCCGCCCGCAAGATCCCGATCGTCACCGGCTTCCTCGGCGCGTCGAGCATCGTGCTCGTGAACTATGTCTCCGGCACCGCGCTCGCGCTGGCGCTGTTGACGTTTGCGTTTTTCGCGCAGGGCGTCTCGTCCAACTCGTGGTCGATCATCGCCGAAGTCGCGCCGCGGAAGATGATGGGCACGACGGGCGGGATCATCAACTTCACCGGCCACATCGCCGGGATCGTCACGCCAATTCTGATCGGGTACATCCTTCGCGAGACTGGGTCGTTCGAGTGGGTACTGGCGTACGTCTCGCTCGCTGGGTTGGTCGGGGCGCTGTCCTATACGGTGGTCATCGGGCGGATACATCGCATCCAGATCTGAGATGGGGCGGATGCCGCCGCCCTCTCGAGACATCCGGCCGTTTCCGTAGGAGCGCCGCTCAGCTCTGCGTTCCGTCCTTCGGACAGTTCGCGTCCGCGATCCCGCCTCCGGGCACTTTTCCGATCCAGCCCGTATTTGACCTCCACGCCGCAGTTCGATAGTCATAAAACCATGAGTCCTTCGACCTCTACCTCCCGACTTGCCCCTGGACAGTTCGAGCGCATCGCCAAGGCGCTCGCCGATCCGCGACGCTTCGCCATGCTCGAGGCGATCAGTGCCGCGCGCGAGTGTCCCAATCAGGGCCTCTGCAGCGGCTTTCCGGTCTCCAAGGCCACGGTCTCCCACCATATCAAGGAACTGGTGCAGGCCGGGCTCATCGAGGCCGAACGGGAGGGGCAGTACAAGTCGTACCGGGTCCGGAACGACGTCGTGAACGCTTATGCCGCTGAGGTGATTCGTCGCGTCGGCGCTCAGCGGGCTCGCGCCGGATGACGCTCGCGAGGCCGAAAAGCCCCGCTCGCTCACTCATTTGTTTGATGGTTGTACAACTATCTCACCACTGCACCACCCCGGAGATCCCCACCATGAGTCGATTCACCCGCTCGATCCCGCTGGCCCGCCTTCGGTCGTTCACGCTCATCGGGATCCTGCTCGCCGTCGCCGTCGCGCTCGGCGCGTGGAAGTACAGCGCGATCCGCAGCGCCGAGGCGGCGTCCGCCAATCAGCCCGAGCCCACCGAGACGGTGGCCGCCGCCGTCGCCACGGCCCGGCCGCACCAGGAGACCGCCACCGCGATCGGCACCGTGATCGCGCCGCAGTCGATCACGCTCCGCAACGAGGTGCCCGGCACCGTGCACTTCGTCGGCCTCGAGCCCGGTCGGATCGTCAACGCCGGGGCGGTCCTCGTCGCCCTCGACGTCTCCGTGGAGACCGCCGAGCTCCGCGCCCAGGAGGCGCAGGCGCGCCTCGCGCAGACGAGCCTCGAGCGCGTCGACCGCATGGCGTCGCGCGGCGCCGCGTCCGCGATGGAGCTCGACAATGCCCGCGCCGAGCGCGACGTCGCGCTCGCGCAGGTCGCGCGGACCCGCGCCATCATCGCCCGGAAGACGATCCGCGCACCGTTCCGCGCCCGCGTCGGCATGGCCGACGTCCACCTCGGCCAGTTCCTCGAGGCGGGCACCCAGCTCACCACGCTCCAGGGCGTCGACGGCGCGGTCCACGTGGACTTCGACGTGTCCCAGTCGGTCGCGGCGGCCATGCGGCGCGGAGAGCCCGTGCGCGTCATCTCGGGAGCGACCGCCGCGGAGATCCCGGCGCGCGTCGTCGCCATCGACGCACGCGTCGACCCGACGACACGCAACGCCGTCGTGCGCGCCGAGCTTCCCGGCCTCGCACAGCTTCCTGCACCCGGCTCGTCGGTGCGCGTGCAGGTCCCCCTCGGTCCACCGCGCGACGCCGTCGTCGTCCCGGCGAGCGCACTACGCAAGGGCCCCGGCGGTGACCACGTGTTCGTCATCGCCGACGCGAAGGATGGAAAGACGCGCGCGCAGCTCCGGCTCGTGAAGAGCGGCCCGGTGCTCGGCGACGAGATCGTCATCGTCGACGGTCTGGCGCCCGGCGAGCGTGTCGCCGCCTCCGGCTCATTCAAGCTGCGCGACGCCGCGCTCGTCGCCGTGGCCGCTCCCGCGGCCGTCCGGCCAAACCGCGTCAGCGTGCGCTGACGGAGAGCTCCCACCATGCGAAAGTCGTTCACCGACGTCTTCATCAAGCATCCGGTCCTCGCGATCGTCGTCAACCTCGTCATCGTGCTGATGGGGTGGCGCGCGCTCACGACGCTCCCGGTGCAGCAGTATCCCA
>Ga0207674_10010813_pt1 | contig 10291 bp, 7 predicted proteins | sample KBSCornC72_FD_184303 | JGI IMG/M metagenome (GOLD analysis project Ga0207674, IMG submission 184303) | Corn rhizosphere microbial communities from Kellogg Biological Station, Michigan, USA - KBS Corn C7-2 (SPAdes) (version 2) | ecosystem: Host-associated > Plants > Roots > Rhizosphere > Soil ...
AGCGCGCCTGAATTTTCGCCGTCGTAATCCATTTGCTGAGCCCGGAACAACAGGTAGGTGGCGCGATCCGGCAGAATTTCCAGCGCGCCCCTCACCGATTGCGGCGTTTGCTTGCGAAATGCGGCGTCCGCAAGGGCAAGCCGAATGGAGTAGACAGCAGAGATCGCCAACACAACTAACGCTGCAACAGCGAGAATACGACTCACGTAATACACCTGAATTACGATAATTTTGCTTGATGAAAAGTGCGAACCAAAAGTATACTTGGTCCAGTGCATACCAGAGCGCGGGCGGTCACATCGATTCTGACTTCGGTTCTCACGTTCACCTGCTTGAGTGCGGATAGTTTCGCCGCCACCTCCGGCGTGGCGAAATCGGCAGCGATCGGCGTGGTCACGGCGAGCGGACATTTTATCTTGGACCGCTCGGAAGTCTGGGGCAATGCAACGCTGTTTGATGGTGGAAAGATCGAGACCGGCGCGGCGTCCTCGGAAGCGGCGCTGCGCAACGGCGTGAGAATTCAATTGGCGTCGGCATCGAGCGCAACGGTTGGCGAAAGCCAGTTGACTCTGACCAAAGGCGCCGGTCAGGTGTCCGCAACGGAGGACTATCAGGTCACCGCGGGTGGTCTCGCGATCCGCTCGGCAACGGGCGTGAGCCGCGTACGCGTGGCGTGGCTGGCCGCAGGAGCCGTGGAAGTCACTGCGCTCAGCGGCGCAGCAAGGGTGACGAACCGCACAGGACTGGTGCTGGCTTCGATTCCCGCAGGCCGCCGGATGGACTTCGCCATGCAAGCCGTCGCGGGCGTAGTCACGCGCACCGGGTGCCTGCTTTCCAAGGACGGCAGATTCCTGTTGCAGGATCAGAATACCCAGGAAGTTCTGGAAATCAGAGGCAACGATCTGGCGGCACAGGTGGGCAACCGCGTTACGGTCACCGGCACTGCCAGCGCGCTTCGTCCTGCCCTGGCCGCCGCCTCCGTCATGCTGAATGCGACCACCGTGACGCTACAGGAAACCGGCGGCTGCTTGAGCGTTGCCGCGGCGCTGGACGCGCAGACCGAGCCTACCAACGCCGCTGCCGGAACCGCGCCAAGTCCGCCGGCGGCCGCGCCTGCGAAGGCTCCGGTGTCGGCTCCCAAGACCGGCATGTCAACCGGAGCCAAGGTCGCCATCATAGCGGTAATCGGCGGCGGTGGAGCGGGGGCCGCCATCGCGTTAGCCGGCAAAAAGAGTTCTACCAGCCCCTAGGACTCCAGCAATCCCGGGAATATCAATCGATAAAGTTGCCCGGGGTCGCCCTATAATAGTGTGTGTCCCAAGCCACCGACCTCTTCGTAGAGCAAAATAAGCCGCGTCTTCTGGACGAGCTGAAGACCTTCCTCCGTATCCCCAGCGTCAGCACCCTGCCCGAGCATGTCCCCGACGTGCAGCGCGCCGCGCAGTTCGTCGCCGACAGCATGAAGACCGCCGGTCTCGAAAACATCGAAATCATTTCCACCGCGAAGCATCCGCTGGTTTACGCCGACTGGCTGCATGCTCCCGGCAAGCCCACGGTGCTGTGTTACGGGCACTACGACGTTCAGCCGCCGGATCCTCTGGACGAGTGGATCTCGCCGCCCTTTGAACCGACGGTGCGCGATGGCAACCTCTACGCGCGCGGTTCGGCCGACGACAAGGGTCAGATGTACATGCACATCAAGGCAGTGGAGGCGCTGCTCGCGACCAGCGGAACATTGCCCGTCAATTTGAAATTTCTGATCGAAGGTGAAGAGGAAGTCGGCGGCGAGTCAGTGGCCAAGTTCGTAGCCGAAAATCCCGCTCGACTGAAGGCCGATGTGGCGCTGGTCTCCGATACCGAGCTCTTCGCCGAAGGCCTGCCGACGCTGTGCATTGGTCTGCGCGGTCTGATCTATACCGAAATCGAGGCCCGCGGCCCGGCGCGCGATCTCCATTCCGGCATGTACGGCGGCGCGGCGCCCAACGCGGTATTCGGACTCATCGAGCTGCTCTCGAAAATGAAAAACGCCAACGGTAGAATTCAGATACCCGGCATGTACGACGATGTCGAGCCCCCCACGCCGGCCGAAAAACGCAGTTGGGAACACTTGCCGTTTGACGAAAAGGATTTTCTCAAAAACGAGGTGGGTTCCACGCAGCTTACCGGAGAGCCGGGCTATGCGGTTCTCGAGCGCACCTGGGCGCGGCCCACGCTTGAAGTGCACGGCATCGCCGGAGGCTTCACCGGATCCGGAGCCAAGACGGTGATTCCGGCACGCGCCACCGCGAAGGTCAGCATGCGGATGGTGCCCAACCAGAATCCCGAGAAAATCATCGCCGCCTATAAAAAGTTCGTCGCCGACAACACGCCTGCCGGGATTCAGACCGAAGTCCGCGTGCTCAGCTGGGGGCCCGCCATTATGGTGAATCCGGATCATCCGGCCATTCACGTGGCAGCTAGCGCTTTTCGGGATATCCTTGGAAAAGAAACGGTTTTCATTCGCAGCGGCGGCTCGATTCCTATCGTGGGAGATTTTGCGAAACACCTGGGGATCCCAACCATCCTTATGGGTTTTGGACTTCCCGACGATGGTTTGCACTCGCCCAATGAGAAGTACAAAGTGGCGAACTACTACGCCGGGATCATGACGATTGCCCATTTCTTCGAACAATACGGGCAGTGACGCGGTTACCGGGAGTGTGACCGCTCCCGAACCGGGCGCCGTTGCGAGCGGCGCGCCAAGCGTTGCGACAGGTTCGGGTCAAAGCGAAAGTGTCGTTCGTTCGGCCGGCGTAGTCTCGATCGCGGTGTTGATGAGCCGGGTCACCGGCCTGGTGCGGGAAAGCGTGATGGCGCGTCTGTTCGGCGCCGGGCTGATCTATGACGCCTTCATGTTGGGATTCCGCATTCCCAACCTCACCCGTGACCTGTTTGCCGAAGGCGCTTTGTCGAGCGCATTCGTCCCCACCTTCACTGAATACCTGACCAATCGCGGTAAGGATGCCGCCGCGCGCCTGGTCAATCTGGTGGCCACGGCACTGATTTTGGTCGTGGGCGTGGTGTGCGCTCTGGGGGTGATCTTCGCCCCGCAATTGGTGCACCTGATGGCGCCAGGCTACGCCGCCGTTCCCGGCAAATTCGAACTGGCCGTCAGAATGACGCGCATCATGTTCCCATTCCTGTTGCTGGTGGCGCTGGCGGCACAGGCCATGGGGGTGCTGAACGCCTCCAACAAATTTGGCGTGCCGGCCTTGGCGTCCACGTTCTTCAACCTAGGCTCGGTAGGCTTCGGCATCGTGCTGGGAATCTGGCTGGGACCGTCCCTGCACTTCACGCGCATCGAAGGCATGGCCGTCGGTGTAGTCCTAGGCGGAGCGCTGCAGCTGGCGTGGCAGCTGCCCAGTCTTTATCGTCTGGGATTCCACTTCCGAGTGACATTCGATTGGAAGCATCCCGGCTTGGTGCGTATCTTCCGCCTGATGGTCCCGGCGATCCTGGGCAACGCGGCAGTGCAGGTCAACGTGATGGTGAATACCAACTTCGCTTCCACCATTGTCGATCCGGTGCGCGGCATGGATGGCCCGGTCAGTTGGCTGAGCTATGCCTTCCGCTTCATGCAGCTTCCGCTGGGCCTGTTCGGCGTGGCGATGGCCTCGGCGACTTTGCCGTCCATCTCGCGCAGCGCCGCAGCCGGCAACATGGATGAATTCCGGCGCACGCTGTCGAAGTCCCTGGGGATGGTGTTCCTGCTGACTCTGCCATCGTCGGTGGGCTTGGCGGTGCTGGGCAAATCCATCATCGGCGCTATCTATCAGGGCGGCCGCTTCCAGCTTTATGACACGCATCAAACCGCTGTGGCGCTCTCCTGCTACGCGATCGGCCTCGCGGGCTACGCGGCGTTGAAGGTATTGAACCCGGCGTTCTATGCGTTGGGTGATGCTCGCACGCCGATGCTGGTGAGTCTCGGTTCCATCGTGGTCAACTTCGTCGCCGCGGAAAGCATGATCCGCTTAGCCGGACTCGGCCACGCCGGCCTGGCACTATCCACGTCGGCGGTCGCGCTCTTCGGCTTCTTTTTGCTGTTCGAAATCCTCCGCCGGCGGATTGGCGGCGTGCATGGGCGCGAGCTTGCTTCGGGAATTGGCAAAGTGCTGATCGCATCCCTGGTCATGGCGGGCATCACGGCGCTCTCCAGCCACGGCGTCGAACGCTGGTTAGGCGTTTCCCAACTGGGTCGCCTGGGCGATCTCGCGATCTCGCTGCCGGTCGGACTGGTGGTCTTCTATGGGATGTGCCGGGCCCTTGGAGTGCATGAGGTAGATATGGCCATCAGCGCCTTCGCTAACCCTGTGCGGCGGCGGTTGCAGCGGACTAACACGCACTAATACTTCGCCAATTTTCTACCGATACAAACTGTATGAGCGGTCTGGCCCTGGTCTTCTTAACCTTGCTGGCCACCGATCCCGCTACCTCTCGCGACCACCTGCGGCTGGCTGCCGAGCTGGTCCAAGCCGGCCATGTCGAGGAGGCGCTGCCGCACTACACGCAGGCCATCAAGCTGCGTTTGGATAATCCGGATGCCTGGATGGCGCGTGGTAAAGCGCTGGCCATGCTCGGCCGCTATCGCGACGCCATCGACGATTTCGATCAAGCCGTCCGCCTTCAACCCGGCGCCGCGGACCCGCTGCTCGAGCGCGGCTTTGCTTACGGAGAGGCCGGCGATTTCGCTTCCGCAATCGAGGATCTGACCCGCAGCTTACGCACCGCGCCCTCAAACAGCAGGGCCCTGGTGCTGCGTGGCGCGGCCTACGCTAAGCTCGGACTCCGTCCCAAAGCGATTGAGGATTTCAGCCGTGCGCTGGAGTTGACGCCAAATGACGCACAGCTTCATTTGGCCCGCGCCACGGTTTATGCCGCGGAGGATCGGCATCGCGAAGCTCTGGCCGATCGCGAGATTGCGGTGCGCCTTCTGCCCGGATCGGCCGAGGCGCTACTTGCCCGCGGCGGAAGCTATCACGCTCTGGGGATGCACGCTCAAGGACTCGCCGACCGCAGCGCCGCTATTCGCTTGAACCCCAGTTTTGCCGAAGCTTGGTGCGCGCGCGGTAGCGCCTATTTCCTGCTGGGGGAATACGCGAAAGCAGCCCAGGATCTGGAACAGGCGGTCCGCCTCAATCCCACTTATGAGGAAGCCCGCGACGTGTTGGCCAAGGCGCGGAAGGAACTCGCGCCCGCTCCGGTTGTCGAAGCCGAAACGGCGGCGGAGGTGGCCGAAGAGAGCGTCCCAGCGCCTATCGCAGCGCCCGAGCCCGCACCGATACCGGCGGCGCACCCTCCGCAGCATGCCGATCCGAAATCGGCCGCTCTGCACAACCAGCGCGGACGCGAAATGCTGTATCAAGGCCACTATCAGGAGGCCCTAAACGAACTCACCGCCGCCATCGAAGCCCAGCCGGATCTCGCGCTTGCTTACAACGCGCGCGGCTTTACCTACCATCTACTGCGCGACACGGCCCACGCATTGGCAGATCTCGATGAGGCCATCCGGCTCAACCCCGCGTATGCCAACGCGTATCACAATCGCAGCGTCGCCAGAAGCGCGGCTGGCGATAAAGCCGGCAGCGCGGCCGATGAAGTCAAATCGCGTGAATTGGCCGCGAAGAAGTAAAGTCAGGCGCTACAAGCCGAGCAGCTTTCCGATTTCAGCCGCAGGAGTGCGCTGGCCCACATAGAAGGCGCCGAACAGCGCGTACACCGCACTCACCTCGTCAAAGCGCATTTCATAAATCAATTTTTTGAAAACCAGAGGGTCTTCGGCGAACAGGTCCACACCCCACTCCCAGTCATCGAAACCGATGGAGCCGGATATAATCTGCTTTACCTGCCCCGCGTAGCGCCGGCCGATTGCGCCGTGATCGCCCATCTGCCGCTGCCGCTCCCCTAGCGGAAGCTGATACCAATTCTTGTTTTCGCCGCGCCGCCGGTCCATCGGGTAAAAGCAAATATACTTGTGCGCCGGCATCTCCGGATACAATCGCGGATGCATGGCCTGGCGTTGGCGGGCGAGCGTCTCTTGAATTTCCGCGTCCCACGCAGGAGTGTGGGGCTCGATTCCACGCTCGGCCAGCCCGCTATAAACCTTTGCGGTGGATTCGTACAATCCCAGTTCCACAACCGATAAGTACGACGAGGTTTGCTCTAGAAAATCCCACAGTGCCAATTTTTGCAGGGCGCGTTCCGCCTCGCCCAGCTGCTCGAAGTTCTGCCGGAAATGAACCAGCATCAAGTCGCCTTTATGGCCCAGCAAGGAGAATAGCGCGCTGCCCTGGCTCTCCATCTGTTGAATCGCAGCCACAGCTTGGCTCAAAATCTCATCGCGACGCACTGCCGGCAACCCGCGCCATTCCGGCCAGCGCACGCGCAGCATCTGGTGCAGCAGGCTCGAACCTTCCAGGGTGAGCGGTACCGGCGTCAATGAATCAAGGGGAGACATCGTTTTAAGAATCGCATGATCGGCGAAGAAAATCAGGTCCCCGATGACTTCAATGCCCACTTACCGTCCTGCTGCGCGACCAGCCATAATAGAAGCATCCTCTGGTCCGCCGCCTGCATCCAACCACGTAAGACTTGGAAGGCCGCGTACGCTGGAAGGCTAAGTTTTCAAAAGGTTTATGCATCGATTGAATCATTTACCTGCCAAAGCGGCAGCCCTGCTTGCAATAATTCTGTTCCCTTGGATCGTGATTTCAGGGTGCGGTTCCGAGGCACGAAGCCAGAACGCTGCACCGCCGCCTCCAACGGTGCTCGTGACGACCGCGCATGCCGGAGACGTGCCGATTTTTTCGGAATATCCGGCGCAAACCTATGCTCGCAATACCGTCGACGTACGGGCGCGGGTCGATGGATATATCGAAAAATGGCTGTACCGGCCGGGCCAGGAAGTGCAGGTGGGCCAGACGTTGTATGTTTTGGACAAGCGTCCTTATGAGGCCAGGCTGGATCAGGCAAAAGGTAATCTGGCGCAAAGCGAAGCCGATCTGGATTTCGCCCAAAAGCAGGTAGCGCTCCAGCAGGCGCAGGCTAACTTAGCCGTTATGCAAGCGAATTTGGTCAAAGCGCAGCAGGACGTGGATCGTCTGACACCTCTGGTTAAGGCAGATGCTGCTTCAAAGCAAGACCTCGATGCTGCAGTGGCCGCGCTCGGCGCCGCCGAGGCAAACGTAAAGGCCAACCAGGCGAACGTCGAGCAAGCCCGGCTTTCGACCCGAACGCAGATCGCGTCGATGCAAGGGAAGGTCGAAGCGCTCCGCGGCGCTGTGCGGACAGCGCAGCTCAACCTGGAATACGCGACGATTCAAGCGCCCATCAGCGGCTTGGTGGGAGACACGCTGGTGCCGGTGGGCGGATTGGTGAATGCAACTTCGCCGCAACCGCTCACGACGATTGTTCCGCTGGATCCTATCTGGGTGCGCTTCAAAGTGACGGAAACCGAGTATCTGGAATTCAAGAAACGGGGCAACCTGACGCGATCGGAACTCACACTGGTTTTAGCCAACGGAAGTGAGTTTCCATATAAAGGCTTAGTTGAGAACACGGTCAATCAGGTGGATCCGAAGACCGGCACATTGGAATTGCAGGCTCGCTTTCCCAATCCGCAGCATGTGCTTCTTCCCGGCCAATTCGGCAAAGTGCGTTTCGAAACCGATCTTCGCAAGAACGTGGTTCTGGTTCCGCAGCGCGCAATCCAGCAGTTGCAGAGCACGCAAACCATCTTGACGGTGGGCGCGGACGACAAGGTGCAGCTGAAAACCATCACCACCTCCGACCGAGTAGGCGACGCGTGGGTGGTCGAGCAAGGGCTCAGCGCCGGAGAACGCGTAATTGTCGAAGGGCAGCTCAAGGTGCGTCCGGGCATGACCGTTCATCCAAGTCCGTATGTCGACCCGGCTAGCAGTAAGCGGGGAGGCTGATTTTCAATGGCCCGGTTTTTTATCGACCGCCCGGTGTTCGCAATCGTCATCGCCATTGTGATCGTCATCTTAGGGAGCGTCTCGATCCCAACCTTGCCGATCGCCAGCTTTCCTGAAGTCGTGCCGCCGGTAGTGCAGATCACGGCCAGCTACCTGGGCAGCAACGCGCTGGACCTCGAAAAAACCGTGGCGCAACCCATCGAAGAACAACTTGCCGGGCTGGATGGCATGCTCTACTTCTTATCCAGCAGCGCGAATAACGGAAGCATTACTATTCTGGTTACCTTCCAACTGGGCACAAATCCGGATATCGCCGCGGTCCAGACTCAGAACAAAGTGAATATCGCCTTGCCGCGTCTCCCGCCCGAGGTGCAACGCCAGGGCGTGGTGGTCAAGAAAGTATCCAGCGCGTTTCTGATGGCGGTTGGGCTGGTGGCGCCCGATGGACGCTACGACTCGCTTTTCCTCAACAATTACGCGCAGATCAATCTGCTGAACCAGATTGGCAGTCTGAAAGGCGTGGGCGACACCCGCCTGGCTTCGCAGTTGGTGTATTCGATGCGCGTGTGGGTGGATCCCGACAAGATGTCCAAACTGGGCGTCACCGCTACCGATATCAGCACCGCCATCGCCGCGCAGAACCGGCAAAATCCGGCGGGCTCCACGGGACAGGCACCGGCGCCTCCCGGCACCGATTTTCAGTATGCGGTCAATGCGCCGGGGCGCCTGACGGATCCGGCGCAATTCGGCGATATCATTGTGCGCGCACTGCCCGACGCCTCGCTGCTGCGCATTCGCGATATTGGCCGCGTAGAGCTGGGCGCGCAGAACTATGCCGGCTTCAGCCGCCTGGACGGCAAGCCTTTTGGCAACACCATCGTTTATCTGTCGCCGGGAGCCAATGCGGTGGAGACCGCGAAGAGCGTCAGGGCCTTTATGGAGGAAGCGAAAAAGAGCTTCCCGCCGGGCGTGGATTACGTGATTCCCTACGATTCCACGATTTTTGTGACCACCGCGATTACCGACGTGGTAATCACGCTTATCGAGGCAATCGGACTGGTCATACTTGTAGTCTTCATATTCCTGCAGAACTGGCGAGCGACGCTGATCCCCCTGCTCACCGTGCCGGTGGCGGTGGTGGGAACCTTCGCGCTGTTCCCGCTGCTGGGCTTCAGCATCAATATCACCAGCATGTTCGGACTGGTGCTGGCAATCGGCATCGTGGTCGACGACGCGATTGTGGTGGTGGAAGCGGTACAGCGCAATATGGACGACGGCATGCCGCCTCGCGAGGCCACCATGCGCGCGATGGACCAGGTGTCTGCGCCAGTAGTAGCCATCGCGGCGATTCTCGCCGCCGTATTCATCCCTGTCGCGTTCCTGGGCGGCATCAGCGGCCAGCTTTACCGGCAGTTTGCCCTGACCATTGCGGCGTCGGTGTTGATTTCGGCGTTTAGCGCACTCTCGCTCAGTCCGGCGCTCAGCACACTACTGTTGCGGCCACACAAGAAGACCTCGCGCGGCCCGCTGGCGCTCTTCTTCCGTTACTTCAACCGGGCCTTTGAGTGGACTACGAATAAGTATTTGAGCGGTGTAGGGATGCTGATCCGACGCGCCGCGCTGGCTCTGCTGATCCTTGGAATTTTCTGGATTTCCGCCGGCTGGTTGTTTAAGAAACTTCCGAACGGCTTTTTGCCGGATGAAGATCAAGGCGCCTTCTTTGTGTCGGTTCACTTGCCGGATGGCGCCTCCATCGACCGCACCGCCGCAGCCGCGGTGAAAATTGAAAACGTGATTGCAAGCTTGCCCGGCGTGGACCACTACTTCGTGTTAGGCGGCACCGATATTGCCACGCAGACCAGCAGTTCCAATGTGTCCACCGTCATCGCCACGCTGAAGCCCTGGGACGAACGAAAATCGCTCGACCAGCAGCTTCCCGCGATTCTCGCGGCTGCCCAGCGCGGATTGGGTCAGGTTCCGGAGGCGTTCAGTTTCGCTTTTGGCTTGCCTCCGATACTCGGGTTGAGTCTCACCGGAGGGTTTCAGTACATGCTGGAAGACCGCACCGGCGGCGATATCCAGCAACTGGGGCGAGTGGCCGAAACCCTAGTAGACGCCACCCGTCAGCGCCCGGAGTTGGCCAACGTCCTGAGCACCTTCCGCGGCAACGTTCCGGCCTATGACCTCAAGATGGACGTTGACAAATTGCAGACGCTGGGCGTTCCGGTGAGCGACGCCTATAACACGTTGCAGACTTTCCTGGGCGGCCTGTACGTGAACGACTTCAATGCGTTCGGCCATACCTGACAGGTGTTGATCCA
>Ga0207674_10010816_pt1 | contig 10288 bp, 15 predicted proteins | sample KBSCornC72_FD_184303 | JGI IMG/M metagenome (GOLD analysis project Ga0207674, IMG submission 184303) | Corn rhizosphere microbial communities from Kellogg Biological Station, Michigan, USA - KBS Corn C7-2 (SPAdes) (version 2) | ecosystem: Host-associated > Plants > Roots > Rhizosphere > Soil ...
AACAGAAGTACGCGATTGAGCGCGAGAAAATGCAGCATGCGGCCACGGTCGCAGACGCCAACAACGCTGCCCGCGCCGAGATGGCAAAGAACAAGCCCGCCGGGCCGACGAACTAGGAGCACGACATGTACGGAACGAATGGGTATGTGGCGACTGCCACGTTCACGCCCGCTGCTACCTCCCATACTGCCGGCGATGCGAATGGCGCGGCTACCGAGTTTGTGTTCCTGAACAAGGACGGAGCACCGCCGCCTGTCGGATCGCAGTTGCGCATTCTCTGGTCCTCGATGCAGATCAACAGTGCCACCATCGAAACCACAGCATGGACGGTCCATCTCTATAACGTGACGCCACCGTCCGCGATTGCTGACGACGCGGCGTGGGATTTGGGCGCAGGCGGCACCGCTACCGCGGACCGGGCGGCCTATCTCGGGTCCATCGCCATTGCACAAATCGTCGACTTCGGCACCACCCAATACATCGAGGGGGTGCAGACCAAGCTCATCAAGCTCTCTGGTACTTCGGCGTTCGGCTATCTGGTGAACGGCACGACCCTCACTACGCAGGCTGTCGGGCATATCATCACGTTGCAAGCTGAGGCGATCTAGCGTGACCGACTACGCGCAGCTTGCTCAAAGCCTCAAAGACAATGAGGCGTTCCAGCTTGCGCTATCGAACATCCGTCTGTCGGCAATTGACGCGCTGATCAGCGTGAATGCCGACGACAAGAACAGCCTGTTAAAGGCTCAAGCCACGGTGAGCGTGGTGGACGACATTCGCGACAACCTGGACCAGTTCATTCGCTCTGCACAGGCTGCGCAGAAGAAACCGGGCATAGCTTAGCCCAACCCGCGACCAAGCTCTAAGCAGTCGCACAACCCCGAAGAGACACATGACCGAAGAGATCGATGCCCCCACGGGCAGCGAGAGCCTGACTATTGATCAGGCCGCAGCCGCTTTCGTCAAAGCCACCGCACCCAAGGAAGTCCAGACGGACCAACCCAAGGTTGAGGATGAGACGACAAGCGACGACACGACCGACGACGAATTGCAGGCATCCGAGGATGCGGGCGAAGAGGACGACGGCGAAACCGCAGAGGAAGACCAAGCCGAGGACGGCGAGGACACTGACGAACCGGACAGCGACCAAGGGCGATTTGTCTCTGACAACGCCAAGGTGAAGCTGCCCGATGGCTCAGTGACCACGATTGCCGAACTCAAGCAGGGCAGTCTTCGCAACGCGGATTATACGCGAAAGACCCAGGAAGTCGCGGAAGCCCGCAAGGCGACCGAGGCCCAGTCCGCCGCGATCAAAGCATCAGAAGAGCAGCTCCTGAAGGAGCGTGAGCTTGTTATCACGCTCGTTAAGAACATCATTCCGCCTCAACCGGACCCGCGCAAAGCGGACCCGCGCGATCCGGCATACGATCCCGCTGGCTATCAAGCCGACGAGGTCGCATTCCGGTCATGGGCAAACTACCTCACCCAGCTCGAAACCGACCAGCAGCGCACCGCCCAGGAGCGCCAAGCCAAGGCCGATGAAGAGGCACAGGGCAGGGTCGCCAAGGAATGGTCGGCGGCACTCGAAAAGATGCCGGAACTGAAGGACCAGAAGAAGCTCGACAGCTTCGGCAAGGACACCATCAAGTTCGGCACTGAGTACGGCTACACGCCACAGGAACTTGCCAACATCCACCACGACCACCGGCAACTGCTGGTTATGCGTGACGCGATCAAATGGCAAAAGCTGCAAGCCAGTAAGGCCACCGTAGCCAAGAAGGTTGAAGGGCGCCCGTCTGTCATCAAAGGCGGCAAGCGACTGAACCCCTCTGAAGCCAAGGCCCGCACGGCAAGCGATGCGATGAAACGCCTCCAATCATCGGGCAGCATCGAAGACGCGACTGCTGCCTACCTCGCATCTCTCAACAAAGGATAGCCAATCATGGCAGCCGTAGCCAACACCGTGCTTACGAGCGCGGCGGTCGGCAATCGGGAAGAACTCGACAATTTTGTCGCGATGATCACCCCGACTGACACGCCGATCTACACCATGGCTGGGAAAGAAAAGGCCGCTTCGAAACACCCCGAGTGGGAATTCGAAGTCCTTGACACTCCCGGCACCAACCAGCAGCCCGAAGGTAACGAATTCAACTTCGATGCTGTCGCCGCTCCGACCCGTGTCGGCGCCCGTACGCAGATCTTCACCAAGACCTTCACCTTCTCTGGCTCGCAGCAGGCCGTCGATAACGCCGGCAATGTTGAAAAGCGTGCCCACGAGCTGATGAAAAAGGGCAAGGCGATCCGCAAGGACATCGAGTTCGCCATCGTGACGAACACGGCGTCTTCGAACACCGACCCACGCGCTCTCGGCGGGTTGCCGTCGTGGCTCACTACCAACGTCTCTCGTGGCGGTGGCGGTGGCGCATCGGGTGGCTTCTCCGGTTCCGATACGACCGCTGAGACCACCGGTACGCAGCGTGCGTGGACCAAGGCTCTGACTGACACCGTTCTCCAGTCGATCTATCAGGCTGGCGGCAACGTCACCAAGGTTGTGGTCTCTCCCTACAACAAGGGCGTGTTCGCCACCTTCATGTCGGACGCCAACGTGGCCGAGTTCAAGTATGCCGCTGGCCGTGGCACCAATACCATCATCGGCACTGCCGACATCTACGAAGGCCCGCTTGGCGCCGTCGAAGTTGTCCCCAACCGCGTGATGTCCACCTCGGGCACGGCTCGCCGCGCCTATCTCATCGATCCTGACATGGTGAAGTGGCTGTCGCTGCGACCCATCCAGGAAGTCGAGGGGATTGCCAAGACTGGCGACCGTGAGAGCGGCGTCGTGCTGGCAGAAGGCACCCTCAAGATCGTCAACGAAGCAGGCCTTGGCGTCATTGCCGACCTCTTCGGCCTGACGGCTTCGACGTAAGGAGACCGGAAATGGCACTTGCTCTTAAGCCTGTCGTCAAGACGGCCTCGTTCACCCTGTCCCGTAGCGCCCATCAGGACGCTTGGGTCAAGTGCGATGCCGCCGCTGGCATGACTGTCACCCTCCCGGCTGCGTCCGGAACTGGTGACAAATACAAGCTGTTTGTTGGCACGACTGTGACCTCAAACAACTTCATCGCGAAGGTCGCCAATGGGACGGACGTGCTCTACGGCGCCATCCACCTGACGACGGACATCGGCGGCACTTCGATGCCGACCGCTGCAACCGATGACACGATCACGATGAATGGCTCCACCACGGGCGGCATCAAGGGCTCATGGCTTGTCTTCGAGGACATTGCCACTGGCTTCTGGGCCCTCTCGAAGGCGGTCATCTGCACCGGCACCGAGGCCACGCCGTTCTCGGCCACCGTCTCGTAAGGGTGTTTTATCGAACCAACTGGGCGGGGCTTCGGCTCCGCCTTTTCTTTTCATGGGCGCTCCCGGCCCTCAACTGAAGGACTATCACCATGACTGCCGAAGCTGGCCTCTCGGGCAACCGAGCGCTGAATAAACTCGCCTATGGTCTGGGCAACAGCACCGACATTGGCGCCGTTGCGATTGACGATCGCATTCCGATTTATGACACCTCCGCCGCGCTTGTTGGGTTCACCACGTCTGCCGCCGTGCAGACCGTGCCACCTGTCACGCTGACGGCCACTGGTGCAATCACTGCCGCAGCTCACGCCAACCGCCCGCTTTTGATGGGTGCGTCCGGTGCGGCGCTGACGTTCACGCTCCCGGCCGCGACGGGCTCTGGCAATCACTACCTGTTCATCGTCTCGGTGGTGAACACTTCGAACTACCTCATCAAGGCGTCTGCAGGCACCATGCTCTTCAAGGGCATGATCATCGGCCAGTCCGTCACCGACTCCGCGACGGATGCACCGCGTACCTGGGTTCCGGGCGCGACTGACGACACGATCACCCTGAACGGCACTACGACCGGAGGCACCGCCATCGGCAATCACATCGAGTTCATCGACTGTGGTGCGACCCTGTGGATGATCCGTGGCTTCGTGACCCAGAGCGGCGCCGAAGCGACGATGTTCAGCGACACTGTCGCCTAAATCCCTGTGGCGGGGCTCCGGTCCCGCCCATTCTCTCACCAAGGCTACACAATGGCAGATGACAAACCGGCTCCCGATACGAGGGAGGCGAAGGAAGTTCTATTGGCTCAGGCCAAGGCGCTCAGTCTCAAGGTCGATGCGCGCTGGTCCGTCGATACCCTGGCTGAACGGGTGCTTGAGGCGCAGGAAATCAGCGCCGCCGAAGCCAAGGCTGAGTTTGTTGCGGCGCCCAAGGTATGGGTGTTCCTGCTGCGTGACGGCTGGCCCGTTGCTGACGAGCGCCACAATGCCGGCGAAACTATCGCCGTGACCGAAGAGATTGCCGAGAAGTGGTATGTGGCCGGCGTAGCTCGGCCTGGCAAGGCTCCCGTCGCCTGATGCAACCGCCGACATACGATGTAGTCGAGCGTCGTAAGTCTGGTGATGCTCTTTTGTTAACCGTCAGGGTCGCCGGGACACCGGATTTTACGGTGCTCATTTCCGGCTGTCAGATCGCCGTTAGCGCCGATCCGCTCGCCTACCTTATCGCCCACGAGGTGCTTAAGAAAATGCGGCGGCTGGGGCTTTGGAAGCTGGAGGCCGCGTGATGAATACCGAACACCCGCCTGGCCTCCATTGGGTCTTGTTCGATGATGACCGAGAGATCGGTCGCCGAACCTACATCGGGTACGACGAAAAGGGCCAGCCTCGTGGCGCCCATGTCGAGCAGGACATCGACGCCATCTTAGAGAACAATTCCAAAATCCTTAACCTGCGCGGCAATGATCGATTTGGCGAGTGGAACCATGCCGCGTCTGTTCCTCTGACGTTGATGGAAAAGACTGGGCTGGGCGATGCGATTGCCGGTGGTGATCGCAAGTACATGAGCAAGGTGCTCAACGACGTTTCGTACAGCAAGCTACGCACCAGCAGGGGCAAAGTCTGATGGCGGCAATCACCGATTATGCCACGTTGACCGCTGCCATCAGTGATTGGGCCGAAGTCACCTATACTTCCGATCAGACCGACCAGTTCATTGGTCTGGCCGAAGCAGAGTTTCGCCTGGAGTTTGGGCCGAGCCTCAACAAAGAGGTGAGCACCACACTCGCGTTCACCTCTGGTTCCGCCACGCTGCCGACTGGCCTTGTGCGGCCCATTTCACTTGTCCATGCGACCTATGGGGCGCTGACAGAGTCGACCATCGGCGCCGTACGCGAGCGTCGTGTGTGGGACACGAGCGGCATTCCGAAGATCTATTGCCTGAGTGGGACGACTATCCTCACTGCGGCGACCTACACGGGCAACCTGTCATTTGACTACGAAGGATCGCTGACGGGTCTGTCGGGCAGTAACACCACCAATTGGCTCATCACCTACGCCCCGCAAGCGTACCTCGCGATGTGTCTGCACTTTGCCAAGGCGCGTAGCGAAGACCCCTTGGCGCCCACTTACAAGGCGAGCGCGCTCAACACTCTCCACGAGGCCGGCATTCAATCCATGGTAGCGCAGCTCGCACGAGCGGCCGTGACCATTCCTGGCTCGACCCCGTAAATGCAGTTCCCCTATGGAGTGCTCGCGCCGGATCAGGGTGATCTGGCCCCCGGTATCATGCTTCAAGCCGATGGCGTACAGCCATTGCAGGATGGCTACGGGCCGTTCCCGTCGCTCTCGATCGGCACGACCGCTACAGCTCTCTCTGGGGCACCGAGAGGGCTCGCCAGCTACCAGACGGCGGACGGGACGTGGCAGATCGTTGCGTTCACTGCGTCCACGGTTGAGGCGAAAGCAGCCGACGACACATGGACGGTCATTGATAGCGGCCTCACGACAACGTCCGGCGATGATTGGTGTGCTGGGCGCTTCGGAACGAAGCTACTCTACTCCAACACTACGCAGGGCATGCGCGCCTATGACGTTGAGGCGGGCGGCGCTGCGGCTGCTGTGAGCAATGCTAAGGCGCCGCGCTGGTTCTTCGAATGCGGCAATATCCTGTTCGGTCTCGATTGCCTCGATAGCACGGGGACGCGGAACAACCGGCTCATTCGATCGTCTGCCTTTTCTGATCATACCAACTGGACCACGAAGGGCGCGGACTACCAGCCACTTGAAAGCGGTGGCGCGTTGGTCTGGGGAGCGAAGCTCTCCGATACGGCTGCTGGCGTGCTGCAACAGGGCGCGGTCAAGCTCATTCAAGTGGGCAATGTCGGCAATGCTCTGTGGGGCATCCAGACGATCTCCGAGGGCTTCGGCGCGGTCGGTGCGAAATCCTGCGTGGCCTTCGATGGATCCATGTGGTGGTGGGCAACGGACGGCCTGCGCAGGTACACTTTAGGCGGTCAGATTGAGCGCCCCTTGGCGGGCAAGATGGATCGCTGGTTCCTCGACCGCGTCGATCAGTCCGACATGTCGCTCATTCAGGGATCAATCGACCCGTTCCGCAAGAACGTCATGTGGCGTTGGAAGCGGGCGGCCAATTCGTCAACGACGGTGTTCGAAGACATCATCGGCTACAACTGGGAAAACAATAAGCCGTTCACTCTGACACTACAGACAACCTACCTGGGCTATTCGGCACAGACCGCCGCAACCTGGGATGCTTATGACGCCACGGCGACATGGGACGCAGTAGATGCGGGGCTGATCTGGGACGGGCGGTATCTTCAGGGCGGACAGCCGCTCTTTGGGGCGATGAACTCGGCCTACAAGTTCGGCTACTTCACTGGCACGCCCATGGCGGCCACGCTCGAAACTGCCATCAACGACAGTCCGATTTCGACGCTGATCTCAACTGCCACGCCGCAGGACGACAGTGACGATGGGACGCTGGAACTGGGCATCCGCGTGGCACTCAATGATGCCACGACATGGAAGACCGGCGTTGCGAAGAAGACCAGCGGACGCGTGCCAGTAAGGGGCAGGGGCAAGTATATCGCCTTCCGTCGCAATATCACTGCGGCATCGTCATGGACGTTCGCCAAGGGCGTTGACCATATCCGCGCTGCGGGCGGAGGGCCGAAATGACGGACTTTTCGGTTCTCGCCGGGATTTCAGAATACGGCAAGATCAGCAACAACACTACAACGACAATCTACACGGCCTCGATCGGCACAACCCGTGTCAGGTCTGTCATTTGCTGCGAGAACGCGGGCTCGACACCAAACCTCACGCTAGAGGTGAATGACGGCACCAATAGCTACTACAAGCGCAAGGCAGTCGCGATGACGGCTGGCAGCGAGACGATATTCAACGAACCGTTCTACGTCCCTCAGGGGTGGACGGTGAAGATCACATCATCGGATGCCGCCGGCAAGATCGACTGGACCATCACATATGATGCACCAAGCCGAGCCGCTGCCGGTCGTGGATAGCACTACCGAGTTTCGGTTTCACATCGTCAAATCGCGCTACGACGTCTGGTTGACGCTCGAGGTATTCAGCTCCGATGGCCTTATGGTCTGCGGCCTGCGCAATCTCGAAGGCAAGATTAATCTGCCGCCAAAGGCCATGCGAGCCGCAATGATCGAAGAACTCGCGATCATCGAGCGTACTTGTAAAGAGAGCGGCGTTTCAGAAATGCGTCATGCCGGTGATGACCGTGGCTGGTGTCTGCCCGGATATGAACCCGCGCCCGATCTGCCGATGAAGCACGCGCGACGCAAGAGACTATGAATGTCGAGTGAAAGCACACAAGGACGCAGCCAAGGAAGTCAGATGGCAAGCGAAAGCACGAATACCACAACGAACACGAGCACATCGGCGCCGACGAACCCTGATGTTCAGGCGACAGCGTCAAAGCTCGCGCAGGGCATTTCGCAGGCCTATGACCGTGGCCCGAGCGTGTTCAACGAAAGCACGTTCAGCCCAGCCGGCGCAACGACGCAGGACGCGTGGCAGAAAGCCATTACGAGCGCGAACGGAATGATCGGCTCCGGTGGCTTCACCCCGGCTCAGCAGGGCATCGATAAGCAGTATCAAGACCTCTATGGCGCCTACGACCAGAACGCTCCTGGCTACGACACGCTGCGCACTAATGCCATGAACGATGCGGTCAAGAATGTCGGTGCGGGCTTCGTCAACTCAGGGCGGTTCGGAGGCGGCAGCTACATCGACACTGCGACCAAGTCTGCCGTTGATGCAATCGCTCCGCTCGACTACGCCAACTACCAGAACGGCGTGAACAACAAACTCGGCATTCTCGGCACTCGCAACGCGCTGCAACAGCAGGGCGTGTCAAACCTCAACAACGCCGTCGCCGGCCTCGGTGCAGTCGGGGCTGCGTCCGATGCGAACCAGCAAGGCATCCTTTCGGGTCGTTACGACCTCGCGACCCGTCAGGGCAATGCGTGGAACGACCTCATTGCCAAGCTCACGAGTGCGGCAGCGGGCAATGCCGCAGGCACGGGGACGACTACGACCAATTCCACCACCTCGCCCGCTACGCCCTGGTGGCAGAGCTTGGGTGGGATGGCGCTTCAGGCCCTCTAGGAGATCAGCATGGGTATCCTTGCGGCCCTGCTGGGCCAGAACAATCCCGTTGCTCAATGGACGGCTGCAAATCATGGCCTGCTCTCCAACTGGGGCGCTGGCATTGCTCAGGGTCCGGACCTCGCGAGCGGCCTTGCCAATGCGGCACGTCTTGGACCTGCCGGACAGCTCATCGATCAGCAATACGCCAAGGAACAGGCAGACAAGAAAGCCCGTGAAGACGCCATCAATCAGTCGGCACGCGACTTGCAGAAGTTTCCCGATCTGCTTCACGCTGTCCAGAGCCGTGTCATTGATCCGGCTTCAGCCTATAGCGAGATGTGGAAGCGAACTGGGCAGGGTATGTCGGCGGCTGCCGACCCCGCCGATGTGGCGACTTACAAATTCTATGCCAAGCAAGAAACCGATGCTGGGCGCACGCCAAAGTCGTTTGCCGATTGGACGGCTGGCACGCGCCCGGGCATCAAGGGAAGCCTTGGCCCGCCGCTATCGTTCATTGACCCCGCGACCAAGCAAATTCATCCCATCCAGAAGTTCACGGACGGCTCGACCATTGACTTGAGCACAGGACAGCCCCCCGACCCGAGCCTGACCTACGATCCGTATTCCACCTCTGCGGCGCAGGCCGGCGGCACAACTGATGCAACGAATGCGGCGGTTGCTCGTAACTTGCTACCCGGTGCCGAGCAGTCTTACGGGATCACTCAGCAGGCACTTAAGAACTTCGATCCAAACAACATGGACCCCAATGCGGTCAATGTGCGTCAGGGTGAAAGCGAGAATTTCGCCAAGGTGTTCGGGTTCATTCCGAACCAGATGATAAAGGCCATTGTTCCCGGAACGCCGCGAGCGAACTTCTATAATGTCATCAACCAGCTCAGCGGCGATGCCTTCCTGAACGTCCGGCAGGCCCTTAAGGGTGCTGGGCAGGTTACGGACTTTGAAGGCCAGAAGGGCGAACAGGCCATCTCCCGCATGAAGGCCGCAGCCGACAGCGGTGATGACGCTGCGTTCCGGCAAGCGTTGGCTGAATTCAGTGCGGCCATGGAAAACGGACTCCGCCTGCTGCGCGAACAGGCCCAAGGCAAATACGCCGCTGGCGTGGTTCCTGGACTTGCCGGTGGCGTGCCGCAAGGCGCGTCTGGTGGCGGCAACAAGGTCCTCACCTATAATCCGGCGACGGGGAACCTCGAATAATGCCGATCCTCGTCAACCTTCCTGACGGCTCGCAAGCATCATTCCCGGATGGCACAGCGCCGGACGTGATGAAGGCTGCGATCCAGAAGAAGTTCCCGCCACAGGCGAACACAGCCATTCGCGCCGGTCAGAATATCGCTTACGCCGGACAGTGGGATAATCAGCCCTCATCGCCCAACCTTGGCGACGCCACAATGGCGACCATCAACGGGCTGACTGGCTCGATCCCAGGTCTACAGCAGGCGTCCGATGCGTTGCTGGCGGGTGGGCAGACGATTGGCGATATGGCGACGGGCAAGCCGGTTGATTTCGGCGCTCGGTTCAACACCATCCAAGGCCAACGCAAGGCTGTTGCTGACAAGGCGCCTATCGCGAACACGCTGGGCGGCATTGGCGGGGCGATGGCGCTGACTGGCGGGCTGTCTGCGTTGCCGGGTGGTGCTGAAGCGCTCGGCATGGCCGGCGGGTTCGGCAAGCAGGTGCTTAACTCGGCGCTCTCGACCGCTGGTTACGAAGGTTTGCAGGGGCTTACCAAGGGCCACACTGGCGGACAGTTGCTTGGGGATGAGGGC
>Ga0207674_10010817_pt1 | contig 10287 bp, 9 predicted proteins | sample KBSCornC72_FD_184303 | JGI IMG/M metagenome (GOLD analysis project Ga0207674, IMG submission 184303) | Corn rhizosphere microbial communities from Kellogg Biological Station, Michigan, USA - KBS Corn C7-2 (SPAdes) (version 2) | ecosystem: Host-associated > Plants > Roots > Rhizosphere > Soil ...
CCCTCGTGCTGGAACTCGCGCACGAAATGATCGGGCGTGCGTACGCCGTGCGCGCGCAGCCGGTCGCGCTGCTCGTCGGAGTGGATGCGCGCAGCGGCTCCGGTCTCATGTGCGAGCCGGCCGATGGCCCACTCGAGCGCGGGATGATCGTGGACCCAGTGGTGCGAATCGACGTGTGTTGGCTCGCGTCCCAGCAGCTCGCGGGCCCTGTGGAACTGCGCGCGGTACTCGATGAGCGCTTCCTCGCGGTCGACATCGCGGGCCAGGAGTTCGATCGGGCGGAAGAAACGCCCGTCTTTGTCCACGAGCGTTGGCACGCGTTCGACGTCGGCCAGCGGCCGGTCGAACGTCAGGACCAGATGAACGCCTACGTCGAGCGCCGGCGTGGCGCGGGCTAGCTTCGCCGCGCCATCGGTGTGCGGCGCGTTGGTCATGAGCGTCGTCGCGGTCACGATCCCGTCGCGGTGGGCGCGCATGATCCCGGCGGAGATGCTCTCCGAGTAGCCGAAGTCGTCGGCGTTGACGATGAGCTTCATCGCTCGAGCGCCTTGCGGACGCTCCAACCAGCTGCCTCGAGCCGCGCGCGCGCTTCGTCCTCGCCCAGTCCCGTCTCGTCCCGAACCATTTGCACCGCGCGCTCGCGCAGCTTCGCGTTCGTTGGGCGCAGGTCGATCATGAGATCGCCGCGCGTTCGGCCCGACCGGATCATCGCCGCGGTCGACAGCATGTTGAGCACGAGTTTCGTCGCGGTACCGGCTTTGAGTCGGCTCGAGCCTGCCAGGACCTCGGGCCCGACGTCGACGACGATCGCGATGCCTGCGGCGCGGGCTAGCGGTGAGTCCGCGTTGCACGTGATCCCGACCGTGACCGAGGCCACGTTCTCGCCAGCCTCCAGAGCACCAATGACATAAGGCGCGCGCCCGCTCGCGGAGATGCCGACGATCACGTCGTCGCGCCGAATCACCTGCGCGACGTCCCGGCGGCCCGCCGAGTCCTCGTCCTCAGCGCCCTCGATCGACGATCGCAGCGCGGTGTCCCCGCCCGCGATGATGCCGTGGAACATGTCGGGGTCCACGCCGAATGTCGGCGGTGCCTCGCTCGCGTCGAGCACGCCGAGACGGCCGCTCGTGCCAGCGCCGACGTAAATGACGTGGCCGCCTTTTCCGATCGATGCGACGATGGCATCGACCGCTCTCTCGATCGTGGGAAGTGCCGCACGCACCGCCGCCGGCACGGTCGCGTCTTCGTCGTTCATCAGCTCGAGGATCTGCCGCGTCGTGAACGACTCGAGCCCGCGCGCTTTCGCGTTGCGCGCCTCGGTGGGTCGCCGTTCGCTCACAGTGGGGCCAGCGCGTCGCTCATTTCGCGCTCCACGCCAGCGCCGCCGCGAGGCGCGCCGCGCCCATGGCCGGCTCCTCGCGCACGGGTTCGACAGTCGCCTGCGGCAGCAGGCCCAGCAGCTCGAGCTGGACGAGGCGTTGTAGGAGCGACAGGTTCTCGAACGCGCCGCCCGCCAGATACACCGGCCCCGCCGGAAGCCCCAGCGTGAGCGCGACGACGGTCGCGGCCCTCGCGAGCGCGTTCGCGCCCCGCTGCAGGATCGTGTTCGCGATCGCGTCGCCATCGGCGGCGGCGCTCGCGAGCGCGCGCGTCGCGGCGCCGATCGCGGGCGCGGGATGCGGACGTCCGTACACGAGCGGCAGGACGTCGCTGAACTGACCGACGCCGAGCTGCTGGAAGAGAAGGGCGGTCATGCGCGTGGGCGCACCGCGGCCGTCGACCGCGTGCGATATCGCGCGCAGCGCTTCGAGTCCGCACCACACCGCCGAGCCCTCGTCGCCGATGAGATAGCCCCAACCACCGGCGCGGTCCTCTTCGCCTTCCTCATTGCGTCCGTACGCGATCGAGCCGGTGCCCGCGATGAGCACGACGCCGCACCCGGTCGGGTTCCCGGCGTACAGCGCGGCGATCGCGTCATGCGTGACGAGCAGCTTCGCGCCGGGCGGTGCGAAGCGGGTCAGGATCTCGAGGCCTCGCGTTCGCTCGGACTCGCGGTCTCCACCGGCGCAGGAGAGGACAACGGCGTCAGCGCCACGCCCGCCGAGCGCCTCGGCGAGCGCCGCGGCGATGGCGCCCTGAGGATCGGGTGAGGTGAGGAGGTTGCCACCACCGCCCGCGCCGCGTCCCACGACTGTGCCGGCGTGGTCGACGGCGAACGCGCGCGTCTTCGATGCGCCGGCGTCGATGCCGACCACGATGTCATTCATGGCAGATGGAGAGCGCCGCCGCGCACCGCCTGACGCGCGCCCGTCGCGCTCGGAAGGATGTTGGGCAGCTCGCGCATGCGGTACGCCGCCATGATCGCGAAGGCGATGGCCTCGCGCGCGTGTGATGGCACGCCGAGCTCGTCGGTCTTCACGACGCGCAGCGGCGCCACAGCGCGCGCGAGCGATTCCATGAGCGTTCCGTTGCGCGCCCCGCCGCCGGCGACGGCCAGCACGTTCCAGGTGATGCCACCAGGCGTCTCGCGCACGAGCGCCTCGGCGATGCTGCGAGTCGTCACCGCGAGCGAGGTAGCGAGCGCGTCGTCGAGGGAACCACCTTCGGCGGTGACGCGCTCCTGGAGGCGCAGCGCGTACGGCCTGCCGAAGTCCTCGCGGCCGGTGCTCTTTGGTGCAGGGCGCGCGAAATACGGGTGCGCGAGCGCTTCCTTCAGAGCGTTCTCGTTCACGCGTCCGGCTCGCGCGCGGCGGCCGTCGCGATCGAACGTCTCGCCTGTCGGCGCGATGAGTGCGTCGCTCGGCATGTTCGCCGGTCCGGTGTCGAATGCGATCACGTCATCGGCGGATGCAGTAGGGATCAGGGTCAGGTTGGCGATGCCACCGAGATTCAGGACGGCGATCGGTGCGCGCGACCCGAAGAGGACGTGATCGCCGAACGGCACGAGTGGTGCGCCCTCGCCACCTGCGGCCATGTCGGCACTGCGGAAGTCGTTCACCACCGGAAGCCCGGTCGCGCGCGCGACGCGGGACGCGTCGCCGAGCTGCAGCGTCGTGTGCTCCGCCGGAAGGTGCGAGACGGTCTGCCCGTGCAGCCCGATCACATCCGGTCGCTTTGGCAGTGTCGCGATGAACGCCGCGGCTGCCGCGGCATACGTATCTCCGAGGGCCCCGTGAAGTCGCGCGATGTCCGAGAGCGCGAACGGCGCGTCCGCGCCGGCACGCAGTACCGCTTCACGCAGCGCGGGTGGATACGCGTGTTCGGCGGTCGCGAGGATGCGCACATTCGGACGCGGACCCGGATCGACCTCGATGGCGGCCAGGTTGATGCCATCCCCCGAGGTCCCGGACATCATCCCGACGGCTATCACCGGTCGATTCTCATGCGAATGGCGCCGATAGGGCTTCGTGCACCGCGATGCGGAAGCGGTACGTTGCGTCGTCGTTGCCGCGGCCGAAGTACACGCGGTTCGTCAGCAGCACCACCGTCAGGTCCAGCTGCGGATCGATCCAGAGCGACGTCCCGGTGAATCCGGTGTGGCCGTACGCGTCGACGCTGAAGTGGCGACCGACCATCGGGCCGTCGGGCGCGCGGAGGGCGAGGCCGAGACCGCGCCGCACGTTCTTGTCCTTTACGTGCTCTGTCCGCGCGAGTGCCGCGAGGTCGTTGCCGATGACGGCGCCATCACGGAAGACCCGCGCGATCGCCGCCACGTCTCCGGCGGTCCCGAAGAGACCCGCGTGCCCGGATGTTCCTGTGAACGCGTACGCGTTCTCGTCGTGGACTTCACCGCGGAGACGGCGCATCCGCCACTCCGTGTCCTCCTCCGTTGCGACGCAGCGTTCCGAGAGTCGCGGGCCGAAGTCCGCGTTCAGCGCCTCGACCGGAACGAGGACCCGCTCGCGCATGAGATCGGCGAATGGCGCGCGACCGATGGTGGCGAGCCCCTCTGTGAGCATGATGTAGCCGAGGTCGCTGTACGTGAACGTGCCGAGGTCCTGCGCGAGCGGCTCCTGCGCCGCGCGCCACACCGCCTCCTGACGCGACTGCGCCTCCTTCCATAGCGGCAGCCACCATTTCAGACCGGCGGTGTGCGTGAGCACGTGCCGGAGCGTGACGTCGTCCTTGCGGCCGCCATGAAAATCGGGAACGAGCTCGCTGAACGGTGTGTCGAGCGTGAGGACCTTGTCCTTGACGAACGACAGCACGAGAGCGGTCGTCGCCAGCTTCGTCAGCGATGCGAGGTCGAACAGCGCATCGACGGTGCACGGCGCGTCCGGACCGGCGCGCGGGTCCGGACAGAGCGTTCCGACCGCGAATTCATCGACCTCACCGCGATGCTCGACGCGCACCACGCACGCAGTGCAGAGCGAGCCGATCGCGGCTTCGGCAACGGAACGGGCCGGCCTCGCGAGATCGCTCAACTGAAGTCGCGCATGCCCGCGCCGATCGGGAAACGGTCGCTCGCCGCGACCGGTAGCGATCCGACGGGCTTGCGCGCTCCTGTGAGGACCTCGACCACCGCCTGCAGCGTCGGCACCCTGCCGTCGTACGCGCATACGCATGCTGCGACGCTCGGTGCGAAGCGCACGTCGTACGGACCGCGGAGAGAGACCAGCACGGTCGGCTTCGCCGCCGCGAGACGCGTCACGAGTTTCAGCTGATCGTCGTTGATGCCGATGTCGGCGACGCCGACGACCACGACATCCGACGATTTGGCTTCCGCCAGCACGTTGGTGATCACGGTGTCGCTGATGGTGGTGCCGAACCTCCGCACCTCGACATCGGGCCGCGTGCGAGCCAGCTCGGTGACCAGGTCGCTGTCTCCCGGGAGCGGCGTGAGGTCTGCGTTCGTCGTCGCGATCGCATAGATGCGACCGCGGAGTGGCAACACCTTCCCGTCGTTGTGCAGGAGCGTGATGCTGCCGCGGGCGATGTCCAGCGCCGCCGCGGCGTTCGCGGCGAGGTCCGGCTGTGCTGCGTTCGACGGATCGAGAATGCCGTAGCGCAGCTTCGCATCGAGAAGCCGCGACACGGTCGCATCGAGATTCGGCAGCGAGCCGTTGCGGATCGCCACCGAGATGAGGCGGTGGCCATCGCGCTGCGCGGCCTCGTCGAAACGGAAGAGCACGAAGTCCGCTCCCGCCTCGAGCGCGCGCTCGCCCGCGGCTGCCTCGCCGATCGACGCGAGCGCACCCATTTCCAGATCGTCTGTGAGCACGATGCCCGCGAACCCCATCTCGCGTCGCAGGAGATCAGTCACGACCCGCCGCGACAACGACGCCGGGAGTGACGGCGTCGGATCGAGCGCCGGCACGATGAGGTGGGCGAGCATGATCGCCGGAACGCCCGCGGCGATCGCGGAACGGAACGGCGGAAGCTCGACGCGGTCGAGGCGCGCGCGATCGACGTCGATGAGCGGCAGCCCTACGTGAGAGTCGACCGTCGCAGCGCCGTGACCCGGGAAATGCTTCGCGCAGCAGAGAAGGCCGGCTGCGGCGTAAGCGCGGACCGCGGCCGCGACGAGCGTCGACACGCGCTGCGGGTCCGAGCCGAAGGAGCGATTCCCGATGATCGGGTTGAGCGGCTCGTTGTTGACATCGGCGACCGGAGCGAAATTCCAGTTCACTCCGTTCGCGCGCAGCTCAGCAGCGGTGATCGTCGCGACACGCTGCACCGCGGCCACCGGATCGGGCGTCGCCGCGAGCCCCATCTGGCTCGTGAACACCGTCATGCCGCTGCCGACGCGCACGACCGAGCCGCCCTCTTGATCGAGCGCGAGGAACAGCGGCGGGATCTTCGCCTCGCTGGCGATGCGCTGCAGGTCGGCGGAGACCAGCCGGAGCGCCGTCGCGTTCGGCGCGTTCTCCGCGCGCAGCACGACACCGCCGAGTCCGCGCGAGCGGATCATGTCCTCGACCGCGCTCGTGACCGAGGATCCGTGGAACGCGATGGCCATCGTCTGCCCGGCACGCTGGTCGAGGCTCAGAGACCCGAGGATCTTGGAAACGCGTGACGGCTCGGGTGCCGGCGCCGCGCATGCCGCGAGCGTCGCGGCCGTGGCGCCGAGGAAGGCCCGCCGCCTCATAACCGGACGGGTGCGCGTCCGGTCGGCCGCCGCTCACCGGCGAGCACCGCCGCGAGCGCCTCGAGCGATGGCGGAACGTCGCTGTAGGTCAGGAGCGCGGGTGTGTTCGGCACGAGCGTCGCGTCGTACGGGCTGCGGATCGCGCAAAGGAGGCCGCCGCCGGCGAGCAGCTCGCGTGCGCGCGCAGCCTGGTCCGGCTGGAACGACGCGTTCGAGGTGACGACGACGATCGTGCCGTCGCCGTCGGGCAGGCGACCCTCGCGACCCAACGCGAGGCGGTCCCCGAAGCGCTGCCGCAGCGCGCGCTCGAGACCGCCGACCGGGTCTGCGGTCTCCTCGACGAACGACTGACGCGCCGATCCGAACGTCACGACGCGCACCGGCCCATCGAGGCGCGGCACTGCAGGTCCGTGCTGCGTGACCGCGCGCTCCGCGATCTCCGCAGCGAGACCGCGTGCCGCCGCGTCGTCGATGTCGCCGTCGGGCACATCCAACGCGAAGCGCTCGCGAAAGATCGCAGTGCGCCCGAGGGCCTCCTTCACACGCGCCGCGTCGACGCCGGCGTCGATCCATCCCGCTGCGGCGAGCTGGCGATCGAGGCCAGTCGTGACCATCGCCGCATCGACGCCGGCGGATATGGCTCGCGTGACGATCTGGTCCGGCGCGTCGACGTCGGTGACGCCCTTCATGTCGAGGGAGTCCGTGACCGCGAGTCCCTTGAAACCCAGTTCTCCGCGAAGGAGATCGGTCAGGATCGCGCGCGACACGGTGGCGCCGTCCTTTGGATCGAGCGCCGGATAGCGAACGTGCGCGGTCATCGCGCCGCTCGCGCCGGCGGCGAACGCCGCACGGAACGGGACGAGCTCGCGCGTCTCGAGCGTGGCGCGGTCAACGTCGGCCTCGGGCCTGACCAGATGCGAGTCCTGCGACGTGTGACCGTGACCCGGGAAGTGCTTCGGTGTCGTCGCGACGCCGGCGCCCTCGCTGCCGCGTACCCACGCCGCCGCGAACTCCGCGACGCGTGCCGCGTCGTCACCGAACGCTCGCGTGCCGATGACGGGATTACGCGGATCGGAGTTCACGTCGCACACGGGCGCGTGGTTCACGGCGATCCCGTCAGCGCGCAGACCCTCGCCGACAAGGCGCCCTGCGCGCTCCGCGTACGCAGGGTCGCCGGTGGCACCGATCGCCATGGCGCTCGGGAACGTCGCGCGGTAGCCGATGCGGATGACGGTCCCGCCCTCTTGATCGATGCCCACCGGCACCGGTGGCAGGCCACCATGACGCGCGCTGCCCTGGATCTCGCGCAGCATCGCGCGGACCTGCGCTTTGGACTGGATGTTGCCGCGGAACGCGAATATCAAGACACCACCAACGGCCCCGCGCTGGATCGCGTCGAGGAGCGGACCCGGCGCCTGGGGTCCGTCGAAGCCGGCCCATACCAGCGCGCCGGTGCCGAGCTTCACGCTCGCCGGCGTCGGTAGCGCGAGATCGTGAGCTGGCCGAGCGGTCTCCCGCGCAGCGAGCGCGTGTCCTTCTCCAGGATGATCCGGCGGATCTGATCGGGCAGCGGGATGATTGGCGCGATACGACGACGGCTACGGGGCCCCGCGATGCGGCCGCCGAGCGCGTCGAGGATGTCCTTCACGCGCTCGTCGATCTCGTGGATGTCGAGCGGTCGCTGGCCGAGGAAGAGAGCGATGCGCAGCTCGAGGCGATCGCTCTCGCGATAACCGACGCCTCGGCTGGTCTGCGCGTCGAGCACCGCCGAGTGAACGCGGCGGCGCCACTCGTTACTGGGCGCGGTGTATCCCGGGAGGACGGCCGTGATCGTGAAGCGTCGCTTCGCCACTGGAACAACACACTAGCGAGGTAGGTACGATGCCGCGATGAGCACATCCACCCTTCCGCTGATCCCGATCCCCACCAAAGTCACCTCGCGCGGGAAGACGTTCTCGCTGACGGCGTCAACGCAGATCGAGGCGGCGGATGCGCTGCGCGCCCTCGCGGAGCGCTTGCGCGATGAGCTGCGCCTGGCGACCGGATTCCCGCTGCCGATCGTTCCACGAGCGAGCGGACCGCGCATCTCGGTCGGCCTCGATGATGGCCTCGCGCGCCTCGGCGACGAGGGCTATCGCCTCGCTGCATCGGCCGACGCGGTCGCGATCTCCGCGGCTCGAGCGGCAGGCCTCATGCACGGCACGCAGACGCTTCGCCAGTTGTTGCCGCCGGCCATCTTCCGCCGCGCGGTGGTCCCGGGCGTGTCGTGGGATGTTCCCGGCGTCGAGATCGAAGACGCGCCGCGGTTCTCGTGGCGCGGAAGCCATCTCGATGTCGGTCGTCACTTCATGCCGAAGACAGCCGTGCTGAAGCACATCGATCTTTTGGCGTTGCACAAGCTCAACGTTTTCCACTGGCACCTAACGGAGGACCAGGGCTGGCGCATCGAGATCAAGCGCTATCCGAAGCTGACCGAGGTCGGCGCGTGGCGGAAGGACAGCATGGTCCCGCCGCTCACTCGAGACCCCGCGAAGCGCAAGTTCTCGGGGCAACCGCATGGCGGGTTCTACACGCAGGACGACGTTCGCGAGGTGGTCCGGTATGCGACGGACCGCGGCGTCACTGTCGTGCCCGAGATCGAGATGCCGGGCCACGCGCTCGCCGCGATCGCGGCGTATCCCGAGCTCGGCAACACCGATGCGAAGCACGAGGTCCAGACGTATTGGGGCATCTCCGAGCACGTCTTTGGGGTCGGCGACAACGTTCTGAAATTCCTCGAGAACGTCCTCGACGAGGTCCTCGCCCTGTTCCCGTCGAAGTTCATCCACGTCGGTGGCGATGAATGCCCGAAGACGGAGTGGAAGGCGAGCCCGGCCGCGCAAGCGCGTATGAAGGAGCTCGGACTCAAGGACGAGGACGAGCTGCAGAGCTGGTTCATCACGCACTTCGACAAATGGCTCGCCGCGCATGGGCGGCGCCTCATCGGCTGGGACGAGATCCTCGAGGGCGGGCTCGCCCCCGGAGCGGCCGTCATGAGCTGGCGCGGCGAAAAGGGCGGCGTCGCGGCCGCGCAAGCCGGACACGACGTGGTGATGGCGCCGGAGAAGCCGACGTACTTCGACTACGACAACTCGGAGAACGAGCCGCTGCCGATCCGCCGGCTCAACACGCTCGCCGAGGTGTACGCGTACGAGCCGATCCCGAAAGAGCTGAGCGCCGCGGAGGCGAAGCACGTTCTCGGCGCGCAGGGCCAGCTCTGGACGGAGTACATGCCGGATCCGCAGCGCATGGAATACATGGCCTGGCCCAGGCTCTCAGCGCTCGCTGAAGTTCTGTGGTCGCCAGCCGACACGCGCGATGCGACGGATTTCGCGCGGCGCCTCGATGCGCATCTCGAACGGATGCGGATCATCGACGTGAATTACTGGCGCCCGAGGCCCTAGCCAGGGGCCTCGGGCGCGCCAGCGCTGGCTATGGACAGGAGCCGCCTGCGGAGGTCCAGACCGTGGTGAACGAACCGTCCGGGTTAAGGATCTGGCACCGGTACATCGCAGGACTTGGGCTGGGACTCGGTGTCGGCGATGCCGTCGGCGTGGGTGTCGGGCTTGGCGTTGGTGTCGGTGTCGGGGTTGGTGTCGGTGATGCAGACGGCGTCGGTGTCGGGGTTGGCGTCGGCGTTGGTGTCGGCGATGCTGTCGGCGATGCTGTCGGTGTCGGTGTCGGCGTCGGTGTGGGTGTCGGAGTTGGCGTTGGGGTTGGGATCGGTGCGAGCGCCGTGGTCACCCAGATCGCCGGGTCGCTCACTTCCCAGTGACCGAAGACCGGGTTGCCCGTGAACTTCACGCTGGTCGTTCCTTCAGGTATGGGCGTCCAGTACTCGCCGCCGTTCTCCGGATGGGCGCACTGGGTGGTCGAGGGCTGAGCGCGCGCGGTCGTCCACGTCTGACCGCCGTTGACGCTGAAGCGTTGGCTGGCACAGTCGCCGGTGGCGATGTACGACAGCTTCGCTCCTGCGGGCGCGGGTTGCGCGAACGTGACGGTATTCGTGCCCGCGGGATCGCTGAAGACGGGGAACTGCTGCTGTGGGTTGATGATCGTTATCGCCTTCGCCGGAGCGATGCGTACGTTGTCCCAGTGCCAGGTGTTCGGCGGGCAGTTCGCGTCGCCGATGGGGTTGTGCACGAGGTTGAACTGGTCAT
>Ga0207674_10010823_pt1 | contig 10284 bp, 6 predicted proteins | sample KBSCornC72_FD_184303 | JGI IMG/M metagenome (GOLD analysis project Ga0207674, IMG submission 184303) | Corn rhizosphere microbial communities from Kellogg Biological Station, Michigan, USA - KBS Corn C7-2 (SPAdes) (version 2) | ecosystem: Host-associated > Plants > Roots > Rhizosphere > Soil ...
CAATCCATTGTCTGGAACTTTGGAGACGATGACTCCCCTCTCGGCAACGACGTCGGTGCGGACACCTTCGCAGCGTACTTGAATTTTCGGGCCATTTACCCTGAGAATAGGACTCAAAAATTCCTCCGTGAGCAGCTTACATCGCGGGAAATTCCAGACTCGGACTGGGACCTGCTTGACCCGGTTCGGTTGGAAGAATTGCTCAAATCAGGCATCGGTTACAAGGTAGTCAGACGCGACGACATGATTATCGGTTTGGCATTTGCGCAACTCCTATTGGAGGGTGCCTTGGACTCCTTCGTGCGAGAGCGTGCAATTACCGTCCTTCGTCGTCAGGCAACCGACGCTGTGCTTTCATTCCGGGGAGGCGGGGAACAGACACGGTGGAAGAAGCAACTAGCGGAGTTTCGACACGTTCTTGAATCGGTCTGAAGGTGCATGAACGTGAAGCTCATTTGGATAAAAGAGAGGACAGGGGTCGGAGACGGTCCTAGACGTAGTCGCATAGGCCATCCAAGTTCAGTGCGCCGCGATTGCGCTCGGACGGACACATATTTAATGCGAACGAATTTCTTTCACCTTTGTCAGATTATCCGTGACCTTTCTGCCCATCGTCGAGCGCCAATTGCGCGAGTCTTCGCGGCGGCCCGCGACTTATCGCATGCGCTCGTTGCTTGCCCTGGCAGCTCTGGCGATCTGGTTTTTTCTGCTCATCGCTGGAAGCAACTCCCAAATGTCGAAAGGCATGATGCTTTTCATTTCGATTGGGTCGCTATGCCTGGGCTTTTGTCTTGTCGCGGGAATTTTTCTCACCTCCGATTGTCTAAGTGAAGAAAAGCGCGAAGGCACCCTGGGACTGCTTTTTCTGACGGAACTGAAAGGCTACGACGTTGTCCTCGGGAAACTGGTCGCAACATCCTTGCATTCCATCTATGGCCTGCTCGCGGTTTTGCCGCTGCTGGCGCTTCCTTTGCTGATGGGTGGCGTCACTTCCGGTGAATTCTGGCGCGTCACAGCAGTCTTAATTCTGACGTTGTTTCTGACGCTTTCGATTGGGATGTTTGTCTCGGCCATCAGCCGCGAAACGCGCCAGGCGATGTCGGCAACTTTATTGATTGCCGTTCTTCTCTCGGGAATTTTTCCGCTGTTCTGGTGGGTGCAAACTCTTTTTTTCGCTGGCGCCAATAGAGATTTTCTTCTCTGGCCCAGTCCGGCTTACCTCTACATCCGCGCCTTCGATAACTATTGGCGCGGTGGTGCAGGTGCGGCGCCATTCTGGAATTCCTTCACCACTATTATCATTTTGACTGCCGCGGCGCTCTTGTTCGCTTGCATTTACCTGCCTCAAGTGTGGCATGAAAAAGGCGAAACCCCGGGCCGAGGATTGCAATCAAGTTGGCATCGCCGATTTCGTTTCGGTTCGCTCGCCATTCGTCTCGCGAATCGATGGCGACTGGAACATAATCCCTTTTATTGGCTCTGCAGCCGGGATCGATTGCCAGGTATTACGGCAAAAACGATCGTCGGCCTGCTCTTTCTCATCTGGATCGGCTGCTACGCCGGTTGTTATTCATCGAACGGCCGCATCAAGGACATTTGTTTCGGCATAGTGATGTTCCTCGGCTATGGGATTCATCAGGTTCTAAAAGCTTTCATCGCCATCGAAGCCTCTCGTCGCCTCAGTGAAGACCGTCAAAGCGGCGCGTTGGAATTGCTCCTCGTCACGCCCCTACCCATTTCCAAGATTCTATCGGGCCAACGCCGCGCACTTCGTGAGATTTACCTTTTCCCGATATTCCTGGCCGCCCTCATTAATCTTGGCATGCTCCTGCTCATCACTGGAAAAAATCCCATGGCCATGCATGGTGACGACAGGGTTATCTTCTCTGAGATGTTTATTGGAGGCGGTCTAATCCTTCCTCTCGATGCTTTTGCTTTGGCGTGGATCGGCATGTCTATGGGCATGAAGAAGCGCGGCCATCATCGGGCAATTTACTCAACGTTTGCCCGGGTCATGCTTCCGCCGTGGCTGGCGATTTTTCTTTTCGTTTTCCTGGGCATCAGCGGCACTCACATGAACAGCAACGATATGATTGGCATGGTAGGCTTCTGGTTCCTCGGCTGCATCATCCTTGATTTGTTCCAGGCTGGAACAGCTCGTGTGACCTTGGGTAATCTTCTTCGAGAACGATCTGTCCAACCGAATATTGCAACTTCAAACCCGATATTAGCTACCAGCCCGTCGCCTGCTTCCTGATCGAAGTCTTGTCACGAGGTTAGGTCGAGGCAGCGAGAAAAGGAAGGTCGTGTGGCGATACGCCGCCATTTCGCGGTCCAGAAATGGTTTCATCCACCGTGGTTGAATCCGAACTTTCTTCACGATTCGCCGAGCCGGCTGGAGGATGGCCCTGACCGGATTTGTGCTTTTTGATCGCTGTTGCCTCCCGAACCTTCCTCACCACCCACATGGTCAAGAACGTGTAAAAACAAACAATCGGGATCGCAAAAACAGGCCAGAGATGCGGCAGTCTCAGAAGGAAAATAGGGTCATTTGGATTTGACCCCCGGACATCCATGCCGAAAAACACGTTCATAGCTGCCTACCGCATCCTCGCATTGGGCAATTGCGAATGCAAGTTGCTTTCGGCCTTGCGTTTTACGTTTAACTTTTCAGCATTTTAACCTATTTAACGGGGAGATGACTTTCCTGCCGATTGCCGAGCGTGAGCTTCGCGTCGCCGCCCGAAAGCGCAGCACTTATTGGCTGCGCACGGTGGCCGCTTCAATTGCACTCGTCATCGGCAGCGCCTGCTTGCTCCTTTTCAGCTTCGGAGGAGTCGGCCCGTGGGGCCCGGGCAGCATGGTGTTCAACGCAATCATGTGGTTGTTCGTTTGCATCGCACTCGGAGCTGGCCTTTTCTTCACGTCAGACTGTCTCAGCGAAGAAAAGCGCGAAGGTACTCTCGGCTTTCTTTTCCTGACCGACCTACGCGGTTACGACGTTGTCGCGGGAAAACTGCTTGCCACTTCCTTGCGCGGTTTTTTTCCGCTGCTTGCCTTTTTCCCCATTGTCGCGATAACGCTGTTAATGGGCGGTGTCACGGGTACACAGTTCTGGAAAACGTCGGTTGCGTTGCTGAACGCGCTCTTCTTTTCTCTCGCGGCCGGCCTGTTCGTGTCCGCCATCAGCAGGGATTCTCAACGAGCATTGGCGGCCACCCTTTTCCTGATGCTCTTTTTCATCTTCGCGGGACCATTGACCGATTCGACAATCGCCTACATTGTAGGGCGCGGACTCCAACCGCTTTTCAGTCTCTCGAGCCCCGGGTATCTTTTCCAAATCGCAGGCGGTTGGGGCCGCACGCCGTTCTGGTCGGGTCTCCTCACCACACAGGTAATTGCGTGGCTACTATTTGCATTTGCTTGCCTGTTGATCCCCCGAACCTGGCAACAAAAAGCCGGGAAAACTGCCGTTGCCGCGAAGACATGGGCTTACGCCTGGAAATACGGCAAGACCGCTCGTCGAACTAAACTTCGAAACAGATTACTTCCAATCAACCCGGTCATGTGGCTTGCTTCCCGGGAACGTTGGCAATTGGCTGGGCTATGGATAATCGCCCTTCTGGCACTCGGCGTCTTTACGCTGATCTTGCTCGAAACACCAAACAGAGCATGGATGGCCCTCACCTATCCTATCAATCTATTCATGCTTTTCCTTTACCTGGGTGCGGCTTCGCAGTCCTCGCGTTTTTTCGTCGAAGCAAGGCGCAGCGGCCTGGTCGAACTTCTCCTTGCCACCCCTTTGAACGAAAGAAAGATCGTCTTAGGTCAATGGCGCGCGTTGCTGCGGACATTCGCAATTCCTGTCTGTATTGTCCTCGTCTTGCAACTGGTCAGCTCGGGCCTGTCCCACCTTTCGATGCGACGAACCATGGCCGCGATCCCGACGACTCCCCCCGCCTCGAGCACTCCTGCCAGCACGAATACCAGCGGCGGCGGGACAGTCGTTGTGACTTCGACCGTCGGCACAAATACAGTAACTTTTTCGCCTTTTTCCGGTCGTCTCGCGGGCATCGAGTGGCTCACGATGTCAGTGACTTCAGTCACGACCGTCGCCACAAGTGCAATGAATCTTGTCGCTCTCTGCTGGTTCGGGATGTGGATGGGAATGACCTCCAAAGGCGCCAATCTTGCGGCCCTTAAAACAATTCTGTTCGTCCAAATTATCCCTTTCATGGTGATTACTTTCGGCTCAACTATGGCTATGGGCCTACTACTTATGCCTTTCATTTTGAGGAGTGCCGGTTCCTCCCCCCCTACTACTTTTATGGTTTGGTATCCATTTCTAAGCGCTCTCTTGATGTCCACTCTCTTTCTGGCCAAAGATATCGGTTTCTTTATTTTGTCGCGTAAGACCTTATACTCATCATTCCGAGATTTCGCTGTACGTAGCGTCAGCCCCCCAATCGTCGCTCTTCCGATACCCATTTCCGCTCCACCAGTAATCGCATCACCGGCAACCTGAATTTGAAACAAATGACCACCACGCCTGTCTTACCGGTAGCCATGGATTTTTCAGATATCCTGTTTTAACCGATTTACCTCATTTAACCTATTTAACTTCCCGCCTTGACCTTCCTCCCCATCCTCTCCCGTGAACTGCGCGTAGCCTCGCGGCGTCGCGTCACCTACTGGATCCGCACGGGTGCTGCTCTCGCCGTCATGATCATTGGCACTTGGCTTTTTCTGATGATGCAAAACGAACCTACGCAAACCATCGCCCAGGTTCTTTTCGGCGTGCTGACGAGTTGCGCCACACTTTCCGCATTTCTCAGCGGCCTCCGCGACACGGCCGATTGCCTCAGCAGCGAAAAACGCGAGGGCACGCTTGGCCTGCTCTTTCTCACCGACCTGCGTGGCTACGATATCGTCATCGGCAAAATGGCTGCCAATTCGATCAATGCTTTTTATGGAATCCTCGCGGTGCTGCCTATCTTCGGAGTCCCCTTGCTTATGGGCGGCATCACTCTTGGTGAATTCGGCCGAATGACGCTCGTAGCCATCAACGCATTGTATTTCTCGCTTTCACTGGGAATGTGCATTTCAGCCTTCAGTCGGTCAGGCCGCAAATCCGCAACGATAACAGTTCTGCTGCTGCTCCTTTTCAGCGCAGGGTTCCCGGCACTCGGCGGATACAAAATGTATCTCACCAACTCAAATGTCTTCGATCCCGTGTTCTTCTGGCCGAGCGCTGGATTTACGTATTTCCGTGCCTGGGATTATTTTTACAAGTTTGGCCCCGACGACTTTTGGTGGTCGTTGTTAACCGTCCATTGCTTCGGTTGGTTTTTCTTGATTATCGCAAGTTTCGTTGCCCCTCGTTCCTGGCAGGATCGCCCGGCGGGAATTAAAAGGCTGCGCTGGCGCGAACGTTGGCTCATGTGGAGCCACGGCGATTCCGGCGAACGCCTTGCTTTTCGCAATCGCCTCCTCGACCAGAACGCCTTCTACTGGCTCGCAGCGCGGTCCCGCCTCAAGCCCGCGGCAGTCTGGGCCGTTTTGGGATTACTGGCCTGCGTTTGGGCCTGGGGCGTAGGAAAATATCATCAGGAGTTTCTAAATCCGGGCGCGTACCTCCTCACTGGCCTCGTACTCAATTTAATGTTAAAGGCGTGGGTCGCCGCAGAAGCCGGTCGCCAACTCGCTGAGGATCGCAAGATAGGCGCATTGGAACTGCTTCTTTCAACTCCGATGACTGTTCACGACATTCTCCGTGGGCAACTGCTCGCCCTTAGGCGTCAATTCCTTGGTCCTGTGGTACTGGTGCTGGTGACTATATTTGTATTCATGTGGGCGACTTTGCGCGAACCGGATTCCGAAGATATTCGAAGTTTCGTGCGCCTGCTCTGCATTGGCGGCATGGTCTTGATCGTAGCGGACGTTATCGCACTATATTGGGTCGGCATGTGGCAGGCACTCACGGCGAAAAATCCGAATCGCGCGGCGAGCGGGGCTGTTGGACGCATCCTTATCTTGCCGCCGTTGGCCTGGGCGATGGCAGTCCTGATCATCGTATTGTCGTCGGTCCGTGGCGGAGGAGGAAGCTACGATTGGTGGCCGTTTATGTTGTTGGGCCTATGGTTTGGCTTCGGTCTGGCGGCAGACATTGCTTTCAGCGTTGGCGCGCGTCGCAAACTCCTTGCTGAATTCCGCGTTGCGGCTGCCCAAAGATATACTCGGCGCGCCAGTTTCTTAAAACGGCTGTTCACCGGGAAAGAGCATTGATCCGGTCATGACGTTCCTGCCCTTGGTCACTCGCGAACTTCGGGCGGCTTCCCGCCGCAAGAGCACCTATAGGATTCGTCGATGGACAGCTCTCATCGCCTTTATTGTAGGATTATTTTTCATTGCAATTGGTTATCTCGGAGGCCGCAATGCGGGACAGTTGTTATTCGCTTTTCTTACAACTTTTGCTGTTGGCTTCGCATTTCTCGCTGGAATTTTTCTAACCCCTGATTGCATCAGCGAAGAAAAGCGCGAGGGCACACTGGGCCTGCTTTTTCTTACGGATTTAAAAGGTTACGATGTCGTGCTTGGCAAATTCATCGCCCGCTCTTTGAATGCCTTTTACGGGATGCTGGCACTTCTACCTGTGGCAGCCATTTCATTACTTCTCGGCGGTCTCACTGGCGGCGAATTTTGGCGAACGGCCCTTGCTCTTCTAAATCTTCTATTCCTCATTCTATTACTTGGAGTCTTTGTTTCAACCATCGTTCGCCATTCACGTGCGGCTACGGGCGGCACAGTCCTGTTGATCATTCTGATGTTTGCTCTATTGCCTTCACTTTCGCAGCTTTCAGCGATCCCTTATTTTCCAAAAGCGTTTGTATCGCTCGCCTATCTCAGCCCGCTTTATCCGTACCTGTGGTCCCGTGAAGTCCTTTATCGCAGTCATACCGCTTTGTTTTGGAAATCACTTGTCGCTTCACACATATTTGGATGGTTCTTGCTCTGCATTACCAGTTTGATCTTGCCGCGTATTTGGCAGGAGAAACCTATGTTGCCAGAGCGAAAAGGAATCTTTTCCCGTCTTCACCGTCAAGGTAGAGGCACAACTGCTCAACGCGCCAAGGCACGCCAACGACTTTTGCCCATCAATCCAATTCTATGGGTAATTGGTGATGAACCCACGATGCGATTCGCTGTCTGGGCCGTGGTTGCGGTATGGGGCATAGTTATCACGATGGTCAGTTGGCAGGCGGAGGAGCAGGCTATTCCCGTACCTATCATTGGAACAAAAGCCTTTGGCTTTTTGATAAAATTGATTTTTGCTTCTCAGGCCTGCCGCTTCTTTATTGAATCACGCAAAAGCGGCGCGCTTGAACTGCTCCTTTCCACGCCACTGCGAAACCGCGAAATCATTCGTGGTCAATGGCTCGCCCTGCGTCGTATTTTTCTCTGGCCACTAATCGTCTTCGCGCTCTTCAACTTGACACCGCTAGTATTCATCATCGCTCGCGCTCTCGCTGGTCCGGGACTGCTCGAGGCCATGGGCCCAATTGCTGGCGCGATTGGGTCATTGCTCTTCAGCCTCTGGTTCACGGCGGCCTTGTTTGCAGATGTGCTAACTATTGGCTGGGTTAGCATGTGGCTGGCATTGACGGTCAAAAAGCCCGATCTCGCTCCCGCATGGACGATTCTCTTCGTTGTTATTTTGCCAGCCCCTTTGATGTTTTGCGGTCTGGATCTGGTGGTGGACATCTTCCTCATCGTTTGGGCTTCCAGCAATTTACAAACGGACTTTCGCTGGACGCTTTCGCGTCAATACCAGATATCCCGGGAACAATTAACTCCTCAAGTAGCTCTGCCTTACGTCCCTACACCTCCCGTTATTGCGCGGTAATATATTGCGGGACTTCGCAAAATCTCTTTGAATCAGTCCTCGATGACACCAGCATCCGAGCGGCTGCGAAAACCGCGATTTTCATGGTTCAATTTGCAATTTTCATTTTTCACTTTTCAATTTGCAATCCTCTCGACTCTCTTCGTCTGCGTCTCCGCCCTAGCTGCCGAATCTACGATCAATCAGCAATTTCCAATCACCGATCATTCCGCCCAAATCGCCCGGGCCGCTGAGGCTCTCCGTCCCACGACGGTCCATATCCGTCGTGACCTCCACATGCACCCGGAACTGGCCAATCGTGAAGAACGCACCGCTCGTGTAATCACCGATAAGTTGCGCTCGCTGGGTATCGACGACATCAAGACGAATATTGCCCATCATGGCGTTGTCGCTCTCCTGAAAGGCGCAAAGTTCGGCCCGGTCGTCGCCCTCCGCGCCGATATGGACGCCCTCCGCATAAACGAAACTATCGATGTTCCTTACAAATCCCTTGTCCCCGGTCTTAAGCACGGCTGCGGTCACGATGCCCACACTGCGATTGCGCTGGGTGTCGCGGAGTTACTGTCCCACATGCGCGACCAAATTCATGGCTCGGTCAAATTCATCTTCCAACCCGCCGAGGAAGGTCCGCCGCCCGGCGAAGAGGGTGGCGCGGAACTTATGATTAAGGAAGGCGCCCTCGAAAATCCGCGGCCTCTCGCGATTTTTGGACTGCACACGACTCCCGAAACTGAATGCGGGAAAATCGGTTACCTCGCCGGTCCGGCTCAAGCTTCTGCGGATGTTTTCACTATTACTCTTCGGGGCAAGGGCTCTTATGCTGCCTGGCCGGATAAAGGCGTGGATACTATGCTCGTGGCTGCCGAGTGCATCACTGCTCTCCAATCGATCAAAAGCCGGCGCATTGATGCTTTTGAACCAGTGCTTTTTACTCTGGGCACGATTCACGGTGGAAAAAGTCCGCATACGATTGCTCCGGAGATCAAGATCGAGGGAACTGTTAGGACTTTCAATCGCGATGTTCGGGATCAGATTGAAAAGCTCACCCGTCAGACTCTCACCGGTGTTACTGAAGCGTACGGCGCAACCTTCGATCTCGATTTCAAATCCATTACCACAGTCGTTTTCAACGATCCCAAACTGGTCGAAGAATCCCTTCCCTCAATCCGTCGCGCCGTGGGTGACACCAATGTATTTGAATTTCCCAAACGCATGGCCGCCGACGATTTTTCCTATTTCGAACAAGTCGTTCCCGGCTTTTACCTCCGCCTCGGCTCCAGCAATAAATCCAAAGGCGTCACCGCAGAGTCGCACACGCCAGAATTTGATATTGACGAAGATTGTTTGGTTGTCGGCGTGAAAGTAATGTCCAACCTGGTTCTTGATTTCCTCGAGCGGCACGCCAATGAAAAATAAAATCACACGGACTTTCGGTTTCCTTCTCCTGGCTTTAATCGCTCAATCGGCGACGGCCCAGGACAGGACGCAGGCGCGGTCGATGGTGATTACGCGATACGGGATCGTCGCGACGGAGCATCCGATTGCTTCTCAAATCGGCGCGACAATTCTTTCAGAAGGTGGAAATGCAGTGGATGCAGCTATCGCCGCGAATGCCGCCGTGGGTGTGTTCGCTCCGATGGCAAACGGCGTCGGCGGCGATCTCTTCGCGATTGTCTATGAAGCAAAAACCGGGAAGTTTTATGGATTGAATGCCAGTGGCTGGTCTCCAGCCGGCCTCACGCCGGAATTTTTGAAAACAAAAGGAATTTCTGACATGCCAACGAACGGGATTCATACCGTGACAGTTCCGGGCGCCGTCGATGGCTGGGACAAGCTCAATCGCCGGTTTGGACGTAAAAAGCTTTCCGCGCTGCTCGAGCCTGCTATTCGGTACGCCGAGGAAGGATTTCCGGTCACTGAAATTTTCTCCAGTTATTGGATCGCAAGCGAAAGGAAATTGAGAAGGGATACTAACGCCGCGGCCACATTCCTTGCAAATGGACACGCTCCGCACACTGGCGAAATCTTCCGGAATCCCGATGTTGCTAACTCACTGAAACAAATCGCCGCGCATGGTCGCAAAGCATTTTACGACGGACCAATTGCCAAACGCATTCTCGATTGCTCGAAAGCTCATGGCGGCACAATGACCGCGGATGATCTTTCGAAGTATTCCAGCCAATGGGTCGAACCAATCTCGATCACTTACCATGACTGGACGGTTTATGAATTGCCGCCCAATGGACAAGGAATCGGCGCGTTAATGATGCTCAATCTGATGGAGAATTTTCCTTTGGCAGACTATACTCGCGCAAAACCGGACACGTTCCATATCATGATCGAGGCGAAGAAACTCGCCTATGCGGATGTCCTCCAATACG
>Ga0207674_10010824_pt1 | contig 10284 bp, 10 predicted proteins | sample KBSCornC72_FD_184303 | JGI IMG/M metagenome (GOLD analysis project Ga0207674, IMG submission 184303) | Corn rhizosphere microbial communities from Kellogg Biological Station, Michigan, USA - KBS Corn C7-2 (SPAdes) (version 2) | ecosystem: Host-associated > Plants > Roots > Rhizosphere > Soil ...
CGGGTTCGAATTGCCATCGCAGGTAATGGCGCATCGCGACGAGGTCGATGAAGTGATCGGGGTGCAGGTGGCTGACGAAGACGGCATCGACGGTGCTCGGTTCGAGCGTCGCCGCGAGCCTTGGGAACGACCCCTGGCCCAGATCGAGGACGATCGCCGTCGAGCCGGCACGGATCAGGTACGAGGCACCGGCCGCCCCGACCTTGTCGGTATAGGCGGGTCCGGCCCCGAGCACGTCGAGACTCATCCGCGCGGACGTGACGGCATCCAAGAGGTGAGCGTAGCCCACCCGGACCGAACGTTTCAGTCCTGCTGGTCGCCCGGCGGGCCCTGTCCGCTGTTCGGCTTCGGCGTCTTCGTCGGCTTCGGTATCGGGTCGGGGCGCTCGGTCGCCGCTGGCTTCGCGGTGGCGTCAGGTCGCTCCGGCGCTGCCTTGGTCGGCTTCGGCGTGGCCTCCGGACCGCTCCCGTTCCAACCGTTCCCTGTGCCGCCGTTGCCGGCGTCAGAACCGCCGTTACCGCCCTGGCCATCGCCCGTCGTGCCAGGGCTGCCTGGCTCACCATCCGGGGTCGGACGGTCGACGGCGCCGATCGTATGGATCGCCCCCGCGCTTCGCGCGATCGCGCGGGCGACCGCGTCGCCGATCGCGTCTGCTGCACGCGGCGGGACGCGACCGACCAGTGCCTGCAGCACGTCCACGTTGCGGCCCAGGCCGGTTTCGAGCGCCGCGGCCGCGACCGGGTCACCCGAGTCAAGTACGGCGGCGGAGGCCTCGCTCATGATCTGTTCGTAAGCCGAGAGTGCGGCCGCTACTGCGCCCTCGTCGCCGCCCTGGGCGGCAGACCCCGCCTCACGAAGTCGCTCGCCCAGTCGACCGAGCTCTGCGACCGCGCGGGCCGATGGATCCGACGGGAGCGACACGGTCTCGATCCAGAGTCGCACCTCGTAGAGTGCGCCGCCAGGGCCGGAGGAGGCTGCTGCCCCGCCGGCCATCGCCCCCACGAGCAGCGCGGCCGCGACCAGGGCGACGGCCGTACCCCGCCCACGCCTGACTCCAGGCCGAGCTGCTGGACGCCAGGCAGCCTGCGGCACGACGGTCAAGGCCGCATCGGCCCGCACGAGGTCGGCCCGCCGATGCGCATGTGCCAGGACCCGCGCTCGCATGCGCGACGTCGCCGTGAGGTCAGGCGTCAGGCGAAGGTCGGCGTACGCCTCGAGGCGCCGCCGAAGCCGTGCATCCCCCGCCGCTAGATCGATCATCTCGTTGCTCATCGACCGACCCGCCCGTCGCTCGCGGCGTCCACACCGCCCTCGACATCGGGCTCATCGATCCGAAGCTGGCGGCGAAGCGCCGCGATCGCCCGGAACTGGAGCCCGCGGATCGTCCCTTCCTGTTTGCCCATCACCTCTGCGGCTTCGCGTGCCGACAGGCCGGCGAAGAACCGCAGCGCGATGGCGTCGCGTTGTTCGTCCGTCAGCGCCGCGAGCGCGGCGGCCACTTCGTCGAGCTCCTGGCGGGCGACCGTGACCTCATCCGGCCCGGCCTCGCCGCCTGGTTGATGACTCGCGGACTCGAGGTCCACGTGCTCGTGTCGCGTTCGGACGTGATCGATGACCGTGTTCCTGGCCAGCCGGAAGAGCCAGCCCCCGAATGGGATGCCCCGCGCTTCGTACCGCGGCAGGGCTTCCAGGGCCTTGACGAAGACGAGCTGCGTCAGGTCCTCCGCGTCCGACGGGCGATGGACGCGGCTGGCGATGTAGCGATAGACCGGCAGGTGGTAGTGATCGAACAGAAGTCCGAACGCCCAGGCGTCCCCCGATCGCGCCTCTTGTACCAGCCGCTCGATCGCGGTCTCGTCGAGACTCACAACGAACGTCCCGCGACCGCGTTAGGCGTGGTGGCCATCGGCACCACCACCGAACTTCCTCCGCGTCGGAAGGTGAGCGTGTCGAATCCGGCGTCGGACGCGACGCTGTAGCCATCGTCGAGGGCCCACGCGAACGTGTCGGCACGATGGGCGTCAGAGCCGATCGTGATTCGCTCCCCGCCAAGCTCGCGGAACCGCGCCACGATATGGGCCGGCGGGTAGATCTCCTTGGCCTCCTGCCGCAACCCGCTCGTGTTGATCTCGAGCGCGGTGCCGCCTTCGACCAGCGCCTGCAGGAGCGGTTCGTAGAGCTCCGGAGCCCGGCCGAGGTCGGCTGCGGTCACGTGCGGCGCGAGATAGCGCTTGACGACATCGAGGTGACCGATCGCATCGAAGAAGCCGCTGCGGATCGCACGCTCGACCTCGGAGAAGTAGGGCTCCATGATCTCCGCGAGCGACCGCCCGGCGACCCAGCGCCCGACATTGGACGCCTCATACGGCGAGCCGCCGTAGACGTGGACCGACCCGATCGTGAAGTCGTACGCGTGCGTTGCCAGATGGTCGCGGATGTCGTCGGCCCATCGGCTGTCCCAGGTCACCTCGACGCCGAAGCGGATGGCCAAGCCACGCTCGGCCCACCGTTCCGCCGCCTCGCGAACGCTGCGCTCTCGATCCGCGAACGACACGTATCGGTAGGCTGGCGCGCCGGGCTCGAAGTCGACGTGGTCGGTGATCGCGATCTCGGGGATCCCGCGTTCGACAGCCTGTGATGCGAAGGTATCGATCTGCACCTCGCTGTCGGGCGACAGGTTCGTGTGCAGATGCGCGTCGAGTGGCAGATCACGTGCCTGGCGATCGTTCATCGCCCTTCCCCCGGCAGCTGGCTCATCCCGAGATCACACCCAGCTCGCGCCCGACCGTGGAGAACGCCTCCAGTGCGCGGTCCAATTGCTCGTCGGTGTGAGCAGCCGTGACGATCGTGCGGATCCGAGCCAGATCGAGCGCTACGGTCGGGTACACGACCGGCTGGGCGAACACGCCCTCGCCCATCAACTGATCGCTGAACCGCATCGCGGTCTCCGGGTCGCCCATCATGACCGGTGTGATCGGCGTCTCGGACCGGCCGGTATCGAAGCCGAGCCGTCCGAGCTCCGACTTGAAGCGCCGCGTGTTCGTCCACAGGCGCTCGAGGAGCTCTGGCTCCTCCTGCATCACCTTGATCGCCTCGCGGCACGCCGCGACGACGGCAGGCGGGTGCGAGGTGGAGAAGAGGAACGGGCGTGCACGCTGGGTGAGGATCTCGCGCAACGCCACGCTTCCGGCGACGTAGCCGCCGAGCGCCCCGACCGCCTTGCTCAACGTCCCGACCTGGATGGCGACGCGTCCGTGAAGTCCGAAATGATCGACGCTGCCACGCCCGTCGCGACCCAGGACGCCGGACGCGTGTGCATCGTCCACGAACACCGCCGCACCGACCGCCTCGGCCGCTTCGACGATGCCGGGCAGCGGTGCGATGTCGCCGTCCATCGAGAACACGCCGTCGGTGACGACGAGGATGGATCGGTACGGTTCGCCGCTCCCGTCGCGGCCGTTCTCGATGGCTTCCGCCAGGACGCCTTTCAGCGCCTCGACGTCCGCGTGCGGGTAGACCTTCCGCGGTGCCTTCGAGAGGCGCATCCCGTCGATGATCGACGCGTGATTGAGGCTGTCGCTGACGATGAGATCCGTCTCGCCGGTGATGGTCGGGATCACACCGGTGTTGGCCGTGAACCCGGACTGGAACGTCAACACAGCCGGCGTGCCCTTGAACTCGGCGAGCTCCGCCTCGAGAGCCTCGTGCATCGACATCGTCCCGGCGATGGTCCGGACCGCACCTGACCCCACCCCGAAGTCGCGGACGGCGGCGAGAGCCGCGTCGCGGAGTCGCGGATGGTGGGTGAGGCCGAGGTAGTCGTTCGAGGAGAGGCTGATGAGACGCTTCTCGTCGACCGAGACGATCGGCCCCTGGGCGGACGACATCACCCGGAGCGCCCGATACAGGTGGCGTTCCTTGAGCGCCGCGACCTCGTCGTCGAGGTGCGCCAGTGGGTCCTTGCGTGGCGTCGTCGTCATCTCGTCATTCGTCCAGGGATGGAGGGGCGGGCATCGTCGTCATGTCAGCTTGTCCAGTCCATCACCACTTTGCCGGAGGAGCCGGTACGTGCGGCGGTGAACGCCGCCTCGTGGTCCCGGTAGTCGAAGCGGTGCGTGATGACGGGGCTGATGTCGAGCCCCGACTTGAGCATCACCGACATCTTGTACCAGGTCTCATACATCTCCCGACCATAGATGCCGTGAAGGCGTAACTGATCGAAGACGACGTGACTGACATCGATCTCGATCTCGTCGGTCGGGATGCCGAGGATCGCCATCCCCGCACCATGGGCCATGTTCGCGAGCGCGTCTCGGAGCGCGCCCGCGTTGCCCGACATCTCGAAGACCACGTCGAAGCCTTCGACCATCCCGAGGTCCCGTTGCGCGTCCTTCAGGCTGCTTTTCCGCGGATCGACGACCAACGTCGCACCCATGATCATCGCCAGATCGCGGCGGACCTCGTTCGGTTCGCTGACCACGATGAACCTGGCACCGGCATGCCGTGCGACGCCGGTCGCCATGAGCCCGATCGGCCCGGCACCGACGACCAGGATGTCCTCGCCGAGGACCGGGAACTCGAGCGCGGTGTGGACCGCGTTCCCGAACGGATCGAAGATCGCGGCGACCTCTTCCGGGATGCCCGGCCAGTGGTGCCACACATTCGTGACTGGCAGGACGACCTGCTCGGCGAACGCCCCGTCACGCTGGACACCGAGGCCGACCGTGTTGGCGCAGAGATGCCAGCGACCGGCGCGGCAGTGGCGGCAACGCCCACACACGACATGACCTTCACCGCTGACGATGTCCCCGGGTGCGAGGTCGCCGACATTGGTGCCGACCTCGAGGACCTCCCCGACGAACTCGTGGCCGACGATGAGCGGCGGATGGATCGTCCGCTGTGCCCACGGGTCCCAATCGGCGATGTGCAGGTCCGTCCCGCAGATGCCGGTCTTGTGCACGCGGATCCGGACGTCGTTGATCGACATCGCGGGTTCCGGGACATCACGAAGCTCGAGGCCGGGGCCGGCCGTCGACTTCACGAGCGCCTGCATGGTCCGAGCGTACAGCGATGGTCCGGTGGCGGACGGTGCGGTGGGAGGTAGTGGTGCGCGCTCGCCCCTAGTTCGCGTCCGACCAGTCGATGACCGGGTTCTCCACCGACCCGATCCCCTCGACCTCGCAGCGGACACGATCGCCGGGTTCCAGGAAGACCGGTGGGTCTCGGAAGACACCGACGCCCGAGGGCGTACCGGTCGCGATGACGTCGCCCGCCTCGAGCGTGATGGCCGCTGAGATGAAGGCGACCAGCGACGCGACGTCCCAGATCATGTCGGTGGTGGAGGCGTCCTGCATCAGGTGCTCCTGGCCGTCGGGTGTGATCCGCCAGCTGCGAAGCCGCAGGCCGCGGTCCAGGTCGATCTCGTCAGCGCTCACGAACACCGGTCCGATCGGCAGGAACGTGTCGCTGCCCTTGGCGCGAAGCCACTGGCCATCACCCTTCTCGCCCTCCGCCAGCGCGACCGGGATGCCCTGCCAATCGCGCGCGCTGACATCGTTCACCACGACGTAGCCCGCGACGTGGCTCATCGCGTCCTCGACCGTCACGCGACGCGCCTGCCGTGCGATCACGACCCCAAGCTCGACCTCGAGATCGAGGGCGTGGGTGCCCTCCGGCCGGACGATGGGCTCACCGTCGGCGATGACGGTGTTGGCGAACTTCGAGAAGAGGAGAGGACGGTCCGGCCCAGGTCGGCCGCCCTCTGCCACGTGATCCGCGTAGTTCAATCCGACGCAGACGATCTTCCCTGGCTTGGTGATCGCCGGGGCCGGTGTCAGCTCCCGCGGGTCGGTCGCGGTGCCATCGACGACGACGCGGCCATCAGGGTCGAGGTCCCCCTGGACGACTTCCTCGCCCAGGGGTCCGGATCGGTACGCGAAGCGCCGCATCCCGACCGGCCGATCAGCTCGGTGAGGCGGATGGGACGGACGAGTCGCTCGGCGCTGCGCTTGGGCTCGAGCCGTCCGACGCCGCCGGGCTCGCTGCCCCTGAGGGGCTCGCGCTCGGTGCGCCCGACGGACTCGCCGACGGGTTGCACAGCTTCTCCGGGTTGTTCCGCTCGCCGTAGCGGGCGTAGAAGTCGAGCACCGCAGCCTGGTCGAGTGTCTGCATCGGGAGGACGCGGTCCCACACGAGTGCCGCATACGGCCAGGCCATCTGATCGAATCTGGCGATGACCGGCCCAGGCGAGTTGCCTCCTGGCTGGAAGCCGCATACAGGGCTGACGGGTATGGCGCTATAGAGGGCGCGCAATGCCGTCTGGTCGGCCTCGGCGCCCTTGTAGAGGATCACGAGGCCACCGTGCTCGAGGTTGTGGACCCAGCCCTCGGGGATGACCGAGTCGTTCGGGCCGTATGGACGAGCCGGGATCGGGCCCTGCCCGGAGGCGAAGTAGTGGTGGCCGGATGCCGGCGGGCAGTAGGTGTACTTGACGACGGTCCCGACGGCCACGTGCGTGTTGCCCATGTCGGGCTGGACGTAGCCAGGCTGTGGCGAGGACCCCGGAGCCGGACTTGCCGTGGGTGTGGGCTCCCAGATGTTCGAGCAGGCGAATGCCGGCTGGGTCGCTGACGCGAACACGCCCGCGCCGACGACGGCAACGACCGCTACCACGGCGGCAGCCAACAGCCAACGCCGGTAGCGCTGCAGGAACGACTGGCGGACCGTCGGTCGCGAACGCGCTCGGCGACCGGCGCGTTGCGTGCCCGTCGGACTGCTCGATCGTCGACGCTCGCTTCCCGCCCCTGCGGGGTGTGCGGTCGCCGCCGCGGCCGACGCGCTCGCCGACCCGGCCGTCTGCCGTCGATCATTCGCGCCGGGGACACTCCCCGACGTCTGGCCGGCCGTGCGCTGACGCCGGCGGGATTCCTTGCTCACTGGGTGTCGCCTCTATGCGGTCGAAGGGTCGCCGGGTGTGATGGGACCCGGCGGCAACGTGGGCCGCGTGCCCGCAGAGGGTACCCGGCCCGATCGGTTCACGTGTCGAGCGCGAGACGTCCGCCCTTCACGCCTCCGACAGATAGGTGCGGACCTCGGGACGAAGCAGGCCGCGGAACAGGAGCAGGCCGAATGCCGCGAGGAAGAACGGCGTCGCGGGGTGCACGGGACTCATCGCGAGGAGCAGCACGCCAGGGACGACGAGGCTCGCCAGCACGAGCGCCAATCCGAAGCCCGCCTGCTTGCGCTGGATGACGAGCGTCATCGTGAAGATCGTGTAGGCGAGCAGGATCATCACGACGACCCCGATCGGGCTGATCGGCATCGTTGCCGCCTGGTCGACGACCGTCCGCATGCTGAGGGCGATCCCGACCAGGATCAGGGCGCCATAGGCGAGGAACAGCCGGATCCCGAACGGCATGCGCGGGCGGGACGCGTCCGCGGCCGGGGATGGCGGCTCGTCGGCTGCGTTCATAGGTTCACGGTGATCGGCCACTGCGGACCGATGGTACGACCGATCGGTGGAGCCTTCCGTGCGGACCACCCTTGGTCATTGACGCTGATCGAGGCCACCCATAGAGTCGCGTAAACCGGTTTGCTAAACCGGTTTGCCCACGATCCTGGCCCACCCGACGGCCTGGACACCATCGGAGTCGAAGCTGGTGGAGTCGAGGACCCAGCGACCCCGCATCGCCGATGTCGCCCGCGAGGCCGGCGTCAGCAAGACCGCCGTATCCTTCGCGTTCAACGCTCCCGATCGGCTCTCGGTCGAGACCACGGAGCGGATCCGCAGCGTCGCACTGCGTCTCGGCTACACGCCGCACCCGGTCGCCCGGATGCTGACGCAGCGCCGAACGGGCACGATCGGGGTGCTGACGCCGCAGGCCCTGAGCGTGGTCTTCCGGAATCCGTTCTTCGGCGCCTTCAGTGCCGGCGTGGCGCGGGTCGCCGAGGAGCACGGTTACGCGCTCCATTTCATCTCGCCGTTCCGTGGCAGCCTCGTGGGGGCGATGACCAGGGCGACCGTCGATGGCGTGGTCGCCGTCGGACTTGGCGCGGACCACCCGGAGATCGAGGACATCCGGCGCGCGGGGCTGCCGCTCGTCCTCGTCGACTCGCAGGCGCTCCCGGATCATGGCTCGATCGAGGTCGACGATGCGGCCGGCGCTCGCGAGGCGGCCGCCTATCTCGCGGGGCTCGGCCATCGCGATGTGCTCGTGCTCAGCGTCGAGCCGCCGTCGACCGGCGACGAGCATCCTGATGGCGTGACGGCCCGCCGGCTGCGCGGGTATCGCGACGGATTCGACCCCGTCGGCGTCGCGATCGGCGAGGACGACATCATCGAGGGCCCGGCGAGCATCGAGGGCGGTGCAGCGGCCCTGCGACGGGCCTGGGATGCGGGCCTTCGACCGACCGCGATCCTCGCGATGTCGGACGTCATCGCCATCGGTGCGATGCGTGCCTTGCGCGAGCTCGGTCTCGACGTCCCGGGCGACGTCAGCGTCGTCGGTTTCGACGACATCGATCTCGCGACGTACGTCGATCCTGCCCTCACGACCGTGCACCAGCCGATCGACGGAAAGGGCGAGGAGGCCGTGCGCGCCCTCGTCGCCGTCATCGAACGACCCGGGACGACGAACGTCGAGCATCGCCGTCTGGAGACGCGGCTGGTCGTTCGCGACTCCACCGGGCCGGCCCCGCATGCGGCGCCCGCATGACGGTCGACACGCCCGCCTGGGTGCGGGATGCGGTCTTCTATCAGATCTTCCCGGATCGGTTCGCGGGGACTCCCCGCGTCCCGAAGCCGGGCGCGCTCGAACCGTGGGATACGCCCCCGACCGTGCATGGCTTCAAGGGTGGCGACCTCCTCGGGATCGTCGAGAAGCTCGACTACCTGCAGGACCTCGGGGTCACCGCGATCTACTTGACGCCGATCTTCCAGTCAGCGTCGAACCACCGCTACCACACGTACGACTACTTTCGCGTCGACCCGCTCCTCGGTGGGAATGAGGCACTGCGCGACCTCCTCGATGTCGCGCACGGCCGCGGCATGCGGGTGATCCTCGACGGTGTCTTCAATCACACCGGCCGTGGCTTCTGGCCGTTCCATCACATCCTCGAGAACGGCGCCGCGTCGCCCTATCGCGACTGGTTCCATATCGATCTCGACGTCATCGAGGGACGCCGCGAATTCGTGCCGTATCCACCGCGTGACGCGCCATCCGGTACGTGGCTCGGCTATCAGGCGTGGTGGGGGCTACCTGCCCTCCCGAAGCTGAACACGGATAACGCCGAGGTCCGCGAGTACCTCCTGTCCGTGGCTGAGCACTGGCTGCGCTTCGGGATCGATGGCTGGCGGCTCGACGTCCCCGCCGAGATCGCCGACCCGGCGTTCTGGGCCGCCTTCCGTCAGCGCTGCCGGGCGGTCCGCGATGACGCGTACCTGGTCGGCGAGGTGTGGGTCACCGCCCCGGAATGGGTCTCCGGTGACCGGTTCGACGCGCTGATGGACTACCCGCTGGCTGAGGCGATCCTCGGGTATGTGGGCAGTCACAGCCTCGACATGGGCGCCGTCGGCTCGCACCGCGAATACAGCGAACACCTGCATCCGCTCGATGGGCCGGGATTCGGGCGGCGCCTCGTCGAGCTGCTTGGCGTCTACGACCCGGACGTGGTCGCCGTCCAGTTGAACCTGCTCTCGTCCCACGACGCGCCTCGCGCGCTCACCGTCCTCGGCGGCGACCGAGCCGCGCTGCGGATGGCGATCCTGCTGCAGGCGATGCTGCCGGGCGCCCCGTGCATCTACTACGGCGACGAGATCGGGCTGACCGGCGGGAACGACCCCGCCAACCGTGGTGCGTTCCCGTGGGACGAAGCGGCGTGGGACGGGGAGCTGCGGGCATTCACGCGCGCTGTCCTCGAGCACCGCGCATCCCAGGCCGCGGTCCGGCACGGATCGACGGCGGTGGCGGGCTCGTACGCATCGGCGATCGCGATCGAGCGTCGCCTCGACGACGACCGTCTGCTCGTCGCCCTGAACCCGGGCGACGGACCCTTCGACCTCGAGGTGGCGATCGAGAGCGTCGCGCATGGATGGCTCGCTCCCATCGCACTACCCGGCGAAGCGGTGGCGGAGCCTGTCGTCGTCACCGACGGGCGCGCGGTGATCGGGATACCGGCACGGACCGGTCGTCTGTTCCGGGTGGCTCACGATGCGTCCTGACGGCCGACTGAACGAGGTCGGACCTATACTCCCGGCCTGTGGCTGATCTCCCCTTCGAATTGGGG
>Ga0207674_10010826_pt1 | contig 10283 bp, 9 predicted proteins | sample KBSCornC72_FD_184303 | JGI IMG/M metagenome (GOLD analysis project Ga0207674, IMG submission 184303) | Corn rhizosphere microbial communities from Kellogg Biological Station, Michigan, USA - KBS Corn C7-2 (SPAdes) (version 2) | ecosystem: Host-associated > Plants > Roots > Rhizosphere > Soil ...
GAGATTTTGTCGCCGGGTACGATGCGCCATGATTTACACAGCAAACTCGCGGCCTACGAACGCGCAGGCGTGCCGGAATATTGGATTGTCAGCCCTGGCGAACAGGTGGTAGAGTTGCTTGTGCTTGAAGATGGGATCTATCAATCGCTCGGCGTTTTTCAGGGAATAGCGATACTCCCATCTCGAATTGTTCCAGACTGGTCCGTAGAAGTCCAACAGTTTTTTGCTTTCCTCTAAACATTTCTCACAAAATATTACTCATACAAAAACAGGCATATGCGTTCCTGGTGAATCTGCCTGGAACACATACGCCTGCTTGCAAACGAGTCGTGGGGCTATTCTACAGCACGACGCGCAGACCAGCCACGCAAAGGCACCACCTGCCGACCAGCAACGCCAACCCATGTTCCAACGATGCTCAGCACGCCGCCCAACACGATCGTGAGCACGATAATCACAACGCCATCGGTGGATGAGTAGCCAACGACACTTTCAACCACGCTGGCGAGGCTCTTGACGGGTGCGCTCAGCGCTAACAGAGCCAGCGGCAGACCCCAACCGAGACCGCCAGCCAGCAGCGAGGCGAGAAAGCCACCACCAACCGGGCGGAGAAACAATCCGATCAGTAGCCCGGTGAGCGCCGTGACCCACCACCAGCCAGCCAGCAACGCCAGCCAGTTGATGACAACGCTGGCCACGACGATCAGGACGATAAGACCCAGTTTCTTCATTGCTCTTCCCCTTCGGGACGCGCCGCGCGCAAGGGGCGGCGCTACATTCACGTAATCACACCAGCGACCTGCAAAGAATATCGCTGGCACGATTTGTTATTTGCTCAACATCCAGATCACGCTGCCCGCCTGTTGACGCGCGGTCGCTCCATCAATGAGCGGGGTGTACTGGCCATTCCACCATTGCGCGATCTGGTTCTCGTACCAGGCCGAAGCGGGATTCTCGTCCTGACCGCCCGGATAGGTCCCGACCGCCTGGCCGCTACCCCAATCGACGACGATACGCCAGCTTGGACCGTGTTCGGCTGGGCTGAGAATTGGCGAGTTCGGAGAAATCTGGCCTCCACCGGCTGCGTTGGGCGTCCATTCGTCGCCGCCAGCAGGCAGAGGACCGTAGCTGAGCGCATCAACACCGAGCAACGAGGCGATCTCGCGGCTGTGCAGTTTGCCCCATTGCCACTGATTGGGATCGCTGCCCAGCGCCTTACCAAGTTCGTTCACGGTCTCGCCAAACGCTTGCAACATAACCGCGCTGGCGTCCCGCGTCGTGCCGTTGGGCAGGTTAAAGGTGGCGTTATGCTGGTCTTGCAGCGTCCACGCCTCCAGATCTTCGTCCAGCGAGGTTTGCCCGGGACCAACCGTCAGGCCGGAATACTGCTTGACCGGAACGTGATTGGCCTGCCACCAGGGATTGAAGGTATCGGTGAGGTAATTCGTCCAGAAGGTCCACCAGATCGAGGCAGCCGGCGAATTCACGTCCATGTCCCCATTCCAGCTCTGCAACAACTCTTCAGCACGTTGCGCGTTCCCACCTCCAACATTGCCACGCAACGTCTTGAGCAGTTCCGGCACAATTTCGCCCGCCAGGTAGTCGTGCGTACTGTTCTGGATATTCTCCATATCCTGCATGGTCAGACCCGTTTTGCTGATCAACTCAGCCTCGATCTCGTCGGCGCGATAACCGTTGTCGAAATCGCCCCAGCTAGTGCCAATATAGTAGGGATAATCATTGGCAACCGGGCGCTGATTGGCCGTGAAGACCATGTGATCGGGCGGATTGTAGACCTGCGGCACATCGCTGTAAGGGATGCTACCCACAATATCCGCCTCGCCGGTACCGGACAGCGGCAACCAGGGCGCGCCCGACTTGACGATTGGATAGTAGCCCGGCGAGATCATACCGATATTGCCCTGATCGTCGGCGTAGACAAAATTCAGAGTCGGCGCGGTCCACGCGCCGAGCGCTTGGCGGAACTGATTAAAATTCGTCGCCTTGAGCACATTCAGCAACGCCGCGCTATCGGTGGAGGGCAGCGCGCCCATCCAATCGATCGAAACGATCTTGCCCTTCTGGCCATCTGCCGACGGATAAACCGGGCCATGCACCGTCAAATAGACATCCTGACGCACCGTCCCATGTCCCTTGACTGTGATGTTGTAGACCAGGTGCTGCATCGTGTGCCAGGCACCGTTCCAGTAATATTGATGCGGGCGCGCTTTATCGGTCTTCTCAACATAGAACAATGTGGATTCATTCTGCACATCCGTCATGCTCCACGAGATATGCTGGTTGCGCCCGATGAGAACCAGCGGCACACCAGGAATACTCACACCGCTAAAATCGTAGTCCGGTGAAGTGGCGGCAAGCTGATACCAGATTGAGGGGAGAGTCAGGTGCAGGTGTGGATCACCCGCCATCAACGCCTTGCCAGAGGCCGTCAGAGGTCCATTCACGGCCCAATCGTTGCTGGCCGAGCCAGCGCGCATGGCATTGGGCAGCGCGCTGATCTGCTGCTGCATACTGGCGAGGCTCTGGACGGTGTCCTGGCTAAAGGCGAGTTGGGATGGCAGCGGCGTAGGATTAGTCGCCTGCCCGAACGGTCCTAGATCGTAGGGACTCTGCTTATCGGTTGGCAGGACGGGGAACCATTGCATCGTGCGGTCGTAGCCCAGCGAATTGACCAGCAGCGCGTAATTGAGCGGCGTGGTCGAGAAATCCAGGTCTTGCGTCATCACGCCCTGGATAACCAGCGTATCAATCGGCGTCCAGGTCGCCGGGCGATAGTTTAGCAACTTGAACATAAAGGGCAGCGTATTGCTCTGTTCAGCCTGATCGATCCAGGCATTGACACCGCTCGCAAAGGATTGCAAACCCTGGCGCGTCGAACTATTCACCGCCAGCGCTCGCCAGTCGCGTTGAGCCGCGCGGTCCAGGCCAAGCATAATCTGGAATTGATCGGACGAGAGTGCCTCTTTGCCGAGAATCTCGGAGAGACGGCCTTCCCCCTGGCGGCGCAACAAATCCATCTGCGTCAAACGGAAACGCGCCTGGAGATAGCCAATCGTCCAGAACATATCGCTATCGGTCACGGCCTGGATGTGCGGCGTGCCATCGGCCTCAAAAATAACCGTCACCAGCTGCTGCAAGCCGGAGAAATGCAGCGTCTCACTCTGCAATGGCTGCGCTGAACTCGCCGAAGTCCACACACCCGTCCCTGGATTAAGCGCTGAACCCAGCGGCGGGACCGGACCAGAACCAAAAGCGGTAACATAGAGAATGCCTCCCGCGACCAGTAGCGAGATCAGCAAATGCAAGATGCGCAGAGGCAATCTTCGCTTTTTCATACCAGAAAATCCCTTCAGGAAATACACGCGAGTTTTGCCTCTTCCCTCGTCCGGCCTCACAACGCTGTCCTCGACCGGCAAAACAATGAGCGGAAATATGCGCATATTTTATCTGATCGATTAGCAAGAAGGCAAGAATTTCCTGTGGAGCTTTATCTCTCTAACTCAATCACTATATGAATAATTGCCGCACGCCGAGTTATGGACTTCCTCTTAATCGATATCAAGAATTGACGCAATCGGGGGAAGGTCTGTGTCTCTATAGATATCGGCTACTGCGATGTTCAGGCCAATGCTGGCTAACATGATCATGTCTTGGGACGTATAGCGCGTAAGCACCCACTTCGTCTCCTGTTCACGCTGGTACACTTCTACTTCCTGATGATGGGAGCTTATCATCACATATTCTTGCAGGCTAGGGCATGCTTGATAGGCTCGAAGCTTTTCCCCACGATCTTTTGAGGCCGTACTAGGGGAAAGCACTTCAATAATCAGATGGGGGAAACGGATGGCCGTCGAGTCTCTTTTGTAGTCTTCAGGGTTGCATGTCACGGTAACATCCGGCAAATAAGAGGGATTCTCGTCACCTAATGGGAGAACATGCATATCAGAGTTCGCAACTCTGCATACCTTACCTCGCAAGTGACGCGTGAATGCTACAATAAGGTTGATCGCTATCTGGCTATGGGCAAAGGTTCCCTCTGCCATAGCATAAACACGCCCATTCGAGTACTCATATTTTGTCTCACTATTACGCTCTAACTCGTGATATTCCTCAATGCTTATCCAACGGTCGTGCTGTACTGCCATTGTAATGTATTCTCCTTACCGGATAACAGGCGGTTGAAGGTTTCCCAAATTACATCTCTCGTCATTTTCTAAAGAATAGAGCAAATTTACTCTAAAATCAAGCTGGTCACAAGCAGACAACTTGTCCTATAAAGATGTGTTACAATAGGCGCATGCTGAGAACACTTACCGCAACACGTTATGTCACACCGCTGAGAGAAGGCGGATCAATGCCCGCGATCGTTGAGGCCAACGACGACGGGATGTATGTGCTGAAATTTCGCAGCGCCGGACAGGGCATCAAAGCATTGATCGCTGAAGTGCTGGCGGGCGAGATTGGTCGCGCGCTGGGGCTGCCAGTTCCCGAAATCGTCCTGCTGGAACTGGATGGCGTGCTGGGCCGCTCGGAGCCGGACTATGAAATCCGCAGCCTGATTAAAGCCAGCGAGGGGTTGAATCTGGGCCTGGACTATTTGCCGGGCGCGGTCGCTTTCAACACCCTTGATGTTGCGCGCATCGATCCGCTCCTGGCCTCGCGCATCCTATGGTTTGATGCCTATATGAGCAATGTTGATCGCACGCCAAGAAATACCAATATGCTCTACTGGCACAAACGCCTGACATTGATCGATCACGGGGCCGCGCTCTACTTCCACTACGCGACCGTTGACTACCAGGCGCGCGTGCAGGACCCATTTAAGCCGATCAAAGATCACGTGTTGCTACCAGCAGCCACCACGCTCGAAGAGGCCGATCGATTGGGCAAAAGTGCTCTGACGCCCACGATCCTCGCGGCTGTGGTCAACAAAATCCCGGAAAGCTGGTTGGAGGAACCAGAGCAGCGCGCGGCCTATCTCGCCTATTTGCAAGCCCGGCTGGATGCGTCGCAATGCTTTGTGGAGGAGGCGCAGCATGCCAGATTGCAACTCGTATGACTACGCAATTATTCGCGTGGTGCCGCGTGTGGAGCGCGACGAGTTTATCAATGTCGGTGTGATCCTTTTCTGCCGCACAAGCAAATTTCTCGGCGTGCTGACCCACCTGGACGAACAACGTCTGCTGGCGCTGGCTCCCGATCTCGACCTTGAGCAAGTGCGCGAGCTACTTGAGATGATTAGCCTGGTCTGCCAGGGCGATGCCAGGACCGGACGCCTGGCACAGATGTCGCCCTCCGAACGCTTCCACTGGCTGGTCGCGCCGCACAGCACGATCATTCAAGCCTCGCCAGTCCACTGCGGCCTGAGCAGCGATCCCAAAGCGACGCTCCATCGTCTGATGGAGAAGATGGTCTATACATCAAAACAGCTCTGATTTGCCTGTCTGGTAAGAACAAAACTCCGTGTTGCAGGATCGTTCATACTGAAATTGATAGTCTTACCCCTTGTTTCCAGTGGGATAAGTTGGTATGATTACAACGAAGAGCGTTCAGGCGAGTTCAAGGAAAAGAACGGGTATGTCAAATAAATATGAGCGAGAAATCGAAGAAATCCTGCGTAATTTAGAGCGCACCGAACCGAAAAAGGGCCTGGGACCGAAACGTGGACCACGCACGCCGCGCGAGCGTCGCCGTATGGCCTCTATTCGGCTCGACTTTGTGGAATGGTGCCTATTGATAGCGAGTATCGCGGCTTTAATCGCTGGTGGGTGGGCGTATGCCGCCAGGGCGGGCAATATTATCACCGGGTTGATCGCGCTGATTGGTTTTGTCTTTGTTCTGCTGGTGGCCTTCTCTCACTATATCACGCGGCCACGTTATTCTCCGTCTTCAACGCGCTATAACAACGTCACATCGCTGCACCGCAATCCCTTGAGCCGACTGGCCGCGAGCTGGCATCTTTTGATGCTCAAGTTGCGGTACCGCAACCGCAACGATCGCGAACGCTAACCATTTTGCGTAACGCAAGAATATCTATAACCAGAATATCTCTGAGAGGAATGCCGCGCTTGTAAGGCACGTGGCATTCCTCTCAGAGAATTTTATGCAGAAATCGCTCCGGCTCGCGGATAAACTCACGTTTGCAGGCGGGACAACAGAAATAGAAAGTGTGCCCGTTATACACGCTCATGTGACGTGCCCCAGCAATCTCTACGCTCATGCCGCACACGGGATCAATGGCCTCAGTCGGCTCAACCTCGCTTGCTGCTGGTGACTGTGCCTGCTCAGCCTGGCTCGTTTCGGTCGCGCCTGGAACGCTGCCTGATAGCGGCAAGTGACGGCGAACCTGCACCAGTTCGGCGAGAATGCTGGCGGCGATCTCGGCGGGAGTACGCGCACCGAGATCCAGCCCGGCAGGCGCTCGCAAACGCGCAATCTGCTCCTCGCTTAAACCAGCCTCGCGCAAATAGCTGCGGCAAGCATCGGCGCGGCGCGAACTGCTGACCATGCCGATGTACGCGGCAGGCTTGACCAGCACTCGTTCAAGCACGTTCTCATCATACTGGCCATGCGTGGCAATCACGACAAAAGTGCGCTCGTCAAGCGTGGCCTGTGGCAAACTCTCCTCGTCTACGCACCTGACGGCAAAATCGACAACCGGCGCGAGGTGTTGCAGCGCGGCGTTGATAGGTGAATCGCCGATCAGCAAAAGCTGTGGCAGCGGCAAATGCGGTTCCATATAGATATCCAGCGCGCCTCCACTGGCGCAGGTCATGGGAAAGACGCGCACGCCGGGATCAACGTGCACATGCTCCGGCTCAGGCGCGCCCAATCTCAGCAAAAATGGTTCTCCGCCCTCACGCAACATCCGTTTGGCCTCACGCAACACGATCGGTTGCGTACAACTTCCGCCAACCCAACCGGTAAACTGCCCATCAGCCTGAATAATCGCTTGCGCGCCTGCCTTCGCCGAGGTCGGGCGCTCGCACCAGACCACCGTCGCCTGTACAAACGGTTGACCAGCCCGCGTTAGTTGATAGGCTAGCTCAATCAAAGAATCAGCCATAGCAATTCTCCCGCAACATTTCAGGGGAAATTGCTCAAAGAGCGTATACCATCTCTTTGAGCAATTTCCCTCAAACGCTAATCTGTCGCTAACCCGTGCTCTTTCAACAAACCCCACACTTTCCAGGGCGAGAGCGGCATGTCGATGTGGCGTACGCCAACGTGGGCCAGCGCGTCCACTACCGCATTAACAATGGCCTGGGGCGCGCCCACGGTTGGCGATTCGCCGACACCCTTCGCGCCGATGGGATGATGCGGTGAAGGCGTGACCGTGCGATCGGTCTCCCAGTGCGGCGTCTCCATCGAGGTCGGGATCAGGTAGTCCTGAAAGCTGCCGCTGAGCAGGTTGCCGTTCTCATCGTAGGCCAGCTCCTCGTACATTGCCGGGGCCAGTCCTTGCGTCAGACCGCCGTGAATCTGCCCCTCGACGATCATGGGGTTGATGATCGTGCCGCAGTCGTCAACGGCCATGAAGCGGCGAATGTGGATCTGGCCGGTGCCGCGATCAATGTCTACAATGCAGATGTAGCTACCAAAGGGATAAGTCAGATTAGGCGGGTCGTAGTAATTAACTGCCTCCAGGCCCGGCTCCAGGTAGGGCGGACAGTTAGTGTAAGCGGCGAAGGCCAGCTCCTGGATAGTCTTGCCTTTGTCGGGCGAACCTTTGACATAGAAACGCCCAGGTTCCCATTCCAGGTCCTCTTCGCCAACCTCCAGTAGATACGACGCGATTTTCTTCGCTTTATCACGCACCTTGCGGGCCGCCAGCGCGGTCGCGGCTCCGCTGACCGGCGTACTACGGCTGGCATACGTTCCCAGACCGTAAGGCGCGGTATCGGTATCGCCATGCTCCACATCAACATCATCGGGCGACATACCCAGCTCGGCGGCAATAATCTGGGCAAAGGTCGTCTCGTGACCCTGGCCCTGCGTCTGCACGCCGATGCGAGCCAGAATCTTGCCCGTTGGATGAACGCGAATCTCGCAGCTATCGAACATCTGGATGCCCGCGATATCGAAATGCTTACCAGGACCCGCGCCGACGATCTCGGTGAACGAGGAGATGCCAATGCCCATCAGTTCGCCGCGCGCCCGTTTCTCCGCCTGTTCGCGTCTCAATGCTTCGTAACCAACGTTGCGCATAGCCAGCCTGAGCGCCCCCTCGTAATCGCCGCTATCATAGGTCCAGTTTAACGCCGAACGATACGGGAAAGCTTCAGGCTGGATAAAGTTTTGCAGGCGCAGCTCTGCCGGGTCTTTGCCCAGATTGTGCGCCAGCGTATCCATGGTGCGCTCGATCAGATACGAGGCTTCGGTGACGCGGAACGAGCAACGATAGGCGATGCCGCCCGGTGCCTTGTTCGTGTGAACCGCGTCCACTTCGACAAAGGCGTTCTTGAAATCGTAAGAGCCGGTGCAGATATGAAACAGCCCGGCGGGAAACTTTGTTGGCTGAGCTGCCGCGTCAAACGCGCCGTGATCGGCCAGGGTACTGACGCGCAGAGCCTGGACGTTGCCCGCTTTGTCGCTGGCAATCTCAGCGTGGATATGGTAATCACGGCCAAACCCTGTGCTGCTCAGATTCTCGGTGCGGTCCTCAATCCATTTGACGGGATGGCCGGTCTTGAGCGAAGCCACGACCGCGCAGACATAGCCGGGATAGATGGGAACCTTGTTGCCAAAACCGCCGCCAATATCAGGCGAGATGACGCGAATGCGATGCTCCGGCAAACCAGCCACGATGGCGAACAGTGTACGGTGCGCGTGTGGGGCCTGCGAGGTCATCCAGACAGTGAGCTTGCCCGTCGCGGCTCGATAGTCGGCGACGCAGCCACACGTTTCGATGGGAGCTGGGTGAATACGCGGCACGTACATATCCTGGCTGACCACTACGCCGTTGGCCTCAGCTTCAGCAAAGGCCGCGTCAGTGTCAGCGCGATCACCCGTCTCCCAGTGATAGATATGGTTGGTTGGCTGGCGATCTTGTTTGTCGGGTCGCAAAAGCGGCGCATCGGGATCGCGAGCCTTCTTCGCATCGATCAGCACCGGCAGCGGCTCATAATCGACCTCGACGGCCTCCACACCATCGGCGGCGGCATAGCGGCTGGTCGCCACGACAAAAGCCACTTCCTGCATCTGATAGTGGACGCGATCGAGCGCCAGCACTGCTTCGGTATCGGCTGAGAGCGTGGGCATCCAGGCCAGGCCAGCGGCGTCCAGGTCTCGACCTGTCACAACTGCCAGCACGCCCGGCACCTCCAACGCCTTGCTGATATCGATACTCTTGATGAGCGCGTGCGCATAGGGGCTACGCACGATATCGCCATAGAGCATCCCCGGCAACTGCACATCATCGACATAGTTGCCCTGGCCGCGAATAAAACGCGCATCTTCCTTGCGTTTATATGCCTCACCCAGTCCATGAACATGTTGAGTTTCAGCAACCATTATTCTCCTCCGCCTTCTCCGGCAGTCACCGGACTCTTCTCTGCCTCGCGTATCTTCTCTCCTGCTGACTGAATGGCCTTGACGATATTGACATAGCCAGTGCAGCGGCAAAGATTGCCGGAGATCCCTACGCGCACTTCCTCTTCCGTTGGATTGGGATTGCCCTGGAGCAACGCCAGGCCGGTCATCATCATGCCTGGCGTGCAGTAGCCGCATTGCAGTGCATGTTTTTCGTGAAATGCCTCTTGCAGCGGATGTAGCTGCCCATTCTGTTCCAGACCCTCGACGGTTTGCAGCGAACGCCCATCGGCCTGTACGGCAAACATCGTGCAAGATTTCGTCGCTTTGCCATCGACGAGGATCGTACAGGCTCCGCAGGCGCTGGTATCGCAGCCAATATGCGTACCGGTCAGGCGTAGATCGTCGCGCAACCAGTGAACCAGCAGCGTGCGCGCCTCAACTGTCCCCTCGTAGGCAGTCCCGTTAATCGTGACATGGATCGTATGCTTGCTCATGCTACCTCTCCTTGAGCACGTGCGTGCGCCTTCTTAAGCGCGCGCGTGCAGAGTGTATGCACCATCGCGCGTTTGTATTCAGCCGGGCCGCGCGTATCGCTTGTGGGTTGTGAAGCTGCAGCGGCCTGGTCAGCAGCCTGGCGGATCGTTTGCTCGTTGAGCGACTGACCGAGCAATACCTGTTCCGCGCCGCGTGCCTCGATCGGGGTCGGTCCCACGTTGGTCAAACCAATC
>Ga0207674_10010828_pt1 | contig 10283 bp, 9 predicted proteins | sample KBSCornC72_FD_184303 | JGI IMG/M metagenome (GOLD analysis project Ga0207674, IMG submission 184303) | Corn rhizosphere microbial communities from Kellogg Biological Station, Michigan, USA - KBS Corn C7-2 (SPAdes) (version 2) | ecosystem: Host-associated > Plants > Roots > Rhizosphere > Soil ...
GCCGGTGAAGCACACGTTGGCGCGCTCGTCGTAGACGGTGAGGTGGTGTTTCGCGTGGCCGGGCGTGTCGAGGCACCGCAGCGGCCGGCCAGCCAGTTCCACCACGTGGCCGTCCGGCGCCTCGATGACGCGATCGGCCGCGATCGGGCGCAGCCGGCCGTAGGCCCGCTCCATCACCGCCTCGCCGTATACCGCGCTGGCGCCGGCCCACAGCGCCGAGGGATCGATCATGTGGCGGGCGCCGCGCGGATGCACCACCAGCCGCGCGTTCGGCAGCCGCGCGATCAACTCGCCGGCGCCCCCGGCATGGTCCAGGTGTACGTGGGTAAGGATCAGCCAGTCCACCGCGGCAGCGGAGATTCCCGCCTCGTCCAGCGCCGCCAGCATGCGCGGCACGGCAAAGTTCGTGCCGCAGTCGATGAAGGCACCACGGCCGTTCTCGACCACCAGATAGGCCGCGTCGAACCGCGGCCGCACGAAGCCGGTGTCGATGGTGTGGATGCCGTGGGTGCTTGCCATGCCTGCCTCGCGATCGGTCGATCCGGCGAGGTTAGCAAGTCGCCCGGGCATGGGCACTTGCACCTTGGTCGCCGGGTCGGCGACAACGCTCGACGCGCAGGCAAACTGCGGTAGGCTAGTCGGACGTGGGGGAATCGAGGGAATCCGGCTATGCGTTGCTTGCCCGCTATCGCATGCCTGCTCGTGGCTGCTGCATGGCCTGCCTTCGCCGCTGACGTCATCGTTCATCTCCGCGATGGACAGGGCCATGCGGTGAACGACGCGGTGGTCTGGCTGACGTCGGAGAACGCGGCAGCCGCGGCCGTTCCGGCTGGACCTGCGGCCACCCACGTGATCGACCAACGCAACGAGACCTTCGTTCCCTACGTGCAGTTGCTGCGACCCGGCGACAAGGTGGTGTTCCGCAACAGCGACAGTACCCGCCACCATGTCTACTCGTTCGCCGCGATCAAGACGTTCGAGTTCGTGCTGCGCCCGGGCGAGAGCTCGCCGGCGCTGCTCATGGACCATACCGGCATCGCCGCGGTGGGCTGCAACATCCATGACCACATGGTCACCTACCTGTTCGTGTCAACCGAACCGGCCATCGCGATGTCCGGCCACGGCGAGGCTGTCCTTGGCCATCTCGGCGTCGGCCGCTATGTCGTGCACGTCTGGCATCCGCAGCTGCATCCGGGCCGGCCGACGCCAACCCAGGCCGTGACCGTGGCCGCCGACAGCGATGCCGTGCAGCTGTCGCTCAGCCTGTCGTTGCTGCCGGATCCGCGAGGTTTCATGGACCGCGAGCACCTGGATTACTGAGCCGGCCATGCGAACGATGGGCTTTCGCCTGCGCCTTGCACTGTTCTTCGTCGCCACCCTGGTGACGGCTCAGTTGCTGACCGCCGGGCTCGTCTACGAGGTGACCCGGCGTGCGCTGGTGGCGGACGGCGAGCGCCAGCTGAGCGCGAATGCTGGCGCGTTCGTGGCGCAGATGGACGACATCTCGGCGCGGATCGCCGGCAACGTCGAGGTACTTTCGCTGGACTACGCGCTGCGTTCGGCCATCGCCGAACGCGATCGCGGTACCGTGCTGTCGGTGCTGCGCAACCACGGGCGCCGGGTCGGCGCCTCGCGCATGCAACTGATCGGTCTGGACGGCAGCATCGAGGCCGATACGGGCGAGGCGGGCGTCACGTCGGCGCGGTTCCCGTTTCCGGATCTGATCGACAGTGCCTACGACCGCCGCACCGCCGCGGTGGTGGCGCTGGACGGCAAGGCTTCGTGGATGGTGGTGGTGCCCATCTACGCGCCGCAGCCGGTGGGCCTGGTGGTGGTGAACGTGCCGCTGGACGACGCGCTGCTGGCGCACATGCAGCGGCTTTCCGCGCTGCCGCGCGACGTCGAGCTGGCCGCGCAGCTGACACCAGGCCATTGGTCGGTGATGGCGCGCGGCGACCGCGGTTCCCGGCTGGTCGACAGCCTCGCCGCGGCGCACCGCAAGCTGCCATGGCAACCGCTGCTGACCCAGGTCGACGGCAAGGAATACATGCTTCTGGCCCAGCGTCTGAGACAGCCGGAACAGAGCACGCCGGTGGTGGCAGTACTCGGCTATTCGCTTGACGATGCGCTGGCGCCCTTCCGCTCGGTGGCAATCGCCTGGGCGACCTTGCTCGTGCTGGGACTGGCTGTGGGCCTGCTCGGTGCGTGGCTCACTGCGCGCAGCCTGTCGCGTCCGATCGAAGTACTGGCCGCGACTGCACGACGGATCGGTGCAGGCGACTACCGCACGCCGGCGGGCATGCAGCGCAGCGACGAGATCGGCCAGCTGGCCGCTGCCTTCGGCAGCATGACCGAGGCGGTGCGCCAGCGCGAGCTGCACATCCGCCACCAGGCGGCACACGACGCCGTGACGGGACTGCCCAACCGGGTGGCGGCCGAGGCCGCGATCGACCAGTCGCTGACCGACGGCGCGGGTGCGGGTGGCCTGCTGACAATCGGCCTGACTCGCGCCCCCGAGATCATCAAGACGATGGGTCACGCGCTGTGCGACCGCCTGATGCGCGACACCAGCGAACGCATCGGTCGCGTCGCCGGCGGCGCCTGCCTGGCCCGCACCAGCGACACCCAGTTCATGCTTTGGCTGGCGCGAGCCGACCGGGCCGCCGCGACAGCGGCGGCGCTGCGCATTCTCGACATACTCAGCGAGCCGTACCAGGAAACCGACCTCAGCATCGACCGGCTGCCGTCGGTGGGCATCGCGATGGCACCCGCGGACGGTACCCGGGCCGCCACCTTGCTGCGGCATGCCGAGGTGGCGCAATTCGCCGCCAGCGGTTCGGCCAGTGCCTTGAGTTTCTACGAGGCTTCCACCGACCCGCATCGCCCCGAGCGCCTGTCGCTGATGGGCGAGCTGCACGAGGCGCTCGATCGCGAGGAGCTGTCGCTGCACTACCAGCCCAAGCTCGATCTCGCCAGTGGCCGGATCGACGGGGCCGAGGCGCTGCTCCGATGGAACCATCCCCGCCGTGGCTGGGTGCCGCCGGACACGTTTATCGGCATGGCCGAAGACACCGGCAACATCCAGCGGGTCACCCGCTGGGTACTGGCCGGCGCGCTGGCGCAACTGCAACAATGGCTCGGCCAGGGGCTGGCGCTGCGCATCGCAGTGAACCTGTCGGCACGCGACCTGGAGGATGCCGAGCTGCCGCAGCGGGTCGAGCGGCTGCTGGCAATCCATCATGTGCCGGCCGGCCGTCTCACGGTTGAGGTCACCGAGCGCGCCGTGATCGGCGAGTCGGATGCCGCGATCCGCCTCCTGCGCCAACTGGCCGAACGGGGTATCGGCATCGCGATCGACGATTTCGGCGTGGGGCAATCCACCTTCGCCTATCTGCGCCATCTGCCGGTCAGCGAACTGAAGATCGACCAGATGTTCGTCAAGCACCTGGCTACCGACATGAACGACCGGACCATCGTGCGTTCCATCGTCGACCTGAGTCACCAGCTGGGCTATCGCGTCACCGCCGAAGGCGTGGAAGACCAGGGCGCACTGGAGTACCTGGCCTCGATCGGTTGCGATCACGCGCAGGGCTATTTCATTTCCCGGGCGCTTTCCGCTGACGCCTTTGCCGGGTTCGTCGCCGGGCAGGGCGAGCATGTCTTCGCCGGAGCACCGCCATGATGCGTTGCGCATGGCTGTTCTGCCTGCTGGGCTCTGTCGTGTGTCCGTCGTTCGTCTTCGCGCAGGACGTCAATCTGCATGCCTACATCGACGGTCGCCTGGTCGCCGCACCCGGCGAAACCAGCTGGACAGATGGGGGCCTCGGCAAGACGCGTTTTGGTGACGGCGGTACTGATGCGCGGTTCGGTGGCGCCGCCGTGGCTGGGACGGCCCAGCTCACGCCGGCGTTGCTGGCGCTGGGCGAGATCCAGTTCCAGACCACCGACCGCCCGAGCGTGAACGTGATCGAGGCGTACCTGCGCTATCGCCCGGTTTCGCTCTCGCGCTGGCGTTGGTCGGTGCAGGCCGGTGCCTTCCTGCCGCCGATCTCGCTGGAGAACGATGCGATCGGCTGGACCAGCCCGTGGACGCTCACGCCATCGGCCATCAACAGCTGGGTGGGCGAAGAGTTGCGCGCATTTGGCGCCGAGGGGCGTGTCGAATGGCGTGGTGACGTCGCCATCTGGGAGCTGCGCGGCGCGCTGTTCCGGCGCAACGACCCGGCTGGCAAGCTGTTGGCCGAGCGCGGCTGGTCGCTGAGCGACCTCACCTCCGGCCTGGGCAGCCGGTTGCGCGAACCCGATGCGACGGATGGCGGACAGTCGCCGGCGAACCGCTACGACCCGTTCCGGAACATCGGCAACCGCATTGGCGGGTACGCGAATCTGGACTGGCATGCGCCCGGCCGGGGCCAGGTGAGCCTGATGCGGTATGACAACCGCGCGGACCCGACGGCACACGCCGACAGCGGGGTGTTCGCCTGGCACACCTGGTTCTGGAGCCTGGGCGCCAGTACCGACACCGGCCCGATCCGCTGGATCGCCCAGGCGATGGACGGCGCTACCGTGATCGAGCCGGTGGACGGCATGCTGTTCAGGACCAGGTTCCGCTCGGCCTTCCTGCTGGCCGGCTGGAACCGCGGCCACTGGCGCCCCGCGCTGCGCATCGAGCACTTCAGCACCCACGATGGGCGATCCGCTGCGGGCATCCCCCAGGGCGAGCACGGTAACACGGTTACCGCCGCGCTCAACTGGCGCCCGCGCGACTGGTTGCGGCTGACCGCGGAGGTGCTGCGGATCGCCAGCGTGCGCACGCAACGCGCAGATACCGGACTGTTGCCAGCAGCCAAGGTCACCCAGGTACAGCTGGGCATCCGGCTGATCTATTGAGGGGCAATCGCGGAACGGGAACCTCAAGCCCGCTGTTGCATCCGATCCTTGACGGTTCCGTTTCATCAACGTGATTCAACCAGAGGGGGAATGACACATGTTGCTCTATGCAGTCCTGATTTTTGCGGTTGCCGCCATCGGCGGCCTGGTGCTGGCTTCCAGCGTGCTGCGCGGCAAGCTGGCGCCGTGGGCGATCTCGGTGTTGCACGCGCTGCTCGGGGCCAGCGGCCTGGTGCTGCTGATCCTCGTGGTGCTGCAAGGCGCCGCTCCGGGGCGGCTCACCGCGGCGCTGGCCCTGCTGGTGCTGGCGGCGCTGGGCGGCTTCTTCCTTGCCTCGTTCCATCTGCGCAAGCAGGTCGCGCCGAAGGCCGTGGTGTTCGTGCACGCCGGTGTCGCGGTGGTCGGTTTCCTGACCCTGCTCAGCCTGATGCTGGCCTGAGCCGCCGCCATGCGCCACCCACTGCATCCGGCCCTGGTCCACTTTCCGATCGCCTGCTGGTCGCTGGCCACCGCGGCGGACCTGGCCAGCCTGGCCTGGGGCGAACCGGCGTGGCGCTTTGCCGGCATCCTGCTGCTGGCGGGGATCGGCTTTTCGATCCCCGCCATGCTGGCCGGCCTGCTCGAACTGGCCAAGGTCGCCGGGGACAACCCGGCGATCAAGGACGTCAACCGGCACATGATCATGGTGATGAGCGCGCTGAGCTGCTACGTGGCCAGCCTGTTTCTGCGCCTGCAAGGCACCAGCTTCGTCGAACCGGGCCTGCCGGCGATCGGGCTGAGCGTGCTGGGCTTCCTGTGCCTGGGCGTCGCCGGCTGGCTCGGCGGCAAGCTGGTCTACGGACACCGGCTGGGCGTCAGCCCGCCGTCGGCCTAGCCTTCGCCTTCGACGGCCGCGGCACGCGCCACAAGTACCATGCGGCGGCGGTGCGATGCGGGCTCCAGGCCGCGCCGATCGCCGCCAGTGCCTTCGGCGTGGGCGCCGTGTCCAGCGACTTCAGCAGGCGGTAACCCTCGCGCACACCGAAGTCGTCCACCGGCAGGATGTCGGGCCGGCCCAGACCGTAGATCAGGAACATCTCCACGGTCCAACGGCCGACGCCTTTCAGCGCGCTGAGCCGGGTGATCAATGCCTCGTCCGGCAGCGCCTGCGCTGCGGTCGAGTTCGGTACCACACCACTCAACGTAGCCGCGGCGATACCGCGGATCGTCTCGATCTTGCGCGCCGAGAAACCGCAGGCACGCATGCTGTCGAAACCGGCGTCGAGCAATTGCGCCGGCGACGGAAACGTCCGCTGCGGATGCCAGGCCAGCAGCCGCGCCAGGATCGCGTCGCCGGCCTTCACGTGCAGTTGCTGGTAAGCCACCGCACGCACCAGCGCCTCGTACGGCTCGCGCGCCGGTTTCGGTGCATGGCCGCAGGGGCCGACCTGCGCAACCAGGCGCGCCCAGTCGGCGTCGATCGAAGCCAGCAAGGTGGACGCATCGACGGTGCGCCTCATCTAGCCGGCCTGCCGGAACGTGAGGTTGATGCGGCAGTCGCCCAGCACATCATGATGGTTCGGCTTCAGCGGCAGCACCCCGTGATAGCGCAGCCGCGCCGGGCCGCCCCATACCACCACGTCGCCATGCGCCAGCGGCACCCGTTGCGCGCGATCCGAACGTTGCAAGCCGCCAAACAGGAACACCGCCGGGATGCCCAGCGAGACCGACACGATCGGCTGGCCCAGATCGCGCTCGTCGCGGTCCTGATGCAGGCTCAGCCGGGTACCCGCTTCGTAGCGGTTGACCAGGCAGGCATCCGGCACGAAGCCGGCAAAACCCACATGCGCGGCGGCGGCAGCCGCCAGTTGCAGGAACGCCGGCGGCATCGGCGGCCATGGCTTGCCGCTGTCCGGGTCGATCGGGTCGTAGCGGTAGCCGCGGCGATCGCTGACCCAACCCAGCGAACCCGCATTGGTCATCGCCACCGACATGCGCAAGCCGCCGGGCGTGATGAGATGGCGGAACGGTGCCTGCGCCACGATCGCATCGAGCGCCTGCAGCAGCGCCGCCTCGCTGGCCAGGGCAAACCCGCGCAGTACCATCGCGCCTTCACACAGCGGCTCGTCCTGACGAACAGGGGTGGGCGCCGCGGCGAACAGGTCGGTGGTGATCATGTGGCGTCGTGAAAGATGATGCCGATCGTGTGGCGGCGACCATGGCGTATGCGGCTGACGCCGTGGCGCATGTTCACCCGGTAGCTGCCGCGCGCGCCCTGCAGCGGCCGTTGGTGCACCGCGAACAGCACCGCATCGCCCTGGCGCAGCGGCACCACTTCAACGCGCGACTGCATGCGTGGGCGCTGCTCGGTCAGCACGAACTCGCCGCCGCTGAAATCGCGCCCCGGTTCGGACAGCAGGATCGCCAGCTGCAGCGGAAACACATGCTCGCCGTACAGATCCTGATGCAGGCAATTGTAGTCGCCCGCGCCGTACTGCAGCAGCAACGGAGTAGGGCGTTTCTGGCCGGCAGCGTGACAGCGCGTGATGAATTCGGCGTGCGTGGCAGGGTAGCGCTCGGCCAGCCCCATCGACGTGTTCCAGCGGTTCGCGATCGGCGCCAGTTGCGGGTAGACCGCATCGCGCAACCCGGCTACCAGCTCGGGCAACGGGTAGTCGAAGTAACGGTATTCGCCACGGCCGAAGCCGTGGCGGCCCATCACCACGCGGCTGCGGAAGCGTCCGTCGTCCCCATACATGCCGGCCAGTGTCGCGCACTCCTGCGGCGACAGCAGGGCTTCCAGCCTCCCGCAGCCGTGCGCGTCCAGGTCATCGGCGATGCTGGCCCAGTCGTACACCTGCAGCCGCGGATCGGTTTCGAGGGCAGGGCGCAACAGCACATTCATGCCTGCGCCTCGCGCTCCAGCAATGCGCGCTTGCGCTGCACGCCCCAGCGGTAGCCGGACAGGCCGCCGTCGTTGCGCACCACACGGTGGCACGGGATCGCCACCGCCAGCATGTTGCTGGCACAAGCCTGCGCAACCGCCCGCGTGGCCCTGGGCGAGCCAATGCGCCGCGCGATCTCGCTGTAGCTGGCGGTGCTGCCGGCCGGAATCTCGCGCAGCGCCCGCCACACGCGCTGCTGGAACGCGGTGCCGCGCACGTCCAGCGGCAGGTCCAGGCCGATCGCCGGCGCCTCGACGAAGCCGACGACCCGCGCCACCAGTTGCTCGTAGTCGTGGTCGCCGCCGATCAGCCTGGCCTTGGGGAAGCGATCCTGCAGGTCGCGCGCCAGCGCGTCCGGATCGTCGCCGAGCAGGATCGCGCACACGCCGCGTTCGCTCTGCGCCACCAGGATCGCACCCAGCGAGCATTCGCCGATGGCGAAGCGGATCTCGCTGTCGGCGCCGCCGGCGCGATAGCTGGAAGGTGTCATGCCCAGCACCTGATTGGCGGTTTCATAGAAGCGACTGCTGGCGTTGTAACCGGCCTCGAAGATCGCCTCGGTCACCGAGGCACTGCGCCCCAGCTCGCTGCGCACGCGACGGCTGCGATGCGCCGTGGCGTACTGCTTCGGGGTCAAGCCGGTGACGGCCTTGAATACGCGGTGGAAGTGGAACGGGCTGAGCCCGGTCGGTTTCGCCAGCTGTTCGAGGGTAGGCGTCGTCTCGGCCTGCTCGATCACGCGGCAGGCGGCGGTCACCATCGCCGCATGCTGCTCCGCCAGCGATGGCTGGTCGGGCCGGCAGCGCTTGCACGGGCGAAAGCCGGCGCGTTCCGCCTCGGCAGCGGTGGCGTGGAACGCTACGTTCTCCGGCCGGGCCGGGCGCGCCGCGCAGGATGGCCGGCAGTACACGCCGGTGGTCCGCACCGAATAGAAGAAGCTGCCGTCGGCACGCGCATCGCGCGCCTGCACCGCGGCCCAGCGCGGGTCGGCGACGGTGGTGGCAAGTGCAGCCTGTTTGTCGAAAGTCTTCATGGTTGTTCCTTCCGTCGGATTATCGCGTAAGGCGCAATCTACGGATCGGTGGCCCCGGCGGCACCCCGGGTCTTGCGCTCGAATTCGAACCGGTTCACCACCGCCGATGGCGGACATGCCGTAAACACTGGCGCCGTCACGGGAGATATCAAGTGCCTGCGCGGGTCATCCAATACGTGCGTGAAGTCGTGATTTACCATGGGCCTGATCGCGTATACCTTCGTGGACTCGCCGCGCGGCGAATCCGCCAGGCAGCACGCATGAACATGAACACCCCAGCCATTCCGGACACGTGACGGAGAACGCAGCATGGTGACACGCAGACGTTTCCTGCAGGGAGCAGCGGCATTGGGCCTGCTCGGCAGCCGGCTCGAACCGCTGGCGGCATTCGCGACGCCCCGTACCGGTGGCGCGGCGTCGCCGGCACCCGAACCCGACGGCTTCGCGCGGCACGTCGATGTCTTCATCGGCACCGGCGGCCACGGCCACGTCTATCCAGGCGCCACGCTGCCGTTCGGCATGGTGCAGCTCAGCCCGGATACCAACGACGCGGGCTGGGATGCCTGCTCGGGTTACCACCAGGGCGACGGCTCGATCATGGGTTTTTCGCATACGCACCTGAGCGGCACCGGCGCCAGCGACATGCTCGACGTGCTGGTGATGCCGGCGCAGGGGCCGGTGCTTCTGCAGCCCGGCGCCCGCGGCCTGCCGGAGCAGAACTACCGTTCGCGCCACGACGGCGCCGCCCATGCCGGGCTTCCCGCCGACAGCGTGGCGCAGCCCGGACCAGGCTACCGCTCGCGCTACGACCGCGAACAGGCACAGCCGGGCTACTACCAGGTGCACCTGAAGAACCACGACATCGTGGCCGAACTCACGGCAACACTGCGCGCAGGGCTGCATCGCTATACGTTCCACGGCGCGGGCAGCGGCCACCTGCTGGTCGATCTCGCGCACGGCTATCACGATGACGCGGCGGTGCCGTGCAAGGTCAGCGATGCGCGGCTGAAGCTGATCGGCACCGACACCCTGGTCGGCGAGCGCCGCGTGCACCAGTGGGCCGGCGGCCGGCACATCCATTTCGCGATGAAGCTGTCACGCCCGGTCACGCAAGCCACGCTGTACGCCGAGGACGCGGCGCTGCCCGCCGGCACTACCGAAGCGCACGGCACGCATCTGAAGGCCGCGCTGCACATCGACCACATCGCCAGCGAGCCGCTGCTGGTCAAGGTCGGCATTTCCGGCGTCGACGTCGCCGGTGCCCTGCGCAATCTCGATGCGGAGATGCCGGGCTGGGATTTCGAGCAGGTGCGCCGCGCCGCCGCGGCATCGTGGGAACGCGAGCTGGGCCGCATCCGCATCGACACGGTGTCCGAAGACGTGCGCCGCATCTTCTACACCTCGCTCTACCACACGATGCTGGCGCCGACCCTGTT
>Ga0207674_10010831_pt1 | contig 10280 bp, 7 predicted proteins | sample KBSCornC72_FD_184303 | JGI IMG/M metagenome (GOLD analysis project Ga0207674, IMG submission 184303) | Corn rhizosphere microbial communities from Kellogg Biological Station, Michigan, USA - KBS Corn C7-2 (SPAdes) (version 2) | ecosystem: Host-associated > Plants > Roots > Rhizosphere > Soil ...
GATCACGTGGTCCCAGCCGACGACCTTGCCGCTGTTGTCCACACCCACGTTGACGCGGTGCAGATGCATCGGGCGGTAGTAGCCACCGCGGATGTCGTCTTCGCGGCTCCAGATCACCTTGACGGGGCCGTTGTGCCCGGCCGCCGCATAAGCCTTCGCCACGTTGGCCGCTTCCACCACGTAGTCCGACGTGGTGATCGCGCGCCGGCCAAAACCGCCGCCCGCCATCATCGTGTTCAGCTCGATCTTCTCGGGCGATACGCCGAGCACCTTGGCGATGGCCCCTTGGTCGATGGTCTGGAACTGCGAGCCGACCCACACCTTCGCGCCCGTGGTCTTGCCGCCGTCTTTCTGCAGATCGATCGTGCAGTTCAACGGCTCCATTGGAGCGTGCGCAAGATACGGGAATTCGTAATCGGCCTGAATGCGCGTGGCGGCAGATTGGATGGCGCTCATGTCGGCAGCCTTGGCCACCGTGCCGGGCTGGCCGGCGAGCTTCTTGTACTCCGCCATCAGCGCGGGCGTCGACACCGTCGAGCCGGCGTCTTCCCACGTGACCTGCAGCGCGTCGCGGCCCTGCTTGGCCGGCCAGTATCCGTCGGCGATGACGGCCACGCCCGTGCCGCCACGGTCGGTCGGGATCTGCAGCACATCGACCACGCCCTTCACCGCCTTGGCCGCAGCCGCGTCGTACTTGGCCACCTTGCCGCCAAAGCGCGGCGGGCGGGCCAGCACGGCCACCTTCATGTTGGGCAAGCGCGTGTCGAGGCCAAACTTGAGCGAGCTATCGAGCTTCGCACGTGCATCCAGACGTGGCGTCGGCTTGCCGACAATGCGGAACTGCGACGGGTTCTTCAGCGTGACCTGCGCAGGCACGGGCAGCGCCATCGCCGCCTGGGCCAGTTCGCCATACGTGGCGCGGTGGCTGCCCGACGTGACCACGCCATTGGCGGTGCGGCATGTCGACGGATCGACCTTCCAGCGCTCCGCCGCCGCCGAGATCAACATGGCACGCGCCCGGCCGCCCAACTCGCGGTACTGCTGAAACGAGTGGTTCAGCGCGGTCGAACCGCCCGTCATCTGGATACCGAAGCCCGGGTCCTTGTACGGATCGCCCGCAGGCGCCAACATGCCGCGCACGTTGCGCCAATCCACGTCGAGTTCTTCGGCCAGCGCCATCGGCAATGCCGTGTGCACGCCCTGACCGAATTCCAGCCGATTCACCGCCACGGTGACAGTGTTGTCCGGCGCAATGATGATGAACGCCTGGGGCGGCGATGGCGGCTTGGCCTTGGCGTCCTGCGCACCGGCCAGCATCGGCGCCACACCCAGCGCCAGGCCGCTGCCGGCCAGCGTCGTGAGTTTCAGAAAGCTGCGGCGATCAAGCGTGGCCGTACCAGCATCCGCAGACGCCGGTTGATGTTGCGCGCCGCCACCGGCCAGCGCTTCAAGATTTCGAATACGCATCGTGAATTCTCCGGTGGGGCTCAGGCCAGCGATTTCGCTGCGTCGTGAATGGCCGCGCGAATGCGTTGGTACGTCGCGCAGCGGCACAGGTTACCGGCCATCGCGCTATCGATATCGGCGTCGGTCGGCTTCTTCTTGGTGCGCAGCAAACCCACCGCGCTCATCATCTGGCCGCTCTGGCAGTAGCCGCATTGCGCCACATCGTGTTTGACCCACGCATCGAGCACCGCCTTGCCGACCTTGTCATCGGCGATGTGTTCGGATGTGGTGATCTGCTGGCCGGCCACCGCAGAGATCGGCAGCACGCAGCTGCGCGTGGGCTGGCCGTTCAGGTGCACCGTGCAGGCGCCGCACGATGCGACGCCGCATCCGAATTTCGTGCCGGTCAGGCCGAGGTTGTCGCGCAACGCCCAGAGCAGCGGCGTCGACGGATCGGCATCAACTTCCGCCGGTTTGCCGTTGATGTTCAACGTGACCATTGTGGGATTCTCCTTGTGGGGCGTGAGGGAGTCTTGCCGTTATAAACCCCTTGATATAGCGGGCTGGCGGCATGGACGGGGTGTATTAAAGCAGGTTCGGATGGGTTCTGCTGGCGCCCACGTCACATGGTTTCTGGCGGGCAGCACACGTTTTCGTTGCCTCTGGATCTGGTGTTTCATCTGCCCCAAAAAACCGTCCGGAATCCGCCCAGCCAACTTGACAACACCCCGCCGTCACCATCACTATCGCCAAATGCACTCTCAGCAGACCATCCTCCGTACCGCTCCTGCCCGCACCCTCTCGTGCGTGCGCGGTCTGCTATCCGCTTCTCTACTACGCGTGTAAGCGCGTAGATCTCTCTTTCCCCCTCGTTCCGGTATTTGATCGGTCCGTGCCTTAACCGGTGACGGGCCTTGTGTGTGGCGCAATCTGTGCGCCAAATCGTTGGAGCCTCTCATGCCTGCCTCGATCCCGCTTTCGCTACGACTACCGATCGGTTGCCAGACCACGCGCCCGTGGCTGTCTGGCCGCCACATCCCGAACCCGATTCCGGCCACCCCGGACGCCGCCCCCGCGGCTGTCCCCGTTGTACGAAACCGATCTCGATCTCACCGGACGCACACACCATGTTGAAGAACCCCAGCACCAAATACCGCCCCTTCCCCGCCATCGCCCTCGCCGATCGCACCTGGCCCAACAAGACCATCACCCGTGCACCTATTTGGATGAGCACGGATTTGCGCGATGGCAACCAGGCCCTGTTCGAGCCCATGAACGCCGAGCGCAAGATGCGCATGTTCAAGATGCTCGTGCAGATTGGCTTCCAGGAAATCGAAGCCGCTTTCCCCGCTGCATCCCAAACCGATTTTGATTTTGTGCGCGAGCTGATCGAGGGTGGACACATCCCCGACGGCGTGGCCATCGAAGTGCTCACGCAGGCGCGCGAAGACCTCATCCGCCGCACGATGGAATCACTTCGCGGCGCCAAGCGCGCGATCATCCACGTCTACAACGCAACGGCACCGGTGTTCCGCCGCACGGTGTTCAACACTGACCGCGAGGGCGTCAAGCGCATTGCCGTGCAAAGCGCCAAGCTGATCCGCGAGATCGCGGAAACGATGCCCGAGACGCAGTGGACGTATCAATACAGCCCCGAAGTCTTCAGCGGCACCGAACTGGATTTCGCGCTGGAGGTTTGCAACGCGGTGACCGAGGTTTGGGAGCCGACGCCCGAGCACAAGATCATCTTCAACCTGCCGGCCACGGTGGAGATGGCCACACCAAACATCTACGCCGACCAGATCGAATGGATGCACCGCAACCTGGCGCGCCGCGATTCAATCATCCTGTCCGTGCATCCGCACAACGACCGCGGCACGGCCGTGGCTGCGGCTGAACTGGCCGTGATGGCCGGCGCCGATCGCGTGGAAGGTTGCCTGTTCGGCAACGGCGAGCGCACCGGCAACGTGGATCTCGTCACGCTTGCGTTGAACCTGTACTCGCAGGGCGTTGATCCCGAGTTGGATTTCTCGCACGTCAATGACGTGGCACGGACCTGCGAAGACTGCACGCAACTGCCGGTGCATCCTCGCCATCCGTACGTGGGCGACCTGGTGTTCACGGCGTTCTCGGGTTCGCACCAGGATGCAATCAAGAAAGGCTTTGCGGTGCAGAAGCCCGATGCGCTGTGGGAAATGCCCTACTTGCCAATCGACCCGGCCGACGTGGGCCGCACGTATGACTCGATCATTCGCGTGAACAGCCAGTCGGGCAAAGGCGGCATCGCCTATTTGCTGGAATCCGGCTATGGCGTTGCCATGCCGCGCCGCCTGCAGGTGGAATTCAGCAGCACCGTGCAACAGCTGACCGATGAAAGCGGCCGCGAAGCCACGGGCGCCGACATCTGGGCACTGTTCCAGCAGACCTATCTGCGCGGCGATGGCGCGATCGGCTACGTATCGCACCGCCTGACCGAGCGCGACGACGGCAGCCAGCACATCCGCCTGGTGGTGAACATTGCTGACCGCGAGCACATCTGCGAAGGCACCGGCAACGGGCCACTGGATGCGCTGGTGCATGCGCTGTCGCACGTGCTGGCGGCACCCGTGTCGATCCATCACTACGAGGAACGTGCGCTGGGTCAGGGCGCCAACGCCGATGCCATCGCATTTGCTGAAATGGCCGCGCCGGGCATGGCGGGCAGCGTATTCGGCGTGGGCGTGGATGCCAACCTGACAACGGCGTCGATCCGGGCCGTCGTGGGGGGCGTGAATCGCCTGATCGCACGGGCGGGCAACGGCATGCTGCGCAGCGGCAAGAGCGAGGCGGAAGCGGTGTAACGCACAAGTCTGGCTCACGCAGTGGAGCGCGAGTTGCTAAATTGGAGAGATGGGTTTCGGGCGGCGCCCGGGCTCATCCTTTCCCAAGCGCGCGCGCGTGCACATCCACTGCCACAGGAGAACCGACATGACCACTCGTCCGACCGCGAAAGAGAATGCCAAGCGATTTGCCAGTGTGATCCAGGCGCTGCAGGCATGCGAGGCCGCTTGCACTCATTGCGCGACGGAATCCGGCAAGAATGGCCACGCCGAAGCCATGGCGCGCTGCATCGGCGCGTGCACGGATTGCGCGGAATACTGCGCTCTCACGCGCAAATTCCTCGAGCGCAATAGCGAATTCGCAGAACTGCTGCTGGAAGACTGCGCCGAGATCTGTTCTCAGTGCGCCGAAGAATGCGATCATCACGGCCAGGGCCATTGCAGCGCCTGTGCAACTGCCTGCCGCGCCTGCCTGGACGCCTGCCTGAAAGTCGCCGGCGTTGAAGCCGTGACCGCTGAGCCGACTGTTTTCTGATTCTTTTTTCAACGCGTATGAAAATTGGCGAACTCGCCCAGCGCACGGGCATCAGCATCGAGACCATCCGCTTCTATGAAGCGCAGGGCTTGCTGCCCCCGCCGGCACGGGCCGCCAACAATTACCGCGTCTACACGCCTGAGCATGTCGAGCTGCTGGCCTTCATTGCGAAGTGCCGGTCGCTCGATATGGCGCACACCGAAATCCGCCGGCTGCTTGAGTTGCAGGCCAACCCGCAGGCGTCGTGCGAAGAGATCAATAACCTACTGGACGAACACCTGCGTCACGTTGAAGCGCGCATCGCCGAGCTGACCGATCTCAAAGGCCAGATCGAGGCGATCGGGCAACGCTGCACGACGGCGGCTTCGGTGGCTGAGTGCGGCGTGCTGCAATCGCTGCACGAAGAGCCTGTTGCCGGCAATCATCACGGCCACAGCCATGAACATGGCGAGGGCGAACACGCGTATCGGCATATTCGCGGCGTGCATCGCTGAGCTGTCTTTCTCCATGCCGGGCACATCACTTTGACGTGCGCTTTGACGTGCGATACTCGCCGCATTTCACGACACGTGGGTGAGGCGGATGAAGACGAAACCGGCTGCAGCAGCACGATTCCAGCATCGACAACGTGTGGCATGCGCGGCGCTTGGCGCGATTGCGTCTGCCGCGGCCGTCACGGCGCAGGCAGCGACGCCTTCGCGCATCACCAATGTCACGTTGTATCCGGATAGCGCCACGGTCGTGCGCACGGCCACTGTGGCTGCGGGCGCCCGCAGCGTAGAGCTGGCCTGCCTGCCCATGACGTTCGACGCCGACAGTCTGCGCGTGGAAGGCGACAGCAGCATCCGCGTTGGGGATGTGCGCGTGGAAAGCGTTCCCAGCGAAGGCAGCGGCTGCGCCAGAACGGCGCTGGACACACAAATTCGCACGCTGGAAGACCAGCGCGCCGCGCTTGGCGTGCAGATCCAGGCGAATGCGCTGTCGGCCAGCTACCTGAAGGCTGTGAGCGAACGCACGGGCGGCGATGGCCGCGCGCCGGCCACCGATTTTTCCACGCTCGGCCGCGCGACCGACGCGCTGGCCCGCAACGCGCAAGACGTCTTTACCCGCCAGGAACAACTGAAGAAGCGCGATGCTGAACTGAAGGCGCAGCTTGACGCGCTGCAACGCACGCACGGCTCGGCGTCCAGCACGCTGCGCACGGTGCGCATTGCCGTAGCGGCACCGCGCGGCGGTGAATTACGCGTCAGCTATCAGACCTCGCGTGCGGGCTGGCGGCCGGCATATCAGGCAAGCGTGGACTCGGTGCGTTCGAACGTTGTCATCGAGCGGCAGGCCACGCTTGCGCAGTCCACCGGCGAGGACTGGCGCGGCGTGCATCTGCGCCTGTCGACCGGCCAGCCGCGCAACACGCCACGCGGGCCGGAGCCGTATGCGTGGCAATTGGATATTCAGCCGCCGCCGCAGGCGATGCCCTACCCCGCCGCGCCTGCAGCGGCGATGGCGCCAGCACCCAAGGCCAGATTCGGCCGGAACAATGAGCAACGTGAGGCAGACAGCGAGCCGCTATTCGAAGTGAACGCCGTCCAGACCGCGTTTGCCACGGAGTTCGACGTGCAAGGCGCCACTGAGCTGCCCTCCGACGCCCAGAAGGTCACGCTCACGTTGGCGAGCGAAACGCTGCCCGCAAAGCTTGCGGCGCGCAGCACGCCGCGCATGGACGCCACCGCCTACCTGGTCGCCACCGTGGACCGCCCGCAAGGCATCTGGCCCGCCGGCAACATGCAGTTGCGCCGCGATGGCGCGGTAGTTGGCAGCACACAGTGGAATCCGGCAGGCGAAGACCAGAAGGTCACGCTGCCCTTTGGCCGCGACGATCTTGTGAGCGTGGTGGTGGAAACGCCCAAGACCTTCCAACGCAGCGTGGGCCTGCTCGACAACCGCAACGAGCGCCAGCTGGCGGCACTGTACACGGTGCGCAACCGCCACCGTGACGCGATCGACGTGCAGATCCTGGAAGCCACGCCGGTCAGCCAGTCCGACGACATCAAGGTGCGCTCCACTTTCTCGCCGGAACCCGCCAAGCGCAACTGGGAACGCCGCCCCGGCGTGATCGCGTGGGAGCAGACGATCCCGGCCGGCGAAAGCGCGCGCTTTTCTGCCGACTACCAGATCACCTACCCGAAAGACGCGCGCATCACCGGCTTGCGCTGATCGCGTTGCCCCGCGCGCGCCGGCAACTCAAGCGCGCGTGCGCATCACGCGCAGGCCGTTGAACACCACCAGCAGGCTCGCGCCCACGTCGGCGAAGATCGCCATCCACAACGTGGCGTCGCCCATCACGGCCAGCGCCAGAAACACCGCCTTGATGCCCAGCGCCAGCACAATGTTCTGACGCAGCACGGCCACCGTGCGACGGCTGATGCGGATGAAGCTGGCGAGCTTGCGCGGGTCGTCGTCCATGATGGCCACGTCGGCCGCTTCCAGCGCGGTGGCGGTACCGGCGGCGCCCATGGCGAAACCGATATCGGCCCGCGCAAGTGCGGGGGCATCGTTGATGCCATCGCCCACCATGCCGACGAAGCCGTGCTGTGCGGCAAGCTCACCCACCACGCGTTGCTTGTCAGTGGGGAGCTGCTCTGCGTGCACGTTGTCGATGCCGACCGTCTTGGCGATGGCCTGTGCAGCGCGGCGGTCATCGCCGGTGAGCATGACGGGCGTCACGTCCAGCGCGCGCAATGCGGCGATGGCCTCGGCGCTTTCGGCACGCTCGCGGTCACGCACGCCGAACAGCGCCACGACACCGTTCGCGTCGCATAGCGTGACGGCGGACATGCCCTCCGCTTGCAGCGACTCGGCAGCAGCACGCCAGGCGGACGTGTCGAAGCCACGCTCTGCGACGAGCGCCGCGTTACCAAGATGCCAGCGCACACCATTGAGCGTGCCCGCCACGCCACGACCCGGCAGCACAGACAGGTCTTCCACTGAATTCGCATCGACCGCGCCGTGCGCCGCAGCGGCCTGCACGATGGCCACGGCAATCGGGTGCGTGGTGTTGGCATCGAGCGCCGCTGCCACTGCCAGCGCATGCAGCTGTGTCGCGTCGGTCGCGGCGTTCAGATCCGCGACGGCGCGGCGTGCGCCGTCGGGCAACTTCACCGCGTCGAGCACCGGGCGACCTGCGGTGAGCGTGCCGGTCTTGTCCAGCGCGAGCGCACGTAGGCGCCGCCCGCTTTCCAGATACACGCCGCCCTTGACGACGATGCCGCGGCGTGCGGCGGCGGCCAGACCGCTGACCACCGTCACCGGCGTGGAGATCACCAGCGCGCACGGGCAGGCGATCACCAGCAGCACGAGCGCGCGATAGGTCCAAGCCAGCCAACCGTCGGCCGTGACGAGCGGGCCGATGACGGCCACCGCCAACGCCAGCAACATCATCGCGGGCGTGTAGATGGAAGAGAACTTATCGACAAAGCGCTGCGTGGGCGCGCGCTGCGACTGCGCTTGCTGGATGGCCCCGGCGATACGCGCCAGCGTGCTGTCCGCGGCCAGCGCCGTGGCTTGCGCCTCGACCACGCCGTCGGTGACGATCGTGCCGGCGAGGATCCTGTCTCCAACGGCTTTTTCCACCGGCAGGCTTTCGCCGGTGACGGGCGATTCGTCCAGTGCGGCGCGGCCGCTCACGATGCGGGCGTCGACCGGCACGCGGCTGCCGGTGCGCACACGCAGGCGCGCGCCGACGGCAACACTGTCGACCGCCACATCGCGCCAATCGCCTGCGCCATCGGCCAACTCTGCGGTGTCCGGCGCGATGGCCGTCAGGGCGCGCACGGCATCGCGGGCCCGCACCAGCGCGCGGGCTTCGATGGCTTCTGCCACGGCAAACAGGAAGATCACCATGGCCGCTTCAGCCCACTTGCCGATCAGCAGCGCGCCGACGACGGCCACCGCCATCAGGAAGTTGATATTGAACGTGAGCGCGCGCACGGCAATCCAGCCCTTGCGCAGCGTCGGCCCGCCGGCCAATGCAATGGAGGCTAACGCCAAGGCCAGCACTGGCCACGCATGATCGCCAAGCGACCAGGCGATGGCTTCAGCGCCGAACGCGGCCACGCCTCCAATACCCAGCAGCCACGTGCGGCGCGAGATATGGGACGGCTCCGCAGGGGCTGCGGCCAGGCGATCGCGCTGTTCAAGCACCTCGCCGTCCATGCCGATGGCGCGCAGCGCCTCCAGGAAGGGCGCCACATCGTCAACGGTGTGGTGGATGGTGAGATGACGCTCCAGCAAGTTGAAATCCAGCGCGACAACGCCATCCGCGTTGCCCAGCTTCGCGCGGATCATGCGCTCTTCGGTCGGGCAATCCATCTGCTCGATACGCACGACGGTGCGGCCGGTGGCGGCTGCGCGCGCTTCGGCATCGACGGGAGCAGCGGCTTCGGGCGCGTGGCCGTGATCATGATCGTCGTGATCGTGATGGTCGTGGCCATGATCATGCGCAGGGTGGGCGGCGTCCCTTGCGACCGGTTGCGCATGACCGCAGCAACCGCCGCAACCGGAAGCTTCCGGCTTGGCGTGGTCGTGGACAGGCAGGATGGAGGCGAGATCGGGTTTCATGCCTCCATTCAAAACCCTGAAGAAGCTTCAGGGTCAAGCCCCGCATCCCGCTGATTTCAGATGAGGTCTTTCGTCCACTTGGTGACGATCGCGCGGGCTTCTGGCCAGTCACCGAGGCCCGATTCGGCATTGATATGGCCGCGCGCGCCTAGGTTGACGGGCTCCGCACCCCACGTTTCGGCTTGGCTGTGGCTCCAGGCGGCGTCGCTGAATGGATCGTCGGTGCTGAAAACGAGCACAGCGGGAAACGGCAAACGCTGCTGCGGAATGGGGCGGAAGTCAGCCACCTCGAATGGCATGTCAGCGCGATCGAGCTGTGGTGGTGCCACCAGCAAGGCCCCGCGCACCCGCACGGCACGCGCCGACGTGGCCGCCCAATGTGCCGTCAGCACGCAGCCCAGGCTGTGCGCCACCAAAACGACATCGCCGGGCGCTGCGCTGACTTCGGCTTCCAGCGCGGCCACCCAATCCGCCCGCTTGGGGACAAACCAGTCGCGCTGTTCAACACGGCGATCGCCATGCAGGCGTTCCCAGCGCGATTGCCAATGCTCAGGGCCGGAGTTCTGCCAGCCGGGCAGGATCAGGACGGTCGGGGTAGCGCTCACGAGGGCTCCGGCGTTGGATGGTTGGATTGGGATGCGAGACATTCTGCCGCGATTTGGCGGGCGGCGTCGGCACCACTCATCCACAAATCCGCACAATCGATCCAAATATTCTGTTTCACAGGCAGATCACCAACTTCTACAGTCGCTCCTAAATCCCGCCAACAGGGATTCCGAATCCTAGGGTCCATCGACCCCTCACTCGGAGGAGACCATGCTCGCACTGCTCGGGCTGCTGACCATCGTTGCGCTGTTTGTCGT
>Ga0207674_10010834_pt1 | contig 10280 bp, 9 predicted proteins | sample KBSCornC72_FD_184303 | JGI IMG/M metagenome (GOLD analysis project Ga0207674, IMG submission 184303) | Corn rhizosphere microbial communities from Kellogg Biological Station, Michigan, USA - KBS Corn C7-2 (SPAdes) (version 2) | ecosystem: Host-associated > Plants > Roots > Rhizosphere > Soil ...
GTCGGCAATGACGATCTCGTGGAACCCAACGCCAGCGCGATCTCGAGCAACGTGGCGCTGCTCGATGCGTTCCTCGCGAGCCGCTACCGGCTGGTGAAGGAGTTCGGCAATTACAAGATCTTGAAGCTGGTTCAGTAGTTCCAGCGACGTACCGCGCGCTTCGTCTATTCGCACCCGCCGACGATCGCGCTCTCGATCTTGAGGTCGACGAACTGGGGGTCGTAGTGCGCGCAGAACCGGTGGTGCTCCTGCGCCGGAACGCGGAAATTGCATTCGAGCTTACGCTTCTCCCGCTCGTCTCCCTGCCGGTACGAGAACATCACAGCAGCCTTGCAGCCGCCGGCTTTCTTCGTCGAAGAGTAGATCACCACCGTATTGTCTTCCACCTCGGCCTTGAGCAGCGTCGGGGGCGGCGCCGCGGCTGCGGCGATGGAGAGTGGCGCAAACAAGAGAAGAGCAGCAGCCTTCATCGGCCTTATTCGAGTGGTTGTGCGGAAGTCGTCGAGATCAACGCATTCGAGTCCGCCAGGTTGACGAATTAGGCACTGAGCGCCGGCTTGCGGCCGAACCACGGCCGCGCGGCCTCGAGCTGAGCCGCGAGGCGAAACAGCGCCGCCTCGTCGCCGAAGCGGCCGACCAGTTGCGCCGCGACCGGGAGACCGCCCGCGCTCTGGCCGATCGGCAGCATCATTGCGGGCTGGCCGGTTATATTGAACCAGACCGTGAACGGCGAGAACGAAAACACGCGCTGCCAGTATTCGTCGACGTCATCCATCGTCATGTCGATCCAGCCGAGCTTGACCGGCAGCGTCGCGAGGCCAGGTGTCAACAGCACATCCCACTCCGTATGGAATGCCGCCATCTGCCTGCCAACTCGATGTGCAGTCTGCGTCGCGCGCAGATAGTCGGCAGCACTCGCGCGTTCGCCCAGCTTGGCCGTCAGCCATGTGATACGCTCGACTTCCCCCTCGCGCGCAGGCCGTCCCGCGGTCGGGTGACTCGCCAGCAGCACCTGCGCGTTGGCCGATGCCAGTGTGAGAAACGTCGGCACGATCGCTGCGCCGTCGACGTTCGGGTCGCGTTCCTCGACGTGATGACCCAGATCGGCGCAGAGCTGCACGGTCTCGGCGAGCACGCGCAGCGCATCCGCCTCGACTTTGGCACCGTTCGGTGCTGCTGCCGTCCACGCGATGCGCAGCTTACCGGAGCTCGCGCCGACCTCCTTGACGTACGGTCGGGTAGGGGGCGGTGCGATGTAGGGATCGCCGGGCCCCGGCCCGCACGTCGCGTCCAGGAGCGCTGCGCTGTCGCGCACAGTCAAGCTCACGGCGTGCTCGGTGGACAGCCCGCCGATGCCTTCGCCAAAATACGGCGCGAACGTATTGCGGCCGCGCGTCGGCTTGAGCCCGACGAGACCGCAGCACGCAGCCGGGGCGCGGATGGATCCGAAGCCGTCCGATGCATGCGCCATCGGCAGCATGCGCGCTCCAACCGCTGCGGCAGCGCCGCCGCTCGAGCCTCCCGAGATGCGTGTCAGGTCCCATGGATTGCGCGTCGGACCATAGAGCTGCGGCTCGCAGGTCAGCGACAGCCCGAGCTCACAGGTGTTGGTACGCCCGAATATGACGAGCCCGGTGCGCTTCAATCTTTGCACGTGCTCGCTGTCCGCGCCGGCCGGTGGCGTATCGGCGAAGAACCTCGAGCCGCGCGTCATCGGTATGCCGGCAATCGGCGCTGTGAGGTCTTTCATCAGAAACGGCACGCCGCGAAACGGGCCATCCGGCAGCCCGTCCGCAATGGCTCTTCTGGCATAGTCGTACAGCTTGATCACGACCGCATTGACGGCCGGGTTACGGGCTTCGACGCGCTCGATCGCGCCTTCGAGCAGCTCGCCAGGTGTTACGTCTTTGCGCCGCACCAGGTCGGCCAGCCCCAGCGCATCGAAGTGCTCGTATTCGGCAAATGCACTCATCGCATGTCCTCCCGAGGCAGATTGTGCCATCAGGTTTGCTTTGCGACGATCTGGTCGCTTAGCGGACGTCCGTGCGGCAAGTTACACCGGACGAGTGTCGTGCCTCTTATGCGCCGACGACTTCAAGCTGCACGTCGATGTTGCCGCGCGTCGCGTTCGAATAGGGGCAGATCTTTTCATGCGCTTCGGTGGCGAGTGCGAGCAGATCGGCTTGCGGCAGGCTCTTGTCTTCGACGTGCAGCTTGACTGCGAGGCTGAAGCCGCCGATGTCGCGCGGCCCTATCGATACTGCGCAGGTGATTGCGGCCTTGGAGGCGTCTTTGCGGTGTTGCTTTCCCACGAAGTCGAGCGCGCCTCCGAAGCATGCGGCGTAGCCGGCGGCAAACAGATGCTCCGGCGTCGCGGTACCCGGCTTCCCGGGACCCCCCATTTCCTTGGGCACCGACAACTCGGCCTTGACGATTCCGTCGCTCGATTCGGTGTGCCCGTTGCGGCCGCCCCGGGCGGTCGCGGTTGCGGTGTACAACGGTTTGATCTTGTCCATCGGTGATGCGTCTCCTGTGAGGTACTTCGATTCAATCGAGAACGGATCTCGAGTGCGGGCGCCGGTCCCTCTCCCTCGGTGGGAGTGGGCACGGCACATGCAGGCCGGTCCGTCTTGGTGCAGATCGGCCTGCGAACCGGTGAGATGTGCAAACGTGCAAACTCAGAAGCGACCGGCCATGTAGTCGTCCGCTGCCTGCCGGATTTCATCCATCGTGTTCATCACGAACGGGCCGTAGCGCGCCACCGGCTCGCCGAGCGGCTTGCCGGCGATGATCAGCAGCCGGGCCGGCGCTGCGCCAGCGGCGACTCTGATTTCTTCGCCATCGCTCAGCACCCCGATCTCGCTGCGCTTCAGCGTCTTCGCATTCGCACCAACGCCGATCACGGCCTCGCCATCGTACACATACACGAAGGCGTTGTATCCAGCGCTAACCGGTTGCACAAACGCCGATCCCGCCGGCAAGTGGACATCGAGATAAGTCGGGTCCGTCGCGCCGGTATCGACCGCGCCTTTCACGTCACCGACCTCGCCCGCAAGCACCTTCACGCTGACGCCGTCGACATCGACCGTCGAAATCTTCTCGGGATCGATGTCCTGATAGCGTGGCGCGGTCATCTTGTCCTTGGCGGGCAGATTGACCCACAGCTGAAAGCCCTGCAGTAGTCCGTCCTCTTGCTCGGGCATTTCTGAATGGACGATGCCGCGCCCGGCCGTCATCCATTGCACGCTGCCGGGCCTGAGCAGGCCGACGTTGCCCTGGTTGTCGCCGTGCCGCATGCGGCCAGCGAGCATGTATGTGACCGTTTCGAAGCCGCGATGCGGATGATCCGGAAAGCCGCCGATGTAATCCGCCGCCTCGTCCGAGCGGAACTCATCGAGCAGCAGGAACGGATCGAGCTCGGAAAGGCCCGGTCGTCCGATGATGCGATTGAGCTTGACGCCGTCGCCATCGCTGGCCGGCAGGGCGGCGAATACACGCTCGACTGCGCGCACTGTCCGCGGTTCGACCTCGCTTGCGACCGTAGAGGTTTTGGTGTTCTGAGCCATGATCGATATCTCCTGAGCAAGCAAGACACGCATATGGGGTCATGTTGTCGAAACGAAAGACCCTTCACGAGAGTCGAACAATTCGTGCAAAACGGCTGAGCGAGCCTGGCCGAGATGGCAGCGCCTGGGCGGTGTGGAGCTGCGAGCGGCCGCTAGTCCGCCTGCCCGATGTCCTGACGCCTGATCTTGCCGGCTGCGGAGAGCTGGAACCGGAGGCAACTGCAAAAATTCCCCCACTGCTCGGAGTCGAACGGTTGACCCGATGAGCGGCACGGCGCTGCTCGATGTGCTGGGTAGCTTGCTCCTGTAATGGCAAGATCCGAGAAGGGCACTGGCACAGCGCCCTTTCGTTCGACCTATCAGCGGCCTGGTTCGTCGGCTTTGCGGCCGGCCTCGAACAGGAACCAGATCCTCCGCTCGGCTTCGTCGATCCAGTTTTCCAGCAGGCTCGCGGTCGCGACATCGCCATGCTCGTCGCACACGTTGTGCGTCTCGCGCATGTGTGCGGCCAGCTGCATGTTGTCGTCGCGCAACTCGGCGAGCATGTCCTGCGGCGTGACGAAATCAGCGTCGTTGTCCAGCACGCGCTGCAGCCCGGCGATGTGTCCGATCGAGCGTAACGTCGTCCCGCCGAGCTTGCGCACGCGCTCGGCGATCGGGTCGGTCGTGTCGTAGAGCTGATCCGCCTGCTCGTCCAGCAGCAGGTGATAGTCGCGGAAGTGAGGTCCCGAGACATGCCAGTGGAAGTTCTTGGTCTTCATGTACAGCGCGTAGACATCGGCGAGCAGAATGTTCAAAGAGCCGGAGATGTCCTGCGTGGCGCTCGCGCTGAGACCGGTTGGGGTCTTGAGCGGCGCTTTGCGTCGTGCAACTGCGTCCTTGGTCGTCATGGTTCACTTTTCCCTTTAGAAATACCGGATCGAACGTCGGGCTCGATGGGCGTCGTTGATACAGTTTGCCTTATGATCCTGAGCGCTGCAGCAAGCAGAACGGTTGCGGCCTACGCGACCGCGACGGCCTTCGGCTCCGATGGAACGGCAATCTCGCGCAAGACTTTGTGCACGAACTGAACGCTGATGGACCCTTCGCCGACGGCGGATGCGATGCGCTTGGTGCTGCCTGAACGGACGTCGCCGACCGCGAATACACCCGGCAGCGAAGTCTCGAGCAGATGCGGCGTGCGCTGCAATGGCCAGCGTGCGCGCGTGAGATCCGCGGTGCTCAGATCGGAACCGGTGCGCACGAAGCCCTTGTCGTCGAGAGCCACGCAATCGATCAGCCACTTGGTGTTGGGTACGGCGCCTGTCATCAGAAAGACATGGCCGATGTCCCGGGTATCCGATGCGCCGCTCAGATTGCAACGCCAGCTGATGCGTTCGAGTCGATCGCTGCCTTCGAGCGCGGTCAGCTCGGTGCGCGTGTGCAGCGTGATGTTAGGGCTCTCTTCGATGCGCCGTATAAGATAGCGCGACATCGAATCGGCCAATCCGTCCGCGCGAACCATCAGATGGACATGCCGGCAGGCTGCCGCCAGAAACACGGCCGCCTGGCCGGCCGAGTTACCGCCGCCGACGATCACGACCTCCTGGTCGGCACATAGCTTTGCTTCAAGATACGTCGCCGCGTAGTAGACGCCGACGCCGACAAAGCGAGACAGATTGTCGAGCGCAAGCTCACGATACTGCGCGCCGGTAGCGATCACGATGACACTTGCAAGCACCACGCGGCCGTCGGACAGGTCGATCGAGTACGGACGCTGGTCGCAGTTGAGCCGCAGGACCGTCGAGGCGATTTCGATGTTGGCGCCGAATTTCTGAGCCTGCGTAAGCGCGCGACCCGCCAGCGCCTGACCCGAGATACCGGTCGGGAAGCCGAGGTAGTTCTCGATTCTCGAGCTGGTTCCGGCCTGGCCTCCGGGTGCGACGGACTCGAGCACATACACATCGAGTCCCTCGGATGCGCCATACACGGCTGCGGCGAGACCCGCAGGCCCGGCTCCGACCACGATCATGTCGTGCACCGTGGCCGTGTCGACGGTCGGATTCATGCCGAGAAACTCGGCCATCTCGTTCAGGCTCGGATTCTTCAGGACTGTGGCACCGCGTCCGATGACGACTGGAACGTCGTCGAATCCGACGTGAAAGCGATCGAACAGCTCCTGCACACCCGGGTCGCTGTCGACGTCTACGCTCACATAGGGGTACGCGTTGCGCGTGAGAAATTTGCTCAAGCGCAAGGTGTCGCCGGAATGTCTCGAGCCGACCAGCATCAGATCGCTCTTCCCGAACGAGAGCATCCCGACGCGGCGCAGGATGAAGGCCCGCATCATGATCTCGCTCAGCTCTGCGTCGGTCTGGACGATATGCCTCAAGTCCTCGTCCGGGATCGAAAGGATTTCGCCGGACTCGCGCACGCGGATACGCGCAAGGCCCGCCACGCCGCGCAGCGTGCTCATCTCGCCCGCGAACTCGCCCGATCCGACCACCGTCAGCATCTCCTCGCCGGCCATGCCCGGCACGACGATTTCGATGCTGCCCGACAGTACGACCAGCAGATCACGATGGCGCTGGCTCGGCTCCGCGAGAATATCGCCAGCTTTCACCAGCCTGTGCCGGCCGTGCACGTCGAGGCGCGCAAGTTGCTGCGGGGTGAGCTTCGGGAACACCTGCTCGCGGCGCTTTTCGAGGAGATCGCTGGCCATCGTGTCTGTTGCGTCTGTGATGATCTGTGCAGGATAGTCCCGACGGACGCGGGACGATTGCATTTCTTTGCTTCCGTTTCGCGCTTCTTGCTGTTTTTTTACGGGCAGCCTTCACGAGCTGCACGAGAGCATCGAGCAGCCGGCACGATGCCGGGCCCAATCCGGTCGGCGCTGCGCGAACTGTTCGCGCACGGGCTGATCGTCATAGGGCGTGCGCAGCACGTCGAGCAATTCATGGATGCCGGAATCATCGCCTTGCTCGGCGCGATCGATCGCGAGCTGCGCCAGATAGTTGCGCAAAACATAACGCGGGTTGACAGCATGTATGCGCTCACGCCGCTCCGACTGCGTGAGTCCGTCCTTGCGGACACGTGCGGCGTAGCGCTCGAGCCACGCGTTGAATTCCGGTTCACCCTGTTTCCGCTTCGCTTCGTCGTAGAACGCATCGTGCAGCGGCCCGAGCGTCGGCGCATCGATATCGACTTCCGACAGCGCGCGAAACAGCAAGGTCATGTCCACTTCGGCCGATTGCATCAAGGCCTGCAGCGAATCCATCAGCTCGATGTCTCCATCGAGACATTCGATCAGTCCGAGCTTCGCTGCGACGTTGTCGCGATCGGCGGCGGTGAATGTGTCCACGTAACGCTGCAGCCCCGCGTGCAGCGGATCGACGGAAGTGAAGGCGGGCACCAGTGCGTTCGCGAGCTGGCCGAGATTCCAGTACGCAATCTGCGCTTGCTGGCCGAAGCGGTAGCGGCGCCCCTGCGCGTCGGTCGTGTTGGGCGTCCAATCGAGGTCGAAGTCGTCGATCCAGCCGTACGGTCCGTAGTCGATCGTCAGGCCGAGGATCGACAGATTGTCGGTGTTCATTACGCCGTGCACGAAGCCGACGCGCATCCAATGCGCGACCATGCGGGCGGTGCTCTCGGCCACTTGTCCGAACCACTCGGCGTAGAGCTGTTGATCACCGCTGAAGCGGGCAGCGAGCTCCGGAAAATCGCGCTGTATCGTGAAGTCGATCAGCTGCTTGAGCAGAGTCACGTCGCCGCGCGACGCGGGCAACTCGAAGTTGCCGAAGCGGATGAACGAAGGTGCGACGCGGCACACGATCGCGCCGGGCTCGGCTTTCGGATGGCCGTCGTAGAACATGTCGCGCACGACTTCCTCGCCGGTCGCGACGAGGCTCAATGCGCGCGTTGTCGGCACGCCGAGATGGTGCATCGCCTCGCTGCAGAGAAACTCCCGAACCGAAGAGCGCAATACCGCACGGCCGTCGGCGCTGCGTGAATATGGCGTGCGGCCCGCACCCTTGAGCTGCAGCTCCCAGCGCTCGCCGGCCCCGTTGATCGTTTCGCCGAGGGTGATGGCTCGGCCGTCACCGAGCTGGCCGGCCCAGTGGCCGAACTGGTGACCGCCGTAGTTCGCTGCGTAGGGCTGCATGCCATCCAGCAGTGCGTTGCCGCCGAAGATCTGAGCGAACGCCGGCGATTTGATCTCGGCCTCGTCGATGCCCAGCAGGGTGGCGACTTCGCGCGAGTAGGCCATGAGCCGCGGCGCAGCCACCGGCGTGGGATCTACGCGCGAGAACAGTGCGCCATGCACCTGTCGCAAGCGTGGCCCGGCTTCCGGGTCGGCGGGTAGTTTGCGTACGAACGTGTTATCGAAACGAAGGGCTTGCATCAATGGGAAGCGAGGAGTCGTGCTGGTTCGCGATTGGCGCAGGACGCAGAGCTTATCGCAATTCCAAACCCCACCGCGGTTGAGGTTATGGGTCCCCCTCGGGCAGCTCCCACCGCCCCGGCCACTACGGGGGCATCCCTCGGGGACGAAGGGAGAATTACGTCGCTCCCCTCCGTTTTCAAGGAGGGTTGGCGCGAAGCGACCGGCAGGGCGCGGCCCTGCCTGGCAGCTCCGGTAAACTGCTGCCTTTTCGACCGTCGTCATTCAACCCCAGACACGCAAAGGAACGAAGTGAAGCGAGCGCTAGTGATCTTGATCGCCCTCACGTCTTCTGCACTGGCCGGTGCACAAGATTTCCTGCAGCAGTGGCGCGATAGCGCGGCCAAAGCCATGAATGAGTTTCGGAGCGCCCACGGAGCGGACATCCAGGCCGCAGGCTGGCGCTTCGTGACTGCCGTTACAACGCCGGAGGGCGTTCCGAGCGCCGATGTGTTCGTGAAGGACGTGAAGGTCCAGGACGGATCGATCCGTTCCGCATCGGTGCTGACCGTGGCCTATGTTCCGGTTCCGGCCTTCGACGTGCCCGAGTATCAGTCGTCGCGCGCGCTGGTCTGGTTCGATTGCAAGCAGGAACGCTACGAGCAACGCGGCATCGCCCGCTATGCGTCCATGAATGGTGGCGGCACACCGACTTCGGCGGATGCGGAGAAGCCGGTGACCGCAGCTCCGCAGATGCAAGCCGTCGAGGCAGAGTCTACGCAGAGCACGTTGCTGACGGCGGTCTGTTCGGCAACGCTGTAATCTGCGAACGGTCCGTTCCCGAGCAGATATACATTTCCCTCCCCTTCAAGGGGAGGGCTAGGGTGGAGATGGGTGCAGTGAAACACGAATCGATCGAAGCACTACCCTCGGTTCTCGGGGAACTCTCATATCTCGCGCCCGGCATCGACCGCGCGCAAGTCCGAGTTTTTCCGCCGAGCAGTGGGCTTGCCGCCGAGCGCCCGGCATCGACTCCGTGCACCGTGCCGATTCACGATGCGCGGCCGATCGCGAGCGACCTTCATCTCGACGAGCAGGGATTCGAGCTGCATTCACGCCGCTCCGCGTTCGCAGACTTCTACGACGAAGCCGCGGTGCGAGAGCGCTACTATCCGGAAGTGCAAGCGATTGTACGCAGCCTCATCGGCGCGCTCGAAGTCGTTGTGTTCGATCACAACGTGCGCAGCGCTGTGCGTGCGGCCCGCGGCGAGCTCGGGGTGCGCCTTCCGGTCGATCAGGTGCACAACGACTACACACTCGAGTCGGGACCGAAGCGCAAGCTCGAAGTCCTCGAAGCGGCCGGCCGCTCTGATCTCGCCAATCACCCCGTGGCGTTCGTCAATTTGTGGCGGCCGATCGTAGGACCTGTCTGTGACAATCCTCTCGCCGTGTGCGACGCGCGCAGCATCTCACCGAAGGATCTCGTGATTACCGACATCCATCATTTCGGAGAGGGAGATATGGAAGTACCTCGCCATCGCGGGCAGATCTATTCGGTGCACTACAGCGACGCGCACCGCTGGTATTACGTATCGGAGATGCAGCCTGACGAGCTGTTGCTGTTGAAGTGCTACGACTCGCGGGCGGACGGCCGTGCGCGCTTCATGCCGCATACCGGATTCCGCAATCCGGCGTGCCCGGTCGATTTCGTGCCGCGCGAGAGCATCGAGGCGCGGACGCTCGTGGTGTTCAACGAAGTTACCTGAGTTTCCTTCGCGAATCGGCTTTTTGCCTCGACCTCTTCTCGAGAGGGCCGCGCTCAAGCTCGACCCCCAGTCGCAATGGCTGCATGAGCTCGACGCGCAGACCATGAACCAGGCGCGACAATGGGCAAAGGCGAATCGCTTACCGGCAAAAGACTTGCCGAGTCAACCCGCGAAGTGGGATCAGGCGTGGAGTCGGGATTCGTCACGCAGCAAGGTGTCGCACACACAAGACACAATGCTTCAACGCGGCTCGCAAGCGGCCAGTTGATTTATCCACCGGCAACTGTGGGTAACTCTGTTGATGGTTTCGAGCGCGGCGCCAGCGGCCAGCGCTTATAACTCGATGCCGAAAAATCGCTCACGAAATAAGCGGCGCGATATGCTCAGCGGCTCTCCTCGGCGTCCTCCGACTTGCACGTTGGAAAGTACGCCAGCAGCGCGGGTCCGAACCGGAAGTCCGTGAAAGCACACAGATCGAGGAAGGTGCCGTAGCAGTCGGATTCGGATTCGACGCTGCAGTACTGCTGTCCAAAGCGCGTCGCTACGGCGGTGTAGAGCGTGCCGCCTTCCGTTCGCTCGGGGCGCATC
>Ga0207674_10010842_pt1 | contig 10274 bp, 10 predicted proteins | sample KBSCornC72_FD_184303 | JGI IMG/M metagenome (GOLD analysis project Ga0207674, IMG submission 184303) | Corn rhizosphere microbial communities from Kellogg Biological Station, Michigan, USA - KBS Corn C7-2 (SPAdes) (version 2) | ecosystem: Host-associated > Plants > Roots > Rhizosphere > Soil ...
CGTCGCGAAGGTCTGAACCACGAGAATGCGGTAGAATCGCCGGCATGTGCGGGCGTTACACGATTCGGCGGCCGGGGTTGCTCGCGAAGCTGGTTTACCAGGAGGAGTTCGAGGAGTTCAGCGAGATCCGCCTGACCTCCCTGCCGCCGAACTTCGGTATTCGGCCGACGACCTCGGTGCCGATCGTCCGGTTCAACCAAGCCAAGCGGCGCGTGCTGGGGGAAGCGACCTGGGGCTTCATCCCCTTCTGGAGCAAGGGCAAGCCCGGACGAATGCCGATCAACGCGGTGTCAGAATCCGTCGCCACCAACGGCATGTTCCGCGAGTCGTTCAAGCGGCGGCGCTGCCTGATCCCGGCGGACGGCTTTTATGAGCCGAAAGGGCCCAAGACGCAAAAGCGCCGCCAGCCGTACTTCTTTCGCCGGCCCGACGACGACGTCTTCGCGTTCGCGGGATTGTGGGATCGGTGGACTGCCCCGGAGGGAGAGGCGGTGGAGACGTGCGTGCTGCTGACAGTCGGCCCGAACGAATTGATGCGCCCGATCCACGACCGGATGCCGGTCATCCTGCGGCCCGACGCGTACGACCGGTGGATGGACCGCGACGTGCCCGGCGAAGGTGTCGCCGAGCTTATGAAACCGATCGGCGACGAGTTCCTGGAGACCTGGGCGGTTCGGGATATGGAGCGGGATCCGGAGACGAACCGGGGGATGCGCGGGGACGGGACGACGTACCGTGAGCTGTAGATCACGGGCGCCCGGTCGTCGCTTCGCCCATCGACCGACGAAAGGGACGGGAGCGTTCATTTTCCGGCGTTTTGCGCGGCGAATGCCAGAGCGACTGCCGAAAGTTCTTGCGTTGTCGAGCGCCGAGCGGCAATCTATCGGCGGTGCCGATCGACCCCATTAAGTTGCCCGTGCTGGCCGAGCGCAAGCTGGACGAGAACTGGCGGTTCCGCGAGTTCCTGAAATCCCGCTGCAAACTGGCCGACGATGAGCTGGACCAGGTAGTATTCGAATTGACCCGCCGGATTTGGGCCGGCATCGATTGCACCGCCTGCGCCAATTGTTGCAAGACCGTTCGCCCCACGCTCGACGACGCCGACGTCGAAAAACTGGCGCGGCGCCTGAAGATGCGGCCGGAAGAATTGGTCAAAACATTTCTCGTCCCGAACGACTCGGATGGGGAGAACCGCTGGCAGACGCGAAGCGCGCCCTGCCCGTTCCTCGAGAATAACCACTGCGGCGTGTACGACGATCGCCCCGCCGACTGCCGCGGCTATCCCTATCTGTACGAGCCGGATTTCGTGTACCGGACGATCGCCATGATCGAGCGCACGCCCACCTGCCCGATCGTGTTCGAAGTAATGGAGGCGCTCAAAGAATCCGTCGGCTTCCACCGGCGGTCGAAACGCCGATAAAGGCTTTACACCGGATGCGCGCCGCGCACCGAGGTGCATAAAAAATCCCGGCGGCGCGAATCCGTTTCGCGCCGCCGGGGGCAACTACATCCCTGTCTCTCGAGCCCACGCGCGCTCCGGCGCGGAATGTCGGGTCTGCGTCGTGCAATCCCTTCCGCCGGCAAGGGGGTCAGATCTTCCCGGCGCCGGGCCTCGTGCCCGGAACTATCGTCCTGAAAAAACTCGTTCGCGTTCAGGGAACCGGATCTCTCTCGCGCGCGCTTGCAGTCCTCTCTCCCAAAACTCAGGCGGCGGTGATATTGCCGCGGGTGGCGGCGGCACCGGCCTTGCGCGCCTGGGCCTTGCGAATACGCCGCGTGCGACCGACCGTCTGCTGCTCGAAGCTGGCGCGCTTGGACGGGTTGTCGTTGGCGACTTCGACCGCCGTCGCGGCGTCGGGGGCGTACAGATCCGCGCCGATCTCTTCCGCCAAGCCCTCGGCCCGCTTGTAGATCCCGCCGCAGCACATGATCTGCATGTCCGGACAGCTATTCACTTCCCGCAAATAATCGATCAGCTTGCGGACGGCGGGCACGGCGCTGGGGAGCGTCCCATACATGATCACCAGGTCCGGGCGGTGATCGCCGATCACCTTGAGCACTTCGTCGTTAGGCACGCCGCCACCGCAGAAGCGGACCGTCCAGCCGTCGGACTCGAAGAGGTCGGCGCAGAGTTGGCCGCCGAGTTCTTCGGGTTCGTCGTCGCCGCAGAAGATGGTGACCTTGCGGCCGTTGGACGCCTCGCGGGGAAGCTTGGCGGCCAGTTGATCGGTCAGGGTGCGGTTCAGGCGAGTGGCGAGGTTCAGGGTCGATTGGCTGATGCGATCTTCGCGGTAGAGGGTCTGGATCAGCTCCATCGTCGGCCAGATCAGCTTGACGAGGAGGTCGTATTCGCCGATGCCGCGGTTGAGGGCCTGATCGATGCAGGCGCGGCAGGCGTTGCGGTCGCCGGCCAGGAGGGGTTCCAAATAGTTCTGCGACAGGGTGTTAGAGACGGCTTTCGACATGGGATGCGTTCTCCGGACATGGTCAGTCGCCGAACTGTTCCAAGCTCCGGCAAATGCCTGTATTCACATTCGGAGGCGTCCCTGCCGTCCGCTACACGTTCGTCGTGTTAATTTGGGTAACTCACGACAAGCTATGTATCGGAGGGTACGGTCGAAAGGCTTTATCTATTTTAACATTTTAACGGGATCTGCCAAATTGGAGTGCGTTATATTTTCTGCAGTTTCGTCACTCGCCCCACGTCCACCCATTCTGAAATGTAAATGCTCCCGTCCGCGTCGAAGGCGGCGTCGTGGGGGCAGACGAAGCGGCCGGGCTTGAACTGGTCGCGTGGTTTGGTGCGGAGGGCGCGAACTTCGGCGAACGTGGTGAAGCCGTCGCCGAGTTGGGCGACGATCTTGTTGTCCTCATCGATCAGCGTGACGACCGCGTCGAGATCGGGGATGACGACCAGGTTCTGACGCCGATCGAAGTGGCGCGGCGAGCGGACGTGCGTCGGCAGGACGCTGTGGTGCTCGCAGGCGAGGTTGAAGGCGTGCAGGCGGCCGGGCTTCTGGCCCTTGGGGTCGTTCTCGGCGACGACGACGAGCGGCTCCTTCCCGCGCGCGTCGACGTAGAGGCCGTGCGGGTGGATGGTGGCGCCGACGCCGTCGCCCGGACCGCCGAAGGTTTTCTTGTAGTTCCCATGCTTGTCGAGGTGGTGGATGAACCACGAGCCGTAACCGTCGGCGAAGTAGACGTCGCCGCTCGGCGCAACGGCGACGTTGGTGGGCGTGTACTTCAGGTCCTTGTGCGTGTCGTAGAAGGGGGGCTTGGCGACGTGCCAGAGGACTTGGCCGTCGAGCGTGGTCTTGAAGAGGCCGCGGGCCATGTCGGTGATGTAGAAGAGTTCGCGGCCGTCTTCGACGATCAGGTCGAAGCCGTGGGCGGCGCCGAAGAACTGCTCGCCCCACGAGCGGAGGAACTTGCCGGTCTTGTCGAAGACGACGACGGTGTCTTTGACCGGCGAGGTCTTGCGCGAGGTGTGGAGGACGTAGACGTTGCCCGCATTGTCCACCGCGACGCCGTGCGTCAGGCCATATTGGATGGTTTCGGGGAGTTGGCCCCAGTCGTGCAGGCAGCGGTAGCGGTATTGGCCTTCACCGAGAATGGGCACCTCGTCAGGCGCGGCAGATATGCGTGCATTGATTAGTGCGCCCGTTCCCATCGCCACTGTGCCGGCGAGAAACTGTCGGCGGGTGAAGTCGCGTTTGCCCATTCGTCGCCTCCGAAAAGTGAGGGTACATGATGCCGTCGAGCGGGCAAGTGGATCAACCGGCGACCGGGCCCTGGAGACAATTCTGAGATTCCTGTTGACAATCCCGCATGCGTACTCTATTTTTTAGAGAACTCTAACCGGAGTCGTTATGACACAGTCCCAGCAGCTTTCAGAAGACCTGAGTTACGTCCGTCACGCCGTCGCCCGCAGGGAGACGACGCAAAACATCCCACCCGCCATCGCGTGGGCCGTCGCGGTTTACGTCGGCGTAGGGTACGCGATGCTCGATTTCCAACGCGGCTGGTCCGGGCTGTTTTTCCTCGTCGGCGGCTTGGCGTTGGGCGTCGTCTGCTGGCTGATGGGACGGCGTGAGTCATATCGCGAAGGGCAGTTCGACCGCGACGAGGTCATGCGCATCTGGCTGCACTGGGGCAGCATCGTCCTGGCGATCGCGGGCGTCATCGGCCTGGCGATGTCGCGCGGGCTGCGGGGGGAGATCGTCGGGCAATACATCGCGCTGACGATCGGCATCATCTACTTCCTGGGCGGCGTGCACTTTGACCGGACACTGCTCTGGCTCGGGCCGATTTTGATGGCGGGGAGCATCGCGATCAGCTACGTGCCGCGGTACGGGTGGACGGCGCTGGGGATCGTGATCGCGCTGGGGTTGGTGATTCCGACGCTTGTCCGGGCGCGGCCGGTGCGCGTGGCCAACTCGGATGCGGCGGCGGGGTGAGATGGCGTGGCGCGCGCGTAGGAGCTCATCCCTATTCCCAACGTTTCTCGACCGCTAAGCCGCAAGCGGAAAGTAATCGCATTCGTCTAAACTTCCCATTCCATTCATGCCGAACGAATCGCCATCCAAATCCACCAACGGGCTTGATCAGCTCGACCCGTTGCTTCAACACCGCAGTCGCCTGGGGGCGTGTGTGCTGTTAAGCACTGTGGACGCCCTGACGTTCTCGCGACTCAAGGCGCTGCTCGGGGAGACCGACGGCAATCTCGGCGCGCAGCTCCGCAAGCTTGAAGAGGCGCAGTACATCACCGTCCGCAAGGAATTCGCCGACCGCAAGCCGGTGAGCTGGTACACCCTGGCCGCCCCCGGCCGCGCGGCGCTCAAGCGGCACCTGCGCGCGATGGAAGCGGTCATCAAGTCCGCCGATGTTTGACGCGCCGCACGCACGCGCGCGCTGCCTTCGCGGGATCGTCAGCACTACAATCCCGCCAACATGCGAACCTTCGACAGCCTCTCGGAACGGGAAATCCTCGCCCTGGCGATCGGACAGGAAGAGCAGGACGCCCGGATTTACGGCGACTTCGCCGACGGATTAAAGGAACAGTATCCCGCCACCGCCGAGATTTTCCGGCGGATGCAGCAGGAGGAGAACCACCACCGCCAGCGGCTGTTCGACCTGTTCCGCGAGAAGTTCGGCGAGCACATCCCGTTGATTCGGCGCGAAGACGTGAAGGGGTTCGTCAAGCGGCGACCCGTGTGGATGACGCGGCCGCTGGGCCTCGACGTGGTTCGCAAGCAGGCCGCCCTGATGGAGCTGGAGACGGCGCGGTACTACGAGCGCGCCGCCGCCCGCACGACCGACGCGTCGATCCGGCAGCTATTAGGCGATCTCGCGCTGGAAGAGCGCGGCCACGAGCACCTCGCCGACACGCTCGAGAAGAAAATCCTCACACCCGAGGCGAAGAAAGAGGAGGCCGAAACCGCCCGCCGGCTGTTCGTGCTGCAAGTCGTGCAGCCGGGCCTGGCGGGCCTGATGGACGGCAGCGTTTCGACGCTGGCGCCACTGTTCGCGGCGGCGTTCGCCGCCGCCAAGGCCGGCAGCGCGTACGGTGGCGGTTACGCCCACTGGGAGCCGTTCAAGGTCGGCCTCGCCGCCAGCATCGGCGCCGGCATATCCATGGGTTTCGCCGAGGCATTGTCGGACGACGGCTCGCTCACCGGCCGCGGCCGCCCGATCCTCCGCGGCCTGGTCTGTGGCCTGATGACCACCGTCGGCGGCATCGGGCACACGCTCCCCTATTTGATCCCCCACTTCCGCACCGCAACGACCGTCGCGATCATCGTGGTCGCGATCGAACTGATCGTCATCTCCTGGATCCGCCACCGGTTCATGGACACGCCGTGGGTGTCCGCCACCGTGCAGGTCATGCTGGGGGGGGTGTTAGTGTTCCTCGCGGGGATATTGATCGGGAGCGCGTAACGTATGGTATAATAAACTGGAGATGCCGATGAATATTTCACTGAGCGACGAAACGCAACAACTGCTCGAGCGACAGATGAAAGAACGTGGCGATTCGTCCCCGGACGAAGTTATCCGCGCGGCTTTGGAGACGTTGGAAAGCCAGACGCTCGATGACCTTGACCCGGATACGCTCGCCGCGATCGAACGAGCCGAGGCCGAAATCGCCCAAGGAGAAGGCATCCCTTTAGACGAGGCATTCGAGCGGTTGCGCAGGAAACACCTCGGTTCGTAGGCTTGCACGGATGCCGCAGAATTACGTCGTCATCGTGCAGGCGGAAGCGTTCCGAGACCTCGACGAGATTCTCGATCACGTCGGTCGTCAATCATCTCAAGGGGCGGCTCAGTTGATTGATCGGTTATGGAATGCGATGCAATCACTGAGTGAATTCCCCCGGCGCTATAAGGTGTATCGAACACGGAAGGAGCCGCGATACGCAATTCACTCGATGCCGGTCCGGCCATACGTCGTCTATTATCGCGTCTCGGATAGTCCGGCTTGCGTGCGAATCTTGACGGTGCGTCATGCGGCGCGTCGCCGACCGCGGGACATTTAATCGGTCAGCTCCATAAACCTTCGCGAGTCGAGATTCGGTTCGCCTACCGCTTCGCCGACGCCGCCGGCATGCCCGGCACCGTATATACCCGCCACCCGTACGGTTCGATCGATTCCCCGTTAAACGTCGCCTTGTCCTCGTCGTCGTTGTTCAGCACGATGAGATACGTCGTGCCCTTGTAGTAGCGCGCCGCGCCGATCAGCGGCTCGGGCAGCGTCGTCAGGCGCGCGCCGGCGGCGTGCAGGATCGGCGCGAGCTGCTGCAATTGGCCGTTGATCTTCACCATCTCCTCTTCCAACTCCGGCGGCGTGGCGTCGTTGCCGTTGCCGAACTGCTTCCCCTTATTCGCCTTCTTGCCCGGCGATTCCGGGAAGTAGGCGATCAGCCGCGCGCCGTGGATGATCGACCCGACGATCTCCGCCCGCATCTCGCCGACGGTCGGCTCGCGGCCTTCGGGCGCGATCCCCTGGTTCGAGCACTCGATAAACGCCCCCACCGGCTTGCCCTTGCTCCAGACGCTCAGTCGCTCGACCGCCGTCCACAGATGGCTCAGCGGATAGCGGTCGGCGTTGCGGTTCTTCACGTACCAGTCCACGAAGGCGATGTCGCACGCCTGCATGTAGGCCGTGTTCTGCTCAATGACCGCCTTGGACGGGTTGGTCATGACGAACTTGTCCCCTTCCATGTTGAGGATCGCCTTCATCTTCGGGTTACTTTCCTTGAACGCGTCGTACTGCTCTTTCATGTCCGCCGGGCTTTTCTTGTGCAGGACCGGCTCGTCGAGCATCGAGTAGGCGATCAGCGTTGGATCGGTCTTGTCGAACGACGGGTCCAGCGCCGGCTCCATGAACTCGGCCGGGTAGCGCCACATCTTCAGGCCCGCGGCGCTGGCCTTGGCGACGTATTCCGCCAGCGGCTTTTCCTTCGGGTTGATCCGCTGGTTGAACCACGCGACGTTAATGCCGCGCTTGGCCCACTTGTCCAGGTCGTACATGCTGGGCACCCAGCAGGCGATCGTGAACGTGTCGGACTCGAACCCGGGCGACGGCACCGAGCCGCGCAGGTCCAGCGTCCCCTTGTACGCCTTGAGCGCCGGCAGCGCCGGCGTGGACACCGACGCTTGGTTCGAAGCGCCGGCGGCGACACCGGCGGCCAACAACACGCCCATCAACGGCAGTAACAACATCGACTTCATGAGTACGGCCTCAAAATAACGATCACGCGCGCGGTACACGTCCTGACCCCGGAGTGGGAAAGGCTACTACGCACCGGCGAAGAACTACAACGTCGAAAGATTTCCAGACCAACGACTTGCCCCCGCGGATTAACAAGTCTTATCGAACCCTCGCGCCCAAGGCCTTGAACCTTATCCGATTCAGAGATTTGGCAGGGGGGCGTAGCTGATCAACCTTAACGTATACCCGTAGCGTCATCTTCTCGTCGCCGATGTCAAAGTGGGCGGCTTCGGTCAACCCGCTGGGGATCGGGGGTGGCGGGCGGTTGTTCTTCGTCTGGGCGATGACGACCGTCGTTGGCCTTGCCGCCAGCGCCTGCTCCAATTCCGCGGCGGTCGGCAGGCAGGGGACAACCGTGCGCAAGTTCCAGATCAGCGGAAAACTCGGGTCTTTCGCGTAAAACACGTAAGGCCGATCGCCGAACGACCCGCGCAACGTTGCGGCCGCCGTCCGGTGACTGACTCCCTGCAACGACGGGATCCAGTACCCGATCATTACCGCAAACCCGACCCCCAGTCCGGCGATCAGCGCCGCCACTCCGGCCCCCAATCCGCGGGCCCGCCAAACGACCGCTGTGATCGTCGCAGCCAGAATAATCAGCCCCATCACGCCGAAATCCAAGGGCCCGACGCTGCCGCGTGAGTGGCGCGCCATCCAGAAAACCCCCACCGGCGCCAGCGCCATCAGCCCAACCGTAATGCCCATCACCCAGGCGACTGCGCGGGCGTCCCGTTCGTCCGTCGTCCAACCACGATAAACCGCCAAGGCCCCAAGCATCGCCAGGCCCGGCGCCAGCGGCACCAGGTAATGATCCTGCTTGTTCCCGATGCAGCATAGGGGGATCAGGATCACACCCACCCAGATCAGCGCCGCGCGTCCCGCCGCCGAGGCACGCCAATCCCGAATCGCCCAGATCAGCCCCAGCACGAACAGACCGCTCCACGGCGCGGTGGCGCGCAAGAGCCACGGAAAGTACTCGTAGAACGGCCCCACGTGGTCCTCGCCGGCAGTGACGACCTTCATCTCGTCAATCAGCACGTGCGCGTCGGGCGACGTTCGCGCGTACAGAAACCACCAGCCGGCGACCACCGCCGCCGTCACCGGCCCGCCGGAGATGGCGAACCGCCGCAGCGCCCCCCAGTTCCGCTCAACAATGACCCAGACAATGAAAAAGAGCACCGGGAAGACGCCGGGCGGTCCCTTCGCCAGCACCGCCAATCCCACTGCCGCGCCCGCGAGGTTGAAAGCGAGGACGGACGTTCGCCGGGACGCCTCGCGCGCCGACCCGCGCCAGAACCAGTACATTGCCGCCGCCACGAAAAGCCCCGCCAGGCTGTCGGTCTCGGCAAGGCGGAAGTGGCGGAAGAACATGTAGCTCGTCGCCAGGATCCCCGCCGACAGCAGCCCGAACCGCCGGTCGAAGAGCCCGCGCCCGAAGCGGTAAAGCACCGCGATCGTCAGCCACCCCGCCAGCGCGAACGGCAACCGCCCGGCGAATTCGTTGACACCGAAGAGACGAAATCCACCCGCCGCCGCCCAGTATGCGAGAGGCGGCTTGGCCAGGCGGACGTCGCCGTTGAGTTTCGGGATCATCCACTGTCGCCACCCCGTCGACGCGAACATCTCGCGCGCCGTCTCCAGCACCCGCGCTTCCTGCGTTCGCTGCGCCACCGGCCGGCCCAGTCCCGCCAGGAGTAACAATAGGGAGATGACCCACAAGCCCAACAGCCCGGCGCGTGAAACCCGGAATACCCAAGACGCTTCGCTCACGCGCGGGAGGTTAACGTAAACACCTCGCCGGCGGAATCGCACCCAGGATGCGCTGTCGTCCAGTTCCTCGGGCTGTCGCACCGGCGCTCAACCCTGACCGCTATTGCGGTTCCGGATTTCGGCCAATCGGAATTCGCCCAGCGGCCGGTCGCCGTCGATGACGCGCAGGCTATCGGCGATCTCCGCACCGAAGTTGCGATCGAGTTTCCAGTTCACCAGCGCGACGACGCACATCGAGATCAGCCCGCCCAGCGTCGCCATGGCCATGTCTTTTTGGGCGTCCCACTCGTCCCCCTGGGTCCCGAGGAAGGCTGCGCCGGCATCGCCACCGGCGATGGCGGCGTAGGCCCACTCGATCAGCTCGTACAGCATCGAGAACGACATCGTCACGTCGAGCGGCAGGTAGTAGCCCCAGAATCCCCGCACCCGCGCGATCCGCAGGAACATCTCCCGGATCGGGTACGCCATCAGGAACCCGAACGAAAAGTGCACCAGGCGGTCGTACATGTTGCGGCCGCCGTGCAGCGGTCGGCCGAAGATCGCCTTGAACCAGTCGTTGTACGGAACCTCGGAATACGAATAGTGGGCGCCGATCGTGTGCAGCGCCAGGAATACGGCGAGGTACTGATGCGGGCCGAGCGCGATGAACGCCTCTTCAGGGCCATAGCAGGATGAACTAAGGCCGTCCGAGCCGAGGCCCACCCACGCCAGGAAGGCGACCAGCGACATCGAGTGA
>Ga0207674_10010844_pt1 | contig 10272 bp, 6 predicted proteins | sample KBSCornC72_FD_184303 | JGI IMG/M metagenome (GOLD analysis project Ga0207674, IMG submission 184303) | Corn rhizosphere microbial communities from Kellogg Biological Station, Michigan, USA - KBS Corn C7-2 (SPAdes) (version 2) | ecosystem: Host-associated > Plants > Roots > Rhizosphere > Soil ...
CGCCTAATTTAAGCCAGGCCCTGGAGGGCAAAGTTGCCGGTGTTGACGTAAGTGTTAACAGCAGCGCTCCCGGCCAGCCAGCTAAAGTACGTATCAGGGGTATTGGTTCCATTAACTCAAACGTCGATCCTGTTTATGTGGTCGATGGTGTGGTTGGTGTTGATCCAAACTCTATTAACCCTAATGATATCGCCTCTATCGAGGTATTGAAAGATGCGTCATCCACCGCAATTTACGGTGTACGCGGCGCCAACGGTATCATTATGGTAACTACTAAACGCGGGCGTTCGGGTCCGGCTCAGATAAGCTATGAGGCCAATGGCAACATTAGTGAATTATCCAGGCACATAAAAACCTTAAATGCTCAGGAATTTGTGCAGGTTTATAACCAGGCATTTGCAAACGGACAAAAGTTTGCCACTGATGGTTCAGTACAAACCCCGGCAAAAGCATTGAATCATACCAATTTCCCGTTGTTGTTTGATGCTAATGATAATCCTATTTATAACACCAATTGGGAAAAAGAAACTTATAAGCCTGCATTTTCGCAAAACCATCAATTAAATATTCAGGGCGGTAATGATAAATCGCTTTACAGTATATCGATGGGGTATCTTAACCAAAAAGGTTTGGCGCCTACGTCGGCTTTTAAACGTTACTCACTTAAGTTAACCATGGATAATAATGTCAAGGATTGGCTTAAAGTAGGAGGTAGTGTTAATTTGGTAGCCAGCCGTCAGCGTATGGTAACAGATGGCAACGGCGGTCTTAACGTTCCGCGCGATGTGATTGAAGAGGTGCCTATTTTGCCGATAAGATATCCTAACGGTACTTATGCTAATAACTATGATATTGATGGTTTAGAAGGTGCACCTAACCCTATAAACGTGGCCAATAACCGCTATACGTTAAACAATGCTACACAAATGTTGGGTAACGTTTACGCCTCATTTAAAATTGCTGAAGGCCTGGAGTTTAAAACTGATTTTGGTTATGACCTGAATACTCAGAAAAATAACTTTTATTCGGCTTTGACGCTTAAGCACTTATCTGCCGACCAGGGTGGTGTAGCCAATATTACTGAATACTCCAATTACTACTGGCAGTCTGAAAACTACCTGACCTGGAATAAGCAGGTAAACGACAAGCAAAGATTTACTGCTTTGCTGGGTTTTTCATTGAGCCGTAACGGTTTTGAACGTGTATACGCTGAAACACAAAACTTTATTGACGATTCATTTCAGTTCAATAACCTTGGTGCGGGTTCGGTTAGAAGCTCTTCGACATCTGATGCACAATCTAACCAGTTGAACTCTGTTTACGGTCGTATCAGCTATAACATTGATGAGAAATACTTATTTACCGCTACGGGCCGTTATGATGGTTCATCGCGTTTTGGTGCAAACCATAAATTTTCGTTCTTCCCATCGTTGGGCGCTGCCTGGCGCGTATCGCAGGAAGATTTCCTGAAAGATAACAACACCATATCTAACTTAAAGGTTAGAGCAAGTATTGGCGTAACCGGTAACCAGGAGATTGGTAACTACCGCTCGCTGGGTCAATACGGAACAGGGCAAACGGTGTTAAATGGTGCGGCCGCAATTACCTTACTACCAAGCTACCTGGGTAACCCCGACCTGAAATGGGAACGTACCACACAGGTAGACGGAGGCGTTGAGTTAGGATTGTTAAAGGACAGGATAAACCTGGAGGTTGATTATTATAACCGTACTACTAACGATTTGCTGCTGCAAACTCCAATTCCATGGTCTACCGGTTATACTACAGCAAACGTTTATCAAAACGTGGGTTCTGTGAGAAACAGTGGTTTTGAGTTTAACCTGACAACCGTTAACGTTAAAAGCAAAGACTTTTTATGGACCACCACATTCCTGGCAACAGCAAATAAAAACAAGGTGTTAAAATTGAATGCCGGAAATGCAGATATCTTCCCGGGACCTAATTTCCTGGGGCAGAATTATGTGATCAGGGTTGGCCAGCCAATCGGTGCATTTTATGGCATGACACGTGTGGGTACTTATAGCACCAGCGCTGCCGACGTGGCCGAAGCCGCTTCCCACGGTTTAAAACCCGGCGATCGTAAATATATTTACAACGCCGACGGCAGTCCGCGATATAGCGTACTGGGTCATGCCTATCCTGATTGGACCGGTACATTCAGCAGTTCAATGCGCTATAAAAATTGGGATTTCTCATTTGATATCCGTTTTGTGGAAGGCGTTAATACTGCCGCCAACTTCAAGCACTCCAGCGAGGACAGACAAACTATTGCCAATAGTTTGGCAACAGTGCTAAACGGCTGGACACCAACTAATCAAAATACTTATATCTCGCAGGTGCGTAATTACAAATACGCACAAGATTCGCATTTTGACAGCTGGTGGGTTGAGGATGGTTCTTTCATCCGCGGCCAAAACTTCATCCTGGGTTATAATTTCCCGGCAGAGGGTTTGAAAAAAGCAAATATCAACCGTCTGCGTATCTATGCCAGCGTCCAAAACTTATTCCTGATAACCAAATATACCGGTTATGATCCTGAGGTTGATACATTTAACTCAGGTTATGGATCTAACAGTGCGTTTTCACAAGGCTTAGACTTTTTCTCGGTACCTCGTCCGCGTATATGGAACCTGGGTGTACAAGTTGGATTTTAAAACTTAGCGCTATGAGAAACTTGAAAAAAAACGCCGAAAAGTATTTGAACCAATTTAAATGTATTGACATGAAGACCTTTAAAAATATATTAGTAGTTACATGCCTGCTGCTTGCTTGTTCATGTAAGAAGTTCCTGGACGAAAAGCCGTCGTCTTTTTTGACGCCGCAGTCAAATTTGTCCAGCGAAAAAGTAGCCCGCGCCCTGGCTAACGGGGCTTATCAAAACCTGACCGGGCTGTTAACCGGGCAAAGTGGTTCGTATGGTGGTAATACCTGGAACCTGATGGAGTTTATGACCGGTAAAGCCAATAGCGACCTGGGCCAAACCGGGTTCGTAAGTTTTCAAACATTAAATTACAGCAATACATCATTTTATTTTGACACCTGGTGGCAACAGATGTATTTAGGTGTTGGAGCAGCCAACCTGGCTATACAAAAAATACCAACCATTACCGCTGCCGATTTAAGCGATGTCGAGAAGACTAATTTGCTGGCTGAAGCACATACGTTACGTGCCTTGTACTATTTTTATCTGGTACGTATGTATGGGGCAGTGCCTGAAATAACAACACCGGCAACCAACCTGAATTTACAGATTGGCCGTACGCCGGCTAAAAAGATCTATGATGACATCATCATCCCGGATCTGTTACTGGCCGAAAAATCAACCCTGCCGTGGAAAGACCCTACAGGCAAGGTAAGTATGGGCGCTGTAGAATCGCTTTTAGCGGATGTTTACCTGACCTATGCCGGCGCAGCCATCAATGGAGGCGCTACTGCTTATGCTGAATCGGCCAAGCGCTCGCTGGCGGTAATTACCAACGGGGGATATACTTTATTCCCAAATTATACCGACATGATCAACCCTGCCAATAAAAACAGCGGCGAGTTTATCTTCCAGGTACAATATGCAGCTGCGGTGCCGGCAACCAACCCGTTAACAGCTTTAACTATACCTAACTATTCAGGCATATCTAAGTATTCAGACGAGTATGGATCGGTATATCCAACACCGCAGTTTATTGCTTCTTTCCCGGCAGGCGATAAGCGTGTTCAGGAAAAGCAGTTTTTCTACACCAGTTATCCCAGCATAAAAGACGGCAGTACGGTGACATTTAAAAATCACTACATCTATAAATGGTTTGATGTAAACGCAGTAACCACAACAGCTAAGTCTGATCTTAACTACACCATTTACCGTTTAGCCGATGTAATGCTGATGTATGCAGAAGCGCAAAACGAAGCTGATGGAGCGCCAAATGCAACTACTATAAGTAATGTAAATGCTATCAGAGCCCGGGCCGGTTTGGCGCCTATAGGGTCGCTTAGTAAAGATGCATTTGAGCAGGAAGTATGGTCTGAGCGCTATTTTGAACTATGTTTTGAAAACAAAATGTGGTTCGATATGCTGCGTACCCGAAAGGTGCGCAATGACCTGACAGGTGCGTTCGATAATTTTATAGGACACACAACAGTATTTGGATCAACATTTACTGAAAAGCAGTTGTTGTTCCCGCTTCCTAAACAGGAAACTGATGTAAATCCTAAATTATTACCAAATAATCCGGGATTTTAATTGAGGGTGTAAAAACCAAAGCGGCCGTCTTAGAAGTAAGACGGCCGCTTTGGTTTAGAGATTAGTGATTGGAGATTACGTATGATAGATTTCCTGGCCAAACTAATCTCTAATCCCTAACCTCGCCATCATCACCAAATTATTACAAAAGAACCTTAGCCCGATAGCTAATAATCCTTAAATTAGTAACCTCACACACCAAACATTAAACCATATATTCCAAATAACCATGGAAAAGAGAAGAGAATTTATTAAACAAGTAGCTGTAACCGCCGGCGGCGTGGCCTTAAGCAGCCAAACCTTCGGATTTACAAAAAGCAGTTACAAACGCATCATCGGTGCAAACGACCGTATACATGTGGCTATAGTAGGCTTAAATGGCCGTGGTGGCAGCATGTGCAGCACCTTTGCCAAACAGCCTAACTGTTTAGTGCCGGTTGTATGCGATGTGGATTCACGCACCATCCCCATTACCCAGAAAAAAGTAGCTAACGCCAGCAAAGGCGACGCCCCAAAAGGCGAAGGCGATGTACGCAAAGTACTGCAGAATAAAGATGTCGACGCTATCTATATAGCCACTCCCGACCACTGGCATGCACCATTAACTATTATGGGTTGCCAGGCAGGTAAACACGTATATGTTGAAAAACCACTGAGCCATAACCCTCATGAAGGCGAGCTAGCCGTAGAAGCGGCCCGCAAGTACAACCGTATTGTGCAGATGGGCGCGCAGCGCCGCTCATCGCCACTGGCTATGCAGTGTGTAAAAGAATTGCACGATGGTATTATCGGCCGTGTTGGTTTTGCAAAAGCATGGTATACCAACAACCGTAAAGCCTTAACCCTGAAACCGGCCGCAGTACCGGATTGGTTGAACTACGAATTGTGGCAAGGCCCTGCTCCGCGCCAACCTTACCAGGATGGACTGATCCACTACAACTGGCATTGGAGATGGATCTACGGCACCGGCGAAGCCCTGAACAACGGTACTCACGAAGTGGATCTGGCCCGTTGGGGTCTGGGCGTTGATTTGCCAATCCGTGTATCTTCTATGGGTGGCCGTTACCAGTATCAGGATGCCTGGGAAACGCCAGATACACAAATAGTAACATTAGAATATCCAAACCGGGTGATGCTGATGTGGGAAAACCGCAGCTCGAACGGTAAAAAGATTGAAGGAGCAGAGCGTGGTGTGATCTTTTATGGCGACAACGGCAGCATCAGCACAGACGGTGAAGATTACCAGGTATTCGATCTGAATGGTAAACTGATCAAAGAAGTTAAAAAACAAGGTCCGGTAGAGGATGCTTCTATCCAGGGCCGTAATACCGCCAGCCCAAGCTTAGGTATGGATTCACAGCACGTGGCTAACTTTCTTGAAAGTATTCGTGATAACAAAAAACCAAACTGCGATGTAGAGTTGGGCTATAAGAGTGTGGTGGCGATGCAGTTGGGTAACATCTCATGGAGAGTGGGCCGCGATTTGCACCTGGATCCAAAGAATGCACACATCCTTAACGATGCAGAAGCACAAAAACTATGGACCCGCACCTACGAACCGGGATGGGCGCCTAAAGTTTAATTTTTTGAACTAAACCAATTATTTCACAGTATGAGAAAATATACTGCTTTTGGCAGCGCCTTGTTAGGCGCTGCCTTAATGCTTAATACAGGTATGGTTATGGCCGACGGACCAGGAAAACCATCGCCTAAAAAAAGCATAGTTAAACATGCCGTGGTTGAACCTTCGCGCATGGCATGGTGGAACAAGGCCCGTTTTGGTATGTTTATTCACTGGGGGGTGTACAGCGTACCTGCCGGTGTTTATGATGGCAAGAAATTTCCGGGTTTGGGCGAGTGGCTTATGCACGACGCTAAAATCTCGGTAGATACCTATCAGGCCTACGCCAAGGATTTCAATCCAACCAAATACGATCCTGAAAAATGGGTGTTGATGGCTAAAGATGCCGGTGTGAAATACATTGTGATCACCACAAAGCACCATGACGGTTTTGCCATGTTCGACTCAAAAGCGAGCGATTGGAATATCGTTAAAAGAACCCCGTATGGCAAGGATGTGATCAAAATGTTGGCCGATGCCTGCCGCAAGCATGGCATGAAGCTGGGTTTCTATTACTCGCAAGCGAACGACTGGAACAATGCGGGCGGCGCTGCTGCCGGTGGCCATTGGGATAAAAAACAGGATGGCAGCTTTGATGACTACCTGGATAAAGTAGCTATCCCGCAGATAAAAGAAATTCTGAACAACTACGGCGACGTAGCTGAATTATGGTGGGACGTACCTACCGATATGACCAAAGAGCGTGCGGCAAAGATCACTCCGCTATTGGCTGCCCATCCTGAAATTGTGACCAACAACCGTTTAGGCGGTGGTGTGCAGGGCGATCTGGAAACGCCCGAGCAGTACATCCCGGCAACGGGTATCCCTGGTCGTAATTGGGAAACCTGTATGACGGTGAACGATACCTGGGGTTTCAAAACCTACGACGAGCATTGGAAATCAAGCCAAACCCTGATCCGCAATTTGGTAGATATCGCCTCAAAAGGTGGTAACTATCTACTTAATATCGGCCCTAAATCAACAGGCGAAGTTCCGGAGCCTATCATAGAGCGATTTAAAGATATAGGCGCCTGGATGAAGGTGAACAACGAAGCAATTTATGCTACTACTGCCAGCCCGTTCCGCAAACTGAGCTGGGGCAGATGCACCACCAAAGAAATGCCCGATGGTAATACAACACTTTACCTGAGCGTATTTGATTGGCCAACTAATGGCCAACTTTTGGTAGGCGGGCTGAAAAATACCGCCTTATCGGCTAAGTTATTGGCTAATGGTTCTGCCTTGAAATTCAAGAAAACTGCTGAAGGATTGTCTATAAATGTCCCTTCAGCTGCGTTGGATGCAAATGCAACCGTGATTAAGCTGGTTATCAAAGGCAAGCCTGATGTAGAAAATGTTATCCCGTCGGCCAATGCTGATGGTTCGTTTGTGTTAAGCCCTGCCGATGCCGATTTAAAAGGCGGCGTGCAGTCAGAACATAACCCACCTAACCTGGGTTACTGGACCAGCCCAAAAAGTACCGCATCATGGCAAATCAAAATAACCAAACCGGGTACTTATGCTATTGAAGCCCCTATTGCAGCCGTTGGTGAAGGTAATTCGTTCAAAATCACCATTGGCGGTCAAACCGTAAAAGCAAGTGCTCAGGCTACCGGCAACGACGGTAAATATGCGATAAATAATTTAGGTCAGATCAATATTGACAGAGTTGGACCAACTACCATCACTGTAACTCCGGTGGCCGAAAACTGGCAGCATATTAACTTACGTGCTATTAGCTTTAAATACAAAGGAAGTTCTGAAAACAGCGGAGGTTTCTCCATTAAACAACAATAAATGAAGAAAAATATATTTCTGATAGCATGCCTGTTATTTGCGGTAAGCTTTGCCAAAGCGGCCAAAGTTGATACGGTGGAGACGTACAGCGATGCAATGCATAAAAAAATAAAAGCCGTAGTAATTACCCCTGCCGATTACGCACAGGGCAAACAGTTTCCGGTAGTGTACTTATTGCACGGCGCCGGGGGCAACTACAAACAATTTTACAGCCTGAATCATGCCATTGCAGATTGGGCCGACTACTATCACTTGATGATTGTTTGTGCCGATGGCGGTGTTACCAGCTGGTATTTTGATAGTCCGGTTGATCCGAATTTTAAATATGAGACTTATGTTTCAAAAGAGCTGGTATCATACATCGATAAAAATTACAAAACCATTAAAGACAAAACCGGTCGCGCCATATCAGGACTGAGCATGGGCGGCCACGGTGCCTTTTACCTGGCGATAAGGCACCAGGATGTTTATGGCGCTGTGGGCAGCATGAGCGGTGGGGTAGACATTCGCCCGTTTCCAAATAACTGGGACATGGCTAAGCGCTTAGGTACTTATGCAGAAAATCCTGATAACTGGGAGAAGAACACCGTTACCAATATGCTGTACCTGATCAAGCCAAACTCATTAGCTATTACATTTGATTGTGGTACTGACGATTTCTTTTACAAGGTGAATTGCATATTGCACGACAAAATGGTTGAGCGTAATATCCCGCATGATTTTACGTCTCGTCCGGGTGCACATACTTCGCAGTATTGGGCAAACTCGGTGCTGTATCATTTGATGTTTTTTAATACGTATTTTAAAAAGAACGCGCCGAAAGCATAGAGGCCATAAGAACAAACACCCCCGCTCGTCATTGCGAGGAACGAAGCAATCTCTACATAGGACAATCATTGTCCGGATTGATTAGCATGTGCAGAGATTGCTTCGTTCCTCGCAATGACGTGATGGGGAAAAGATTTATAAATAAAACAAACCAAAAAACAGATTCATGTCTTACCAACCATCTCCAACTCGTTATCAAAACATGCCATATAAACGCAGCGGTAAAAGCGGTTTAAAGCTGCCGGCTGTGTCTTTGGGTCTTTGGCAAAACTTTGGTTATTATGACCAGCTTGAAAACTGCCGCAACATCCTGAAAGCTGCCTTTGATAACGGTGTAACACATTTTGATCTGGCAAACAACTATGGCCCGCCTCCGGGTACTGCCGAAGAGCAATTTGGCCAGATATTACATTCTGATTTCCGCGATCATCGCGATGAGCTGATCATCTCGTCAAAAGCCGGCTACACCATGTGGGATGGCCCTTACGGCGATTGGGGTACCAAAAAATACCTGGTTTCAAGTCTGGACCAAAGCTTGAAACGCATGAAACTGGACTACGTGGATATCTTTTACCACCACCGTCCTGATCCGGAAACTCCGCTTGAGGAAACTATGGCTGCGTTAGATCTGATCGTTCGTCAGGGTAAAGCTTTGTATGTAGGTATATCAAACTACCAGGCTGAGGATGCCAGAAAAGCCATCACCATGCTGAAACAAATGGGTACACCCATCATCATTCACCAACCAAAATACTCTATGTTTGAGCGTTGGGTTGAGGGTGGCTTATTAGACGTATTGGAAGAAGAGGGCGTAGGTTGTATTCCATTCTCGCCGCTTGCGCAAGGCTTGTTGACTGACAAATACCTGCACGGTATCCCTGCCGATTCAAGAGCACTGAAAGTAGGTGATTCACTTACCGAAAACAGCATCACACCTGAGCGCGTTGAGAAAGCCAGAAAGCTAAACGAGATAGCCAAACAGCGCGGTCAAAAATTGGCGCACATGGCTTTAGCCTGGATATTAAAAGATCCGCGCATTACGTCAGTATTGATCGGTGCCAGCAAAGTTGAGCAAATGCTTGACTCATTGAAGTGCCTGGAAAATACCAAATTCAGCGCTGAAGAACTGAAAATGATTGATGACACCTGCTACGGATTGAAAAACTATCGGGCGTCGACGCTGTGCTTAGGTGTTCGCTGGTGTGTATGGCGGGGGCAAGCCGAGGCGAAGGCGTCGGAAGATGAGCCTAGCTGTCACAAGAGAATGGCTGCTGCACAGAAAGCGAGATGGGCAAAGTTCAGAAAGTCGAAGGCTTAGTAAAGTCTGGGCCGAAGTGGTTGACCAATATTCTCCTGAACAATGAGGCTTAATGTACGGTCAAGTGCACGCAAATAGAGTGCTGTACAAAGACAATCCGCAACCTGGACACGAGTATCGACAGATTGTGGTTGTGGAATTGGAGCAGTTTCAAGTCCGCGTTTTTGAAGGCAGTGTGATCCAGACAGGTCCGCAATTTGCCGTTGACAACCCCGATGCGGAATACTACTTCCATAACAACTTGGAGGAAGCGCTGGCGGACGTTGAGAGGGAGTTTACTGAAAGCATTGGGAACGGTTGGGCGCCCCACAATTCTGCGACGTTTTGACAATTGGAAAAGTGAATTATGTTCATTTCGAGCGGGCTTCCTGCACGAAGTCGCTACGTGACAATCTCCGCATTATCAAGAAAACTAGTTCGTTTGTGTGGGTCCTTTGAGCCATTCGGCAAGTTCCC
>Ga0207674_10010845_pt1 | contig 10272 bp, 10 predicted proteins | sample KBSCornC72_FD_184303 | JGI IMG/M metagenome (GOLD analysis project Ga0207674, IMG submission 184303) | Corn rhizosphere microbial communities from Kellogg Biological Station, Michigan, USA - KBS Corn C7-2 (SPAdes) (version 2) | ecosystem: Host-associated > Plants > Roots > Rhizosphere > Soil ...
TGCTCTCCGCAACGGGGATTCGCCGATGACGCGCCTGGCCCGCTCTCTCGATGGCCTGAGGCCGAGCTACGACGTCGTGGTCGTGGGCTCGGGCTACGGTGGCGGTGTGGCGGCCTCCCGACTGGCCCGCGCCGGCAAGCGGGTTGCCGTCCTGGAGCGGGGTCGGGAATTCGTGACGGGCGAGTTTCCCGGCCGTTTCCCGGAGCTGCGGGAGCAGCTACAGGTCACAGGCAGGCGCCTGCGGATGGGCGCACCGACCGGCCTCTACGACGTGCGTCTGGGCGAGGACATGCATGTCCTGGTCGGCTGCGGCCTGGGCGGCGGGTCCCTCATCAACGCCGGGGTGGCCCTGCGTCCCGATCCCCGCGTCTTCCACGATCCTGTGTGGCCGGACGAGGTGGGCCGGGACAGGTGGCTCGACGAGGGCTATGCGCGGGCGGCGCGCTGGGTACGTCCGGCGCGCGATCCTGCGGCCGAGGACCGCGCCAAGTACCGGGCGCTGGCCCGCTCGGGCGAGGCGCTGGGCCGTGGGCGGCTGGTGGCTGCGCCGGTGGCCGTGAGCTTCGAGGATACGGTCAACCCGGCCGGCATCGCGCAGCCGGCCTGCACCCGCTGCGGCGACTGCTGCGGCGGCTGCAACGCCGGGGCCAAGAACACCGTGGCCCTGACCTATCTGCCCGATGCGGTCCGGCACGGCGCCGAGATCTTCACCCACGCCAGAGTGCGCCGCGTGGCCAGATCGGCCGACGGACGCTGGGAGGTGCACCTGGAGCGCCTGGATGACCCCGGCAGCGGCGCCGCCGCCGGGGTGTGCGTCAGCGCCGATATCGTGGTGCTGGCCGCCGGCACCCTCGGCTCAACGGAGATCCTGCTGCGCTCGCGCGCGGCGGGCCTCGCCGTGTCGGACCGGCTGGGCCGCGGCTTCTCCGCCAACGGCGACATCATCGCTTTCGGCTACGGCGGCAGGACGCGCGTCAATGCCATCGGCGTCGGCCACCCGTCCCGCATCGACGGCCTCGATGTGGGCGCCTGCGTCTCCGGCCAGATCGAGATCGTGGACGAGCAGGAGCTGACGGGCAGCCTGACCGTCCAGGAGGGCGTGCTGCCGTCGGCCCTGGCGCCGCTGCTGCCGGTCATGTTCATCCCCAACGGCCGCCTGCTGGGGGCGCTGCGGAGCCTCGTGAGCGGCGTCTACAGGGGCCCGTTCGCCAACCTGCAGACGTTCTTCGCCGTCTCCCACGACAGCGCGTCAGGCAGGCTGGTGCTGGAAGAGGACCGCGTCGCCCTGGCCTGGCCGGGCGCCCAGGACGAGCCGGTCTACAAGCGCCTCGACGCGGCTCTCGGCGCCTTGGTGAAGGCCGCCGGCGGCAGCTACGTCAAGAATCCGCTGGCCGGCACCATGATGGGGCGCCAGCCCGCCACCGCCCACCCCCTCGGCGGCTGCGGCATGGGCCGCGACCGCAGCGAGGGCGTCGTCAACCACAAGGGCCAGGTCTTCGACGGCGCCGCCAGCCCGGCCGACGTGCACCGCGGCCTCTACGTGATGGACGGCGCCGTCATGCCGCGCTCGCTCGGCGTCAACCCGCTGCTCACCATCACCGCGCTCGCCGAGCGCGCCCTGCTGCATCTGGCGCAGGATTCCGGCCTCGCCTTCGACGACGCGCCGGTGCGCGGCGCGGCTCCGGTGCCGGTGACAACGCCGGGCGCCATGTAAGGCGCCGACCAAATGCTCCGGTGCCCCCCTTAGGCTCGGACCGAGATCGCCTCTTGCCGTATCTTTCCGCGAGCACGCCGCGCCGCGTCTCATGGGAGGCGCCGTCCAGACGTTGCGCCGAAGCAACAGTTGCAGCAATTCCGACGAATAGATGCTGGCTGGCCAAGACCCGAGGTTCGTTCGATCGGTACGCTTCTGGCTCAGTCTTGAACAGGAGCTTCGCATGTTTATTGCCTCGCGCTTTATCGCAACCAGCCTATCTATTGCGACGCTGGCGTTTGCTATGTCGACGCCCGACATTGCTGCCGCGGCAGACCGCAGAGTTCGCGTCGTTAACGGCACGAATGTCACAGTAACTCGCTTCTATGCTTCGAACACGAGCCGCGGCGATTGGGAAGAAGACATTCTCGGCAGTTCCGTCCTGCCGGCTGGCCACAGCGTGATGATCAACATCGACGATGGCAGCGGAGCATGCATGTTCGATTTCAGAGCGGTGCTTGCCAATGGCCGGAGAGTCGAAGCGTATGGCATGAATGTCTGCCAGATATCGTCTTGGACTGTCCGCTAGCTGCGCGACCAGCACACGAACCGTCCGCGACGTGCCTTTCGATGAGCGGCAGATGATGGCCCTCTTTGGGCCATCATCCCGGTCTGGCACGCGGTAGCCGTAACTCGCTGACGTTGCCGGGGCTGCTGATCGGCATGGGGCAAACGCGCCAGGTCCGGACCAACCTCCGACCAGCAGCTCAGGGGCAAGATTCACCGTGCGGCGGGCAACCGTCTGGAGGGAAAGCATCGAAACCGGACGCAAGGGAGGGCTGGCCAAACGTTGGGCCGGCCAGAGAACTCTACTTAGCACGACGCATTCGATTCTGCGGACCCGGACCTCCAGGCCTGACGGAGACGGTGACACGACATAGACAGCCGCCGCGTCCGCAGGTAAAAAGCGCGCCGCGCACGGCATGTGCCGCAGCGCAACATCGCAAACCGCAAGAGCCAACCATGAGCTACAACGTCGCCGTCGTCGGCGCCACCGGCAATGTCGGCCGGGAGATGCTGGCGATCCTTGCCGAGCGCCTTTTCCCCGTCAACGAGGTGCATGCCCTCGCGTCCCGCCGCTCCGTCGGCCTGGAGGTCTCGTTCGGGGAGAAAACGCTCAAGTGCAAGGACCTGGAGACGTTCGACTTCTCCAAAGTGCAGTTCTGCCTGATGTCGGCGGGCGGCGCCGTGTCGAAGGAGTGGTCGCCGCGCATCGCCGCCAAGGGCTGCGTGGTGATCGATAACTCCTCGGCCTGGCGCTACGACCAGGACGTGCCGCTGATCGTCCCCGAGGTGAACGCCGATGCGGTGGCCGGCTACAGCCGCAAGAACATCATCGCCAATCCGAACTGCTCCACGGCGCAGTTGGTGGTGGCGCTGAAGCCGCTGCACGACCGCGCCACCGTCAGGCGCGTGGTGGTCGCCACCTATCAGTCCGTCTCCGGCGCCGGCAAGGATGCCATGGACGAGCTGTGGACCCGCACCAAGGACAAGTACGTCCCCGGCAACGAGGACCGCGACCCCAAGAAGTTCCCGAAGGAGATCGCATTCAACGTCATTCCTCACATCGACGTCTTCATGGAGGACGGGAGCACGAAGGAGGAGTGGAAGATGGTGGCCGAAACCAAGAAGATTCTCGACCCCAAGATCAAGGTGACGGCCACCTGCGTGCGGGTGCCCGTGTTCGTGGGCCACAGCGAGGCCGTCAACGTCGAGTTCGAGAACCCGATCACGGCCGAGGAGGCGCGCGAGATCCTGCGCGAGGCGCCGGGCTGCCTGGTGGTCGACAAGCTCGAGCCCGGCGGCTACGTCACGCCCATGGAGGCGGCCGGCGAGGACGCCACCTACATCAGCCGCATCCGCGAGGACGGCACGGTGGAGAACGGCCTCAACCTGTGGGTCGTCTGCGACAACCTGCGCAAGGGCGCCGCCCTCAACGCCGTGCAGATCGCGGAGCTCCTGATCAACCGCAAGCTGCTGAAGCAGGCGGCGTAAGAGAGCGCGGGCTGGAAAGTCAGCGCCCCCGTGCTGGGACACCCGGCGCGGCAGCTCACGCCAGCTCGGCGACCTCGGCGGCCAGATTGGTGCGTGCGGCCTGCTCCCAGGCCGCACGCAGCCGCCCGGTGAGATAGATCCGCTCGCGCCGCAGAAATCGCTCCAGCACCCGCCGCCGCCCCGGACGGTAAAAACTGTCGGGCACGAACGCGTACTCGCGCCGGACGGCCAGCGCATAGGCACGATAGTCGCCGGGTGGGGCTGCTAGGATCGACAGATCGAGATCGAGCAGCAGCGCCAGGTCGGCCTCGGCCGCGTCGGCGGCGTCGAGAGGCCGGCCGTGGCGCGTAGCCAGAACGTAGCGCGCGACCTTCGTCCGCACGGCTTCTGGGAAGCCCAGACCGTCCAGCCGTGACGTCGCCCACGCCACACTCGCCTCCTCGTTGTCCGGCCGGGTGGGATCGTAGACGACATCGTGAAACAGGATCGCCAGGGTCAGCGCCTCGCGGTCCGAAACGTCGGCGCCATGGCGGTCGAGCAGGGCCAGCAGCGCGGCGATGTGGTCGAGCGTGTGGTAGTGCCGGTGCGGCTCGCCATAGGCGCGCACCAAGTCCTCCAGCACGGTCCCGGCAACCGGCGGATCGCAGCCCGGCCGCGAAACGAGACCGTTCCAGCATCGCTGCACCTGGTCGAGCGCATCCATGCGAGAGCCTCGCGCACCTTTCCGATCCCGCGCAAGTCCGCCGCGGCGACCTCCGAGGGCTACGTTCCCGCCGCTCCCTCCCGTGCCCGCGCCCGCACGTCGGACGGCGCCAGGCCGAACTGCCTGCGAAAAGCGCGGTTGAAGTAGGAGACATCGCCGAAGCCGCATGCGTGGGCGACGGCGATGATCTTCCCGGTCGCGTGCCGCGGGTCGGTGAGCAGGCCATGGGCGCGCGCCAGGCGGCGGCCGAGGACGTAGGCGGTGAAGGTGGTGCCCTCCGCCTCGAACAGGCGCTGCACGCAGCGCGGCGTGCAGCCGTGGCGTCCGGCGACGGCAGCCACGCACAGGCTGGCCCGATCCAGGCTGCGCTCGATGTCCTCCTTGATGGCGACGAGGCGCGCCGCCTGTAGGCCGCCTAACTGCGCCATGCGCGCCGCGTCCAGCGTCGCCCCGATCAGGACCGCCATCAGGTCGTAGATGTGGGAGGCCATCAGCCGCTGCAGCTGTGGGCTGCCCGTGGTCGGCTCGTCCCACGCCAGGGCCACATAGCGCATCAGCAGGTCCAACGCTTCGCCGCCCCGGATCGGTCGCATGTAGCGCGCATCCGGCCCCGGCAGCAGCGGGGCAAGACGGGTTCTCGGAAAACGCAGCGCCAAGGCCTCGCTGGGCGGAAGGTGCGTGAGCCGCGACGGCTCAGTCCACGACACCAGCACCGCCTCGCCTTCCCCGAGGGCAATCTCCCTGCCGCACTGCTCGATCAGGTGCCGGCCCCTCATGTTCACGATCAGGGCCGCGTCGTCGGTCTCCGCATCGAGGAGCGCCCGCGTGCGCCGGCAGCACGCCCCGTAGAGCCGTCCTGCCGCCATCTGCAGGCCGGGCAGCAGACTGAGCGAAACGTCCACTTCGAACGGCGCATCCCGCTCAGGGCCCTCATCGCACCGCAGGCCGATGCGCGCGAAGCTGTCGCGCTGCGACGCCGGATGCGCGCATGCCGTCCCGTCGCCCCACGCCCAGGGCAGGGGCTCCGACGGCAGCAGGGCCGCTTCCGACACGATGGCGGGCACGCGACAGGGGGTCCGCGGAAAACCGCGCGTCATCAGCTTGCGCATGGGGGCGGTCGCCTGGTTGATCGCGTTGAGCATGCATCGAGAAATGTGGCGCATGCGGCTTAAGGCATCGAGAGCCCCGCCGCAAGCGCTCTTATCGTTTCCTATCGGCCGCTGCCGCCTGCTTCTCCCTTCTTCCGCCCGCAGCGGCGGCATTTGCGCGGGCTGTCGCTCCCGTCCCCATCTTCGTCGCCCCAGCCCAAGAGGGCAGGCTGGCGTTCCATGTATCAACGCTGCCCGGCGCGCCCCTTAGCTCGGTAAGCGCGCCGATGATACTCGACCAAAGGAGGATTTCTGTGCTCAGAACGATCTGTGTCTACACCCTGTTGATGCTCGCCATGGCCTTCATCGGCACGGCGCTGGCACGTCCGGAAACCGCGGGTATCGAGGCTCGGGAGCTTCCGACATATGAGCTGATGGGCGTGCCGATCACGCCTGCCCAGATGCAGGTGCTAAGCCCGGCTCAAGTGCGCGAGAGCTCGCCGACGCCCACCCTGGTGGTGGACGGCGTGCCGGCGTCTCCGCATCAGGTGGCGGTCCTCACGCCACGGCCACGCACGACCCGGGCGGCGACTGTCTCATCCTCGGTCACACCGGTCCGCCTGACGCCCTAGCGGGCATTCGGCCGGCTCGCGTCAGCGCCGGCCCGGACCGCCTTCGTTCAACGACCGCGGAGAGCCAACATGCAGACATCCAGCCTGGTATTTGCGTTGTTCGCCGGTTTCAGCGGGCTGCGGATCTTCTCGTACCTGCCGCAGATCTACCGGGTTGCTTGCGATGCCAACGGCGCCTCGGCCATCTCGTACGCCACCTGGAGCTCGTGGGTCGGCGCCAATCTGGCCACCGCGCTCTACGCGCTGGCCAACCTGGGAGACGTGCTCCTGGCCGGCGTAAGCCTCGTCTACGCCGCCTGCTGCGCGACGGTGATCGCCCTGACGATCGCCAAGCGCCACGGGCTGGCCCGGCGGCTGGCCGCGCAACAGCGGCATTCTGCGCCGCGCCAGCTCCCCGCCAACTGCCCCCAGCTGATTGAAATGCCGGCCAGCATTGGCTAGATTGGGCGCATGCAACGGCGTCCTCGCATTGCGATTGCGCGAATTACGGCCCCGGCTGCCTAAGGGCGCCGGGCTTATCGCCGTTTCACTGTCGCAATCGTTGCAAGGACCGTCTCCTATGACATCCCCTGTCGTTTCTGCCTCCGGCGCGGCCAGCGCCGAGCCACATACCGTCCGTGCCTATTTTTTCATCTCCGCCCCCGCCGACCCCGGCCTGCTGCCGCGCCTGATCGAGCCGGTCGCCAAGCTGGGCGCCGTGCCCGCCCGCGTGCATGCCTCCCGCGAGTCCGGCGACGGCAGCGAGCTCACTGTCGACCTGCGGCTTGCCGGGGTGGCGCCGCGCACCGCCGATCTCATCGGACGGGCGCTAAGGGCCGTGGTCGGTGTGCGCCAGGTCAGGGCGGTCGTGGAGATCGAGACGGCCGATTGAGGCGCGACGCGGCGTCGGGTAGGTTGGGTCAAGCGGAGCGCGGATCCAACGCATGAGAGGCGACGGCGTTGGATCTTCGCGACCGCTCGACCCAACTTACGAAACCGCTCGCATGCCGACCGCAAGGGACTGGGCCAGGACGAAGGCGCCGAGCCTCGCCGATATGGAGGCGCTGGCGGCCGCCGCCTGGCGGCGGCTCCCGCGCCAGTTCCGCGACCTGTGCGACAACGTGGTGATCCGCGTCGAGGACTTCCCCACCGACGAGGTGCTGCAGGAGATGGACTTGGAAGGCCCCTTCGACCTGCTGGGGCTGTTCCAGGGTGTCAGCATCGACCGCCGCAGCGTGATGGACCCTGCGGGCCTGCCCAACATGGTCTACCTCTACCGCCGTCCGATATTGGACTACTGGGCCGAGCACAACGAGACGCTGGGCCATCTCGTCACCCACGTGCTGGTGCATGAGATCGGCCACCATTTCGGGCTGTCCGACGCCGATATGGGGCACATCGAGGCGGCGGCGGGCGACTGACACCCCCTCGATCAGCAGGCTGCAGGCGACCATCCGGCCACACCCGGCCCGGGTTTATCCAATCCCTAACGAATCGCTGCCAACATTCGGTTGCAAACCCCGCACCATGCGGGCAAAGGTTGTCGGCAAATCTCTGAGGGCTTGACCATGGGGGCTGTTCGCGGCGGAGCGTCTTCGTTGGCAAGAGCGCCGCAGGCCGCGGCGGTGTTGCTGCTCGTGTGCCTGGCATCGCTGACCGGTGCAGCGGCCGAGAGTCCAACGCCCGAGGAGTACCTGACGCGCTCCGGTGCCACCGCCAAGCTGGTCGAGCCGGGGGAGCTGGAGTTCGACGGGCGCAAGCTCCTCTGCGGCCGGCGGCCGACGGTGCTTGACGAGAAGCTCGACGACTACGGCGCAGCCTATCCTGGCTTTCTCATCCTCAACCCGAAGCTGTTGGCGAAGGTATCCACGCCGGTGAAGCTGTGGATTCACGCGCACGAGTGCGGCCACCAGTACCGCGGCCCCGACGAGGAGACGGCGGATTGCTTCGCGGTGCAGCGCGGACGCCGCCAAGGCTGGCTGACGCCGGAGGGGCTCGATGAGGTGTGCAAGTTCATCTCGCCTGCCAAAGGCGATGCGATGCACTTCGCAGGCTCGCACCGCTGCGAGACCATGCGCCGCTGCTACGCCGATCGGACGGTGAAGTGAATCCTTCGGGAGCAATGCTGTGAAGCGGCATTGCGTCGACACACGCCTTCCCCGGGCACCTTCGCCCATGAACACGACAGTTCGGCGTGGCGCCGCTTACCCGTGCATCCGCGTACGAATGGCGCGGGGCGGCTCCTCAGCCTGATCTGTACCCTGCGGGGCCGCGATCGCCGGCGTGGGCCGGATCGCCCCCCGTCCCGCCCTCTGCGCGGCGCCCGGCCCCAGGAACCAGGCATCGATGAGGTGCAGCTCGTCGGCGGAGAGATTGAGGCCCTGGCCGCGGCAGCGCGCGACCACGAAGGTGCGGAAGCGGCTGGCAAACAGGTCGGCCGAGGCGCCCTGCTCGAACCAGGGATCGGCCTCGCTCACCACCTCCAGGACGAAGCGGACGTCGTCGCGGCGCAGGTCGATGCCGCGCTCCTGGGCCTGCTGGGTGATCTTGCCCAGCGTCTCGACGCCGAGCAGATCGTGCTCGTTGATCTCCTTGGCCATGATCTCGAACAGCACGCGGTATTCCTGTGGCGCCAGCGGCGGCGCCTGGCAGGCCTCCTGGATGCGGGCGATGGACTGCTGGATCGGGTTCGGCGAATCGAGCCGCTGCGGAGCCGCGGCCAGGGCGGACTGTACGGCCTGGTGGGCGACTGGCGCCTGCGGCAGCACCGCGACGCGGGCGGCCTGCGCAGCTGGCGCAGCGTCGGCGCGGGCAGCCTCGGGCATCGGATGCGGGGAGCTGCGCGCCGCCGCAGGCTCGACCTCGGCCTCCGCCTGGCTTGGGGCGGCGGGAGCCTCGGCAGACGAGGCTGCCACAGGCGCGTGCGCGTCAGGCTGCTGCGCAGCCGCATGCAGCGGCGTGGGGCTGGGCTCGACCGGCGCACTCCCCGGCTCGGCGGGCTTCCGCGACGCCCGGTCATCCTGCCGGTGACGCTTGGGGTCGAACGCCAGATAGGGCGGGTCCCCAGTCAGCTGGACCTCCTCGGGCAGGCTGCGGCGCAGCAGCTCGCGAAAGCTCCCCGCCCCGGCCCAGCCGGTCGCGATGGTGCGCTCGTGGCCCAGCGCACGCAGGGCGCGGTCGGCCAGCGCCTCCAGCGGCACCGGCGACGCCGACGCCCGTACGCCGGCAATCACCTCCGCCAGGATTTCGCGCCGCGCCTCCTCGATCCTGCCCTTGGCCGCAGACGGCTCCTCGCGGGTGCCGTCGCCGACCTCTCCCGCCAGGATCAGCGCGATCAGGGACGCCTCGCGCACCTCGCCGTCGCAGATGGCCGTGTAGGGCGCGGCGGTGAAGTCGTTGGCGAACACCACGGTGCGCCGGGCATGCGCGCGCAGGCGGATCAGCACCGGCGTGAAGTCGGCATCGCCGGAGAGGATGATGAACTCGTCGAAGTAGGTATCGTGCAGGAGCAGGTCGCGGATATCCATCACCATGCGGATGTCCGCGGAGTTCTTGAGCTGGGCGGTGAGCGGCGGACAGTCGATCACCTCGAAACCGGCGCGCAGGAAATGGTGCCGCACGAACGGGAAGGAGCTCATGTCGGTGGAGTTGTCGTGCGCGTTGCGCCGCGGCACCGGGTTGCCATAGCAGCGGTTCATGACGATCCGGCGCGGGGCGGAGTCGAACGGCGCATTGGTGGGCGTGATGAGGCCGCCGTTCTCGATCTCGCGCAGCCAGCGGCCGGCCTCCCTGGCGAAGCGCTTGGCGGCCTCCTCGCTCTTGCGCTTCAGCGAGAGGTAGATGTTGTCGTAGTCGACGAACACCGCGCTGAGGCACGGCCCGCCCGCTTCCCGCTTCATTCCCAACTCCCCCGCCCTGCCACCTGGCCAGCTCAATGGTAATGCAAAAACTGAGTCGCGCAGCGGCTGCAAGGCGCAGGGCGCCACACGTGTGTATCGTCAACATGAATGGTGTCAGATTAGAGTAGGTGTCAGACCCTCCGGGTCTAAGACGAAACAGACCAACTGGGACGGCGGAGTTTGGCCCGACGCGACATGCAAGCCGCTGCGCGGATTCCCCTCC
>Ga0207674_10010848_pt1 | contig 10270 bp, 11 predicted proteins | sample KBSCornC72_FD_184303 | JGI IMG/M metagenome (GOLD analysis project Ga0207674, IMG submission 184303) | Corn rhizosphere microbial communities from Kellogg Biological Station, Michigan, USA - KBS Corn C7-2 (SPAdes) (version 2) | ecosystem: Host-associated > Plants > Roots > Rhizosphere > Soil ...
GAAACCTGATCGACCTCGGCAACTTCCGCCTCAACGTGATGCACACGCCGGGTCATACCTCGGCATGCATCAGCCTGTTCGACCAGGACCAGGGGTTGCTGTTCGCCGCCGACACCCTGATGCCCGGCGGCGTGATGGGCGGCGTGTTCGGGTCGGGCAGCATCGCCGACTATATCCAGTCGCTGGAGCGGCTGAAGGGATTGAATTCCAGGATGCTGCTATCAGGACATGGCCGGTTGTCCGATACGCCGCAGGACGACGTCCGGATCGCGATTGCGCGCTCGCACGGGCTATTGTCCGACACCGCGCAACTATTCGATGCACTCGATGCGCGATCTAATTTCGAGCCGATCATGCAATCGGTGCGCGATCTCAACAAGCTCGACGACGCCTGAGCATTTTTCATCCGTTTGGCAAATGGGCAAGCGCTCTGCTCAAAAGCATCAACGAGGATGCTGAAATTAAAATTGGGGAAACGAATTATGAAACTCTACGACTCGATCGGGCCTAATCCGCGCATTGTCCGCATGTTCATGGCGGAGAAGGGCATCGAAATCCCCAAGCAGACTGTCGACCTGCGCGGCGGCGAAAACCGGCAAGCCGAGCATCTGAAGCGCAATCCGCATGGCCAGATGCCGACGCTTGAACTCGATGACGGCAGCTATCTGTCGGAGATCACCGCGATCTGCGAATATCTCGAGGAAAAAAATCCGAAACCGCCGATGATTGGCAGTACCGCAGAGCAGCGCGCCGAGTGCAGGATGTGGACCCGGCGCGTCGATCTCAACATCTGCGAGCCGCTGGCCAACGGCTATCGCTTCGGCGAAGCGCTCAAATTCTTTCAGAACCGGATTCCCTGCGCGCCGGAAGCCTCGCCCGGCCTCAAAATGATCGCGGCGAACCGGCTGCAATGGCTCAACGGGCAGATGGCGGGCAAGGAATTCTTGTGCGGCGCGCGCTTCACGCTGGCCGACATCCTGCTCTATTGCTGGATCGATTTCGGCAATCAGGTCGGCCAGCCGCTGGATGCAGTCAACAGCAACATATCGGCCTGGTTCGCGCGCGTCGGCCAGCGGCCTTCGGTGAAGGCGTAGGCGGAATCGTGTCCCGGACGGGGTGCAGCGCCCCTCGGGCGATGCACCGCAGAGCCGGGACCCACTCGTCATTAAGATGTGGACCCCGGATCAGCAGCGCATCACGCCGCCAAAGAGCGGCGCGCTGCGCAGCATCCGGGGAACGGCAACTGCACGGTCGTCCCCTACATCACCACCGGCGTATCCGGCAGCTCGTTGCGCCCCGCCCCATGCTTCGGAAAATGCGCCGCCAGTTGCCGCGAGACCGCCTCGATGCCCCTGATGACGCCGCCCTTGAAATTCCCCGCCTTGAAATCGCTCTCCATGACCTTGCAGATTTTTTCCCAGCCCGCGGCGCCGACCTTCGCATCGATGCCGCGATCGGCGATAATCTCGACGTTGCGGTCGGCCAGCAGCAGATAGATCAGCACGCCGTTGTTGTGGGCGGTGTCCCAGATGCGCAGGTGCGAAAAAATATCCAGCGCGCGGTCCCGCGCCGACTGATTGCGGAACAGCGGCGCGCCGTCCAGCGCGCCTTCCACGACAAAGCGGACCTGGCCGGAATGCGTGGCCTCGCCCGCCTTGATCGCCTGCTCGATCGCGGCCAGCACGTCAGGCGGAAAAATCCGCCGCACCCGCCAGCGGTGCTCGAGAAGATGTCTGCCGATGCGCCTGATGCCCATGCTACCAGCTCCCTGACGCGCCGCCGCCGCCAAAACTGCCGCCACCGCCGCTGAATCCGCCGCCGTCGCTCGAACTGCTCCCGGAATATGAACCGCCTCCGCTGCCGGACCAGTTGCCATGGCCGCCGTTCGACGAGGCGATGCTCTCACCGAACAAGGTGAAGATAAAGGCAATGACCGCCGCGATGATCGACGCCGCCAGCGACCCGGCGATAAGCCAAGCCAGCACTCCGACCACGCCGCCGGTCGCAACCGAGCCGATCAGCCTGCCCAGCGTGGTCCGCAGGATAGCGCCGATGACGAAGATCCCGAAGAGAACGAAGGGATTGAGCAGATCGATATGGCTCAGCAAGCCGGGACCTTGCCGCGCCGCCGGCGCCGGCAATGTCTCACCGTCGATCACCCGGATGATCCGGTCGACACCTGCGGAAATCCCGCCGGCAAAATCGCCGCTCCTGAATTTCGGGGTGATGACTTCATCGATGATGCGTTTGGCGGTGACGTCGTTGAGCGCGCCCTCAAGGCCATAGCCTACCTCAATGCGAAGCTTGCGGTCGTCCTTGGCGACGACGAGGATCGCGCCGTCGTCGACCTTCTTTCGCCCGACCTTCCAGGCTTCCGCGACCCGGATCGAAAATTGCTCGATGGTTTCAGGCGCCGTGGTCGGCACGATCAATACCGCGACCTGGCTGCCCCTCCTCGCTTCGAAATCCCGCAAGGTTTGCGTCAGCCCGGCAATGTCGCCGCTCGAGAGCGTCCGGGTCTGGTCGACCACCCGCCCCGACAGCGGCGGCACCGCGACGTCGGCAAAGGCCGCGAACGCCCAGCCCAGCAGCAGCGCCAGAATACAGGCTCTTGCAGCGTTCATCGCGGCGGTCAATCCAGCTCCGATTCCAAAGTTCGCAAGCATTCGCGGCAACCTCTCATGCGGGCTTCGGAATCGGAAAGCACGGGGTTGTCGGGCTACTTTGCGGGTGCCGGCGTCGGATTGAAATCCACTTTCGGCGTGGTCGAGATTTCCTTTTCGTTCTCGACCGAGAAATTCGGCTTCTCCCTGTATCCGAACGCCATCGCCGTCAGGTTGCTCGGGAATGAGCGGATGGTGACGTTGTAGTCCTGCACCGCCTTGATGTAGCGGTTGCGCGCCACCGTGATGCGGTTTTCAGTGCCTTCCAGCTGCGCCATCAGGTCGCGAAACAGCGCGTCGGATTTGAGCTGCGGATAGTTCTCGGTCACGACCAGCAACCGCGACAGCGCATTGCTGAGTTCGCCTTGCGCCGCCTGAAATTTCTGGAACGCGGCGGGGTCGTTGAGAACCTCCGGTGTCGCCTGAATGCTGCCGACCTTGGCCCGGGCATTGGTCACGCCCAGCAGCACATCCTTTTCCTGCTGCGCAAAACCCTTCACCGAATTGACGAGGTTGGGCACCAGGTCGGCACGGCGCTGGTACTGGTTGACGACCTCGGACCAGCTCGACTTGACCTGCTCGTCATTGGTCTGGATCGCGTTGTAGCCGCAATTGGTGAGGCTCAAGGTCGCCAGCGCCGCCAGCACGGTCCATAATCTGCGCATCGAATTCTCTCCCGTTGAATCGGTTCGCAAGGTATCAGAACGATGGCGCAATTACATCGTCATTCCGGGATGCGCCTCTTAGCGCAGGCCCGGAATCCATAGCCACGATCGGGAGTATGGATTCCGGGCTCGCGCTTTCGCGCGCCCCGGAATGACGATGTGGTGCTATTGACGCAGCCGGCGGGCCCTCACCCCATATCCCGCAACACCGCCTCGACCGACCTGCGCTCGTCCGGCGTGAGCGCGGCCTGCGGTGGGATGGGATCGCCGACATCGTAGCCCTGGATCGCGAGGCCGGCCTTGATGCAGGCCGCGAGATTATAGCGCGCGAACGCTTCGTTGATGCGCCACAGTTTGCGTTGCAGCTTCAGCGCATCGTCCCAGCGCGCGGCCTTGCAGAGCTTGTAGAGTTCGACGCTTTGCCGCGGAATGATGCAGGCGGGTCCCGCCATCCATCCGACCCCGCCGATCAGCATCACCGCGGCCGGGATATGCGCGGACGCCGCGAACACTGCGATAGCGTCGCCGCAGCGGTTCATGATCGACAACAGCCGCCCGGTGTTGGTCGAGGCGTCCTTGATATATTGAATGCGCGGATGGGCGGCGAGCCGCGCGATCACATCCAGCGACAGATCGGATCGCTGAAACTGCGGATTGGTGTAGATCACGACGGGAATATCGACCGCATCCGCGATACCGCGAAAATAGGCTTCGACCTGCGCATCGCCGAGCGGGAAATACGCTTCGAGGATGGCGAGAATGCCGTCGGCGCCGAGCTTTTGATAGGCCTTCGCCTGTGCGACGGCGTCTGCCGTTGCGGTCGAGGCAACGCCGGCGACCACAGGCACGCGCCCCCTGGCGGCTTCGATCGTGGTCTGCACCACCGCCGCGCGCTGCGCGTTGTTGAGATAGGCGAACTCGCCGGTCGAGCCGAGCGGCGTCAGCCCATGCACGCCGGATTTGATGAGATCGTCGCACAGCCGGCCGAGTACGTCGGCGCGGATTTGCCCCGACGCATCGACAGGCGAGACCAGATAGGGAAAGACGCCGTGGAAATCAGCCATGTTGGGGATCAAGCCTTAAGATCCGACGATCCCTTCAACCCGCCTGACCTTGCAGGCGCCGGGATCAGGACATGTGGCAAAAATCCCAACGGCGGTAAAGTGGTCACAGCACGCCCCGACAGCCCGCTCGCATCGCAAGCGGGCTTGTCAATCGAAACATGCAGACTGGACGACTATCCTGGCGTTAGCCGTTCGAGACGAATCCGGCGCGATTACCGGTTGACGCCCCGCACGTCACCGGTGTTGGCGTCGACATAAACCTCGATATATCGGCCTGACGTATCCCGCCCTTCGATTTCCCATTCATCGCCGAGAAATTGAGTGTGGGATACGGTTGTAACACCCAGACCGGTGGCAACCTGCAATGCTGCGTGCATCGAAATCAGGTCGCCAGCCTCATAGGCGGTGGCCGGGGTCGCTAAGCCGAGCACTGCGACTGCAAGGATTGGCATGACATATTTTCGCATGGGTTACTCCTCGTCGAAACCATCTGCCCGTTACACCTTCGGTTCAGCGTAACATCCCTAAAAACCGCTCGAAGCGCCGTGCGTTCCGGTTTCGCGTATCACGAAGCTGCGCAAATTTTCAGCCGTTGCGGCCATTTGGTGACCGCATCCTGGTTAGAAAGCGACGAGGCGCAGCTGCATGCGCGAACGCGCCGTCGTTCCCGGTTCGGTGCCGATATCGCGCGCCATTCAGAACCGAACAACGGTGTCGTATGTCATTGAATTGCTGTGTCATTCGAGCAGCGCCGGGTGCTAACAGCTAGTGTTACGCGCGGGGGTAGTGACTTTGTTCCTGTTATGTTCTAGCCTCCGCATTGCGCGATCCAGAGCGACATGCCGAAATGGCAACTAACGGGGGGCGATTTCCAATGCACGATGTTCATGCCGAGGCCGGCCACCTTCAGGTGATCTTTCACAACGATCATGAGACTCCGCTGCAATTCCTCATTGAACTTCTGCATTCGGTGTTCAAGAAGCAACTAGCCGACGCGCTCAGATTTACCGAAGCAGTCAGCACCGAGGGACAAGCAAGCTGCGGGACCTATCCAAGCGACGTCGCCGTCGAATTGCTTGAAGCTGCACGACAACGCATCCGTATCTCCGGTCATCCGCTTCGGATCACGAGCGAGGTAGTTGCCGGCGACGATGAAATGCTTGATGTCCGCTGCAAGCTCTGCGGCGTGCTTGGTGGCGAGAACCAGGTTTCATTGAAAGGCATCGTAACGCTTGTCTGCGACGGCTGCATGTACGAAGTCGCGAGCAACCTGCCCGAAATCGTCAGCAACAAGCAATTCGACCATGCCTGTGACGCGCTGGCCTGGCATTTCGCCGGCATTCCGCGGGATCAGTTGGTCTCGACCTCGCGGCTGTTCCCCGGTCATATGCGCGCCGACGTTCAAGCGGCCGTCGACAGGCTGTTCTCCGCATCTCCGATCCGATTTTTCGGTATTCATGAGGAGCATCGCTATGAGACGCTGAGCATCGCTGCACTGACCCGGGATGACCGGAATGCGCATGCGATCGCGCCGGCGCAGTATCACGATGTCGATGTCGGCGAGAGCGCGCCGGTGAAATGTCTCAACAACGGCCTGTGGCTCTGCGAAACCGACGGCCTGCGCTACGCGGTCGTGCTCTCCTCGCATCGGGAATACGGCTTCGAGTCCGGGACCCGGATCGAGATTGCTGTGCCTGTCGGCGCCGAGGGCGCGGAGTTCGTGCAACGCTGCTTCTCCGAGCTGGAGGGCGCGGTCGAGGCTGCGCGTTGCTATCGCGGCAAGGTCCTGTCGCTCGATGGCGACAGGAATTATCGGGGACGCTCGAGCGGCATCATGGTCCACAAATTGCCGTCGGTTCAACGCGAAGACGTGGTCCTGCCCGAAGCCACACTGAAGCTGCTCGACCGCAATGTCTTGAGCTTTGTGGGAAGCCGCGCAGAGCTGCGCCGGCTCGGGCAATCGACGCGCAAGGGCATCCTGCTGTACGGGCCGCCCGGAACCGGCAAGACCCATACCATCCGCTATCTCGCGAGCAACCTGCCCGGTCACACCACCCTGATCATCACCGCGGCGCAGGTCGCATTGCTTTCTCACTACATGAGTCTTGCCCGTCTTCTGCAGCCGTCGATGGTCGTGATCGAGGACGTCGATCTCATTGCGCGCGATCGCGACAAGATGGGGCCTTGCGAGGAATCCATGCTCAACGAGCTTCTCAACGAGATGGACGGACTGAAGCAGGATGCAGATATCCTGTTCATCCTCACCACCAATCGGCCGGAGCAGCTTGAGGGCGCCCTGGCGAGCCGCCCCGGTCGTATCGACCAGGCGATCGAGGTGCCGCTTCCAGACGACATCGGCCGCAAGAAGCTGGTCCAGCTCTATGGCAGGGGTCTGCCGCTCGGCGATGCCGTCGTGGGCGAAGCCGCGCAGCGGACCAAGGGCGTCAGCGCCGCGTTCATCAAGGAGTTGATGCGGCGCATCGCCCAGGCAAGCATCGCTCGGGACGGCGGCACATCAGTCGAATCCGGCGATATCGGCGAAGCGCTGGACGATATGCTGTTTGCCGGCGGCAAGCTCAACGTCAAGCTGCTGGGCGGGGCGCAAGAGACGGTCGAGGGATGACTGCCGCATTAGCGCCGCGACTTCGCTGAAGTGCTGCCGACAAGACGTACGCGATTGCCGACGAGCAGTCGCAGGAATCGCTGACTTTCGAAACCTGGCACGAGGATGGCGCGCTTGTGCTCGGCAATGTGGAGATGGAAGACAGGGCCTTGGTGCTCGCCGTCGACTCCGGGAAGCGTTCCGACATTGGACGCGCGTCGATGTGCTGGGCTTTCAAGAAATTATACGAGCGAACGCACGCGTGAGAAATCACGATCGTGCGTCACCAGGGCGGCCGCGTTGATCGCCAATGCGCTGGCCGCTTGAACAGCGTCTGCAAGCTTGAGGCGGAGCGACGCCCGCAGTCTCGCAGCGCTTTCCGCAATGTCGACGTCAAGCGCGATCGGTTGCCACGATTCGAGGATTGCGCGGTAACGCTGCGCGAGCGCATCATCACGTGCCTCGAGGGGCCCGGTCAGCACCTCGGCGATAGTGATGGTCGTTACGGCGAACCGCAGGCGCCCGGTTCCATGGGCATCGAAGAGCGGCTTGAAGCGCGGTCCGAATTTCGGGTGCCCCTCGAGGAAGTAGATGATGGGTGCCGTATCGATGAGAACCAGCGCATCTTCCGGCATATCCCCAAAATCTAACGGCTCCATTCGTCACGCAGCTTTCGAAGCGTACGGGTACTATTCTTTCCCCATAACCCGCGACCGGATCCTGCGACGGGCATCAGCGGCTGCTGGCGAACGGCCGCGCCATACGCCTCGATCGGCACCAAGGCTGCAACCGGCCGGCCATGTCTGGTAATGATCGTCGAACGGCCCTTCTCGGCCGCCTCGAGAAGATCCGGGAGCTGATTGCGAGCTTCTTCCGCGCCTTTGCGCAAGATGAGGTTTACCATGCCTGTCTCCGAAACTAACCGTACAGCACCGTACAGAATCAGTCCGCCCGCCGGCGCCTTTCGCGAACCTTCACTGAGTTCTCCACACCGACCGCACTTTTGCGGCAGCGAGATTGGCCGGAGAACGACGACAAAGAGCGGCGCCATGGCCGAGTCCATGGCGGGGCATCAAACGGAACGATCTCGATGAATGGGCGGGAGAACGACAAACGAACTTCCTTTCGCCGCCAAAGAACAATCGCCCTTCGGGAAGGCGTCGAAGGCGTCCTTCGGCACGCCGAAGTTGAGCGCCAGCATGTCTTTGGGCGTCACGTCGATCCAGTCCGTGATCGAGAAGGTGCCGTGCTCCGAAAAGGCGCCGTTGTCAAAGGAGAGGATGAAGTGGCAGGGCAAGTCGCCGATGGTCTGGATCGAGTGACCGTGGCCCCTTGGGGAAGAACCATAGATCACCCGGCCCGAAGTTGTTGATCTCGCTCGCCCCTGACGGGTCGAGAACCACCGTCTGGCAGCGCCCGTCGATGACATAGGCCCATTCGGCTGCGATGGCGTGCCAGTGTAGCTCGCGCGACGCGCCGAACCACCGGCTGGATTTGGCAGCCCGTTCCGTCGCTTTCATCCGTTCCTGTCTTAGTCCCCTAAGGGCGTGAACCCATAAACTTGGAGCGGCCGGCGGACGTCCGCTTTGGTGCCGATAACGGACACGGCCCCATGTCCGAAAATTGCCATGAAGAGACTCATGCACCGCAGCAAATCGCATCTTCATTCGACAATGCGGCGCCAATAACAGACATCCTGAGATATGGAGCGGCGACGTTCGCGAAAGCCAACAGCGGCCATTATCTCGGAGAGTTGACGAGGGTATTGCCTTGGGATGTGACTTGGGTCCCTCTTAGTGCCGCAACGCGGTCCAAAGCACCATCGCGGCCATGAGATAGATGGCGACTGAGCCGATGGTCCAAAGCAAGGCGCGCAGCTCGTGTGGTCGCGCCGTAAGCACGACATAAAAATGGGCGAAACGCGTGAGTACGTAGACGGTAAAGACACTGAGAGCCACGGCGTCGCCGGGGGCTGTACAAACATAAAGCAGCCCTGTGACGAGAAAAAGCGGGATATTCTCAACGTCGTTTCCGTGCATGCGCCGGGAACGTTCGACATATTCGTTGGGCAGCAACTGTTCCGGGCTTGGATGAGGATTAGTGGGGGACCGTCGCGCATCCTCCTCGTAGCGGTACCCACCGCTGACCTTGATCATTCGGAATACGGTGATCCATCCTTGCGACATCATCTTCACAATCATCAATGCCGCCGCTATAGCGTAATGGCAAAATATCGGGTTGTCGAAGGTCAGCAAGTTCATGAGAGCACCCCTTGACGGAAAGCCAATTTATGTCGTGTGGCGGGCCGGTACTTGTCGCGTCGCTTGTTGCCATTTATCCTCAACAACCGCAAGGTTTTCAGCTTCAAACTGCGATGGTGAGCGTAATCAAGCATGATCGACTGTGACAAGATCGTCGAGTGGCTGGTCGACGGTGCGCGCTCGGTCTCCAACACCCGCGAGGTAGTGTCGGAGCTGTGCGATAACCTCGTTGGTTGCGGCATTCCAGTATCGCGATTCGGACTGTTCGTGCTCACGCTGCACCCGCAGATCATGGGCCAGGCGTTCTTTTGGAAGTTTGGTGCGGGCGTCGACGTGATCAGTGCATCATTCGAAACCTTCCAAACCGAAGATTTCCGTCAAAGTCCAGTAAGACGCGTCATTGACACCCGCGTGCCTCTCCGCCGCAGGCTTGGAGAGGCAAGTTGTCCGATAGATTTTGCAGTGACGCGCGATTTGAGGATGCAAGGCGTGACAGATTACCTTGCCGTGCCGCTACTCTTTGCCGGCGGCGCCGTTCACGGCGCTACTTTCGCAACCGAGCATCCGGGTGGCTTCACAGACGCGCAATTCGCCGCCATTGAATCTGTTGTCGCTCCTTTGGCTCGCGTCGCCGAGAACCGGGCGCTGCAGCGAACCGCGAGCATCCTGCTTGATACCTATGTCGGCTCCAGCGCAGGGTCGCGAATTCTCGCCGGACAAATAAGGCGGGGCGACACAGCCGCTATCCGCGCGGTGATCTGGCTATCGGATATGCGCGGTTTCACACGCCTCGCTGATCGCCTGCCGCCGCAGACGCTGGTTGACATGCTCAATCGATATTTTGACTGCCAGGTTCCTGCGATCGCGAAGCACGGCGGGGAAGTCCTCAAATTCATGGGTGACGGGTTGCTCGCCATTTTCCCAATCGCCGCGGGTGACGAACATGCGCGTCAGGTTTGTGATAACGCTCTCGCGGCTGCGCACGAGGCGCGCGCAGCAATCGCGTCGGATTCAT
>Ga0207674_10010851_pt1 | contig 10269 bp, 10 predicted proteins | sample KBSCornC72_FD_184303 | JGI IMG/M metagenome (GOLD analysis project Ga0207674, IMG submission 184303) | Corn rhizosphere microbial communities from Kellogg Biological Station, Michigan, USA - KBS Corn C7-2 (SPAdes) (version 2) | ecosystem: Host-associated > Plants > Roots > Rhizosphere > Soil ...
TGGTGGTTAAATTCAGCGATGACCCCGGAAGCAAGGATAAAAAAGGTGAATATCAATTCAGCTCTTTACAGTTTTCTAACCTGAGTAAAGAATTTGCTGAAGTTATCTTCTATGGCAATGTTGGCGATAAAAAAGTAGTGAAAGTCGAAAACCAGTCTTACACCGGCTACCATTATATAGAAGTGTTAAGTCAGAAGAACTTTGAAACAGCTTACAAAATTGCTTATCTGGCGCATCCTATCGTTCCCACCGATGAAACCATTAACACAGCCAGTGGCCTCGCTGCTCAATTTGCCGGAGAAAGCCGCTCACTGAGTAAGTTTATGGAAAACGCCGACAAAAAGAAGCTGAATAAATTCCCTACAGAAGTTAAAGAGTCTGATAATACAATCATGGGTCTGGGCGAAGCACGTGAAGTAGTTCGCTGGGCATTCAATGATGGCAAAAAAGGAAGCGTGGCTGATCATGCATTTTTAGTAGGCGATAAATATATTGTACCTGCCATAACACAGGTATATGAAAAAGGAACTATGGCTGTTGAAAAAGCAAGACCATTGGTTGAGTATAAGATCCGTAATAATAAAAAGGCTGAGCAGATCATTAAAAAGATCGGCAGTCCTTCTTCACTGGATGCTGTAGCTCAGGCTACCGGTCAGCATATTCTGAAAGCAGATAGCATTACTTTCAGCAGTACTTTCATCCCCAATGTAGGTAATGAACTGAAAGTGCTGGGTGCATCTTTCAATAAAGATTACCAGACCAAAGTTTCAGGTCCTATCAAAGGAGAAATTGGTGTATTTGTTATTAAAGTAGATAACATTACCGCCCTGCCGAATCCTAATTTCGATGCCAAACAATCACAAATGGCTGCACAGCAACAAATGGGCGCCATGATAAACTACAGAACAATCGAAATTCTGAAAAAGGCCGCCGATATTAAAGATTACAGAGTGAAATTCTTCTAGTTAGTTAATAAGTTAATAAGTTGAAAGGTTGATAGGGTCTCCTGTCAACCTTTTGATTTTTAGGTGACTGAGTGGATAGATTAACTTATCAACGTATTAACCTATCAACTTTTCAACTTATCAACTACCTTTGCAGCAGTGAAAATGGAAATATATGAGTGATGAAATTGTAAATAAGATAGCGCAAAGTCAGCTGATCACGCTTGACCTGGAAACGTATTATCCGGCAGAAGAAATTATGCTTTTTGATCTGAAGCCGCATTTGTTCATGGAATTGATCCTGAAAGAAAAAGAATTTCGTGCGGCTTTACAAAATAACGATTGGTCGGTTTATCAGAATAAAATAGTTGCGGTTACCTGTACGGCCGATGCCATTATTCCCATGTGGGCCTATATGCTGGTAGCTTCTTACCTGCAACCTGTTGCCAAAGACGTGATCTTTGGAGATGAAAATACCGCAAGACAACAAATTTTTTTACAACGGATAAATGCTATTAATGCAGAAGAATTCGTTGATAAAAAAATAGTGGTAAAGGGTTGCGGAGATGTGCCGATTGGCGAGTTCGCTTACCTGGCCATCACAAAAAAATTGATGCCGGTAGCCAAAAGCATTATGTATGGCGAGCCCTGTAGTACTGTTCCGATCTTTAAAAGAAAATAATAACGAAAGCCGGTGCCAAAGCATCGGCTTTTTTTTAAACTAAACCGTTCCTCCCATGAACGTTGAAATATTAGCGCGGATCCAATTTGCATTCACTATTGCTTTTCATTACATCTATCCTCCATTAAGTATTGGTTTAGGTTTAATGCTGGTAATCTTTGAAGGGATGTACCTGAAGACCGGCAATAAGATGTATGAAAAGATCACCCGTTACTGGATAAAAATTTTCGCCCTGATCTTTGGTATCGGCGTAGCCACCGGTATTATCATGGAATTTGAATTTGGTACCAACTGGGCTACCTATTCAAAATATGTAGGGGATATTTTTGGAAGCGCCCTTGCTGCAGAAGGCATCTTTGCTTTTGCCCTTGAATCGGGCTTTCTGGGAATTTTGATTTTTGGCTGGAACCGTGTAAGTCCGCGTGTACACTTTTTTTCTGCCGTAATGGTGTTTCTGGGATCTATGTTCTCGGCCATCTGGATTGTAGTAGCCAACTCATGGCAGCAAACACCAGCTGGTTTTCATATAGTAGGCGAGGGTATGCAGGCCCGGGCCGAGATCACCGATTTCTGGGCCATGGTTTTTAATCCATCGAGCGTTCAGAGATTAATTCACGTATGGATCGCTGCATTTTTAACCGGTATATTCCTGGTGCTGAGTGTGAATGCCTGGTATATTTTAAAAAACAAGTACCTCGAAATAGCAAAACCTTCTTTTAAAATTGCGCTGGTAGCCGCCACTGTTTTTTCCTTAATGCAATTGTTTGCAGGTCATCAAAGTGCCGATGTAGTATATAAACATCAGCCGGCAAAACTGGCTGCACTGGAAGGCCATTACGATTCTATGTCGCGGGCCGATATGTACCTTTTTGGATATGTTAATAATGAAAAACAGAAAGTAACCGGTATAAAAATTCCGGGCGGTTTATCTTTCTTAACACAAGGCGATTTTAATAAACCTGTAAAAGGATTGAACGCTTTTAAATCAACCGACCGACCAACACAGGTGAACAGTATTTTTCAGTTCTACCATATGATGATTGCTGTCGGTATGTTTTTAATTGCCCTAACACTCTACGCATCATGGCTTGCATGGAAAAAGAAATTATTTGAAAAGCGATGGCTGATGTGGGTTTTTGTATGGGCGGTTTTATTACCGCAGATCGGCAATCAGGCAGGATGGTTTGCTGCCGAAATGGGTCGTCAGCCATGGGTGGTATATGGTTTATTAAGAACTTCTGATGCGTTATCAAAAACAGTAACGGCTAATCAGATTGTATTTTCACTGATCATGTTTTTTGTAGTATATATTTTGTTATTCGTATTGTTCCTTTATTTACTGAATAAAAAAATTCAGCATGGGCCGGTAGATTATGGAACCAAAGAATACATTGATGAAGGAAGCAAACGCGATAACCCGATATTGACACATGACGCTGATTTTGAGATTTCCTGATCCGGTGATTTGAGAATATGAACTGAAGAAATTCCAAAATCACAAAATTTCAATTACGATGGAAACATTTTTAGGGCTCGACTACAATGTTTGGTGGTTTTTAGTATTTGGCGCCGTTATCAGCGGTTATGCCATTCTGGATGGTTTTGATCTGGGCGCCGGCGCCCTGCATCTTTTATTGAATAAAGAAACAAGCCGGCGAATTGCATTAAATGCCATCGGGCCTTTATGGGATGGTAATGAAGTATGGCTGGTTATAGGCGGCGGTGCTTTGTTTGCCGGATTTCCTGTTGCATATGCTGCTATCTTTTCTGCATTTTATATACCCTTTATGGTGTTTTTGGTTGGAATCATTTTCAGAGGCGTGGCCATTGAATTTCGAAGTAAAGAACCAGGTATACTATGGCGCAAAACATGGGATATAGTTTATTGCGTAGCCTCGATGGTAATAGCATTATCGCTGGGCCTTATGCTGGGTAATGTTGCCTATGGTATTTCTTTAAACAGCGATAAGGAATTTAATGGCAACTGGCTATCCTTCTTTAATTTCTTTTCGATCATGGTTGCCATTACAACACTTGCCCTGTTTATGATGCATGGCGCCATTTATCTGGTAATGAAAACTGAGAACCGGTTATATACAAAACTTTATATACTGGCCCGGCAGTTCATTATATTTTTTGTACTGAGCTTTGTTATAACTACCCTGTATACATTGCTGTATGTTCCTCACCTGAGCGATTTTTTCAGAAGAAGCCCTACATTTTTTATTATACCGGTAATGATGGTGCTGGCCATTGCCAATATTCCACGGCAACTGAAGATTGGAAAATATCGTTATGCGTTCATTAGTTCTTCTGTTACCATTGCCCTGCTGCTGATCATGGTGGCTGTTGAAGTGTTTCCTTACTTGTTGTATTCGAGAACCAACCCGGCCAACAGCATTACCATACATAATGCAGCTTCTTCTCCGAAAACCATGAAAATTTTATTAATTATTGCATTGATCGGTACACCCCTGGTGGGCGTATACACTTCTTTTGTATTTTGGACATTCAAGGGAAAAGTAAAACTGGATGAAACCAGTTATTAATAAAATATAACCATTAAACTTTATGGTAGTAAGAGAAGCCACAAAAAAAGATATAAACCAGTTAAGCCGGTTGTTCGACTTATACAGAGTATATTTTAAGCAGCCATCTGATCCCGAAACAGGCGCTACCTTTTTACAGGAAAGAATAGAAAGAAAGGAATCCGTAATTTTTGTGTCGGATGATGAAGGAGAGCTGGCCGGATTCGTTCAATTATATCCTTTATTCTCATCAGTAAGATTGAAAAGAATATGGATGCTGAATGATTTGTATGTACTTCCTGAATACCGGGGTAAACAAATTTCAAAACAACTCATTGATAAGGCAAAGCAACTAGCCCGCGAAACCGGTGCTGCAGGTATATTACTTGAAACTGAAAAGACCAATGAAATAGGTAATCACGTTTATCCCGCAGCCGGTTTTGAACCGTATGAGGAAACGAATTTTTATTGGTGGCAGAAAGATAGTTGATCAGTTGATACGTTTATAAGTTGATATGGGGACCCGTTAATTTCCTTTTTAACTTATCAACTTATTAACCTATCAACAAGCATTTAACCTAGCGCAGCTCCAACTTTTTCAATTAACGCCTTTGTTTTTTTGATACCTTCATCTTCACTTATTTTATCACCCTCATACTCGATGCCCAGGTAACCTTTAAAACCTGCATCTTTTACTACTTTCAGCATCTTCATATAATCGGTTTCGATACAATTTCCCTGATCGTCGAAGTCATGTGTTTTGGCGCTCACTCCTTTTGCATAAGGCATCATTTCGCCAACACCTTTATATTTATCGTATTCTTCAATGCACGGAGTACCCCACATTTGTCCGCCTTCGCGTTTCAAACAAAAATTACCAAAGTCGGGTAATGTACCAACGTTCTTTCTGTTTACGCCTTTCATTACACCGGCCATCCATTGACCGTTGGAAGTATAGCCACCGTGGTTTTCAACAATTACATTGATACCCACTTTGGAGGCGTATTCGCCCAGCTTGCCTAAACTTTCAATAGCTGCTTTTTGTACCTCTTCCTCGGTGCCTTGTCCGAATGCATTTACGCGAATAGTGATACACCCTAAGTATTTGGCGGCATCAACCCATTTATAATGATTTTCTACTGCCTGCATGCGTTTTTTAGAATCGCTGTCTCCCAATTCACCTTCCCCATCGCACATGATCAGGTGATTTTTTACACCGTTATCCTTACAGCGTTTTAACAGCTCGGCAAGGTATTTTTCGTCTTTCGCTTTGTCTTTAAAAAACTGGTTCACATATTCCACCACACTAATGCCATAGGTATTTTTTGCCACTACAGGAAAATCGAGATTGTCCATTTCCTTTGCAAACAGTTTTTTGTGCAATGACCACTGGGCAAGCGAAATGGTGAAAAATAAAGGAGCGGCTGTAATGCCTGAAGAAGATTCGTTATAGTCGGGCCCAAAGGATCCTTTATGGCCAGGCTGATCTGTAAAAGCTAGTCCGGCAGAAACGGCTCCAAAGCCTGCAGCCAGTCCACCCAATTGTTTTAAAAAATGGCGGCGATTTGAGGGCATGTTGGTTGATTTTGTTGTTTGAATTTACAACAAAAATCCTTTGCGAATCCTTAGCATTCTTTGCGGTGCTATAAGCGTCGATTTGAGCACCGCAAAGAACACAGAGAAGACGCAAAGAGCGCTAAGTTAGAACCACTAAAACCAGCCTCTTTTTCTGAAAACGCGTAGCATCCAAAGGGGAATGAGCAGCATGAGGGCCACGGCAATAAAAAAGCCCCAACGGTTATGAATGATGGGAATTACTTCGAAGTTCATACCAAATATACCCCCTATTACAGTGGCCGGCGCCATCAAACAGGTTACAATGGCCATTACCTTCATCACTTCATTCATTCGCAGGTTTACATTATTGATGTACAGGTCCTGCATACTCATCATTATATCGCGATAGTTCTCACTTAAATCATAGGCCTGCACAATGTGATCGTAAATATCTTTGAAATATTTTGTGTTCTGATCTTCCAGAAGATCACTTTCACTTCGAATGATACCATTGATAAGGTCGCGCACCGGAACCGTATTTCTCTTTAACACGATCAGCTCTTTTCGTAACTGGTTGGTTTTGGCGAGCGATCGCTTATTACTGTTGCGAATGATCTCTTCTTCCAGGGCCTCAATGCGATCTCCCAGCTTTTCCATTACCAGGTAGTAGTTGTCCACAATAAGATCCAGCATGGAATAACAGAGATAGTCCGCACCACGAACACGTGCCTTACTATTGACCATACGCAGGCGTTCACGCAAGGGGTTAAATACATCGCGACTGGCATCTTCCTGAAAACTGATTACAAAATCCTTTCCCAGCACAATACTTATCTGTTCAAACTCCACCGTTTGTTTTTCATCATTGTAATAAAGCATATTGAGCAGACAAAACATCACTCCCTCAATCTCATCCATTTTAGGTCGCTGGTTGATGCTGAGAATATCTTCTACCAATAGAGGGTGAATCCCGTAATGAGTAGCCATGGCTTCAATATCTGCCTTTCGCAGGCCATCAATATTGATCCAGCTTATCCTTCTGCTGGTCTTATAATAAAAAGTGTCCTGAACTGAAGTCAGCTTTTTTTCTTCTACTGTACTGCCGTCATAGTCAAATACGCACACCTGAACTTCCTGTGCTTCCTCGCGTTGAGGAATGATGGTAGGGTTCTGTGATAAGATCTCCTTTGTACGTTGGGTACAAAAGAGATTTGGCAGGTAGAGATAACGAAGATATTTTTCGGTTGTCTGCTTGACGTTCATAAAGGAATAATAGGTCAATTCGAGTCTCCAAATTTAAGCCATACCCGCTGGTTCAATACCTGAAAATTTGTAAAACCGGGCCGGTTTTTGTACCTGGTAGGTAGATACCCCACTATGGCAATAAATAACCGGGCCGGTTTTGGGAGCCTTTTGAGGCTCTCATTCGTAGAAATGAAGAACAATGATCCCCTGCGCATGGCAGGCGCCACTGCCTTCTTTACCAGTTTTGCGCTTCCCCCAATTTTAATCATTCTGTTCCAGGTATTCAGTTTGTTTGTGAACAGGCGATTGGTAGGGACAGAAATGATGCAGGTATTGAAGGATACTTTTGGTGAGGCGGGAGCCCAACAGATAAGGATCACCACCCGGGGATTCCGGACTATTGCTACAAACTGGTACACTGCAACTGGTGGATTTGTTTTCCTGATTTTTGTAGCCACCACCTTGTTTATGGTGATCAAAAATAGCCTGAATGATATTTGGAATATACGGGTCAAAGAACGGCCAGGCTTCATATTCTATTTGAAAACAAGGGGTCGGTCCATGCTGGTAATTCTTTTTGCCGGATTGCTATTTGTTGCCAGTCTTTTCATAGATGGAATTCAGGTACTTGCAGGAAGCTACCTGGAAAAACTGTTATTTGGTGCAAGCGATTACTTAATGCTACTTATTAGTAAAATAACGGGAATTATAGTAGTAGCAGCCTGGTTTATTTTATTGTTCCGCTACCTGGCAGATGCGCGGCCGCCATGGAAAGTAGCAATACTGGGCGGATGCCTGACCGGAATTTTATTTACTCTTGGCAAAGCGCTATTATCGTATTTGATGGTGAGAAGCAATGTAAGCTCCATTTACGGGGCTTCCGGCTCATTGGTATTATTGCTTCTATTCGTTTTCTATTCTTCCTTTATTCTTTATTATGGTGCGAGTTTTATCAAGGTATATGCTGAAGTTATAGGCAAACCGTTAATCCCAGACCCGCATGCATTCCTGTATGAATTACAGGAATTGAAGTCAGAACCGTTATAATTTTGGATTAAAGCAATTTGGCCGCTCTCTGAAGATCTTCTGGTGTATCGATAGCCACGCTGGTGAATTCAACTAATGACATACGAATGGGAACGCCATTTTCCAGATAACGAAGCTGCTCCAATTTCTCAATTTGTTCCAATTGACCCGCTGGCCATTGCGTAAATTTTAATAAGGTATCCTTGCGAAAACCGTACACCCCGATATGCAAATGGTATACAGGCTCAATATTTGTTCCTGATGAAAATGGAATGGGACTTCTGCTGAAATAGAGAGCGTCATTATTTTTATTTACTACCACCTTCACACAACTTGTTGCATAGAGCTCTTCACTACCGGTGATCTTTCTCATGACAGAAGCTACCTGTACCGAAGGATCCTTAAATTGACGAACAAGCTTTTCCAGAGGTTCTTTTTTAATGAACGGTTCATCACCCTGAACATTCACTATTACGTCAACATCCATATCCTCCACAATTTCTGCAATCCGGTCGCTGCCACTTTCGTGCTCGCGTTTACTCATTATTGCGGTACCACCATGCGTGGTAATTGCATTATAAATGATATCACTGTCGGTAACCACGATCACTTTATCAAATAAGCCGGTTGCCAGGGTAGCATCATAGGTATGAAGGATAACCGGTTTATTTCCCAGCATTTGCATCAATTTGCCCGGAAAGCGGGTAGCTGCATATCTTGCCGGTATAATTGCAACGGTTTCCATCCGGCAAATCTAAATACACTGCACCTAAAAAATACAATCTGGTTGAAGTAATTGGGATTAAGGATCCAGCTTCTGGAAAGGCTTTTTCATCAAAAGCATGAAGTCTTCATCCTTCTCGTTGGGATAATAACGGTCCAGTCCGTAACGGATCTGGTTTGGCTCCAGCTTCTTAAATGTACCAAGACAACGATCCCAGATGGAAAGGATTGCGCCATAGTTGCTATCTGTATAAGGTTGTTTCCAGTGATGGTGGACCTTATGCATATTGGGAGAAACGAAAATATAGCTAAGCCCCTTGTCCAGCCAGCGAGGAAGGCTGATGTTGGCATGTGTGAATGCGGTCGATAATACGAGGATGGTTTGGAAGATCATCACTGCATACATTGGAGCGCCACTTACCAGAATGCCAATAAAGAAAAATAACCCTCGCAAAACACTTTCTACCGGATGGTGCCGCAGCCCGGTGGTAACATCCACATTGTTGTCTGCATGATGTACCACATGGAATCGCCAGAGAAAACCAACCTTATGTTCAGTTAAATGCACGAGCCATCCACCAAAGAAATCCAGGACAAGGAAGGAAATAAGGATCGTTCCCAGCACATTTGCATTCAGCCAGTAAACTATCCCAAATTCCTGCTCATTGCACCAGTCGCTTATTACAATGATCAGAATAGCGAGCACAGTATGGATCAAAAGGTGAATAACTGTAAAACCAAAATTTACAGCCGCATGGCGCAGCTTGTTCCTTTTATACTGGAGAGAGATGAGTGGAATACTTCCTTCTATTATCCAAAACAGTAGCAGCCCACCCACCAGGAAGGCCATACGCTGGCCCGGGTGTTTTTCTAATGTTTGAAAATATTCTATAATCTGATCCCACATAGCAAACGAATTGATTCAAAAGTTACGAAAGAAATCTGATAAAGGTTAGTTACAATAGAAGGGAATGCTCACAGTTCAGGCCATATCCTCATCACTCTGTAAAATTGATAAAGCTCTTTCTGCCTGAGCCTCAGCTACCATCAATTTGATGCCACCAATTGCATTAGAAAGGAAGGGGTCAATTGTTACGGAATACTCATCCTGCAGGTAACAATTGATGTATTCCGCCTGCAGCCTGCCCAGTGCAATATGGGCAGGAATATAATTATCGTATGTACAAATGACTACAAAAGACATTGGTAACAGTCCTGAATTGGGCGGGGCCCATGTATAATTCGTAAATCCTATTACTGGTTCAGCATTAAAGGCATAACCAGCATAAGCAGCTCCTCATTTTCATCCTGGTCTCCGGGTTTAATGAGACCCGCTTTGGTTGGAGTAGAAAGTTCCATATTTACCTCATCGCTATCAGAAGCAGATAACATTTCAATAAGAAATTTGGCATTGAAGGCAATCATTAGATCTTCACCATTATACTGACATTTCATTCTTTCATTTCCTTCAAAGCTGAAATCAACATCCTGTGCCGCCAGCTGTAATTCACTGCCGCTGATATTCAGCGCCACCTGGTTGGTACTTTTGTTACTGAAAACACTT
>Ga0207674_10010852_pt1 | contig 10268 bp, 12 predicted proteins | sample KBSCornC72_FD_184303 | JGI IMG/M metagenome (GOLD analysis project Ga0207674, IMG submission 184303) | Corn rhizosphere microbial communities from Kellogg Biological Station, Michigan, USA - KBS Corn C7-2 (SPAdes) (version 2) | ecosystem: Host-associated > Plants > Roots > Rhizosphere > Soil ...
CATCGACAACGAGCCGAAGATCCTCGACGGCATGGCGACGCTGCTCGGCGGCTGGGGCTGCCGCGTGCTCAAGGCGCCGGACCTCAAGTCCGCGCTCGCGGTGGTGAGCGACGCCAAGTCCGCGCCGAACGGGCTGCTGGTCGACTATCATCTCGACTCAGGCAACGGCATCGAGGCGATCGCGGCGCTGCGCTGGCGCTTCGGCAACGCTCTGCCGGCGATCCTCATCACCGCCGACCGCTCGCCGGTGGTGCGCGAGGAAGCGCGTGCGCGCGACATCCAGGTGCTCAACAAGCCGCTCAAGCCCGCGGCGCTGCGTGCGCTGCTCGCGCAATGGCGCGTCGCGCGGATGGCGGCGGCGGAGTAGCTCGATGTCCTGGGCTCCGGCCTATCGGCCGGCCCCGGGATGACAGCCTACCCGCCCGCCTGCGGCCATTGCCCCGCTTCGATCTTCGCCGCCGCGATCACGGCCTGCGTGCGGCTCTCGACGCCGAGCTTCTGCAGGATCGCCGAGACGTGGGCCTTCACGGTCGCTTCCGAGACGGTGAGATTGTAGGCGATCTGCTTGTTGAGCAGCCCCTCGGACAGCATCATCAGCACGCGCACCTGCTGCGGGGTCAGCGTCGACAGCCGCCCCATCAGGTCGGCGGTTTCGGCGTCGGTGCCGGCCTTGAGATCGACGTCGGGCGGCGTCCACACCCCGCCTTCGAGCACGCGCGCGATCGCGGCACGCATCGCCTCGACGCCGAGCGTCTTCGGGATGAAGCCCGAGGCGCCGAATTCCATGCAGCGGCGGATCACCGCCGGATCGTCGTTCGCCGAAACGACCACCACCGGCACGCTCGGATATTGCGCGCGCAGATACATCAGGCCGGAGAAGCCGCGCACGCCCGGCATGGTGAGATCGAGCAGCACCAGATCGACGTCGCCGCCCTTGTCGAGCAATGCCGCCGCATCGTCGAACGAGCCGGCCTCCGCGATCGCGGCGTCGGCGAACAGCCCGGTCACCGCCTCGCGCAGCGCGCCGCGAAACAGCGGATGATCGTCGGCGATGACGAAGTTGTAGGACTCCACGGCGGCTCCCGGACGGTCCGGCGTCACGCCGCACCGCAGTGATTAGCGACTATTTCCCCGCACCATAGCATTGCGCGAACGCGCGTACAGAGGGGGCGTCATGCTCACCCTGCCCGGCCTTCAGCCCTTGAACAGAAGGTCGCGGGTCAGTTGATCGAGATGCCGAACCGCGTCAAGCGCGGAGCGCAGCCGGGCGCTGTCACGCGACGACAGACGCCCGACCGCGACCGCGTTCGATGGAGGCACTCCGCGGCCGATATCCTCGACCTGCTGGGCAACAAGTAGAGCGAGGAAAGTCCCCTGCGCCTCGACCAGAGCCTCGAGGTCGCTTTCCGCAGCGATGCCCAGCGTCTTGATGCCGTCGAGTCGCGCGGGCGTCGATCGCTCCACCACATGGTGGCAGATGGCCAGTGCACGCGCGGTCGAGACGATCCCGAACAGGCCGCTCTTCTTGAGATCGATCCGGCCCTGATCAGTCCTGAACCGGCGAAGGAACGTGAGGCCCGGCTCGGTCGGGCCGACGGACTCCGCGAGCAGCTTGGCGAAGTCCGCCCGCCCCTTGGCTGCATCGAAGCCCGCGCGCCAGATGTCATTGCACAGCGCGACGTCGCCATGCACGCCTAGCATGTCGAAGAAGATATCGACCGACAGCAGATCCTGCGGACTCGACCGCTCGATCCAGCCGCCGATGCGCGCGCGCCAGGTGTCGAGCGAACCGCGCCATAGCGGATTCCGTGCCATGGCGCCGCCCCTGCAATAGGGGACGCCGACCTCGTGCAGGATGTCGGCGATGTGGACGCCTAGATGTGCGAACCACGTGTCTTCAGGACCGTCCGGCGCTCCGTCGGCAAAAACCAGCGCGTTATCCTGATCCATCGCAAGCAGGCTCTCGCCGCGGCCGGCCGAGCCCAGCACCGCGACCGCGTAGGGACAAACCGGGTCACCGTACCCCGCGTCGCGCATGCGAGCTTCCGCGACGAGCGCCGCCTGGCGCGTGAGAGCACGCAGCTCGTGCGAGACGACGGCTGCAATGTCGTGCGCGCTCACGCTTTCCTGGAGGAGAGACGCCGCGACCTGCGGCAGCTTCGCCCATGCGCCGGCAAGCGCATGGACATCGCCGGCCCCGTCGATCTCGTCGCCGAGCGCGACGGCCTCGCCCGCGCGCAGCCGCAGCAGATCGCGCCCGGACAGCGCTCCGATCACGCAACCCATATCGTCGACGGCGCCTAGGTGGCGCACCCGCAACCGACTCATCCTGCCGATGGCGCGATAGACAAACGCGTCCGCAGGAACCACCGCCAGCGGTTTGTTCATCAGGCGCTCGACCGGCATGGCCAGCGCATCCGCCCCATAGCTGGAGACCGCCCGCAAGACGTCGCGCTCGGTGATGATGCCGGTGTCGGACGCGCGCGGCCAATCGCCATCATGGTGCGCAGGGCGGACGTAAAGCGACGAGATGCGCTGATCCATCATGACCATCAGCGCCACCGCAATGGGAGTGTCTGCCGCGACAAATTTCGGCGGCGATTGCATCACGTCACGGACCCGGTGCCGATAGGGATAGCTGTCGACACGGGCCAGCGTACGCTCGGCCTCGGTGCGGCCCGGCGCCTCGGCCGGCTGGACCCAGCCGGCGCGGTGTTGCTCGTCGAGCAGCCTGGTCAGGGCGCGAGACGCCTGCATCGCCTCGGCAAGGGTGCGAATCCCGCTGTCGCGCAGCTTCGGGAGCAACGCGACAAAAATGCGGGCGGTCGTCAATGCATCGCCAAGCGCCGAGTGCCGCTCGCCGACCTCAACGTCCAGCCACGACGCAAGGCTTTCGAGGGTAAACGCAGCAAGGTCGGGCTCGACGACCTGAGCGAGCAAGTGCGTGTCGAGGGTCAGCGGGCGCCGGAATGGAAGGCCCGCCCGCGCGCATTCATTCTTGAAGACCGCGAGATCGAAGCCGAGCGTATGACCGATGAGGACGCCCTCGCCCATGAACGCCAGCAGCTCGGGCCAGACTTTCGCAAAAGGAGGAGCGTCGGCAACCGCGGCATCGTCGATCCGATGCACCGCCCGCGCCGCCGCCGGAATAGGCTCGCCCGGCCGGACCAGGCGGCGCAACGAATCCTCCGGATCGATGCGTCCGCCGGAAAGACGCACAGCACCAAATTCCACAATCCGCGCCCTCGCCGGATCGAGGCCCGTCGTTTCGGTATCGATGACGACGGCATCGAGTGCGATGAGCGGGCTGGCGATGTTGATGGCCGCCATCGATCGCGCCCCCGTGGTCTCCGCCGCCCCGGCTCAGGCGGTCCGAACCATCAGCGTCTCGGCCACGGCTTCGGCATCCAGCCGCTCCATGAACTCGTCGTGGATGTTGCAGAGCTGTACGCGCAGATAGTTGCGCGTCGTCGGGAAGTCGCGGCCGCGCAGTTGCTCGTGGATCGGCATCAGGTCGAAATAGGTCTGCACCCATTGCTCGGGGATGTCGATCACGCGCTTCGGCGGATGCAGGCCGATGAGCTGGAGCCGGCGCGACAGCTCGGCACGCAGGCTGCGCCACTCGTCGCTGCCGAGCGCGGCGGGCGGCGGATAGCGATCGAACACCGCGAGGACCTGATCGCTCAGCGCCTGCACGACCGCGCCGCGTTCGCCGCCGAGCCGTTCGTGCAGCGCGCCCGCGACCGCTTCGGCGACGATCGCGAGCCCGAGCGGATAGGCGCGCCAGCGCGACACCTCGATGGCGGCCTGGAAGGAAGGCTCGCGGAAAAGGACCTTCGAATAGTGCCCGGCGCGCGCGCGCGAATATTCGTAGAGTCCCTTCTGCATCAGGAAGGCGGCGTTCTCGTCGACGAACGCGCCGACCGCTGCGGCGTCGCGGATCGGCGGCTTGCGGCGCAGGAAATCGAGAAGACCCATCGCCTCATCTGACCGGCAATCTTGCTCCTTGCCTCGCGTCGAGTTGACGCACCCCCGCAAGGGAGATAAATTTTCTCAGATTTTTCAACGCTTAGTGTTCATACATTAGCCGAAAGTCGTACAAAAGCTTCGCAGCCCCCAATGCTAGCGTTTTGGTGAACGACTCTCGAACCGATCCGCAGAATCCGGACGAGGGACGTCGCAGCTGGGGGGCTGCGTGCGAAAACATGCGCCGCCTCCCGAAGGTTCATGAGCCTGCCGGCTCGACCGGCATGCGATGAGGGAGGGCGGGGCCGATGGCGGATCCAAAGATCGCCGACTCGAAGGCGAACGAAGAAGCGCATTGGGACAAGACGACCAAGCTGATGCTCACGCATCTCGGAGTCTGGTTTTTCTTCGGTTACGTCATCCACATGTTCGTGGTGCCGCTCAACAAGATCGTCATTCCGATCCTCGGTTTCCCGCTCGGCTTCTACATGGCCGCGCAGGGCTCGCTGATCGTGTTCGTCGTGATGCTGTTCATGTTCGCGAAGCAGCAGCACCGGATCGACCGCGAGCACGGCTACGCCGAAGAAGACTGAGGGGGACACCATGGCAACGCAAACGGCTGGCGGCACCAGCGACTTCATCAAGAACCTCGGACGGATGTACGGCACGTATACCGGCGGCTTCGTCGCCTTCATCGTGCTGCTCGCGATCCTCGAGCAGGTCGGCGTACCGAACAAGGTGCTCGGCTATCTGTTCGTGTTCTTCACGCTGGCAGTCTACGCCGTCATCGGCGTGATGACGCGAACCGCGGAAGTGTCGGAGTATTATGTCGCCGGCCGGCGCGTGCCGGCCTTCTACAACGGCATGGCGACCGGCGCCGACTGGATGTCGGCGGCGTCCTTCGTCGGCATGGCCGGATCGCTGTTCCTGCTCGGCTATGACGGCCTTGCCTGGGTGCTCGGCTGGACCGGCGGCTTCGTGCTGGTCTCGATCCTGATCGGGCCGTATCTGCGCAAGTTCGGCGCCTATACGGTGCCCGACTTCCTGTCGTTCCGTTACGGCGGCAACTTCGCCCGCTTCCTCGGCGTGATCGTGCTGGTGTGCTGCTCGTTCACCTACGTGACGGCACAGATCTACGGCACCGGCCTGATCGCCTCCCGCTTCCTCGGCATGCAGTTCGAGCTCGCGGTGTTCGCGGGCCTCGTCGGCATCCTGCTGTGCGCGATGCTCGGCGGCATGCGCGCGGTGACCTGGACGCAGATCGCGCAATACATCGTGCTGATCGTCGCCTATCTGGTGCCGATCATTATCCTGTCGACGCAACACTACGGCATTCCGATCCCGGAACTGACATACGGGAGGGCGATCGCCGAGATCGGAGCGCGCGAGGGGCAACTGGTGAAAGACGGACTCGCGATCCTCTGCAACAAGGAGGCTTGTCCGCCGGGAACGTTGCGGCCGCACATCCAGCCGTTCATGAACTACACGCCGCTGAACTTCTTCGGCATCATCTTCTGCATGATGGTCGGCACCGCCTCGCTGCCGCACATCCTGATGCGCTACTTCACCACGCCGTCGGTGAAGGAAGCGCGCGACTCCGTTGCGTGGTCGCTGCTGTTCATCTTCCTGCTTTACTTCTCGGCGCCGGCCTATGCCGCGTTCTCGAAGCTGGAGGTGTACACCAACATCATCGGCCGCGACCTGAACGCGATCCGTCCCTGGTTGTTCAACTGGGGCGAACTGGGACTGATCCAGATCTGCGGCAAGAACGCCGCCAATCTGCAGGCGGTCCTCGACGCCTGCAAGGCGATCGCCGGTCATCCCGGCGTGCTCCGGTTCCAGGACTTCGTGATCAACACGGACGTGATCGTGCTCTCCACGCCGGAGATCGCGGGCCTTCCCTACGTGATCTCGGGCCTGGTCGCGGCCGGCGGCCTTGCCGCCGCGCTCTCCACCGCCGACGGGCTGCTGCTCGCCATCGCCAACGCGCTCAGCCACGACGTCTACTACAAGATGATCCAGCCCTTGCGGATGCAACGGCAGTGGACGGTCATCGGCGTCATGGCGGCGATCGTGATCGGAGCCATCATCTGGTTCGCGGCGGTGCCGGGACCGTTCGGAGTACAATGGCGCTGGTGGTCAATTCTCGGCCTCCTTGCCCTTGTGGCCGTGGTCTACCCCTTGATGCGAACGGCGAACGAAGTCGAACGCCGGCTCATCATGGCGCGCGCACTGCTGCTGCTCGTGGCGGTCTGCTCGGCCGCGCTCGCGTCGACGCGGCCGTCGGACATCCTCGCGATGGTGGGCTGGGCGTTCTCGCTTGCCATGGCGGGCAACTTCCCGGCGCTCACCCTCGGCATCTGGTGGAAACGCGCCACCACCACGGGCGCGATCTGCGGGATTCTCGCCGGGTGGGGCATCTGCCTGTTCTACCTCGTGGTCTCGCGCTACTTCCCGCAGGCCGGCGTGACCTACTTCGGAATGACGTCGCTGCTCAATCCGGAGACCGGCAAGGCGCTGATCAACGTCGCGCAGATCATGGCTGATCCGAAATGGGTTGCCGACGTTCCGGCGAGTGCCGCGAACCCGATGGCCAACCGGGTCGGCTGGTTCGATCTCAACAACATCAACTGCGGATTGCTCGGGATGCCGCTCGGCTTCCTGGTGATCTACGTGGTCAGCCTGTTCACCAAGGCGCCGTCGATGGAAATGCAGGCCTTCATCGACGAGATCCGCAAGCCGCGCGGACGAACCGTGCTGGAAGAAAAGGTCTGACCACCTCGTCGGTCTGTTGCAGGCGGGGCCCCACGGGGCCCCGCTTCGCTTGCAAACCTCAGAGGCTTGCCGCACCGCGCCGCCACGGCCATGGTACGCGGCAGGGGAGCTGACGCGTGGGCACTTCGATCCTGACCTACTGGTACTACCACGTGCCGAACTTCGTGCTGGCGGCGCTGATGTACACGCTGCTCGGCCGCGTCGTGCTCGGCTTCTTCGTCGACGCGGATTCGCCGAACTACATCTGGCGCTTCTTCTGCCGCATCACCGACCCGGTCGTCGCCGCCGTCGCGGCCGTGACGCCGAAAGCCGCCGCGCCCGTCATCGTCTGGCTGTTCGGCGTGGTGTGGCTGTTCTGGCTGCGCGTCGGCTTTCTCATCCTGTTCACGATGTACGGCATCGCGCCGCGAGCAAGCTGAGGCACGCGATGGACCGCAACCTCTATTACGTCGCCATCGCGTTCTTCGGGATGATCAACGGCCTGTTCAACCAGGCGCTGGTGCCGTTCGCCTATCTGTTCGCCAAGGTGCTGGCGCCGGCGCTGCTGTTCGGCTCGGAATCGCTCACCCTGATGTTCGCCTCGCTGATGGCCTCGACCGCGACCATCATCGTCGGCGGCGTCCCGGCCGCGATCTATGAGCGCTACGTCGGCGCGAAGGACGACTCGACCGAGATCTCGCTGTGGATCTGGCTTGCCGGGACCGGGATCCTGACGCTGCCGGCGGTCGGCAATTTCTTTGACATCGGGCTGTGAGCCTCCGCCGCAGTCCGGGCACGCAATTGTGAGTGCACCGCGCGGCAAATAAATTGCAGGATCGAAAGGCCGGGATCGGGGTTCATCGGAAAGGGACCGCGCCTTGGAGCACATGCGCCACATCGCCTACGAGACCGTGCTGCGCGCCTGCGGCTTCGGCTCGCTCGCGATCTTCTGCGTCATGATCGGAATGTCGTTCGAGCCGCGCCTCGCCTTCCAGGCCGGCGGCACGCTGACCATGCTGATGACCTGCATCCTGCTCTACAAGGCGCGCGAGGCGCTGACCAAGGACTACCGCCGCACCGAGATGTGGCTCTACATCGAGAAAGATCAGCGCCCGCCGGCGGCCTACGCGCAATGGGCAAGTTCGACCATTCTGCGCGAGACCTATCTGACCTTTGCCTTCTGGACATCGGCGATCGCCATCTCGATGTGGCTGATCGCACTTGCTTTTTGGGTCCTCGGGTTCTGAGCCCGGGGCATCCGCAGTGTTGCATTTAGGACTCGTTAACGAAGCAAGCGCACACTTTTTCACCGTGGCACCTGTTTAGGCAGGCTTTTTGCCTCAACGGATGTCCGGTGGCGAGGATCGTGCGCCGGTGTCGACCCTCGCTTCGCCGCAGAACGCGACGAACTGGCCGCGAATTGGCCGCGATGGAGATCGACATGCTGAATCAGCTACTTGGCGACCTGCCCGGAACGCTCACGCAGGCCCAGAACTCGCCCACCGTGGCGCGGATGAAGCGGCTGCTGCTCATCACCCTCGCGCTGTGGATGAGCTATTTCCTCGTGGTCAACTGGTTCGTGCACGCGCTGAACAAGATCGCCGTGTTCGGCATCCCGCTCGGCACCTGCCTCGCCGTGCAGGGCGCCGCCATCATGTTCGCCGTGACGCTGTTCCGCTTCGCGCGCAGCGCCGACTAGCCGCACGCCGGGCGGCCCCGGCGGGCTTGCGGCCGCCGCAGGTCCGTATCATACTTTAGTCGTAGAGCGACTCGACAATACCCCGACTTCGAAGAGGAAACGGTCGCCCAAGGTGTCACGGGGGACGCCATGGACTCTTTTCGCGAGACCGCCTTCTGCCTCACCCTCTGGCAAGGGCTCTTGACCCTGCTTGTCACCGTCCTCGCCATCGCGCTCAACGATCTCCACGCGCCCGCCGCGCTGCTGGTCGCCGCCACCGTCGCGCTCCTGTTCGCGCTTGTCCTGATGGCGCGCGCCAGTCGGCTGACCGAGCGCAACGTCACACGCGGACAGTTCTGGCGCACCGTTCCGCCGCGCAACCGGCCGCCCGGCGAAGCCGGCGCGCGGCTTGCCAGCCGGGTGCTGCGCGAGACGTGGCTCAGGTTTGCGAAAGCCGCCGCGATGGTCGCGATCGTTCTCGCGAGCCTCGCCTACGTGAGCAAGGACTCGGCTCCTTCGGCCTGGGCGAAAGCCGCGCGTGCCCCCGCGCAAACCGAAGCGGCAGCAACCGGCAACTGGACCGGCTACCGCTCGGCCCGTCTGCTGCCGACGAACTGAAGCATGTGAGACCTGCGCACGGCGATCTACACGCCGCCGCGAAACCGAAGCTAGGTTTGCGCGTTGGACGCGCGTGCCGGCGCGTCTCATGGAGGAATGCCCGGGTGTCACATCGCAAGAGGACGCCGTGGACACATTCCGCGATACGGCTTTCGGTCTCTCGATCTGGTACGCGTTTCTCGCGACCCTTGCGGCCGTTCTTCTCGTCACCCTCAACGATGTCGAAGCGTCGACCGCCTTCCTGGTAGGGGCGAATGTCGCGCTGATCTTCGCACTGGTGCTGATCGCGAAGGTGCGCAGCCTGCACGACGGCGCCGTGGTGCAGGCGCTATGGCGCTCCTTGCCGGCGCACGCACGCCCGCGCGGCGACGCCGGGCAGCGCATGGCGCAATCCGCGCTGACCGAGATGTGGCTGCGGTTTGCGCGCGGCGCGGCCGTCATCGCGATGGTGTTCTGCGCGCTGGCCTATGCGAGCCACGGTCCGGGCAACTCGGCGCAGGCGTTGCAGATCACGCATCAACACGACGAGTAGGCGGTTGGACTTTCCGCTTGATTTTTGAATCGGCGGGTCTGAGACATCGAGACGGCCGCGAGCGAAGGAGCGGCTGAGTTGCGTGCGCCTTGGCGGCTCCCTGTATTTTGTTTTCCTGTTATTTACAGGAAGACGCCTCGCCTCAAGGTACCGTGCTACCGCCGACGAACTGCAGCAGCACCTCGCGCCGGTGCGGCCGCGCGCGATGCTCGGCGAGATAAATTCCCTGCCACGTGCCGAGCGCGAGCTTGCCGCCGGTCACCGGCACGTGCAGCGACACACCGTTGAGCATCGCCTTCACATGCGCCGGCATGTCGTCCGGTCCTTCGGTGTCGTGCACCCATCCGGCATTCGCCGGCGCGAGACGATCGAGCGCGGTCACGAGATCGGTCTGCACGTCGGGGTCGGCGTTCTCCTGGATCACCAGCGACGCCGAGGTGTGTCGCAGATAGGCGAGCAGCACGCCGTCGGCCGCATTCGCCTCGCGCAGGAACGCCGCGACCTCGCGCGTGATCTCGGTGAAGCCCGCGCCCGGCGTGTCGACGGTGAGCGTCACTGAGGCGATCGTGTCGGGCGCGATGCTGCGCAGTTCGCCGAGCCGTGCTGCCATGCGGCGATCTTACGCCATCGCGGGCCGAAGTCCGCCCGGGCTGGAGCGCCGCCAGACCAGCGTGCCGATCAGCAGCAGGCTCACGGCGTTGAACATCAGTCCCGCCGCGA
>Ga0207674_10010853_pt1 | contig 10268 bp, 3 predicted proteins | sample KBSCornC72_FD_184303 | JGI IMG/M metagenome (GOLD analysis project Ga0207674, IMG submission 184303) | Corn rhizosphere microbial communities from Kellogg Biological Station, Michigan, USA - KBS Corn C7-2 (SPAdes) (version 2) | ecosystem: Host-associated > Plants > Roots > Rhizosphere > Soil ...
GATGGAGCTCTGAAAGAGCGGAATAACCAGCGCTGATATTTCGCACTTTCAGTGCTCGAATCAAATTTTTATTGGCTACCCAGGGGCGACGCGCTTCGCGCTTGCCCCTGGCTATCATATTTCGCGCCGTTGGCGCTGCGCCTGCTGTATCTTTCGCGCCGTTGGCTGCGCCTGCTGTATCTTTCGCGCTGTTGGCTGCGCCTGCTGTATCTTTCGCGCCGTTGGCTGCGCGAGACTCCGACTATTTGCGCAAAGCCTCGTCAAGCTGAGAGTGCAGTGCGTCTGACGTTCTGGTACTTCTGCGCGCGAGCGTGTTCCAGCTCTCGTTCATTCATCAGTTGACGATGCTTGTCAGTCTCAGCGAGAACTTCCAGAAGATCCGAGAGACTCAAGTCCGGCTCCGCTGCGATGTTCTGCAACGTGGTTTGAAAAAGACTGATGATGCGCTCTATGGTGCCGGGGTTGAAGAGGTCCGTGCTGTACTCCATTGAACCATGTAATCCATGCGCCGTCTCGGTGAGGGTGAGAAGCAGGTCAAACTTTGCCTTCCTGGTTTCACCTCCGAGCGACTTTACGCTGAGACCATTGAGTCGCAAAGTTTGTGAAAGGTCCGCAGCGTTCTGGAAAACCAGCTTCACCTGAAAGAGCGGCGAATGGCTTAGCTTGCGTTCCGGGTTGAGCGCCTCGACGAGCTTGTCAAACGGGAGGTCCTGATGCGCGTAAGCCCCCAGTGCCACTTCGCGCACACGCCCGAGCAATTGGCGTAAACTGGGATTACCCGAAAAATCTGTGCGTAGAACGAGTTGATTGATGAAGAACCCTATGAGCGGCTCGATTTCGGCGCGATTGCGACCAGCTACATCCGTGCCCACTACTACGTCGTCCCGCCCTGTTAAGTAGTGAAGCACTGCCTGTAAGCCGGCAAGCATCGTCATAAACAGGGTCACACCTTCTAGTCTGCTGACAGATCGAAGTTCGGTAATAAAGTCGCTCGTCAGCCTGAACGGGTACAACGCTCCACGGTAGCTCTGCGCGGTTGGGCGCGGACGATCTGTCGGTAAGGATATGACTTCAGAAACGCCTGCCAATTGGTCCAGCCAGTAATCACGCAGCGAGTCGAGGGCTTCGCCTTGAAGCCACTCACGCTGCCAAATAGCAAAATCTGCATACTGAAGCGCCAACTCAGGCAAGGGCGACGGCTGACCGTGAGAAAAAGACTCATAGAGTATGCTTATTTCCCGCGTCAAGACCCCGGTGGACCAGCCATCGCTTACAGCATGGTGCGCAGTGAACAGGACAACGTGGTCCTCGGCATCAAGTTGCAACAAACCGGCACGAAGCAACGGTCCATGCGTGAGGTCAAATGGCCGTTGTGCCTCCTCGGCGACGAGTCGCGAGACTTCTCTTTCGCGTTCGACATGTGGCAGTCTTCGCAGGTCAATCTCAGGCAACGACAAAGTCAACGCCGGCGCTATGATCTGTACAGGCTGACCGTCTATCTCGGCAAACTTAGTTCGCAAGGCTTCGTGTCGCCTGATGACTTCGTTAAGACTCTTGCGAAACGCCGCGACGTTCAGTGTTCCTTCAAGGCGCACAGCTGTCGGCAGATTATAAATTGGGCTGTCCGGCTCCAACTGATTCGAGAACCAGAGCCGTTGTTGGGCCATGGATAACGGAGGCTCCGTGTTTCTGGAGACTCGCTTCATCGGCGGAGCAGTCAGGTGCTGCGTCTTGCGCTCAAGTGCCTCGATGCTTTGGGCCAGCCCGGCGACAGTGGGCGCGCTGAATAGTGCGCGCAGCGGCAGCTCGACGTGGAAGGTTTCCCGCACCCGCGAGACAAGCTGGGTCGCCAGTAATGAGTGCCCTCCCCGGTCGAAGAAGTTATCGTGGACCCCGACGGGTTCAATGTTGAGCACCTGCGCCCAAATGTCTGCCAACAATTCCTCTACCGGCGTCCTCGGCGCGACAAAATCCTGCTCCCCCTCAGGCCGTGTATAGTCCGGTGCAGGGAGTGCATTGCGATCAAGTTTGCCGTTGGGCATTCGTGGCAGCGTCTCGAGCATCACGAAGTGAGACGGCATCATGTACTCCGGCAGTTTATCTCTGATGAAGTTGCGTAAGTCGCTTATTGAAAGAATTACCTGGTCGGCTGGCGGCGAACTCAACTTGTTCGCGACGCCGGCAGAGCGACGTGTTTCCTGGTCCACTTGCGAGGCGTTAATGGCATAGAGATTATAGAGGCCAGTGTTTGCCAGTAACGCGTCCTGGTCCACGGTGACATTGAATCCGTGTTCTTTCAACAGCAGTGTGATCTGCTCCAGCCGCCCTTCCAGGTCATGCACTTCCAGGACTATTTGCCTGATCTTTTTCCAGTCACTCTGCTGGATGCCCATGAGCACATCCAGTTCGCTTTTCTCAACATCAATTTTGAGCAGGTCAATCGCTTCCAGATTGTTCTCACTGATCACCTCTGAGAGCGTTTTTAGCCGGCAGCGATAAGTCTCATGGTTGAATCGTCCCTCCAATAATTCATCCGCGAAGGTGGAGATGTTTGGTTCCTGATTACTCAAGAAGGTACGCGTCACGCGCTCGTCCTCATCGCGATCGCTATAGACTCCAGACATCGCCGATGCTTTAGGGTAATAATTAAACGTCGCCGTTTTCGATGCATCCGAGAGGCCGCATTCAAACAACTTCACGTTTAGCCCATGAAGCTTGACGTTCGCCTGCAGTGTTTCATAGGTGGGCGGGATCGGCTCAAACGCATAAACCTGCACATTCTGTGCTCGTCTGCAAACGAAGAGGGTAAACAATCCGATGTTCGCTCCGACATCAAACACACAATCACCGTCGTTGAGCGTCACACCATATTTCAGATAAATCTCATCCTCAAAAATTTCCTCGTAAATTAGATCGGTCTCATTTTTGTTGAGGTGATGGATTGGCAGATTATTCGGCAGGCGATACAGTTGCTTACCAATGACATCAGGTAGTGTTGGGTGACGTGGGACCACGTACGCAACCAGGCTTTTGCTCCCCAACTCATCCGCGCTTACAGTGACGGCTGCTTCGAGCACTCCGGCGTGACTTACGAGCGCGGCTTCAATCTCGGCGAGTTCGATGCGATTGCCGCGCACCTTGACCTGCCCATCAGCGCGCCCCAGATACTCCAGTTCACCGTCCCGCCGATACCGGCCCTGGTCTCCGGTTCGGTATAAGCGCGCGCCTCTTTTTCCACTCACTCCATCCGGCACGAATCGCTCCGCCGTCAGCGCCCCGCGTCCCTGATAGCCCCGCGCCAAGCCCGCCCCGCCGATGTAGAGCTCTCCTTGCACCCCGATGCCGGCCTCGTGCCCCCACTCATCCAGCACATACACCTGCAGCTTCCCGATGGCCCGCCCAATCGGCACTCTCCCATGCCCGCCTTCGCTGCGCTCACACTCCCGCTGCGTCGCGTCTATCGATACTTCCGTCGGCCCGTATAGATTGTGCAACTCTGCTCCCAGGCCGCTCGCGAAGAAGCGCTCCCGCAACTCCGCCGTTAGCTCTTCGCCACCGCAGTAAACCCGCCGCAGACTCCGGCACTGCTCCACCTCCCGCTCCTGCAGCCACACGCGCAACAGCGACGGCACCATCTGCACGATGCTGATTTCTCCCTCCCTGATGGCCTGCACCAGATAGCTCGTGTCCCGCTCGCCGCCCGGCCGCGCCAGCCACAGTTGCGCCCCACTCAACAAGGGCACGAACAGTTCCCAGACCGAGGCATCGAAGGAGAAGGGCGTCTTTTGCAGCACCCGGTCCCTCGCCTGCAGCGGCAAACTGTGCTGCATCCACAGCAACCGATTGACGATCGAGCGGTGCGCGATCATCACTCCTTTCGGCCTCCCACTCGACCCCGAGGTATAGATCACATAGGCCAGATTCTCGGCCCTCACTCCCGACTCCGGATTCTGCTTCGCTTGCTCGGCCACCTGCGCCCACTGCCTCTCCACATTGAGCACCGGCACCGCGGCATCGACTCTCACTCGCTCAGCCAACTCTCCCTGCGTCAGCAGCAGTTCCACTCCGGCATCGGCAATCATGAAGCTCAGCCGCTCGCCTGGATAACCCGGGTCTAACGGTACATAGGCCGCGCCCGCCTTCAGCACCGCCAGCAAAGTCACCACCAACTCCACCGACCGCTCCATCAAAATACCCACCAGTGATTCCGGCCCCACTCCTTCTCGCTGCAGATAGTGCGCCAGTTGATTGGCGCGCTCGTTCAACTCTCCGTAACTCAGCTGCTCCTGCTCGTAGACCACCGCCACGGCTGCCGGCGTCCGCTCCACCTGTGCTTCCACCAACTCATGCAGGCATAACTCCTCGCCCTCGTACCGCACCGCCGTCGCATTCCACTCCCGCAGCAGTCGCTGCTCCACTTCGCTCACTATCTCCAACTCGTTCACCCGCGCATCCGCTGCCCGCACCACGCTGCCCACCAGCCGCTCAAACTCCTCTCCCAGCCACGCCACTGCGCCGCGCTCATACACCGCCCCGTCATAGTCCAGCGCGCTGCTCAGTTGCTGCCCATTCCCCCAACTCCGCAGTTGCACTCCAAACCGCTCCGGCCACGACACCGCCGTTTGCACCTCCCAGCCGCCCGCCGCGCTCGCCTGCTCCCCCTGCTCCTCATAGGCAAAACACACCGCCCAATAGCTAGCCTCTCCCTCATCACGGCGGTAGTACTCCTGCCACTTCTCCAGCTCCTCACGCTGCTCGCGCACCTGCTGCAACAACTCCCCAAACCGCTCTTCCCCGCTGCACTCAAGCTGCAACGGCAGCTGTCTCGCAAACAGTCCCAGGGCTCCTTGCAGCCGCTCATGCTTCCGCCCCTCGCATTGCACTCCCAACACCACTGCACTCTGTCCCGACACGCGCCGCAGCAGCGCCACCCAACAGCTCAACAACAGCTCTGCCATCGTGCACTGCTGCGCGCGCGCCACTCGCGCCAGTCCCTGCGCGCTGCCCGCCTCATACGCCAGCGCCAAACTGCGCGGTTCAAACTCCACTCCATTTGCAGATGGACCAGATGGGCCACCTATACTCTCCAGATGCGTCAGCCGCGTCGCTGCTCCCAGTTTCTCCCGCACCTTATTCCAGTATGTTTGCCCTGCTTCCGTTTCTGCGGCCTCCAACAAATCACTTTGCCAGCCGGCAAAGTCAGCATATTGCAATGGTTCATCGTGCAACTGAGCACCCTGCGTGATGGCTTCATAGCAGCGTCGCAACTCAGCTACCAGATTCCTCAGACTGCGCGCATCCGCACACAGGGCCGGCAAACTCAGCCATAACTCATGCTCTTCTCTTTTCAGCTTCACTAAACACAACTGCAGCAGCGGTCCCCGCTCGTAGTCATAACCCACCTCCTGCTGCTCTTTGCTGATCGCCTCCACGACTCTTTCCTGCTCGGCCTCTTCCTGCTCGCTTAAGTCGTACTCTTGCCAGCTAATGAAACTACTGGCCGCCTCCTCCTCGTTCACTACTTGCACCGGCAGCGTCATCGCCGGCAAATACTCATAAGTGGTGCGCAGGATCTCATGACGGCGCACCACTGCCTCCGCGGCACGTCGCAACAACCTACACTCCAACGCTCCCTTGATGTGCACACGACAGCTCGACCGAAAGGGCTTCAGCCCTCCTCTCTGCTGTTGCTCAACTTCCCAGAGTTGCTCTTGTTGTTGCGAAAGACGAAAGCCTTCCACCTGTTGCTTCTCCATAGCGGTTTTTCTTTGTCCTACATTCCGGCGCTGGTAGCATCTGTCATCCCAACCAGCACCTTTCTTGTGCCTGCAAACGGAGCGCGTCCGTGTGCAGCTAACATGTTGTCGAGCATTAACACGTCGCCCTTTTCCCAGGGGAAGGCGACCGTTTCCTGACGGTAGATTTCGCGCAATTCATCCAACACCGACGGCTCTATGGGTGTGCCATCGCCGTAATACGTGTTGGTAGGCAGGTCGTCCTCAGTAAACTCCGCCAGCATCGACTCACGAATCGAGGGCGGCAGTGTAGTGACATGGAAAAACGTCGCGTGATTGAACCAGACCAACTCTCCTGTGCGAGGATGACTTGTTACAGCCGGACGAATGGTGCGGGTGCGCAGGCGATTGTTGTCTTTCCATTCGACTTTAATGCCTACGCTTTGGCAATGCTTCTCAACTACCTGACGGTCCGTTGTTTGGAAGACGGTTTGCCAGGGAAGTCCCATCCCTTCACCAAAATTTCGAACATACATCACTCTCTTTTCGATGAACCGTTGTCTGATTCGAGGATCAATGCGCGCAAAGATTTTTCGACAATCGGCAATAGGCGTTTCGCCTCCCTGCTCGGCCGGCGTGAGGCAGAAGAAAAATATTCTTAGAGGCCAGGTATGCTGATACGAATTCTCGTTGTGTAAAAAGATGCTCTGGTCGGCCGGATAGTCAGTTGAGGTATAGACATGGTCCGCAACCTCGCTGCGAGGCGATGAGCGCTCGCGATACTCCAACAAGTCTCCGGCTATCGTCCGAATCAACGCCTCAAAGTCACTGGCCGTGTGAATATTGAAACCGCGAAAGAGCAGCCCTCCATGGGCCATTACCTGCTCTTCAATCAATTGGCGATTGCTCGCGGCCCAGGCGATCGGATTTAACCCTTTGACGGCAGGCTGAATGACGAGCGGCAGAGGGCTGGCAGGCTGCAAGTAACCGGTCGTGATGAGCGATTCAGTCGAGACGCTGATGGCGCGACGCCGCCGGCCTGCTGATTTTTCGAGTTGTAGTTTCTCCATCTATCTTTCGCTCACCCCGATTGATTGGACTTGTGCATAGGTTGCGCCGATAGTTTTACGGCGTGCTTTTTTCAGCCTCAGGCCGCTAAACTCATCAAGCTTCTTTTGTGTGGTCCGTTGCTGTTGCTTGTCGTAGGCGGCGAAAACCTCCTTCAGTTCCTCCAGCTTCACTGTCGGGCGCTCGACGATCACTTGGAGCAATTTTTCAAAGTGCCGCAGCATGCGAACGATGGTGTCCGCGAAAAAGAGTTCGGTGCTGTAGACCAGGATCCCGCGCAGGCCTGCCTTCGTGTCCGCCATATTCAGTATCAAATCGAACTGCGCCGTTCCGGTATCAGCACCCATCTGGCTCAAGCTGAGGTTCTTCAATTCAATTGACTCACGGGACGCACTTTGCAAACTGAAGGTCACCTGAAAGAGCGAGTTGTGACCGGAGACACGCTCAGGATGCAATTGCTCTACGATCTTTTCATACGGCACATCCTGATGTGCATAGGCGCCCAGGCTGACCGCCCGCACCTTTCGGACCACCTCGCGGAAGGTAGTTGCGGTCGAAAAATCCGTTCGGAGTATCAGCATGTTGACAAAAAAACCGATCAAAGATTCAGTCTCCAATTGAGTCCTGCCGGCGATGGGGGTACCAACGACGATGTCCTTTTGTCCCGAGTAGCAGCAAAGCAGAACCTTGAAAGCAGCGAGTATCAACATGAAGAGTGTCACACCTTCGTGCTGACTCAGCGCTTTGAGTTGGGCAGACAAATCTGCCGGCAGGACAAATGATTGGTGAGAGCCGGCGAAGCTCCGCACCGCAGGACGCGGCTTGTCGGTTGGCAGCGACAGCAAGGCGGGTGCGTTCGCCATTTGCCGCTCCCAAAACGACAGTTGCTCTTCCAGGACCGACCCTCGTAACCAGTGGCGTTGCCAGTAAGCAAAATCCGCATATTGAATGGGCAGGTGTGGCAGTGGAGATGGCCGGCCATTTGAGTATGCCTCGTATAGCAGCGCGACCTCTCTAAATATGACCTGCATGGACCATCCATCCGCAATGATGTGATGCATACTAAACAGCATGACGTGTTCGGCTTCGGCCAACTTCAGGAGGCGTGCCCGAAAGAGTGGGCCAGAAGCTAGATCGAAGGGCTGTAGAGCTTCGCTCTGGGCCAGGCGAGCGCTCTCTTCCTCGCGTCTGTCGGGCGCCAGCAGGCTAAGGTCTATGAACGGCAAACACAGATTCGTCGGTGGCGCAATGATCTGTATAGGCTCACCTTCCGGAGCAACAAAGCTGGTGCGTAACGATTCATGCCGTCTTACTAATTCCGAGAACGCATGCTCCATAGCCGCGACGTCAAACTCTCCACGCATGCGCACGGCAAACGGCAGATTGTAAAAGTGCAGGCCCGGCTCGAGTTGGTCCAAAAACCATAGACGATGCTGCGCAAACGAGAGCGGTAAGGCGCTGTCTCTTGGAATGGGCTCTACGGGTGGCGCTGCTAGTGGTCCCTGGCCGCGCGTTAAGGCTCTATTGCGCAGCCGCAACATTAACAACGCGCGATGCTCCGGAGTTAGACTCGCGACGCTTTCAAACAACTTGCTCATCCTGGGAACGGCACTCTCTAAAGACGGATTGGATGGTCCCCTTGACGGTAACTCGTTCTGTCCGTTCTGAGCTCCTTGAGGAAGGTGCATCAGGAAATCTTCCAGAGGTTTCACGCTAAGCCTGGAGACAAAGGCGCCAGCAGCTTCGCGCGCAGCAAAGGCTTGCTTTTCGTACAAAGCTCGATCGGAGAGCAATCCATTCAAGGCATCTTGCCAGGCTGCGATGTCTTGTTCGGGAACCAATGGACGCGGGAGTCTGTTTTCGTCGAACTGATCTGTAAAATGCTCAATCGGGTTGACCGGCAATAAGTAATCTGTCCCTAGCTTCGCCTCAATAAGTCCGCCGAAATCACTGGCTAATACGGGAATGCCGCGCAGCATCGCGTCTACGACCGCCATCCCAAATCCCTCAAGCCATAAAGTCGGCATGAGGAGAACACGCGTCTCTCGGAAAATGTCGTCCAGGTTCTTTTCATTCTTCATCAACGTCACGTTTGGTAGTGACGCCAGTGCGGCAAGGTCATTGGTGGTGCTGCCGTAACCGGCCAGGGCCGCGAACTTCACGTCCGGTAACGCTCGGGCCAGTCCTAGAAAGATGGGCAGCCCTTTTATCGGACAGGCATTCATCAATAAGACGTAGCCCTGGTCATAACAACTCAAATCCGGAAAAGGTCCGGCCCCATAATGAGGCGGTTGATTGACGAAGACATTCAGACCAGTCCAACGCTTAATGTAGTCTGCGACGAAATGACTGATGCTAACGATCGCGGCTGCATGGCCGATGAGATCCGCTCTCATCTTTCCTGGATGCAGGCTGGCAGGACCGAACGGAAACATCTGCGGTGTATGAGCGAGATAAACAACACGTCCGGGGCACGTCTTCAGGGACGTGCTGAGAAGATTTTGCGAGGGGTCTTCGGATGAGACTAACACCCAATCGGGCGCAAACTCTCGTAGCTGTTTAATCAAATAAGCACGCAGTTGACATGATTCTCGAACTGTATGTACCTCAACGCCGTTCGACATAAAAACATCTGCGTGCTCGCCAGACGTCACCTCGATCGATTCGTTTCTTAACTCCTGGAGGAATTGCTCGTGAGTGATCGTGCTGGGTGTGGAAAGCGCAGGCACAACTACCTGTACCGCATGTTGCCTGGCTGCCAGTTCTTCGCACAGGCTGCGATTGGACCGATTCGTGCCGCCATGCACACGCGTGTATGGCAAGTTCATTGTTAGTAGGATCTTCAATTTATTTTACGTTTTGAGTTAACGGTCAGATTAGGATTGAAACACTTGAGACAAGTCCATTTAGAAAGCGCTGAGATGCATGGGAAAATTATTCAACTTTTCCGCTTCCAGGTGCATTAGGACCTCGGGCACTGAAAGTTGTCTTAATTCGTCGAGTATCTTCAAAACGGTGGTCTGATCTTCCTGCTCAATCTGTCGTGTGGCGAGGACCATGGTTATATCTTCGATGTTGGGCGCATCAAAGAGCATGCGCAGTGGCAACTCTACTTGATAGGCTTGGCGTACTCTGGAGACAAACTGTGTGAGCAAGAGCGAATGTCCACCCAACTCGAAAAAGTTGTCGGAGATGCTTACCTGGTCCAGGTGTAGAAGCTCACACCATATAGCGGACAGTTCAGCCTCGACCGGAGTACGTGGCGCAATAAATACATTTTCCAGTTGTGGGCGCGTGGAATCGTGCGCCGGCAGAGCGCGACGATTAAGTTTGCCGTTGGCAGTGAGCGGCAGTTCGTCGAGCAGAACAAAGGCAGCGGGGATCATGTAGTCAGGCAACTGCTCTTTCAGCCGCCGCCGTAACTCGCTCACCTCGAGCTTCCCCGCCCCGCTCGCTACTACATAG
>Ga0207674_10010854_pt1 | contig 10268 bp, 10 predicted proteins | sample KBSCornC72_FD_184303 | JGI IMG/M metagenome (GOLD analysis project Ga0207674, IMG submission 184303) | Corn rhizosphere microbial communities from Kellogg Biological Station, Michigan, USA - KBS Corn C7-2 (SPAdes) (version 2) | ecosystem: Host-associated > Plants > Roots > Rhizosphere > Soil ...
TCGGGCCTAGCCGGCGTGCACGGACACGTGCGATTTTACTCGGATCACGTCTCCGACCGGCCGGTCTTCGAATGGGCGGACGAGGCCGTCGCGGTGAACCCGGACGCCAAGCTTCGGCGGCTGGCGGCTGAGCGGGGTTGGGCCGTTGAGGATTGGAGCGCTGGCCTTCGTGTCGAGCGCTAGCGGGCCGCAAGCCAGGCTTCGCTGCAGATCAAGATCAGCTCGCGTCTGGCCTCGTGGGTCTTGAGATAGGTTTCGACTGCCTCCCGATCTTCATCGGGCAACCGGCGGATGATTTCCGAGATGCTGCGGCACTGGCCGGACCGCGCCAGCGTGAATGCCTGCTCGATTGCCACTCCCTTCGTCATCCTTAGTCCTTACGGCTTGCCGCGCCGCCGCTCCAAGACCAAATGGTCGGCGATGAACCTCGACGACCAGATCCACCGCTATTTCGGGACTTCAAACCTGGCGCAGGTAACGCCCGAAGCGCTGCAAGCCGGTGTCGAGCACATGAAGGTCGACCTCGGCCTGACGAAGGACCGTGGTCAGCGGTTCGCTCTTTGGGCGCTGCTGCATATTCTGGGGTCGGCGCCGGACCTGGACGTCGCATTCGAGACCGAGGCCGATCGCGAGGCGGCGCGGAATTTCATGGACCTCGTTCAAGGCGCAAGTGGCGCGTAGGCGCCCTTCCATCAAACCGCTTGGAGCGCATTCGCGAAGTCGGCGATCAAATCGTCGGCGTTCTCGCAGCCGATCGAAATCCGCACCAGGTTCGGCGTGATGTCGAGCTGCCTCTTGCGCTCGTCAGGAACCGACAAATGGGTCATCGCCGCGGGTGCGCTGGCGAGGGTCTCGGTGCCGCCGAGGCTGACCGCGAGGTTCGCGATCTGGAGCGCGTCGAGGAAGGCGAACGCCTCCTTCTCGCCACCCTTCAGATAGAGCGAGAATGTCGAGCCGGCGCCGCTGCAATGACGCTTGAATATGTCCGCCTGGCGCGAGCCATCCTCGAGGAAGCCGAGATAGCCGATCTTCTCGACCTTCGGGTGGCTGCGCAGGAAATCGCAGACCTTGGCGGCATTCTCGCCGGCGCGGCTCATGCGGAGTTCGAGCGTTTCGAGGCTGCGCAGAAGCATCCACGCGGTGTTGGGATCGCAGATCGTCCCGATCGTGTTCCGCATCATGCGCACCTGGTTGATCAGCTTGCGCTCGCCGACGAGCCCGCCCGCGACAAGGTCGCTGTGCCCGCCGACGTACTTGGTGAGGCTGTAGACCGACAGGTCAGCGCCATTGGCGAGCGGCTTGGCCCAGAGCGGGCCAAGGAAGGTATTGTCGATCGCGATTGGCGGCCGCTGGTCCTCGGCAAATACCGCATCGACGGCCGCGCGAACAGCCTCGACGTCGACCAGCTGGTTGGTCGGATTGGCGGGGCTTTCGAGATAGATGAGACTGACTCGCCCCTTCTCCTTGCCCCTGGCGATCGCGGCATCGATCTCCTCGCGCGTCGCGCCGGCCGGGAAATCGACCCAGGATACGCCGAACTGTCCGAGGATCTTTGCGATCAGGGTCTCGGTGGCGGCGTAAAGCGGACCTGAATGGACGACGCAGTCGCCGGGCCGGACGAAGGTCAGGAGCAAAGTCGCGATCGCCGACATGCCGCTCGAGAAAGCGAGCGAATCGTCGGCGTCCTCCCAGACGGCAAGCCGGTCCTCGAGGATTTCCTGATTCGGTCCGTTGAAGCGCGAATAGATGAGCCCCTCAGCGCCACCGGGGCGCTTGCCGGTCACGCCCTCGAAGAAGCGCTTTCCCGCCGCCGCACTTTCGAACACGAAGGTCGAGGTGAGGAAGATCGGCGGCTTCAGCGATCCTTCGCTGAGCTCGGGGTCGAAACCGTAGCCGAGCATCAAGGTCTGCGCGCTGAGCGTACGGTTGCCGATCTTCGTCGGGGACGGGCGCGGCGCGCGATGCTGGGAGCTGTCGGCCGCGATTTCGCGTTCGGTGGGCAAATGAGGTCTCCTTATGGCTCGGCCTTAGCGCCAAGACTCCGGCCAAGCCAATCGGTGCGGTGCCTCAACCTGGAATGGCGATGGCGCTGAGCTGACGCCCGTAATCCGCCTCGCCGCGATGGGTAGAGCGGCGGTAGCTGTAGAAGCGACCCGCATCCGAATAGGTGTCGAGGTTCAGGGCCTCGACCTCGTCGATGCCGACGGCGAGCAGGCGGTGAACCACGTACGCTTCGAGATCGAAGTGCGGCTTGCCCGCATCGCCGGGAACGAAGAAGCGCGCATTGTCCGGATCATGATCGAGGAAGCGCGCCCGAAACGCCTCGTCGACTTCGTAGGACGGCTGGCCGATGCACGGGCCGACCGCCGCGTGGATGTTCTCGCGTCGGGCGCCGAGGCGCTCCATCGCGGCGATCGTCGCATCGGTCACGCCCGCGAGCGCTCCGCGCCAGCCGGCATGCGCCGCGCCGACGACCACAGCGCGATGATCGGCGAAGAGGACTGGAGCGCAGTCCGCGGTGAGAATGCCGAGCAGCAAGTTGGGCGTGTCGGTGACCATCGCGTCGGCGCGCGGGCGCTGGTCCTGTGGCCAGGCTCTCTGCACATGCAGCGCTTCGGCGGAATGGATCTGGTGCACCGTGGCGAGCTCGGCTTCCGGCAAGAGCGCCGCGACCGCGAGGCGACGGTTGCCGGCGATCGCCTCGCGGTCGTCGTGGCTGCCGTAGCCGACGTTCAGGCCGGCGAGTTCTCCTGTCGACACACCGCCGCGCCGACCGAGGAAGCCGTGCGGGAATTCGCCGAGCGAGACGGCGCGGATGACCTCGACTCCGCTCACAGGCGCTTCCGCATGATGATGTCCTCGTCTGCGTGGCTGCCGACCATGAAGTCGTAGCGGCCGACGGTTTCGAATCCATAGCGGTCGTAGAAGCGGCGGGCGCGATTGTTGTCGGTGTACACAGTCAGATAGAGCTCGCTTGCTCCGCGGCTGCGCGCATCGGCGATCGCCCAGTCCATCAGCGCATGCGCGATTCCGACGCCATGATAGCCCTTGAGGATATAGAGCTGGCGAAGCTCCATCGCGTCTGCTTCCGTTTCGACCGGGAGTGCTGAAGGCCCGATCTTCACATAGCCGACGATGTTTCCATCCGCTTCCGCAACGCGGAACCCATAGCGCGGATCATTGAACTCCTCGCTCCAGGCCTGGGGCGTGAACTTTGCGAGGAAGTCGGCGAGATCCTTCGGATCGTAAAGATGCGCGAAGGTGTCGCAGAAGCTCTGCCGGAACACGTGATCGATCGCCGGCAGGTCCGCGGCAGTGGCATCGCGGTTCGTCATGCGAACCCCGCCGGCGCCGGCCATTCCGGCGAGTGGATGGCGATGACCTTGAACAATGTGCCCATGGAGTCGGCGGATGTTAGCCGTTCCAGCGCCGCTTGAATGTCGCTCGACTTCTGCGGATTCGCGCTTGTGAGCGCGTCCGCACGTGCTTCGATCCCGACCCGGCGCAGCCATTCGCCCTGGGTGACGAGTGGAGTCACCGCGGCGCCGGTGTCGACTGCCGCGCGCGCGACTGCCTCGAAGTCGACGTGCGCCGTCAGGTCCTGCTCGCCGGGATTGGCGAGGACGGGCGCGAAGCGGTGCGCATGGACGGCCTGCAGCGTGTCGCCAGGACTGCTGCGTTCGTGGCCGTAATCGATGAACAGCGCCACACCACCTTTTTGCAAGAGACAGAGCGCGATGGCGGCGACCGCATCGTCACGCGCGGGCGAATCCTCGACAATCTCGCCGTGTCGGTCGAATGCGAGCCCGCCTGCCGCCACGACGACGCGGCGTTCGATGCCGTCGACAAAGTGGCGCACCGGAAGAGCATCCAGGAATTCGTTGGCGACGAGCAGCAGAGGCTTCGCGGGAAGATCGGCAACACTCTCGTGGAAGTGCGCCTGCGGCACGGCTTGGCGTTGCGCATGGCGCAACACCGGGCTGGTCTCGACCAGATGCGCCTCTCCCGCAAATCCGGCGGAGCGGAGCACGCGCAGCGCATCGCTGGCGAGCGTGCCGCGTCCAGGACCGAGCTCGGCGTAAATGGCATCCGGCGGCGCTTCGGCGCGCTTCCACGCGTCCGCGAGCACTGCGCCGATCATTTCGCCGAACATCTGGCTGATTTCTGGCGCGGTGGTGAAGTCGCCTTGCGCTCCGAGCGGGTCGCGCGTCGCGTAATAATAATCGTTGCAGGCTTCCATATAGGCTTCGACGGTGATTGGGCCTTCGGCCTGGATGCGGTCGCGGAGCGCGCGCTCGAGCGGTGTCACGCTACGGAAGCGGTGCCTGCGGTGGACTCGACCCGCACGCGCCGCTTCTTCGCCGTCAGCATCAGGTACAGGCCGCCGAGGATCATCGGCAACGACAGCCACTGGCCCATGTGCAGGCCGGTCGCCTGGGTGAAGTGGATCAGCTGCTGGTCGGGCTCGCGGATGAACTCGACGCCGAAGCGGAAGCAGCCGTAGAAGAACAGGAACGCGCCGACGAGCTTGCCGGGCTCGTAGCGCGCCTTCGTCTTCCAGAACATCCAGGCGAGAATGCAGAACAGGACGATGCCCTCGAGGAACGCCTCGTAGAGCTGGCTCGGATGGCGCGGCGGCCCGAGGATGGGTCCGTAGGGCGTCATCTCGACGAACCGGATCGCCCACGGAACGTGCGTCGGGGCGCCCCACAGCTCCTGGTTCACGAAATTGGCGAGGCGGCCGAAGAACAGGCCGAAGGGCACGCAGCAGGCAACATAATCGTGGATTCGAAGCCACGACAGCTTCTGCTTGCGCGCGAAATAGAAGATTCCGAGCGAGGTGCCGATCACGCCGCCGTGGAAGGACATCCCGCCGTCCCACAGCTTCACGATCTCGATCGGGTGCCTCAGATACTCGCCGAGATTGTAGAACAGCACGTAGCCAATGCGGCCGCCGAGGATGATCCCAAGCGCAGCGTAGAAGACGAGGTCGTCGGCGTGCCGGCGGGCGAGCGGAGCGCCGGGCTCCTTCAGCAGCTTCAGCAAATACCAGTAGCCGATGAAGATTCCGGCCAGATAGGCGAGGCTGTACCACCTGAGATCGAAGGGTCCCAGGTGCAGCGCCACTGGCGAAAGCCCGAGATCGGGGAAGGCGGTGTATTGCGCGTTGTCGGGTACGGCTTGCAAGGACTTCCCCATCAATGACCAGCGCCTCATAAGGTGCGTATCAGCAAAGGGAAAGGAACTCAGGACCGACCATGCCGAGCGAGCTCGACCGCCGCTTCGACGCGGAACTGGCGCGGGTCACCGGGCCCGGCGGACGGCTCGTCATTGGCCGAGATGAGCTTGGGCGCGCAATCGTCGAGAATTTCCCGGCCACCCTGCCCGATTTCTTCCGCGCCTTTTGCGCGCTGAACGCCGACAACGAAGCGCTGGTCGCCGGCGAGGAGCGGCTGAGCTTCGCCGAGCTGGACCGGATTTCCGAATGCGCCGCGCACGGGCTCGCCGCGCTCGGCATCGGCAAGGGCGACCGCGTCGGAATCGCGATGCGCAACTGCCCGTCGTGGATCGTCAGCTACATGGCGATCCTGAAGGCCGGCGGAATCGCGACCCTGCTCAATGGCTGGTGGGAGCCGGAGGAAATGCGGCATGCGATCCTGCTCACCGAACCCAAGCTGATCATCACCGATCCTTCTCGCGGCAAACGGATCGAGGCACGCTGCCCCGGCCGGCAGGTGCTCACGGTCGCGGTCGAGGAGCCGGTCGAGACCGCGCTTGCCGAGCTGCTGCACGATCGCGACGAGAATTCGGTTCTGCCGGAGGTCGGGCCCGAGGACGATGCGACGCTTCTGTTCACCTCCGGCTCGACGGGTTCCTGCAAGGGCGCCCTCTCGACCCATCGCGCCGTGGTCACCGGCGCCTATTCCTATGCGACTGGCCTGATGGTGTTGCGGGAATTGCTTGCGCAGGAGGGCCGCGCACCCACGACGTCGCCGCGGACTTTGCTCAACGTTCCGCTGTTCCATGTCACCGGCGAGGTGCCGGTGATGCTCAACAGCTTCGTCGTCGGGCGCTGCATGGTGCTGATGCCCAAGTGGGACCCGGGCGAGGCGCTGCGGCTGATCGAGCAGGAGAAGATCACCTATTTCGTCGGCGTTCCGACGATGAGCCTCGAGCTCATGACCCATCCGGACCGAGATAAATACGATCTGTCGTCGCTGAAGGACATCACCGGCGGCGGAGCGCCGCGGCCGGTCAGCCATGTCGAGCGGCTGAGCCACGAATTTCCGCACGCGCAACCGGCGCTGGGCTACGGCCTCACCGAGACGAACGCAGTCGGGTGCATCAATTTCTGGAGCAATTATGCGGCGAAGCCCGGTTCGACCGGCCGTGCGTCGCCGCTGGTCGAGGTCGCAGTCCTGGGGCCGGACGACCGCCATCTTCCAGCGGGCGAAGCCGGCGAAGTCGCCATCCGTACCGCGGCGAACATCAAATGCTATTGGCAGGCGCCCGACGCGACGGAAGCGCTGTTCACGCCCGATGCCTACGTCCGCACCGGCGACCTCGGCTATCTCGACGAGGACAGCTATCTGTTCATCATCGACCGCAAGAAGGACATCATCATCCGCGGCGGCGAGAACATCTGCGCCGCCGAGGTCGAGGCGGCCTGCTACGATTGTCCGGCGGTGGCCGAAGCGAGCGTCTTCGGAGCCCCCGACGAACGCCTCGGCGAGGTGCCGGTCGCCGTGATCCACGCGCACGGAGGCCTCACGGAGGAGCAGCTTCGCGAGTTCCTCGCCGGGCGTATCGCCAAATTCAAGATCCCCGAGCGGTTCGTCTTCTCGCCCGAGCCGCTTCCGCGCCTCGGCACCGGCAAGATCGACCGGCCGACGCTCAAGGCCCAGTACGCGCGTTGAAGCTCGACCGGCGGACATTGCTGATCGGCGGCGGCGCCGGAGTCGGTCTGGTCGTCGCCTTCGCCGTCTGGCCGGGAGGCATGCGCAGCGATCTGGCCACAGAAAAGAATGAGCAGGCGTTCGGCAATTTCATCAAGATCGCTCGCGACGGGCGGGTCACCGTGGCAGTGCCACAGGCCGAGACCGGCCAGGGCATCTGGACCGGGCTTCCGCAGATCGTCGCCGACGAGCTCGGCGCGGTCTGGGATTCTGTCGCGGTCGAACCGGCGCCGTTGACCTCCGCCTACGCCAACAATCTCGCGAACGCCGAAGGGTGGCTCGACGGATTCGGCTGGCTGCGCACGCACCGGATGGAGGACGATGGACGCACCCGGATCACCGCGGATTCGACATCGGTGCGCGCGTTCGAGCAGCCGCTACGCCAGGCCGCCGCAGTCGCGCGAACGATGCTCGTCGGCGCGGCCGCCGATCGGTGGAACATCGATGCGGCGGACTGCGAAGCCGCCGATGGCTTCGTGATGAACCGCGGCCGCACCTTCACCTTCGGTGAGCTTGCCGAGGAAGCCGCCGATCGCAGCGCGCCGTCGCGTCCGGAGTTCCGCCGGTCGACGAAGGGCCGGCTGATCGGTCAGCCGCTCGAGCGGCTCGACGGGCCGGCCAAGGCCGACGGCAGCTGGCGATTCGCCGGCGACGTTCGGCTTCCGGGCATGCTCTATGCCAGCGTTCGCATCGCGCCGCCGGGCGGACGGCTGATGAGCTTTTCCCAGGAGGCGATCGAGCGGGTGCCAGGTGTCCGCCATATCACCGCGCGCGAGGACTGGCTGGCGGTGGCCGCCGAAAGCTGGTGGGCCGCGGAGCAGGCGATCAAGGCGGCCGATCCGCGCTTTACGGCCGAGCGAACGCCATGGGACATGCGGCCCCTGTTCGAAGAGGCGATCGCCGGAGGCAGCGGACGCCGTCGCTTCACGCGCGGCGACTACGATTCTGCGGTGGAGGGATCGCGCCCCCTCGCTGCAACATATTATGTCGCGCCCAGCCAGCATCTCGCGATCGAGCCACTGACGGCGACTGCGCGGTTCACCGACGGTCGCCTCGAAATCTGGGCGCCCACCCAAGCCCCGGGTCTTGCGCGCGAGTTGGCAGCGCGAGCGGCGCGGATCAGCGATTCCGATGTGGCGCTCTATCCCATGCCGGTCGGCGCGCCGTCCGGACGGGCGCTCGAAGCCGATGCCATCTCCTATGCGATCGAGCTCGCTCGGCGGACGAAGGCGCCAGTGCAGGTCACGTTGTCGCAGAGCGCCACCCAGAACCACGACCTGCTCTCCGCGGGCGGGCTCGCGCGCATGACCGCGCTTCCGGGCGCGGGTGGGATCACCACCGCTTGGAAGATGCAGGTTGCAGCAGTCAACGGCATGGGTTCGGCAATGTCGCGGCTGCTCGGCACCGCGGACAAGAGGCCTGTCATCCGCACTGCGATCAACGGCATCCCGCCATACGCAATTCCCAACATCATGATCGAGGCGGTGCGCCCGTCGCTGCCGTTCACCGCGGGATATATGCGCGGCTCGCCGCAGCGCGAGTTCACCTTCTTCATTGAAAGCTTCATCGACGAGCTCGCGCACGCTGCCGGCATGGAGCCGCTGGCTTTTCGCATGTCGATGCTGGGAGATAACGGACGGCTCGCCCGCTGCCTCCAGGGCGCGGCGCGACTGGCGCAATGGGACGGCGGAGGCGCGGGAAGCACGATGGGCCTCGCCGGCTGCTCCGCCTTCGGATCGCACATCGGCCTGGTCGCGAGCGCGAGCATCGGAAGCGACCAGCTGGTGAAGGTCGACCGATTGGTCGCGGCGGTGGATTGCGGGCGCATCGTCAACAGCGGCCTCGTCAAGCAGCAGATCGAAGGCGGGCTGCTATGGGCGCTCGCCCAGGCAACCGTCGCCGCGCCGGAATGGGTCGCGGGCATGCCGCGCGCGCGTCCGATCGGCGGCATCGGCCTGCCTCGGATCGCCGATGCGCCGCAAATCTTTGTCGAGATCATCCCGAGCAGCGACCCGCCCGGCGGGGTCAGCGGCCTTGGCACGACCGTGCTCGCCCCTGCCGTCGCGAACGCGATCTACGCCGGTTCGGGCAAGCGGCTGCGCTCGCTACCGTTCGACCTCATGGCCGCGACATGAGCCGGCCCGCCGACCATCCAGAAGTTGCCGAACCGAAAGTCGGCGTTCTGCTGATCAATCTCGGCACCCCCGATGCGCCCGAAGCACGCGCCGTTCGCCGTTACCTCGCCGAGTTCCTGAGCGACCCGCGGGTCATCGAAATCCCGAAGCTCGCGTGGAAGCCGATCCTCCACGGCGTGATCCTGCGCACGCGTCCGCGCAGGTCGGCCGAAGCCTACAACAAGATCTGGACCAACGAAGGCTCGCCGCTGCGCGTAATCGCGCATCGCCAGGCCGAGGCGCTGCGCGAGCGCATGCCCGAGGTGCGAGTCCATTTTGCGATGCGCTACGGCAATCCAGGCATCGCGACCGCGATGGACAATATGGCGCGGGAGGGCTGCACGCGGATCCTCGCGGCGCCGCTCTATCCGCAATATTGCGCCGCAACGACAGCGACCGCGAACGATGCGGTGTTCGGCGCGCTGGCGCGCATGCGCGTGCAGCCGGCGCTGCGGACATTGCCGCCCTACTATGACGATCGGCTGTACATCGATGCGCTGCGCGCGAGCATCTCGCGCCAGCTCACTCGCTTGAAGTTCGCGCCCGATCGGCTGCTGCTGAGCTTTCACGGAATGCCGCAGCGCACGCTCGAGCTCGGCGATCCCTACCATTGCCATTGCCTCAAGACCGCGCGGCTACTGGGCGAGGCGTTGGGGACAGTCCCTGGACAGGGACTGTCCCCTGATCGGATCGATGTCGCCTTCCAGTCGCGCTTCGGGCGCGCAAAATGGCTCGAGCCCGCGACGGATGCGACGCTCGCCGCTTACCCCAGGCAGGGCGTCAAACGCATTGCCGTCGCGACTCCCGGCTTTTCCGCCGACTGCATCGAGACTCTCGAAGAGCTCGGCATCCGCGGGCGCGAAACGTTCCTTCATGCGGGCGGCGAGGAATTCGCATTGCTGGATTGCCTCAACGATTCGCCCGAAAGCATGGACATGCTGACCGGATTGATCGGCCGCGAACTTGCGGGTTGGCTGCCGGCGACTTAAGCGCCGCGCTTCGAAAAACGGGAGAAAGCAATGGCACGGGTTGCGATCGTCACCGGCGGCACGCGCGGGATCGGCGAAGCGATCAGCATCGCGCTCAAGGACATGGGCATGCAGGTCGCGGCGAATTACGCCGGCAATGAGGAGCGCGC
>Ga0207674_10010855_pt1 | contig 10267 bp, 15 predicted proteins | sample KBSCornC72_FD_184303 | JGI IMG/M metagenome (GOLD analysis project Ga0207674, IMG submission 184303) | Corn rhizosphere microbial communities from Kellogg Biological Station, Michigan, USA - KBS Corn C7-2 (SPAdes) (version 2) | ecosystem: Host-associated > Plants > Roots > Rhizosphere > Soil ...
CTGGCCGGCGGCGAGGCGACCGGCCAGGGAGCCAGCCTGGTCAATTCCGTCCCACCGGTGGGCGTGCGCGCAGCGAAGACCGTGGTCATGCACGGCGACCAGGTCACGATGCATGTGGACGCCCGCGGCAACGATCCGGACGCGGTGCGCCGGCAGGTCGCGGACGCCATGGCCCGCCACGAGCGAAGCAGGCAGGTGCGCGCACGCTCCGCCTTTAGCGATGAGGATTGAGGATGGATGGGATGGTCTTGATGGCCTTCGGGCCGTTCGTGTTCGGCATGCGCACCGCGGCCTACGAAGAGCTGCAACGCCAGATGCAGTTCAAGCATGCCGCCAATGCGCGGCTGGGCAAGCGCGACGCCTACCAGATCGTGAGTCCCGGCACGGAGATGCTCACGCTGTCGGGCGTGGTGGCACCGGAGGTTTCGGGCACGCTCGCCTCCATCACGCAGTTGGAAACGATGGGCAGCGAGGGACGTGCCTACGTCCTAGTCGATGGCGCCGGCCACATCTACGGTGTCTACTTCATTGACAGCCTGCAAACCACGCAGAGCGCGATCCACAGCGATGGCACACCACGCAAAGTGGCCTTCTCGCTCACGCTGTGCCGCAGCGATGACGAGCCTACCGACGAGGCCAGCGACAACCTTGCCGGCGGCCCCTCGCCGGAGGCGCAGGAACGCGCCCGAGCCACCGCATGATCGTCCAGCCCACCAACCCACTGTTGCGCCCTACCTGTCAGATCGCCATTGATGGCAAGGACCGCACTGCGCGGATCATGCCGCACCTGATCCAACTGACCGTGGAGTCGCACCGCCAGGATCACGCGGATACGGTGAGCTTGAATCTGGACGATAGCCGGGGGCAGATCGCCCTGCCGCGCCGCGGCGTGGAGATGCGGGTGATGCTGGGCTTTGAAGGACTCGGCGTGTCGCTGCAGGGCACCTATCACGTGGATGAGATCGAACATAGCGGCACGCCCGACACGGTGAGCATCGTGGCGCGCAGCGCCAAGCTGACGCGGGAGCTGCGCATGCGCAAAGAACGGAGCTGGAGCCAGACCACCGTGGGGCATGTGGTGCGCGTCATTGCCGGCGAACACCAGCTCACGCCGCGCGTGGCGGCGAGCCTGAATCGGCTGCCGGTGGAGCACCTGGCGCAGACGGAATCCGATGTTGCGCTGCTGCGGCGCCTGGGCAAGATGTGGGATGCGGTGGCGACAGTGAAGGCCGGCAATCTGCTTTTCACGCCTGTCGGTGCCGCGCAGACGGCCAGCGGGAAACCGCTCGAACCATTGGTCTTGCGGCGGGCCGATGGTGACCGGCATCGCTTCCACGAAGCCGACCGGGACGCTTACACCGGGATCCGTGCACGCTGGCACGACGTGGGCGCCGGGCGCGGTCGCACGGTGCTGGCTGGCACCGCTGGACATGTGAAGTTTTTACGCGGCGATTTCGCCAGCCGGGAAGACGCACGACGTGCCGCTGAGGCGGAACTCGCGCGCGTGCGGCGTGGCGCTTCGACGTTCACCTTAGACATAGCCATCGGTCGGCCGGACCTCTATCCGGAAATGCCCGCGCGCACGCGTGGCTGGAAACCAGAGATCGACACCGTCGATTGGATCGTCGTCAAGGCGACACACAGTTTTACACCGGGCGGTGGCTATACCACGGCTGTGGAACTGGAAAGCAAAGCGACCGCCAGCGATACCGCGGCGGCCGATGAAGATGCGCCAGCGCCGAGTGAAAGCGACTTGGCTTGAGATTGCTTAGCAGGCAGGCGCTTGCTCGGAGTATCGCCATGCGCTGAATGATGCGCACCGGTCGCGCTTGTCAGCACCACGAGTATGGTGTTGCAATCGAACCTCGCCACCAAATTGCACGCGGTGCTGTTCGATGATTCGGCCGAAATGTCAGAGGTGTCTCGGGGATTTGCAGGTGGAATACACCGAAGCCGGCGAACCCTACGCGTGGTGCGCCCGATGCGGTTGGCGCGACGAACGGCCTGTCGAAGAAACCATTCCTCTTCTAGAGGACGCTCCATGGAAGTCGGAGGAATGGGATCGTCCGTGAAGGATGACGGCGCCGCCGAGCGCGGCGCCGAAGAGGATCAGGCGGAAGGATGATCCGCTAGCCATTCCGCGTATTCGGGCACCGTGCGCTTGACGTGCTGTTCCAGCCAGATCGCTTCGGCTTCGGGGCGCGCCGCATCCCAATCACCCACAAATTGAGTGAGTCGCCGCGCGGCCGGTGAGAGATTCGCGCCATCATCGACGGCTCGACGGACCACTGGCTGAGCCGCATGGCTCAAACGTTTCGGCCCGCGGCCGAACACGAGCCAGTCCATCGAGATGCCCTCCGCCGCCGCCAAGTTCGCGCAAAACGCGTAAGGCGGGCTATTGCGCTGGCGCCAGTTGCTGGGTGCGTTGCCACCGAGACCCAGTATGGCGGCGAGCTCCGCGTCGTTCTTCGCGTTGACCACCTCCCGCATACGGGAAATGACCTCGCCTGCATTTACGGCAGCCTGGCCGATAACTCGCATTGAGTGCAAACCTCTCGAAATAAGTTGCGAAACTTCGATTCGTGGGCTATCGTTCGATTTGTGTATCACTTCGGCATCGTAACCCATCGCCATGAAGAACTCCCTGGATAAGCCATGCCGGGCGTATGCGCCCCGCGCCGCCGTAAAACGAAAGCGGATCGGCGTCGGCCTGGACCCCGAGCAGTTGGCGCAATGCCAGCGATTGGCCCGGGCTGAGCGGAAAACCGACGCCGCGTATGTCCTGACGGTCTACCTCGAAGGTTTGGAAATGCGCCTTGCCCACCCCGCCGGCGCGACCGACCCTGCACATAAGTAAGCCCACAACCGGTGTACGAGGACTAAACGGATGCACTCAAATCGATGCACGATCCGCTGCCCCCACTGCCGCGAACGCGCGGTCACGATGACCTCGCGCGAACTGAGCAACCTGGTGCGGGAAATCTATTTCCAGTGCATGGGCATCGAATGCGGCCACCGCTTCGTCGCTCATCTAGGCATCGTCCGTACGCTGGTGCCCAGCATGAATCCACGCGATGACGTGGCCCTTCCCATCGTGGAGCGACGGGCCAACGACATCATCGTGGGCAGAACGCCGAGCGATGCCACACCCGCGCGCGACTGCACATCGCCCGTACCGCCGACGCCGGCCACGCATCCACCCGCGCCGCCCGCACTCAACTAACAGGGGATTACCGTGTCTTTCCTTCTCGACAGCGACCAGAAGAACACGCCGGAAGCTCGCCTTTCGGTGGCCATGGCGTTCCTTGATGCACACGCCGCCCAGCATTTGGACGAAGCACAGCTGATCACGCGCTGTACCGCGGCCGTGATGGAGCAGTTCGGTGTGAGTCAGCGCACCGCCAACCACGATGCGTTGCATGCGCTGGCCGCGACGCAAGCCCGCTACGAGCCGGCCTATGTGGACATCAACCACTCCACCAGCCACGTGGTGTACGTCACCAGCCCCCGCACCGGCCGTCTGGTCGCCTTCACCGCGAGCGAGCTGATGACCTTGGCTGACGAGCGTCGCACCACGGTGCAGGACGCCGAGTACACCACGTCGCGCTGCGGCCGTCGCGCCGACCGCTAAACCTCCGTTTCTCCCCCTTGATTCATCCACGACCGGCAGCCCACGGGCTGCCGGAACGGACACGGCTTGCCTCATGAAAGGCTACGCATGACCACCGACCTTAAGCATTGCGCCACTTGCCGGTCCCATCGACTGCTTGGCGATGCCTTTCACCTGTGCACCCTGCCACCCGACTGTGCACCGCCAGCGTCTGACGATGACTTCGACGCGAACTCGTGGTGCGACAGCGACGTACGCATGGCCGCTTACCTCGGCACGGCTTGCGACGTGATGCGCCGCATGGGCGCCCTGTGCGGTCCGCACGGCCACCTGTGGAGCGCCGCCGATGGCCGTCGTTGACATGAGCTTCGACCTGCAGCGAGATGTGCTCGACCAGCTGAACCGGGACTACGACTTTAAGCCGGCGAAGAAGGGCTACCTGCGCGAGGGCAAGTGCCCGACGTGCAGCAAGCGAGAGCTGTACATCAACGCCGACGCCCCGTGGGTCGTGCGTTGCGGCCGTCTGAAAAACTGCGGCTTCGAGGCCCGCATCAAGGAGCTGTACCCCGACCTGTTCGACAACTGGTCGGAGCGCTACAAGAAGACCGACGACAACCCCCATGCGGCGGCCGATGCGTACCTGACCAGCTCGCGCGGCTTCAACCTGGCGCGCGTACGCGGCAGCTACACGCAAGAGTGGTACCGCGACCACGAAACGAAAGCGACCTCGGCCACCATCCGGTTTCCCCTACCGGGCGGCAGCTATTGGGAGCGCCTGATCGATCGACCGCACCGCTTCGGCAAGATGAAGGCGCGCTTTGCGCCTGGCGCAAGCTACGCCGGCCAGGTCTGGTTGCCACCGACCCTGACGAACGAACGCCTGCTCACGCTGGACGAGCTGTGGTTTGTCGAAGGCATCTTTGATGCCAGCGCGCTCGATCACCACGGCCTGGCCGCGGCGTCCACGATGAGCTGCAACAACTACCCGGCGACTTTCCTGCGCCGGCTGGCCGAACTACGTCCCACCCATCGCCCCAGGCTGGTATGGGCCTTGGACGGCGATGCCGCCGGACGCGACTACACGCGCCGCTGGGTGCAGCGTGCGCGCAAGGAAGGATGGATCTGCGAAGCGGCCACTATCCCGCAGACCTCGCGCAAGAAGGACGATTGGAGCGATCTGCACCTCGCCGACCGGCTCAACCCGAAGGACATGGACGAGTATCGCTACCAGGGTTCGCTGCTGATCGCCCGATCCGCCGCGGATAAGGCGCGCCTCATATACGGACGCACCGGTGTGGCCACATTCTTCTACGACCACGACGACCGGCTGTACTGGTTTGACCTCGATATCAAGGCCTATGACAAGGCCATGCAACAGCTAGTGGAAAAAGACGCCGACATGGCGGAAGACGAGCGCCGCGAGCTGGCCTTGGCCGAATCCTGCGACTACGTCGAAATCGCCAACTGCAATCCGATGCCGCTGTACTACCAGGCCAACGAGGTCACCAACGAGTCCTGGTACTACTACCGCGTGGGCTTTCCCCACGGTGGCCGCGCTGTAAAAAACACCTTCGCCGGCAGCAGCCTCGCCAGTGCGAGCGAATTCAAGAAGCGTCTGCTGAGCATCGCGCCCGGCGCGGTGTTCACCGGCACCAGCCAACAGCTGGATCGCATCATCAAGCAGCAGCTCTACGGCATCAAAACCGTGGAGACCATCGATTACGTGGGCTACGCCAAAGAGTACGGCACCTACGTGATGGGCGAGCTGGCGATTCGCGATGGCGCCGTGTTCGATCTCAACGACGAGGATTACTTCGAAATCGGCCGGCTCAACCTCAAGACGCTGACGCATTCGCCGGCGTTGACGATCAGCCGTGATCGCAAGTCCTACCGCGAGGAATGGCTGCAGCTTGTGTGGAAGTGCTTCGGCGCCAAGGGCCTGGTGGCCCTCACCTTCTGGTTTGGCAGCCTGTTTGCCGAGCAAATCCGCGCGGAGCAGAAAAGCTACCCGTTCCTTGAACTGGTGGGCGAGGCCGGCGCGGGTAAGTCCACGCTAATCGAATTTCTGTGGAAGCTGGTCGGCCGCCGCGACTACGAAGGTTTCGACCCGTCCAAAGCCACGCTCGCCGCACGCGCCCGTAACTTTGCCCAGGTGGCCAATCTTCCGGTGGTGCTGATCGAGAGCGACCGCGACAACGGCGAAGACGCTAAGAAGAAGTCGTTCGACTGGGACGAACTGAAGACCGCCTACAACGGCCGCAGCGTGCGCGCACTCGGCGTCAAGAACTCCGGCAACGAGACCCGCGAGCCACCGTTCCGCGCGACCGTCGTGATTTCGCAGAACGCCAAGGTGGATGCCAGCGAGCCGATCATGCAGCGTATCTGCCACATCAGCGTGGACCGCTCAGCGCACACGGCCGAGACCCGCGCCGCGGCGCTCGAACTGGAGCGCATGCCGGTGGATGCGGTGAGCTACTTCTTTGTGATGGCCGCGCGCCAGGCGGAGCACGTGCTCGCTACGGTGTTTGACAAAGCACCGATCTACGAGCTGGAACTGCTCGCCCACGACGCCGTGAAGACCACGCGTATCGCCAAGAATCATGGGCAACTGCTGGCCCTGTTCGCGGCGCTCGATGCACTGATCCCGTTCACCGACGAACAGAAAGCTGCGGTGGCACGCGAGGTGCTGGCGATGGCCATCGAGCGGCAATCCTCGATCAGCGCCGATCACAAGATCGTGCAGACCTTTTGGGAGCGCTTCGACTATCTGGATGAGTGGAACGGCGCAGGGGCGGGTCTCAACCACAGCCGCAATCCCCACGAAATCGCCGTCAACCTCAACCACTTCGAGGAACGCGCGCGCGAGCACCGCCTCGACGTGCCGACCCTGGCCGACCTCAAGAAATACCTGCGCACCTCGCGCTCGCGCAAGTTCATCGACCTCAAGCCGGTGAACAGCGCCATTTGGTTGCATGACCAGACCGACAAGGCTCGCGGCCGCACCGTCAAGTGCTGGGTCTTCCAGCGCGACGCCAACGATTAGCCGGCGACGCCGACCCGCACGAGGCAGAGACCGAGTGATGCGACGCCCCACCATGCACCCATTTGACACCTAGTGCGATCTAACCAGTACCTAGAACATAAGCAGTTGATACGATGAATACGTTGTTTTCGCTACTAGCGCAGTATGAAACCGCCCAGATACCACTCAACAAGTGTTGCCACTTATTCGGCCTCAAGCCAGAAGAAGCAGCGAAACGCGCGGGACGGCACGCACTGCCTGTCCCGGCATTCCGAATTGGCACACAGAAAGCACCCTGGCTGATCGATGCTAAGACATTGGCCGATCATCTAGATGGGCTACGTGAGATTGCAATGCGCGACTGGTTGAAATTGAAGGGTGCGAGTGGCACTAAGTTGCAGTAAGCAGTCTGCGACGGTACCGGGGCCACAGATTCACTGCTCCAGGGACGATTTGCGGCCGCCCGCACCAAGGGTTGAAGATGGGTCTATCCATTCTTCCAGCACGCCGAAGCTCTCGAATGAGTGCTGCCAACTCGCTCCTCGAACCGCGCATTTCCCGATGCGTCTGACGCAAAGCAATTAGGTCTTGTAAAAATGGCTGCTTACTTCCGCCCAAGCCAATTAATGAATATTTGAGTGTCAATTCTTGGACTAACGAATTTGTTGGCCGTTAGATAGGCCAGCATCGTTTCGCCCTTAACGATCTTCGGAGGGGTCCGCGTGTGGACATTGAACGGCGATAAGGCGTTATATACGCTTCCATACGTGCCGTACTTGTTGAAAATCGATAACGCGTTGTACGCGCTTCCGTACGTTCCGTAATGGTTTGATAAGGAATCAGCTGCGTACCGATCCTTGGATATCGTGCCAAGAAAGATTCCATCTTCTGCTATGAGGGACGCCCCCAACACGTCATCTATCGTAGGAGCATCGCGTAGTTCGCTGGTGGCTCCTTCGATCTTTGGTGTCTCGAACAGATCAACATAGGGACTCGGAAGACGCGGCATCCTCAGGCGACGGAGAGGGCGCAGTGGGCGCAGAGGGCGTAGTGGCCGAAGTGGCCGCGCCAAGCGCGGTCGCCTTGGTTCCTGGGTATTTCGCACGATCCTGTCATCGTTGAGGATGTACCCTTGAAACTGACCATCCGCACTGTAGAAATTATTTCCGTTAACGACAAATCCTAGCCAGTCGCAATTTGGTGAGAAAACGTTGTTTCCCACGGCAAATGCGACATACTCACCGGCCGTATTAAACAAGTAGCGGGTTGCCACTTAGGCCTCCTTTCTGGTGAGCTTGGTTCCAATAACGGCAAGCATCGCCCCTACAATGACTAGGACCCACCCCGGGTAAGAGGGACTAGTGCCGGTTATCAAATTGACGCCAAAGCCGATACAAACGTTCGATGCAAGCAGAAGGAGCGTGCCTTGAGAGGCGAGCTCTTTCTTCGTTTGATAGGCAGAAACATACGTCTGGGCCGTATTGAGGTCGTTCCTAAGCGACGTGTTGTCATCTAACAGGGTTCGGTAGTAATGCATGAGCATCGTTATGGCCGTTTTATTGCCCGTCAGTTCCTCGACGGATAGATTGGCCAGCTCATCGGTTGAAAGCCCTAAGATACGCTTATCGCGCTCGGATGGACCCGGCGCCTCCATATGTTCCTTGTTCATAACCCTCCCCTGTTTGCCAGCCGAGGGCAAGGGAACTGCTCGGCGGCCTTGTGCACCAATTGTCCCTCAAACGTTATCGTCGCCTGTCCGCTAAAAGGCATTCCTTACCAGATCCTCTGTTTCGAACGTCTCGATGCGCAGCAGCTCCCAGCCTCGGCCAAAGCTAATTGACACCACCATAGAGAGCTTCTTACCCAGCTCAGTAGCGAGGAGTTGCAGATCGATCGGCCTCGACAGTTCGGTTTCGCTTATTCCAGAATCACCAGCGGCACAACAATCTCTTCTTTAAAGTCGGTAGCGGCAGGATATGCACGCGCTAGCATACGTACGCGCAGCCGATTGAACCCCAGCATTGTCTCGTATAAGTCGGGGTAAGAACCGATGCCCGAACTGAAGTACTCTGGGGTCGTCAGTAATGCGACCTTTCCACCGGCGGCACGATCAATACCAAAAAATTTTTGCGAGGCCACCTCCCTCTTCTCACCATCCTTGTGTTCGTTCAGTACGACCTTTTTGACACTAAGATCGCCCTCGATCCAACCAATTTTCGAGTGCGCGACGTACTCGTCGCCCAATGGTTGTAACTCAGGAAGAGCCTCCAAGTCCTTCAAAACCTGCTTAAGCATGGCGATGGTAGAGAGCGAAAAAGCACGAGTTTCGCCAGCGCTAAGCTCACCATTGAACAAAGAAAGCGCCACTCCAGCCTTCTTTCCTTCCGTCTTGGAAATCAACGTCTGAGCGGACGTGCCACTAATAGCCTCGTAAGCTCCAGCAATATAGTCGCGGTCTAGATAGACTAGGCGATGCAGAAGATCCAATTTATTCATTCGCACCCTCAAATGCCCTAACGCTCGTGAAATCCAATCACGCAGGCCTGCGCTGTTAGCCATCAAAATATCCCCTTGCGACAATCCACCTTGGCCAGCAAAGGGGGCGAACGATCCGCATGCATCGATAACGCATATAGCTACCATCTGTCTGCTTGAGTAGTTGCTAGTGCAACCGCACGCCGCTCGGCCGGCCTGCGAGGGCCGGGGCGCGCCCGCCATCCCGCGTAGCCTTTAGAGATCAGTTTCGACGCAAGGCGCAAAGTCCGTTTGAAGGAGGCTCTAGACTCACCTAAGGGAGTAGCGTCATTCGCTTAGGTTGAGGGAGACGAGCTCCGCGAGCTTCGCCGCAATGTCTGCCATTGACTCTTCTGCGGTACTTAGACCGCTGCGCGAGCCAAGGAGGGGGCTGACGTCACGAAGAGCCTCATAGGTCGTGTTGTGCACGATGGGAACGAGCTGATCACGTGCCAACAACGCCGAAAGCTCTTTGTCGGCGATGCCCTCCTGGGGAAGGCGGCGCAGCAGCGCAGGGGTCACCAGCACGAGTCCGATTTTCGAGTTTGCCAACCCCTTGTCGATGGCGCGCATCAACGGCACGCCGAGCAGAACGTCCTTCTCGCTGAACCAAACAGAGACGCCGCGCGCCACGAGCAAATCGTGTAGCTCTTTCGCGGCCCCCTGCCGGTCATCCCAGGCATGGCAAAGAAAGACGTCCCTAAGGTCAGGAAGCGTGGATCGAGTCTCGAACGTGCGGCGGATAGGCGTAAGCGCCTGCACTTGGGCGACCGTGTAAGACACAGACGAACCAGCTCGCGACCAGCGCGGCCTGGCGCCGCTAGATCCGCCACCGCCACCGCCACTGCTACGGCTGCTGCCACCGCTTCCAGAAGAAGTGTATGAAGGATACGAATAGTCCGAATAAGACCTACCACCACCATAGCCGCTACTACGGTAACGGCATGCCGGACAGGCTGCGGCTGCCGCCGCTGAGCTATGTCCACGTACTGGCGCTGTACACCTAGCCATTTCAAACTCCCTCTTTAAAATGTGCTTTCAAGTAGATGGTTAATCAACCAAACCGCTCAATCCGAAATGTGTCTGGGTGCCCTATAGGCCGCTTTGGGTCGAAAGCGGAC
>Ga0207674_10010856_pt1 | contig 10265 bp, 10 predicted proteins | sample KBSCornC72_FD_184303 | JGI IMG/M metagenome (GOLD analysis project Ga0207674, IMG submission 184303) | Corn rhizosphere microbial communities from Kellogg Biological Station, Michigan, USA - KBS Corn C7-2 (SPAdes) (version 2) | ecosystem: Host-associated > Plants > Roots > Rhizosphere > Soil ...
TTATATTTGAATGTTCAGGGTTAAGAGCCGAACACAAACCGGGAGCGCACCGTGCTCCCAAACTATCGCCAACGAAAACATGCCGACCTATCCCCAAACTTACTTCCCTGTCGTCGTGCAAGTCATCATCGCCATTGCGGTGGCAGCGGGCTTGATCGGTGCGTCCACGCTGCTGGGCAAGCGCGCACGCAGTCCATTGAAGGACACGCCCTATGAATCCGGCATGGCTCCCGTGGGTTCGGCGCGCGAACGGTTCAGCGTCAAGTTCTATCTGGTGGGGATGATCTTCATCCTGTTCGACATCGAAGCCGTGTTCCTGTTCCCCTGGGTGGTGGTGTTCCGCGAACTGAAGCTTTTCGGACTCGCCGAGATGTTCGTATTCGTGATGCTGGTACTGGTGGGATTCTTCTACGTGTATAAAAAGGGCGCGCTCGAATGGGGTCCGGAAACCAAGCGCCCCGGGGTGAAGGAATGGGTGAAGCGATGAGCTATTTCAATCACCCCGCGATTCTAGAAACCAAGCAGGCGTTGGGCGAGACCACCCTGATCGCCGATCCCGCACAGATCGTCGACTTGTGCCGGCATCTCAAAGAGAATGAAAAATTCATCCGTCTGAGCTCCATCACCGCCGTCGACTGGCACCCAGCCGAGCCCCGCTTCGAAGTCGTCTACCATCTGCACTCGATTGAGCCCATCCGCCGCGTGCGTGTAAAATGCCGCGTGAGCGGCACCAATCCCGAAATCGATTCGGTCTACAGCGTGTGGCGTGCGGCCGACTGGTATGAACGCGAAATGTTCGACATGTTCGGCATCGGCTTTCGAAATCATCCAAACCTGGTCCGCATCCTGATGCCGCTCGATTGGGAAGGTCATCCGCTGCGCAAAGACTATCCGGTGCACGGTTACAAGTACGGGTACGCGAAAGAATAGTATGAAACAGTCCTTCGAAGATCACGTAGCAACCATCGCCGCGACCCAGGAAACCCCAGCCGGTCCCGCAGCACCGCGGCGGATGACGCTGAACATGGGCCCGCAGCACCCCTCGACGCACGGGGTTCTGCGCATCGTGATTGAGCTCGAAGGCGAGACCATCATGAAGGCCGAACCCGACATCGGCTTTCTGCACACCGGCATCGAAAAGCAGTGCGAAGCCATCAACTGGGCGCAAGTAGTCACGCTCACTGACCGCGTCGATTATCTTTCGAACCTAGCCAACAATTTGGTGTACGCGTTGACGGTCGAGAAACTCCTGCAACTGGAGATTCCGCCGAAAGCACAGTGGCTCCGCGTGATGCTGGTCGAACTCGACCGGCTCAATAGTCACCTGGTTTGGCTCGGTACGCACGCTCTCGACATCGGCGCGATGAGCATGTTCTTCTACTGCTTCCGCGAGCGCGAAGATGTCCTGCGCATCAAGGAAATGTTCTCCGGCCAGCGCATGATGACCAGCTACATCCGCCCCGGCGGTGTGGCGCTGGAACCCCCGCGCGGCTGGGAGAAGGTGTTGGGCAAGTTCATCCGCCAGTTCCCCAGCAAAGTAGATGAGTACGAGAATCTGCTCGACTCGAACCCCATCTGGAAGATCCGCACGCAAGGCGTCGGTTTCATTTCTATTGAGGACATGCTCGACTTGGGCGTGACCGGCCCCATGATCCGCGCCGCCGGCATTCCCCTCGACGTGCGCAAGACCGAACCTTATTCGAGCTATGAGAAATTCGATTTCAAGGTAGCGACGCGCACTGAGAACGATGTGTACGCGCGATACCGCGTGCGCCTCGAAGAAATGCGGCAGAGCGCCCGCATCATCGTCCAAGCCATGGAAGGGATGCCGGAAGGCGCGTTCCAGGCAGATGCGCCGCACGTTGTCCTGCCGGATCGCGAAAAGATGAAGACGCAGATGGAAGCGCTCATCTATCACTTTAAGATCGTGACCGAAGGCTTCCGCGTCCCGGCGGGCGAAGCGTATCAAGCCGTCGAATCGCCGCGCGGCGAAATCGCGTATTACATCGTGAGCGACGGCACTTCGAAGCCCTACCGCCTGCACATGCGCACGCCAAGCTTCGCAAACCTGATGGCGCTGCCTCCGCTCCTCGAAGGAACGCTGATCGCCGACTCCATCGCCTCGCTGGGCAGCATGGATTTCGTGTTGGGAGATACCGACCGCTAATGACCTTCTCGCCGCAACTCGAAGAACGTTTCGCGAAAATGCTCACGCGCTACCCGGAAGGCCGCACGCGCTCGGCCGTGGTGCCGATGCTGATTTACGGGCAGGACGAAGTGGGCGCGGTCACCAAGGAACTGATCGAGGAAATCGCCAAGCGCTGTAAAGTGACCCCGCTGCAGGTGGATGAAGTAGTGGGTTACTATTCCATGCTGCACCGCAAGCCGCAAGGAAAATTTCACGTGCAGGTGTGCACCAACATCAGTTGCCAGTTGGTAGGCGGAGAAGAGTTGTACGAACACGCCAAAAAAAAATTAGGTCTCGGCCACAAAGAAACATCCGCCGACGGCTTGTTCTCGCTCGAAGAAGTCGAATGCATGGGCGCGTGCTCGTGGGCGCCGGCGGTCGAAATTAACTACGACTTCCACCATTTCGTGACGCCCGAGAAGCTGGATCAGTTGATCGATGGCCTGAGGAAGGCGCAGTAATGGCGAAGCAACTTTTTAACGAACCCAGTCCGCTAGAGACCCGCATCGTCAGCAAGAACTTCGCCATCGAAGGCTCTGAGACCCTCGACGTCTATCTAGCGAACGACGGCTACAAAGCATTCCGTAAAGCCAAGGAGATGACGCCCGAGGCCATCGTCGAAGAAGTGAAGACCTCCGGCCTGCGTGGCCGCGGCGGCGCTGGATTCCCGACCGGCCTCAAATGGAGCTTCGTCCCTCGCACCTCGCCCAAGCCACGCGTCATCGTGATCAACGCCGACGAGAGCGAGCCCGGCACCTGTAAAGATCGCCTCCTGATGGAGTACGACCCGCACCAGTTGATCGAAGGCATCCTGATCGCGGGCTTGGCTGTCGATGCGCACAAAGGCTACCTCTATATACGCGGCGAGTATCGCTACCTAATCGAGAAAATGGATCGCGCGATCGACGAAGCCTACGCCAAAGGTTATCTAGGCAAGAATGTCGCGGGCACCGGATTCGAGTTCGATCTGTGCACCCATAGCGGCGCGGGCGCTTACGAATGCGGCGAAGAGACTGCGCTACTCGATTCGCTGGAAGGCAAGCGCGGCGTGCCGCGCATGAAGCCTCCGTTCCCGGCAGTAGCCGGCGCATGGGCGCTCCCGACCCTGCTAAATAATGTTGAAACCTTCAGCGCCGTCCCCGCGATCATTCGCGACGGTGGCGCAGCGTTTGCAGCGCTAGGGACTCCCAAGAACGGTGGGACACGCTTGGTCTGCATCTCCGGGCACGTCAACAAGCCTGGAGTTTACGAGTTGCCGCTAGGCTTCCCGATGATGAAGGCCATCAATGAAGTAGCGGGCGGCATCCCCGGCGGGAAAAAGTTGAAAGCCGTAGTGCCGGGCGGTTCGTCGTGCCCCATTCTGCGCGCCGAAGAGTGCGACATCCCCATGGACTACGACACACTCGCGAAAGTCGGCAGCATGCTGGGCTCTGGCGGCATGGTGGTGCTCGATGAAACTACCGACATGGTCCGCTTCGCTCTCCGCATCATGAAATTCTACGCACATGAAAGCTGCGGCTGGTGCATCCCGTGTCGCGAAGGCACCACCTGGCTGAAGAAAATTCTGCAGCGCTTCTACGAAGGCCAAGGCCGCCGCGAAGACATTTCGCTGCTGGGCGAGCTCTCGAAAAACATGCTGGGACGCACCTTCTGCGCGTTGGGCGACGCCGCGGCGCTGCCGACGATCTCCATCGTCGAGAAGTTCACCGAAGATTTCGAAGTGTATCTGGCTCGGCAAGAGGTGATGGTATAAATCGTGGCTGACATCGTTAAGCTGACCATCGACGGAAAAGAAATCCAGGCGGAGAAGGGCAAGCTGCTGATCGAAGTGGCGCGCGAGAACGGCATCGAGGTGCCGGCCTTCTGCTATCACGAAGACTACACGCTGCAAGCCGCCTGCCGCATGTGCCTGGTCGAAATCGAAAAGACCCCCAAGCTGCAAGTGGGCTGCACCACGCCCGTAGGCGAGGGCATGGTAGTGCGCACCGATTCCGACATCGTCAAAAAGGCACGCAAGGGAACACTAGAATTCCTGCTGACCAATCATCCCCTCGATTGCCCGGTGTGTGACAAAGGCGGCGAGTGCGAATTGCAGGACATGGTCTTCCGCTACGGCGCCGGTGAGAGCCGCTTCGTCGAGCGCAAACTGCACGTCGACGAAAAACAGTGGAGCCCCGTCGTGTACTTCGACGCCCCACGCTGCATCCTGTGCTACCGCTGCGTACGCGCCTGCAACGAAGGCATGGGCGTGGGAGCGCTCGGCGTAGGCAATCGCGGTGCGATTTCCGAAATTGTTCCCAACCAGGGCGATCACCTGGAATGCGACGAGTGCGGAGCCTGCATCGACATCTGCCCGGTAGGCGCGCTCACCAGTGGGACATATCGTTATCAAACCCGCCCGTGGGAAATGGAGCACGTAGGGACCATCTGCACCCATTGCGCCGATGGTTGCAAGACCACGCTGGGCGTCCGCAACGACGAAATCATCCGCGGCAACAATCGCGACCGCAGCGGCATCAATAATGAATTCCTTTGCGTGAAAGGCCGCTACGCCTTCGACTTCACCAAGCACCCCGAGCGCCTGCAATCGCCGATGATGCGGACCGAGAACGGCTACGAGCCGATTTCCTGGTCTAAAGCGCTCGAAGTAGTGGCCGGCCGGTTCTCCAGCATCAAGGCCCGTGGCGGCAAGTTCGCCGTGATCGGTTCGAATCACACCACCAACGAAGAAAACTTCTTCCTGGCCAAGTTCGCACGCCAAGGCCTAGGCACCCACAACATCGATCACCACCGCACCGGCGACCTGGCAACCTTCTTCGATGCCCTCTCCGGCAAGGCCAACTCGCTAGCAACCACCGATGACATCTACTCGGCGAAAGCAGTTTTAGTAGTAGGCGCCGATCTCGCGCAGCAGCACCCATTCCTCTCCTTCCAGGCGCGCGCCAACTTCCGCCATCACAACGCACATATTTATGCGGTGACGTCCGGTCCTGTGCGCGAAGACAACCAGGCAGTGGCCAGCGTCCGCGTCCACAAGGGCGGGGAAGTCGCCGGCGTAGAAACCTTGCGTGACAAGCTTAAGACTGAAGCCGACCTAGTCATCGTCTTCGGTGATTCCGTACAAGGCGACGCCCTGCGGAAGTTAGTAGCTTTCGGCGACTCCTTAGGCATCCCCGTCAAGTACGTTTGCCTGGTCGACTATTCAAACTCCCGAGGCGCCTTCGACATGGGCGTGCTCCCGCGCAACGGCGGAATGTCCCGCGAACAGATGCTGGCCGCGACTGACCTGGACGTCCTATGGGTAGTCGGCGCGAATCCCTTGAAGAGCAGTGCACTCTCTTCAAAACACGCTTTCGTAGTCGTCCAAGACCTTTTCATGACCGACACCGCCAAGCAAGCCGATATCGTTCTTCCCGCCGCGTCCGCTTACGAAAAGAACGGCACCGTAACCAATGTCTGCGGCGAGGTCCAGCGCCTGAAGCAGGCCATCAAGGTGATGGGTACCAAGACCGATCTCGAAATCTTCGGACAAATCGCCAAGGAGATGGGTCTGAACCTAGGCATCTGGCTCCCCGACAAAGTATTCGAAGAGATCCGTAAGACCGTGCACGGCTACGGAGTCTCGCCCGCGCTCTTAGCGATCGGCCCGGTCCCGACGATGCCTCTCAACGGTCGTGTCGCCGCCCTACCCGGCGCGATCCACTCGTCTGGCGACACGCTCTTCACATCAGGCTCGCTCACTCCGTACTCCGAAATACTCAACAAAGTGATGGAATCCCCTGGCAAACTTTACAGCGGGCAGGGGCAATAGGCGACGATGACATTCTTCATAGTGAGTATCATCAAAGCCGCCGTGGTGGCGTTCGTCCTGCTGACTGCCCTGGCCTACTTGCAGTGGCTCGAACGCAAGGTTCTGGCTCACATCCAGTTACGCGTCGGCCCTCGCCGCGTAGGTCCGCATGGCCTGCTGCAGCCTCTTGCCGACGTCATCAAGCTGATCACCAAGGAAGACATGATGCCTTCCCACGTGAACAAAGTCTTCTGGTTCCTCGCGCCCTTCATCGCAGTGCTGTTTTCGCTGATCCCCATCGCCGTCATCCCCTTCGGAACCGAACTTAGCTTGCCCGCGATCAATCTCGGCCCCGTTCACATCCCCGCCATCACCACCGCGATGCAGTTGACCGACCTTAATATCGGAGTGCTGTTCATCCTCGGCATCTCCGGACTCGGCGTCTACGGAGTAGCGCTAGCCGGCTGGTCCTCGAACAATAAATATTCCCTGTTAGGCGGACTGCGCAGCTCCGCGCAGATGATCAGCTACGAACTACCGATGGCCATGGCGATCGCCGCCCCTCTGCTCGCGCTCAACACGCTGAGCTTTCGCGGCATCGTCGACGGCCAAGCCGGCTTCTTCTTCGGCTTCCTTCCCAAGTGGACCATCTTCCAAGTCTTCCCCTTCAATATCATCAGCTTCATCCTGTTCATCATCGCCGCCTTCGCCGAAACCAACCGCGTGCCCTTCGATCTTCCGGAAGCGGAAAATGAACTGGTAGCCGGCTTCCATACCGAATACGGCAGCATGAAATTCGCCGCGTTCTTCATGGCCGAATACTGCAACATGGTGACGATCTCCTGCGTCGCGACGCTCCTGTTCCTGGGCGGCTGGCATCCGCCGTTCCCGGCGCAATATGGTTCGAGCTTCCTGCCGTCGTTAGTGATGGCCGGCGCCGGCGTGCTGTGCTTCCTGCACGCGATGAGCCCCGCGCGTCCTCTCGACCGCTTCACGCTCCCCGTAGTCGGCGTCGCGTTTTTCGCCTTGGCCGGCGTGTTCCTGATTCCAGCCGTGGCGCTCCCGCTCATGCCCATCATCTGGTTCTCGGCGAAAGCCCTCGTCATTCTCTTCGTTTACATTTGGGTTCGCGGCACGCTGCCGCGCTTCCGCTACGACCAACTGATGCGCTTCGCCTGGACCTTCATGTTCCCCGTAGCCGTCGTCAACCTGTTTCTCACCGGCCTGGTGGTGGCATTGATGGCCTAACGGCCCGCGCATAAAATATGGACGCACTCCTCTTCATGATCTTCGCCGCGATCGCGGTGGTCTGCGGCATCAACCTGGTGGTGCAGACGCACCCCATCTCGAGCGCCCTCTCGCTAGTCGGCGTGATGGGAGCGCTGGCGGCCCTCTACTTACTCCTCGGCGGCGAATTCATCGCAGCCGCGCAACTAGTGGTCTACGCCGGCGCCATCATGGTGCTGTTCGTATTCGTCATCATGCTTCTGAACGCCGGCACCGAGCACAAAGGCCATCGAACCTGGGCCAAATACGCGGGCGTTCCCTTGCTCCTGGTGTTCCTGGGAATCATCGCCAACCTGATCGCCAACCGCTTACCCGCTTCTGAGAATGTAGTGTTCGGCCAGTTCACCAAAGGCTCGCCCTTGGAAATCGGCCGCGCGCTCTTCACCACCTACCTGCTGCCGTTCGAAGTCACCAGCGTCCTGATCCTGATCGCCATCCTCGGCGCGATCGTCCTGGCGCGAAAGGAGATCGACTAGTGCCTCAGCTACCTCCCAGCGTGCCGCTGTCCTGGTACCTGGCCCTCAGCCTGATTCTCTTCGTGTTAGGCATCGCCGGATTTTTATTCCGCCGCAACATCATCACCGTGTTCATGTCGATCGAGCTCATGCTCAACGCCGTGAACCTCAGCTTCATTACGTTCTCTTACAAGCTGAAGCAGGTGGACGGACATATTTTTAGCTTCTTCGTGATGGTGGTGGCGGCGGCCGAAGCCGCGGTCGGCCTCGCGATCATCCTGACGGTTTTCAAGAACCGGCAGACGCTCGAAATCGACGAATTAAGCTCGCTCAAAAACTAAGATGCAACTTTGGTTGATACCTCTCTTACCGCTAGCCGGTTTCGCCGTGAATGGTCTGCTCGGCCGCCGCTTGTCGAAGACCGCGATTAACGCGGTCGCCGCCGGCTCGGTGTTCTTAAGCTTCGTGTGGGTGCTGAAAACCCTGAGCACGTTAGGTGTATTCGGCGGCGGCAATCCGTTGGAGCAGGCCTACGTCGAGCATTACTTCACTTGGATTCAATCCGGCACCCTGAACATCGGCGTCGATTTCGCCATTGACCGTCTGACCGCCGTGATGCTGATGATCGTCACCGGCGTTGGCTTTCTAATTCACGTCTACGCCATCGGCTACATGGCGCACGAAGGCGGCTACTACCGCTTCTTCGCGTACCTCAACCTGTTCATGTTCTTCATGCTGACGCTGGTCCTGGGCGCCAACTTCCTGCTGCTCTTCGTCGGCTGGGAAGGCGTGGGCTTGTGCAGCTACCTGTTGATCGGTTTCTACTTCTCCGAAAAGTTCGCCACCGACGCCGGCAACAAAGCCTTCATCGTAAACCGTATCGGCGACTTCGGGTTTTCGCTGGCCGTGTTCCTGATCGCGATGCACTTCGGATCGCTCGACTTCGCCACCGTGTTCGGCAAAGTGCAGTCGATGCCGGTCGAATCGAGCGCCGGTTGGATGACGGCGATCGCTCTGCTGCTATTCGTCGGAGCCACCGGCAAGTCCGCACAGATCCCTTTATATGTATGGCTGCCCGACGCCATGGCCGGCCCAACCCCCGTCAGCGCCCTGATCCATGCCGCGACCATGGTTACCGCCGGCGTCTACATGGTCACCCGCAGCTCCGCGATTTTCCTCCACGCCCATGGCGCACTCGAAGTAGTCGCGATCATCGGCCTGGCAACAGCGTTCTTCGCCGCGACTATGGGCCTGGCGCAAACCGACATTAAAAAGGTCTACGCCTATTCGACCGTGTCCCAGCTAGGCTACATGTTCCTGGGCCTCGGCACCGGAGCCTTTTCCGCCGGCATCTTCCACGTCATGACCCACGCCTTCTTCAAGGCGCTCCTGTTCCTGGGAGCCGGTAGCGTAATCCACGCCATGTCCGGCGAACAAGACCTGCGCAAAATGGGCGGCCTGCGAAAATACACCCCCATCACCTTCTGGACTCTTCTCTGCGCCAGCGTCGCCATCGCAGGAGTGCCCCCGTTCTCCGGCTATCACAGTAAGGATGCGATCCTCGCGTCCGCCTACGAATACGCACCCTGGATGTACTGGGTAGGCGTCTTCACAGCCGGCATGACCGCCTTCTATGTGTTCCGAGCGTTCTTCCTGGCATTCTTCGGCGAGCCCCGTTGGAAGGCCGCTGGTCACGGTCACGACGATCACGGCCATAGCCACGGCGCCCCGCACGAGTCACCGCCTTCGATGTGGATTCCCCTAGCAGTTCTCGCAGTGTTGAGCCTTGTAGGCGGCTACATCAACATTCCGAAATGGCTCGAGCCCATGTTCAAATTGGCGCCAGAGGAGTCCGGGATTCCCTGGACCGCCATGGTCTCCGTTGCCGCCGGTGTAATCGGCATCGCTCTAGCCGCCTGGTTCTACCTAATTGCGCCCGCGATCCCCGAAGGCCTGGCGCGCACCTTCAGTACGCCCTACCGCTGGATCTACAACAAATATTTCGTCGACGAGTTCTACGACTCGCTGGTAGTCAATCCAACGGTGGACGGCTCGCGCTCCCTGCTGTGGCGCGTGGTCGACGCCGGCGGCATCGACGGTATCGTGAACGGAGCCGGCAAGACCGCCCGCAACGTCGGCGGCATCCTCAAACGCATGCAGTCAGGTTCGATACGCAGCTACGCCGCGTGGGTGGTCTTAGGCTCGATCGTAGTGATCGTCGCCATCACCATGGCAGGAGGCGCCCGATGACACTCCTCGACGCCGTTCTCTTCCTGCCGCTGATCGGCTTCCTGCTGCTGTTGCTGATCCCCAAGAGCAACCCCGGCCTCTCGCGCATGGCCGCTCTGGTAATTTCGCTAGTGATCTTCGTAATCTCCCTCGGACTTGCCAGCGGCCTAGCGCCAGACGGCTATTCGTTCGTCCACGATTCCGAGTGGATCAGCTCTCCGCCCATCCGCTATCACGTCGGCTTAGATGGCCTGAGCCTGTGGCTAGTGATCCTGACGACGTTACTCACCCCGATCTCTGTGCTTGCGTCATGGAA